>Ga0209061_1000586_pt1 | contig 84706 bp, 87 predicted proteins | sample Coa_R1_10_FD_187157 | JGI IMG/M metagenome (GOLD analysis project Ga0209061, IMG submission 187157) | Surface soil microbial communities from Centralia Pennsylvania, which are recovering from an underground coalmine fire - Coalmine... | ecosystem: Environmental > Terrestrial > Soil >...
AGCGCCTCAATCTCCAGCGGCCGGCCCTGTTCCAAATCCTGCAACATCGAGGTCTTGTGCGGGCCCACCTCGGCCGCCCCCGCAATCCGCTTGTCCACGTCAATGGCAAAGCGCACGAGAAGCCGCTCCGCCACGGCTTGGCCTTCCAGCATCATCTCTCGCACCACCGCCCGCGTGCCGGGATCCGCAATCACTTCATCCAGGGTGGCCGTCGTTAAGGCACTTACCGGGTTGAAGGCCATATTCCCCCAGAGCTTCACCCAGATTTCGTCGCGAATGCGCGGGCGCACCGGCGCTTTCAGGCCCGCCGCAATCAGAATCTGCGAAAGCTTCAGCGCCCGCGCGCTGCGGCTGCCGTCGGGCTCGCCTAAGGAGAAGCGGTCTCCGTAAGTGTGCCGCACCACGCCGGGCGCCGCGATTTCCGCCGCCGGGTAAACCACGCAGCCCAGGGTTTGCGCGGGCGGTAGCCCCTCCCACAGCGCCCCGTGGGGATCCACCGCTGCAATCCGCCGATTGGCAAACGGCCCCTCCAACGCGTAGGTGTACCACCACGGAATGCCGTTCACCGCCGCGACAATGGTGGTGCCCGGGCCGATCAGCGCGCGCAGCTGCGGCAAAGCGGGCTCGAGCGAATGGGCCTTGAGAGTCAGGATCAGATAATCCTGCGGGCCGAGTTCGGCGGGGTCGGTCGCGACGCGGGGATGCGTGCGAATTTCCTTGCCCTCGCTCTGTAGCCGCAGCCCCTCGGCCAAAATGGCATCGCGATGCGCCCCGCGCACCACAATCGCCACGTTCGTGCCGGCCGCTTCCAGGGTCGCCGCCAGATACCCGCCGATGGCGCCGGCGCCGAAAATGCAAATGCTGGGTTGTGCCATTTCCCTTACCCGGCAAGCCCGAGCTTCTGCGCGAGCCCGATGCGTTGCAGCTTGCCCGTCGCCCCTTTGGGAATTTCCTTCAAAAACACGATCTTGCGCGGCACTTTGAAGGCCGCGAGCCGCGCGGCGGCAAAGTCGCGCAACTCCTGCTCCGTCGCGTTCGCGCCCTCGCGCAGCACCACCGCGGCGGCCACTTCCTCGCCGAGCCGCTCATGCGGGAGTGCGAAGGTCACCACCTGCGCCACGGCGGGGTGGTCCATCAGCACGGTATCCACCTCGATCGGGCTTACTTTCTCGCCGCCGCGGTTGATCAACTCCTTCAGCCGGCCGGTAAGGAACAGATAGCCGTCCGGGTCGAAATACCCTTGATCGCCGGTGCGAAACCAGCCCTTGGTGAAGGCCTTGGCATTGGCTTCGGGGTTATCGGCATAACCGCGCGTCACGTTCGGGCCGCGGATCACCACTTCACCCGCCGCGCCTTGGGGCAGCAGATTGCCCGCCTCATCCATAATCGCGATCTCCGGCCCTGCCGGCAGCCCCACCGAGCCCGGCTTGCGCGGTTTGGGCGGCAGCGGGTTGGAGGCCATTTGATGCGCGGCCTCGGTCATGCCGTAGGATTCGATCACCGGCGCGGCAAAGAGCGCTTCCAGCTCGGCCATCACTTGCGGGGGCAGCGAGGCGGAGGAGGATCGGATCAAGCGCAAGCCCGCGCGGCGCGCCGCCTCGCGGTGGTGTTGGGCGCGCAGCAGAATCGCCTGGTGCATGGTGGGCACGGCGGTGTACCAGCTGGGCTTGATTTCGGCGAGCCAATCAAAGAACCGAAAGGCATTAAAGCCGGGCGTGCACGCCACCGAGGCGCCCGCGTACAGCGAGGCCGTCACCGCCGCCATCAGCCCGTGGATGTGAAACAGCGGCATGATGTTCAGGCATCGATCGGCGGGGCTCAAGGCAAGCGTGGTGGCGATGTGCCGGGCGGACGCGGTGAGATTACCCTGCGTGAGGGGAACGATTTTCGGCCGCGCGGTGGTTCCCGAGGTGTGCAGCACCAGCGCCACGTCCTCCATCTCCGCCGGGCCGGGCCGGGCGGGCGCCGCGCCGCGCAGGGCGGAAGTATCCAGCCGGAAGGCCCCGGCTTCCTGCTCGCGCAGCGGAATGAGTTCGATCACCCCGATGCCGAGCTCGGCGGCAACCGCCCGCGCGGGGCTTTCCGCCCCGGCTTCCAGAATCAGCGCGCGGGGTTTGAGGTCGTCCAGGTAAAAGCGGAATTCCTCGGCGCGGTAGGCGGGGTTCAGCGGCGCGGCGGTGGCGCAGGCGGCGACCGAGAAAAACAGGCTCGCCGCTTCCGGCCCGTTCGCCAGCACATAGGCCAGCCGATCCTCGCGGCCGATCCCCACCGCATTCAGCGCCCGGCCCACGTTCTCCGCCAATTGCTTCAGGCCGCCGCGGTTGAGCCAGGCCCGCCCGCCGGGCGCGCCGATGGCGGCCAGACCCGGATCATGCGCCGCCAGCAGATCACGAAACGTCGTTACCACGGAAAATTTGTCCCCCTTGCTTCTTTTTCCTTCCCCGTCCGGGCTTTTCCCACTCAGGCCGGCGGCGCAAAAGCCCGTTCCGCCGCGTCCATGGCGGCAACGTCCAAAAGCCGCTCCAACACCTCCGGCTCTTGCGCCCCGGCAATGGCGTGGCGTTCGCCCACGATAAAGCAGGGCACGCCGTTGATGCCCAGCCGATGCGCGCGGAGGTTTTCGGCATGCACCATATCGATCCCGAGATCGGAGAGAAGAAACCGCAGCGCGTCGGCGCGATCCAGCCCCAGACTGCCGGCAATCTCGGCCAGATGCGCGGGATTGCCGAGATCCCTCCCCTCCGCGAAATGCGCCTGAAAAAGCGCCCGCGCGAGCTCGGTCGCGCGGCCGAAGCGGCCGGCCCAACGCATCAGGCGATGCGCATCGATGCTGTTGGGAAAGCGGCGGATCAGGTCGAAGCGAAACGGCACGCCTTCCGCGCGCCCGAGCTCGGTCAGCGCGGCGTAGAGGCGCTGGGCGCGCTCTTCGCTGCCGAATTTGCGCAAGAGATACTCGGCGCGCGGCATGCCCGATCGCGGCATATCGGGGTTCAGCAAGAACGGCCGCCAGACGAGCTCGCAGGCAAGGTCCGGGCGGCGGCGCAAGGCACGCAGCAAGCGGTGCATGCCCAACATGCACCAAGGGCAAATCAAGTCGTGCACCACTTCAATCACGATGCGGGCACGCGGGGGCGAGAGCATATTCACAGGCAGATATTACGCCGGGCTTGCGGCCATGGGAAGCAAGACCAAGACCGCGGCCTGCGCGGCAATGCCTTCGCCGCGGCCGGTAAATCCCAGCTTTTCCGTGGTGGTGCCCTTCACGGAAACCTGCCCCCGCGCAACGCCCAGAATCGCGGCCAGGCGCGCGACCATGGCCTCGGCATGAGGCGCGATCCTGGGTTGCTCGCAGATCAGGGTAATATCGGCGTTCACCAGCCGCCCGCCGCGCCGGGCGATGCAGGCAGCCGCGTGGGCCAGGAACTGGGCGCTGTCCGCATCGCGCCATGTGGCATCGGAAGGCGAAAAATGCCGACCGATATCGCCTTCGGCCAAAGCTCCGTAAATCGCATCGCAAAGCGCGTGGATGCCCACATCGGCATCCGAATGTCCGGCCAGACCCAGCGCGAAGGGAATCCGCACGCCGCAGAGCATCAGCGGACGCCCGGGCGCGAAGGCATGCACGTCAAAGCCGATCCCGATTCGCGGCAAAAACCCCTGGCCCGGGTTCCGGGCGCTTTCTCCTCGCTCCATCTCGCTCTCCGCTTCTGCCTCCGAATAAACCGTGTTGCGTGCAAGATTTCGGCAACACGATTGCACGTCAACCACACCCGGGCTAGTTTGCACAAGCAATGAGCAACGAAACAATTCCCCCCAAGCACCGAAGGCTGCAACCGATCGCGCTCGGTGCCGGCGTCACGCTCGCCGTGCCGGTGGTCCTGGCGCCGATGTCGCGGGTGACGGACCTGCCCTTTCGCCAGCTTGCCCGCAGTCTTCATGCCGGGATGGTGGTCTCCGAAATGATCGCCTCGGTGGCCATGATCCGCCAAAACCGCAACACGCTCCGTATGGCGGAGATCGCCACCGGCGGCGAAGGCGCGCCGAACGCCGTGCAACTTGCCGGCTGTGAGCCCGAGGCCATGGCCGAGGCCGCGCGGCTTGCAGTCGATAAGGGCGCCGAGCTGATCGATATCAATTTCGGCTGCCCGGTGAAGAAAGTGGCGATGGGCCAGCATGCCGGCTCGGCCTTGATGCGCGATGAGGGTCTGGCCGCGCGCCTTCTTGCGGCAACGGTCAAGGCCGTGCCGGTTCCGGTCACCCTGAAAATGCGGATGGGCTGGGATCACGCCCATCTCAACGCGCCCCGCATTGCGCGCATCGCGGAAGACTGCGGCATCCGAATGCTCACCGTGCATGGGCGCACGCGCCAGCAGTTCTATTCCGGGCGGGCGGACTGGGACTTTATCGCCAAGGTCAAGGCGGCCGTCCGCTTGCCCGTGCTCGTGAACGGCGACATCCTGACCGAGGACGACGCGGTGGAAGCCCTGCGCCGCTCCGGCGCCGACGGCGTGATGGTCGGCCGCGGCGCACTCGGCCGGCCCTGGGTACTGGCGCAGATCGCGCACTTCCTGCGCACCGGCAGCCGCCTCCCTCCCCCGCCGCTTGCCCGCCAGGAGGCGATTATGCTCGGCCACTTCCACGCCATGCTATCGTACTATGGAACCGAGACCGGGCTCCGCCTCGCCCGCAAGCACCTCTGTTGGTATGTGCGCGGCCTTCCAGGCGCGGCGCAGTTCCGGGCCGATGTCCAGCGCCTGGAAAGCGAGGCCGAGGTCGAAGAGCTAATCCGCCGTTTTTTCGAGCCGCTCATCGCCCGCGGCGTAGTGCGGGAAACGGGCGATGCGGCGCCCGACGAAGACCTTCTAGCCGCCTGACGATCCACCGATGAGCCTCGAACCCAAACTCTTCTCTCTCCCGATCACCCCGGCCCCCAACGCTTCCGTCCTGCTCTCGGCGCTTCCCGTGGCGGTGGCGTTTTTGGACGCGGAAGATCAGTTTCGCGCGGTCAATCCCGCGGCCGAGCAATTTTTCGGCCTCTCGGCCGCGCAGCTGTTGCAGCTCCGGCTGCGCGACATCATTGCGGCCGATCAGCCGATTTTCCTCTTGATCGAACAGGTGCGGCGCGGGGGTCTGACCGTGATCGATTACGACATGAACCTGGAAGGCCCGCGGCTTTCCAAACACGGGGTGACCGTGCATGGCACCAAGGTTCCGGAAGCGCCGGACGGCGTGCTGCTGATCTTGCAGGACGCCTCCGCCGCACGCACCTTAGATCGGCAGTTGAATTTCCGGGGAGCGGCGCGCGGCGTGGCAGGAATGGCAGCGATTTTGGCGCATGAGGTCAAAAACCCGTTGTCCGGGATTCGCGGCGCGGCACAGCTCCTGGAGGCCAGCGTCGGCCCGGCCGATCGGGAACTCGCGGTGCTGATCCGCACGGAGGCCGACCGCATCCGCGCGCTTGTGGATCGGATGGAAATGTTCGGCGTCAAGCCCATCGCCCGCGAGGCCCTCAATATCCACGAAGTTTTGGAGCACGTGCGCAAGCTGGCGCAAAGCGGGTTTGCCGCCACGCTCCGCATCTCGGAGTTTTATGACCCTTCGCTGCCGCCGGTCTGGGGCAATCGGGACCAGCTTGTTCAAGTCTTCCTGAACCTTGTGAAGAATGCCGCCGAAGCCATTATCGGCGCCGATATTCCGAACGGCGAGATTGCGCTGATGACGGGATATCAGCACGGCGTGCGCGTCACCGCCGCCGGCACCGGGCAGGCCATGCACGTGCCGCTGATGGTCACGGTCCGCGACAACGGGCCAGGCATTCGCGAAGATATTCGCCACGATCTCTTCGAGCCTTTTGTCACCTCCAAAGCCACCGGCAGCGGGCTCGGGCTGGCGCTGGTGGCCAAGATTATCGGCGATCACGGCGGCTTGGTCGAAGTGGACAGCCGGCCCGGCCGCACCGAGTTTCGCATCTTTTTACCGCTTGCGCCGAAGGATGCCCCGCTCCGTGAACCGGAAGATCCGAAATCCGCTCAAGAGCCCTCCGCGCCATGACCACTCCGCCGACCATTCTCATTGCCGATGACGACCGTTCCATCCGCACCGTGCTCGCCCAGGCGCTGAGCCGCGCCGGCTATCAGGTCCGCACCACCTCGTCCGCGTCGCTGCTTTGGAGTTGGATCGAACAAGGCGAAGGCGATCTTGTCATCACCGATGTTCTGATGCCCGAGGAAAACGGCCTCGATCTCCTCCCCCGCATCAAGCGCATCCGCCCGGAATTGCGCATCGTGGTGATGAGCGCCCAGTCCACTTTGCTGACCGCGGTGCAAGCCACCCAACGCGGGGCTTTCGAATACCTTCCCAAGCCCTTTGATTTGGAAGAATTGTTGGCGGTGGTCGGCCGCGCTTTCGCCGCCCGCCCGCAAAGCCCCGCGCAAAGCAACGGCGAAGCGTTGGCCGCTGCGGAAGACGGCTTGCCGTTGATCGGCAAAAGCCCCGCCATGCAGGAGATTTACCGCACCATCGCGCGGCTGACGACAACCGACTTGACGGTGATGATCCACGGCGAGTCAGGGACCGGCAAAGAGCTGGTTGCCCGCGCGCTGCATGCTTACGGCAAACGGCGCAACGGTCCCTTCGTCGCCATCAATATGGCGGCCATCCCGCGCGAGCTGATCGAAAGCGAATTGTTCGGCCACGAGCGCGGCGCCTTTACCGGGGCGACCACGCGCAATCCGGGCCGCTTCGAGCAGGCCAACGGCGGCACGCTCTTTCTGGACGAGATCGGCGATATGCCGCCCGAAGCACAGACCCGCCTCCTGCGCGTCTTGCAGGAAGGGGAATTCACCACCGTCGGCGGGCGCCAGCCCATTCGCGCCAATGTGCGCATCATCGCCGCAACCCATCGCGATTTGCGTCAGCTGATTCGGCAGGGCCTGTTCCGCGAGGATCTCTTTTACCGCCTGAACGTGGTCCCCATCCGGATTCCGCCCTTGCGCGAAAGGCGGGAGGATATTCCGCTGCTCGCGCGGCATTTCCTGGAACGGGCGAAGGCGGCGGATTTGCCCGCCAAAATCCTCGATCCCACGGCCACAGAGGCGCTTGCAGAGTATCGCTGGCCCGGCAATGTCCGCGAGCTGGAAAACCTGATGCGCCGGCTTGCCGCGCTCTGGCCGGAGGAGACCATCACCGCCGAAGCCATTCGCGCCGAATTGCAGAAAGCGGAAGTCGAGCCCGAGCCGCCCGCGGAAGCCCGCGAGCTGCAGGAACCGTTGGCCCGCGCCGTGGAGCGGCATGTGCGCCAGTTCCTCGCCGCGCATCGCGACGGGCTGGCGCCCAAGGACATGCATGCCAAGATTATTGCCGAGGTGGAGCGGCCGCTGATTCAGCTAACGCTCTCGGCAACCCGGGGAAACCAGATCAAAGCCGCAGCCATGCTTGGGTTGAACCGCAACACGCTTCGCAAGAAAATCCGCGAGCTCGAGATTTCCGTGCTGCGCGGGGTTTCCTGATCGCGAACCGGAGGGTCTTCTGAGGTGAATATCCTGCCGCCATCAGCGGCCGAGCTTTCACCCCCTGCGGCGGGGCATGCGCCGCTCAGCTGGTTGCAGCGCCTGATCAACCTGGCCATGGGCCGGGCGGCGACCTTGGTTTTGGCCGTTCTCTCGCTGCTTTTGGGCATGGCCACCTTCTCGCTTTTGGCGGGGGACATGCCGCTCGGCTCGCGGCCGAACTTCGTGCTGGCGTTGATGCTTGCCAACCTCGCCGCCTTGGCGCTGTTGGGCGTGGTTCTGGCCGGGCGACTCACGCGGATGTGGGTGGAACGCCGCCGCGGCTCGGCCGGGGCGCGGCTGCATGTGCGCCTGGTGCTGCTCTACAGCGGCGTTGCGGTGGTGCCGGCCATTGTCGTGGCCGCATTCGCGACCGCGTTTTTCCAGACCGGCATCCAAGCCTGGTTCAACGACCGGGTGCAAACGGCGCTGGAGGAAAGCCTGCAAACCGCCCAGGGCTATCTGGACGAGCACCGCAACAACATCCGCGCCGATGCCTTGGCTATGGCGAACGACCTTGGGCAGTTCGGACGCATTTTGGTGGACAATCCGGAGAGTTTCCTGCGCATCCTGGCGACGCAGGCGGCCTTGCGCGGGCTGACCGGAGCGGTGATTTTCGAGCCGGTCACCGGCCAGGTGATCGCCTCTGCCGGGCCGATGGCCGCGCTCATGACAAGTCCGCCGCCGCGCTGGGCCATCGAGATGGCCCAAGCCGGCGATGTGGCGGTGATGGATGTGGGCAGCGGCACGCGGGTGCGCGCCGTGGTGCAGCTCAACACCCTGCCCTCGCTGATGCTGATGATCGATCGGCCGATCGATCCGGAAATTCTCGACCATATGGGCCGGGTGCAGAAAGCGGTGGCGGAATACGACCGGCTGGTGCAGAACCGCTCCGGGCTGCAGATCACCTTCGTGCTGATTTTCGCCGTGGTCACGTTGCTGGTTTTGCTGGCGGCGATCTTGATCGGGCTCGTGGTTGCCAACCAAATCGCCCGCCCCATCGGCCGGCTGATCCTGGCGGCCGAACGCGTGCGCAGCGGAGACCTGTCCGTGCGCGTGCCCGAGGCGCCGACGGATGACGAGATTGCCGGGCTCCTGCGCGCCTTCAACCGCATGACCGGCCAATTGGCGGCGCAACGCACGGAGCTGATGGACGCTTACGGCCAGATCGACGAGCGCCGGCGTTTCACCGAAGCGGTGCTTTCCGGGGTCTCGGCCGGCGTGATCGGGCTGGATGCCAAAGGCTTGATCGAGCTGCCGAACCGCGCCGCAAGCGAGCTGCTCGGCACCGATCTCTTTGCCGCCATCGGCCGGCCCGTTTCCGAAATTGTGCCGGAATTCAAGGAATTGCTAGAAGCCGCTCAGAAAATGCCGGAACGCCCGCAGACCGCGGAGGTGCAGATCGGGCCGCCCAACCATCGGCGCACCCTGTTGGTGCGCATCAGCGTCGATCACCGGACGGAGCGCACGCAGGGCTTTGTTGTCACCTTCGACGATATTACCGAGCTGCAGGCCGCCCAGCGCAAGGCGGCTTGGGCCGATGTGGCGCGGCGGATTGCGCATGAAATCAAAAATCCGCTGACCCCCATTCAATTGGCGGCGGAACGGCTCAAGCGCCGCTTCGCCAAGGAAATCACCACCGACCCGGAGACATTTGCCCAATGCGCGGAAACCATCGTGCGCCATGTCGGCGATATCCGGCGTATGGTGGATGAATTCTCTGCCTTCGCACGCATGCCCCAGCCCGTGATTCGGCCGGAGGATATCGGCCGGATTGCGCGGGAAGCTCTGGTGCTCGAACGCGCCGCGCACCCGGACATTCTGTGGCAAACCCATATTCCCGAGCGCGGGCCGATCGCGCCGTGCGATCGGCGGCTGATCGGCCAGGCGCTGACCAATCTGCTCCAAAATGCCTCCGATGCCATTACCATGCGCGGCAACGCGGATGGCTGCATCACGCTGGCCGTGGAGACGGATGCGGAGTTCGTTCGGATTACCGTCACCGATAACGGCATCGGCCTTCCCGAGGGCGATCGCTCTCGCCTCACCGAGCCTTACGTGACGCACAAACCCAAAGGCACCGGCCTTGGTCTTGCCATAGTCAAGAAGATTATGGAGGACCACGGCGGCCGCTTATCCTTGGAAGATGGGCCGAATTCCGTGGGCGCGGTTGCGGTTTTGGCTTTGCCCTTGAAAGGGCCGCCGCCGCAAGCGAGAAATGCGGAGGCGGTGCCCACGCAAGGGTTGAGGAACGTTGAGGAACATACATAGAGTGCCCCTGCCACGCTGCGCAACCCGGGCTTCGGGTCGGGTTCCGGGGGCGTTCAGAACGGCAAGGGCAACCGAAAGCGCAGCTTGGGAGAAGGAATGGCGCACGAAATCCTGATTGTTGACGATGAGCCGGATATCCGGCTGCTGATTGAAGGTCTTCTCCGCGACGAGGGATATGAAACCCGCCAGGCCGGGGATGCCGATCAGGCCATTACCGCTTTTCGCGCGCGCCGGCCTTCCTTGGTGATCCTGGACGTCTGGCTGCAGGGCTCGCGAATGGACGGGCTTGCGCTGCTGCCGCTGTTGCAGCGGGAAGAGCCGCAAGTGCCGGTGGTGATGATCTCCGGCCACGGCACCATCGAGATGGCGGTGGCGGCCATTCAGCAAGGCGCCTATGATTTCATCGAAAAGCCGTTCCAGGCGGACCGTTTGCTGCTGGTGATCCGCCGCGCGCTGGAGGCGGCGCAGCTTGCCCGCGAAAATGCGGAACTTCGTTTGCGCGCCGGTGCCGAGGCGGAGCTGATCGGCCAAGGCGCCGCGATTGCCGCCTTGCGCGCGGCTTTGGAAAAAGTGGCGCCGACCGGCTCCCGCGTTTTGCTCTACGGGCCTGCCGGCTCGGGCAAGGAAGTGGCGGCGCGCATGCTGCATCAACGCTCCCGCCGCGCGAACGGGCCGTTTGTCGTGCTGAATTGCGCCACGCTCAACCCAAGCCGGTTTGAGGAAGAATTGTTCGGGGTGGAAGCGGGGCCTGACCCGCTTGCCCGCCCGCGCCGGGCCGGCGTTTTGGAACGCGCCCATGGCGGCACGCTGCTGCTCGATGAAGTCTCCGACATGCCGCTGGAGACCCAGGGCAAAATCGTGCGCGTCCTGCAAGACCAGAGTTTTGAACGCTTGGGCGGCTCGTTTCGCGTCAAGGTGGATGTGCGGGTGATTGCCACCACGAACCGGGATTTGAAAGCCGAAATCGCGGCCGGACGGTTCCGCGAAGATTTTTATTACCGGCTCGCGGTGGTTCCCTTGCGGGTGCCGAGTCTCAAGGAACGGCGGGAGGATGTGCCGTTGCTCGCGCGCCATTTCATGACCCGCATCGCCGAGGCCGCCGGCATTCCCGCGCGCGAGCTTTCCACCGATGCTCTGACCGCGTTGCAGGCTTATGACTGGCCGGGCAATGTGCGCCAGCTTCGCAATGTGATGGAATGGCTTTTGATTATGGCGCCGAGCGGGCCGGGGGAGCCGATCCGTGCCGATATGCTGCCGCCGGAGATCATCGCCGCCGCGCCGCCGGTGGTGAATCTTGACCCGTCGGCGGATTTGATGTCGCTGCCGCTACGTGAGGCGCGGGATTTGTTTGAATATCAATATTTGCAGGCGCAGCTGCTTCGGTTTAACCGCAACATCAGCCGCACCGCGCAATTTGTCGGCATGGAACGGAGCGCCTTGCATCGCAAGCTCAAGCAGCTGGGCGTGACCGTGGAAGACCGGGCGGCAAGTTAGAAAAAGATCGGCGAAAGAGCGAAATGAATAACGAATGCAGACGTTCGTGGAACTCAATGTTCCTATTACGGAATAATTAAGTGCGCGTGCCTGTCGGCGGAATTTCGTTTTATTTCATTGCGCGTTGAGAGCCGGTTTCCAATGCGTATCCCAGTCTTGCCCGAGCACATCGAGAACTCTGCCGTCGGGCTCGAAAAATTTGTTGGGGATCTGGAATATCGCGATCATCAGCGCCCCTTCCGGCGCCCACGCCGCATGGCGGCTGCCCGCAGGCCGCCAGACGAAGTCCCCGGGCCCCGCTTCGCCGCCCGCATCCGGGCCTTCTTTGTCCACCAGCCGACCTTCCAGCATGTAGGTCTGCTCGCTCAGCACGTGCTCATGATCGGGCAAGACGGCGCCGGGCGCCATTTTCAGCAGCAGCGTCACCTGCCCGTGCGCTTTGTCGAGAAAGAGGGTTTTCGTCTCCACGCCGGCAAACCGCGTTCTTTCCCAAGGCAATTCGTTCACCCGCACAAAGCGCGATGCCAACGGCCCAAGCCCGGCATGGTTCTTGGCGTTGGGGGTGATCGGCATGGTCATCGGCGTTCTCCCTTTGCAGGCCCGTTGCGATGCAAGACTTTGGCGGAGCATGGAACCGCCGTAATCTTTCTTTACATTATTTATATCGCCCGTGCTTGTCGCGCCCAAGGCGGGGCCGGTAAATGCGACGGCGATCGCATCGAAAGTGGGATGTCATGGCATTGAAGCGAAAAGGATTGTTCTGCATCGCGGGGGTTCTGCTCGGCATCGGGTTGAACCCCGGAACAAGCCAGGCGCGCGTGTTTCTTGGCTTCGGCTTCGGCGTTCCTGTTGTTCCGGCCCCTTGGTATTATGTCCCCCCGCCGGTGATCTATGCGCCGCCGCCGGTGGTCTACCCACCGCCGGTTGTGGTCGCCCCGCCGGCGCCGCCGGCCTATGGCCAAACCTGGTATTATTGCGACAATCCGCGCGGCTATTACCCCGCCGTGCAGAACTGCCCGAGCGGCTGGCGTGCGGTTCCGGCACCGGTGGCGCCGCCGCCCCCAGGCCCGCCGCCTGGTGGTGGGCCCGGCGGGCCACCCCCGCCGCCGCCCGGCGACATGGACTAGGCAGAGGCCGGCCGCGGCGCATTCCCCGGCCGGCGCCGGGCCAATGCCGAGCCCGCGCCGAGACGGTTAGAACATCGGGCCCCACATGCCCCAATCCCAGCTCGCATCCTGGTTCATCTGGGCGGCTTCCAACTGTTCATCGGCGATCTGCTTTTGCAGCGCGAGCCTGCGATATTGCTGATAGGCCTGCTCAGAGCCGACATAGAGGCAATCGCAAATGGTCGTCGGGTCGGCATAGAGGTAGACTGTTTTGCCGTTGCGCTCATGGCGCACGAACCTGTGCGGCGGCAATTTTTTCATCTCTGCCTGACGCTGGGGCGTATCGGCCGGGGTGAAGGTAAACCCTGAGGCTGCCAGCATATCTTCCTTGTTTTGTACCAGCTGCCGCTGGCTTACGCAGCCCGCGAGCATCAGCCCAAGAGCCGCCATCGCGCCGGTTGCGGCGCGCGGCGAATTTTCGACGTTGCATGGATCCCCCCGCATCCGTTGCTTCCCGTTATGGTCTGCATGCCTGTTCTTTATCGCATGATGGCGAGGGCATGAAATTTTTGCGAAGCCGACCCGGGCACGCTGGGCTGCGCCCTGCCGTGACCTTTTCACCCCGAAATGAGCCCCGCCGGATCCTAGCCCTGCGCGCGAATAACCGCCCGATAGGCATGCCATGTGGCGTGGCCCGCCAGCGGCAGCGTGATTGCCAGGCCGATCAACCCCGCCGCCATGCCCGCCGCCGTGAGCAGCACCAGCATCACCGCCCAAACCGCCATCGCCGGCAGGTTCATCGCAACCGCCGTCCAACTCGTGGCCACCGCTTCCACCATGCCGATCGGCCGGTCCAGCAGCATCGGCAATGCAAACGCGCCGCCCGCGAAGGTTAAGGCCGCGATCACCGCGCCGATCAGCACGCTGATGACGACAAACCACTGCCCGCCGGCGGTAAACAAGGCCGCATCCAGCAGAGATCGGAAGTCAAGGCCCACAGTGGGCGGAAAACTCAGCGCGAAAACCAGTTGCGCAAGCCGCAGCCAAAGCAGAAACAGGCAGAGAAGCGCGAGCCCGACATATAGCAGCGGACCGGGATTAGCCCGAAAAGCGAGCAACGCGCCGAGGAAGCTCGGCTGCCTGCCGGCTTCAAGATCGCGGCTGATGGCGTAGAAACCGAGCGTTGCCGCCGGACCCACCAACATAAAGCCGGTGAGCAAGGGGACGAAAAGATAAAACAGGTTTGCCGCGAAGAGCGCCGCGATCAAGACCAGCCCGGCCACAACGAAAATCAGCCCATAGGCGAGGCTTGCCCCGGTGGCGGCGCGGAAATCCCGCCAGCCCGCGGCCAGCCAGCGAAACGGATCTTCCGTGGTGACGTGTTGCACCCTGCCGGCGAACGGCCGCGCGGGGCGCGTCGAAGAGGCAAAGCTTTCCGACATATCTTTTTTCCTGGTTTAGCGGACGTTTCGAATGGGAGTCATTACCGATTCGTGCGCAAGTGAGCAAGAAAAATCGCCCGCGCGGTTTGATGATGTCTGCGGCATTCGGCGAAGGTTGATTTGCCTCAACGCGCGCCTGATATCCGAGTTTGTATTGCCTTTCCCTCCGGGCCGGGCAGGCAAGCCGCGGCTTTGCCGGTGCATGAGAGGAACGGGCCTGCCCCTAGGATGCCAGCGATGCAGGAAGACGCCCGCCTCAATTCCGAGTTACCCGGCCGCAGCTTGGACCGGATCGCACCCGAGATTGCCGAAGAGCAGGAAGGGCTACCGGTGGTGTTTCCGCCGCCGCCCGAGCGGCCGAAGCCGCGCCGCCGCCTGCGGCTGCTGCTGGCGCTGATCGTGCTGATCGCCGCGGGGACCGGCGCCGGCTGGTGGTGGACGCACCGCCCGCCGCCGCTGCCGCCCTGGATTGCCTCCTCCAACGGGCGGTTGGAGGCCGACGAGGTGGACATCGACACCAAATATGCCGGCCGCATCCTGAAGCTCTACGTGGACGAAGGCGACTTTGTGAAGCAGGGGCAAGTCGTCGCGGTGATGGATACGCGCGATCTCGAGCAGCAAAAGCTGCAGTACGAGCACGTGATGCGCCAGGCGCAGCGGACGCTCGACCAGGCCAAGGCCAATTATGCGAGCCAGGAGGCGGTGGTGAAGTTCGCCCAACAGGAGGTCGCCCGCAGCTCTTATCTGGTCCCGCGCGGCTTTGCCACGCAGGAGCAGCTGGACCAGCAGCGGCAGACGCTGGCCAGCGCCATCGCCACATTGAACGCCGATGCCGCCGCCATTCAAGCCGCCGAGCACGCGGTGGCCGCCGCGGCGCATCAGGTGGAATATTACAAGGTCGTGATCGCCGACAACACGCTGGTGGCGCCGAAGGACGGGCCGATCGAATACCGGGTTGCCAATGTCGGCGAGGTGCTGCCGGCCGGCGGCAAGGTCTTCACCATGCTCGACGCCTCTTACGTCTATATGGACATCTACCTGCCGACCAAAGAGGCCGGCCGCGTCAGGCTGGGCTCCGAGGCGCGCATCGTGCTCGACGCCTATCCCGAACATGTGATCCCGGCGCGCGTGGTCTTCGTGGCCAGCCTGGCACAGTTCACGCCGAAGACCGTGGAGACCAAGGAAGAGCGCGAGAAGCTGATGTTCCGCATCCGCGTGCGGGTGGATCCGGCGCGGCTGAAGGGCCGCGAGGCGATTGTCAGAACCGGGCTGCCGGGGGTCGGCTATGTGCTCACCAGCCCGACCGGGACCTGGCCGCCCAGCCTGCAGCCGAGCCCGCCGCCCGAAATTCCTCCAACCCCGGCCTCGATCTTCCCGGCGAGCAAGGGGCCGGAGCGACCGTGACCAAGACCTTGCCCGAAACCCTGACCAAGACCCAGCCGGTTGCGCGGATTGCGGCGCTGACGCAGCGTTATCGCAAGGTCGTTGCGCTGGATAACGTCACGCTGAAAATTCCGGCCGGCCTTCTTGTCGGGCTGATCGGCCCCGACGGGGTCGGCAAATCGACCCTGCTTTCGATCATCGCGGGCGCGCGTCGGATCCAGTCGGGCCGGGTGGAAGTGCTGGGCGGAGACATGGCGGATGCCGAAGCGCGGGAGGCGATTTGCCCGCGCATCGCCTATATGCCGCAGGGCCTCGGCAAGAACCTCTATCCCGAGCTTAGCATTCGCGAGAACATCGAATATTTCGGCCGTCTGTTCGGGCAAGCCGAGGCCGAGCGCAATACCCGCATTGCCGAGCTGCTGGAAAGCACCGGGCTTGCGCCCTTCGCCGACCGCGCGGCAAAGAACCTGTCAGGCGGCATGCGCCAGAAGCTCGGCCTCTGCTGCGCGTTGATCCATGACCCCGACCTGCTGATTCTGGATGAGCCGACTACCGGGGTGGATCCCCTCTCGCGCCGCCAGTTCTGGCAGTTGATCGGGCGCATTCGGGCACGCAACCCCGGCCTCAGCGTGATTGTCGCAACCGCGTATATGGAAGAGGCCGAGCGCTTTGATTGGCTGATCGCCATGCAAGCGGGCAGGATCGTCGCCGCCGATACGCCCGCCGGGCTGAAAACGGCCGCCGGCGCCGCCACGATTGAAGCGGCCTTCATCCAGTTGCTGCCGGAAGCCCAGCGTGCCGGCTATCACGCGCTGCAAATTCCGCCGCGCCGGACGGTGGAGGCCGAGCCGGTGATCACGGCGCGCAACCTCACCCGCCGCTTCGGCGATTTTACCGCCGTCGATCACGTCAACTTCACCATCGAGCGCGGCGAGATTTTCGGTTTTCTGGGCTCCAACGGCTGCGGCAAGACGACGACGATGAAAATGCTGACCGGCCTGCTGCCGGCCAGCGAGGGCGAGGTCTTGCTCTTCGGCCGCCCGCTGGATGCCGCCGACCTCCGCGCCCGCTATCGCGTGGGCTATATGTCGCAGTCGTTCTCGCTCTATTCCGAGCTCACCGTCCGCCAGAACCTCGATCTGCACGCCCATCTCTTTCACCTGCCCCCGCGCCGTGCCCGCGCGCGCATCGATGCGCTCGTCGCGCGATTTGGCCTTGCCGACTATCTCGACCAACGCGCGGCCGCTTTGCCGCTCGGCATTCGTCAGCGGCTCTCGCTCGCCGTTGCCGTGGTGCATGAGCCCGAGATGTTGATCCTGGATGAGCCCACTTCGGGGGTTGATCCGTTGGCGCGCGACGCGTTTTGGGAATTGTTGATCGACCTCTCGCGCAACCACGGCGTGACGATCTTCGTCTCGACGCATTTCATGAATGAGGCCGAGCGTTGCGACCGGATCTCGCTGATGGATTCCGGGCGTGTGCTGGCGACGGATGCGCCCGCGGCCTTGATTCGATCCCGCAACGTGAACACGCTGGAAGAGGCGTTTATCGCCTATCTCGAAGAAGCGCGAGGAGGCCCCGCGGAGGCCGAGGCGACAGAAGCATCCAATCCCGTTGCCCGCTTCGCGCCGAGCCCGCAAAAAGCTGAGGCAAAAGCACCGATCGGGTTCAGCCTGCGGCGGCTTTGGGCATGCACGATCCGGGAGACGCTGGAATTGATGCGCGATCCGATCCGCATCGGGTTTGCCATCTTCGGCACGACTTTTCTGATGCTGGTCTTCGGCTTCGGCATTTCCACCGATGTCAACGCACTTACCTTTGCCGTTCTCGACCACGACCGCACCCATGAAAGCCGCACCTATCTCGAAGAGTTGCGCGGTTCCAGCTATTTCGTCGAAAAACCGCCGCTCGCCGATTATGCCGATCTCAACACGCGATTGGCCAACGGCGCGATCGATTGCGGCATCGAAATTCCGCCGGGCTTCGGGCGCGATATCGCGCGCGGCCGGCCGACCTGGGTGGCCGCCTGGATCGACGGGTCAAAACCGTTCATTGCCCAGACGATTGCAGGCTATCTCGAAGCGATGCATCAGCTCTATCTGGCAGACCCGATCAACCGAATTGCCGAGCCCCCGCCGCCGCCCGCCGACATTGCGGTAAGGTTCAAATACAACCAGAATTTCGATAGCGTCTATGCCATGGTTCCGGCCCAGTTCGCTTTCGAGCTCGCCATGTGGCCGGCAATTCTGATGGCGCTTGCCGTCGTGCGGGAAAAGGAATTGGGCTCGATCATCAATCTTTATGTGACGCCGCTCTCACGTTTGGAATTTCTGCTCGGAAAGCAGGTGCCCTACATCGCGCTGATGATGGGCAATTTCGGCTTGATGTTTTGCATCGCACTGTTTGTTTTTCAGGTGCCGCTTAAGGGAAGCTTTTTGACCTTGTTTTTCGCGACCCTGATTTATCTCACGACAACAACCGCTTATGGGATGGTGATTTCGGCCTTTACCCGCACCCAGATCGCGGCGCTTTTCGGCACCGCCATTTTGACCGCGTTGCCGGCAATGATGTTTGCCGGCATGTTAGTGCCGGTCTCCTCGCTCTCAGGGATGGCCTGGATCATGGGACGGCTGTTCCCGATGAGCTATTTTCTGCCGGTCAGCGTCGGGACTTTTACCAAAGGTCTCGGTTTTGCCGATCTGGCCGTAAATATCGCGGTGCTTGCGCTCTTCGTTCCGGCGCTGATTGTGCTGGGACTTCTGCTGCTGCGCAAGCAGGAACGCTGATGCAGCCGGCGCGGGTGTTAAGGGGTTAAGCGTGCCATGCCGAGCATCGCCAACATCTTCTGGCTGGGAACCAAGGAAATCCGCAGCTTTTTGCGCGATTTCGTTCTGCTCGGGCTGGTGATCTACAGCTTCTCCCTGGCCATCATCGCGCAGGCGAACAGCCGCTCGCAGGAAGTTTATAACGCCTCGGTCGGTATTGTTGACGAGGACCATTCCGAATTGTCGCGCCGCATCGCGCAGGCGTTTTTGCCCCCCTATTTTCAAAAGCCGCAACCGGTTGCCGAACGCGATATCGTACCGCTGATGAACGCCGGGCGCTATACCTTCATCATCGACATTCCCGCCCATTTCCAACGCGACCTGTTGGCGGGGTTACAGCCGGCGATTCAGCTCAACGTCGATGCGACGGCGATGATTCAGGCAGGGCTCGGAGCCGATTATGCGCAGCAGATCATATTGACCGAGGTGCAGAATTTCCTCTCTCGGGCGGAAGGCGGGCCGATTTCGCCGGTGAATTTGGTGGTGCGGCTCGCTTTCAACCCGAACGCGGAGACGGCGTGGTTTACCAGCGTTATGGGTATTATCAACAACATCACGATGCTGGCCATCATCTTGGCCGGCGCCGCCGTCGTGCGCGAGCGCGAACACGGCACGATGGATCATCTTCTGGTGATGCCGCTCACTTCGTTCGAGATTGCCATGGCGAAGATTTGGGCCAACGGTTTGGTGATTATCATCGCCGTCGGCCTCTCGCTATATTTCGTTGTCGGCGGCCTGCTGCGCGTCCCGATCGCGGGTTCAATTCCGCTGTTTCTCCTTGGCGTTGCGATCTATTTGTTTTTTGCCACGGCGATCGGCATTTTTCTCGGCACGATCGCGCGCTCAATGCCGCAGCTCGGGCTGCTTTATTTGTTAGTTTACTTGCCTCTTGCCATGCTGTCCGGAGCCAACACACCGTTAGAGAGTATGCCGCCATGGTTGGCGAGCGCGATGCAGATCTCGCCCACAGTGCATTTTGTGGACTTTGCTCAGGCGATTCTCTATCGCGGTGCCGGCTTCTTCGTGGTGTGGCCGAACTTTCTTGCGGTTGGCGCGGAGGGTGTAGTGTTTTTGGGGCTGGCACTGTTGCGTTTTCGTAAGGTCTCCGGCATCGCCATCAGCTGAGGGGCGCGGAAGAACAGCGAGCAATATTTTTAGTTCCAGATATGTTTCCTGAAAAGGACATAGGCACAGAAGGCGCGTCTGTCTTCAACGGGTTCAAGTTTGAACTTTCTAATGGCCCCTTCTACCACGATGATATAACGTTCAACCGATGATTTCGTAAAAATTCCGAACGGGTCATAATCCGCGTTATGGCGCTTCTCTTGCATCATGACAAATGTATTGGCAAAATCCTGTATCCCTTCCGGGAATTTCTTTATCATATTGGTATTCATGCATTTCTCTTTTGCTTGATGATGCTCCAGCGACCGGTAGACCTGCCTCCATGCTTCGTTGCTTCGGCGCGACCCCTTTCCTCCGATCAGCAGATCGGCGCATTCGCGCGCAAGACAGTGGAATAATGCATAATAGCAAGAGCTCACCGCTCTCCGACAACTCACCATGGTCGGCCTCCGTTTATTGGAAGCCAGTAAAATGCGAGCTGTGTTTAGAAGATCATACGAATTCACGTTTTAACTTGCGCGCTTCATTGCTATTCACAAAACTCAATAACGGGAATTTTTTGATATCTTTCTTCATAAGATTGGTTTTTAGGTGACGAATGAACCCGACCAGTTCCTCGCGATCCAACTCCGATCTAGGTTTTTCTATTACTACAACAATTTCGACAAAGGCATCGTCGTCATTGTCCTCACGTTCCTTGACCCAGATGTCTTCGATTTGCACCCCGGGAAATCTTTCTTCAACGGTGGCGCGGACAATGTCTTTTATTTCACCCATATCCATATTCATCTCCATCGCAGAGAAGCGGTTCTTTTCGCCGCAGCAGACCGCGCTTCCCGCGTTAGATTTCCTGCCTGCACCTTTGGGTCCGTCCGCCCGCTTCGTGCCCGAGCGGAGGGCTTGCGCCGTTCTTCCGTTTCCAGACCGACCGAGATCTCGGCCACCCGGACAGCGCAGCCGATCCTATCGGTTGGTGGTTTTTTAACGTTCGGCCCGCGAGGCATGAGCGCTTCCTATCAATTTTTCAACTCAGATGAGACGAAAAAGAAGCGGGAACGAAATGCACATATCTCCCAACGGCGTGATTGAGGTACATGCCGACAACCGCAAAGTTGAAGGCAACGCTGATGCGGTTCATATAGGGTAAATACTCCGGCGTCGGCTCGTAGAGCGCGGCAGGGCCGGCCAGCCCCCGCCAAAATGCACGCCAAAAATCCGGGCTTTGGGGCAGCACCCTGGGATTATTTTCGATCAAAACCACATTCTCCCTTAGGGATCGGGAGGCTGACTTCTCCCGAATGGTCATCTCATGGGTTGGGCAACGCCAATCCATCGCCTTATAGTTTAGACGGTTTTCATAGCATAGCGGCCGAAAGCTGTAAACTTACGAGTTAGTTTAGAAAACCGTGGTGTCCATTAAACTAACATTTTGCATCACGCCGGATATTGCGATGCGCCGGCGGAAAGCAGGCGCATGAGCGGGCGAAGGCTCGGGGCTTCCTCAAGCCCCCAAATGTGCGCGATGCACTCCGCGCTCCGCGCCGCATGCCCGCCGAGCGCGGCGTTTTCGCGAAACTTGGCTTCCAACTCGGCATCCGTGAGCGGGCGTTCCAGGCTGCCGCGCGCATGGTCGACGCGAACCGTCTCGACCCGACCGTCGCGTGTGAGAACCGTAACCGTTGCGGCGCCGGGTAGCATCTCGCGATCGCTCTCTGCGCGAACCTTTTCCCGGAGCGCCGAAATTTCGGGATCGTGAACGGCATCGGCTTGAAATTCCGCAACCCCGGCGCGCCCGCGCGCCAGAGCTACGGCGGCCGCGTGAGCAATACTGACACGCGCATCGCGTTCGCTCGCAACCGCCCGCTCGCCCCGCTCCAGCAACAACGGGTGGCCGCGCACGATCACGCCGGCAAGATCGTCCGGCCTCAGGCCGAGCCGCTCGCGCAAGGCGAAAGCCGCATCGATCACGGCATGAAAGACGATACCGGCGGGATAAGGTTTGTAGGTATTGGCACGAAATTCCCAGCGCACGCCGAGCCCGCCGATCATTTCTTCCAAATCCGGAATATCACCCATGGCCCTTGCCCATCCGAGCCTTCCTTCCAGCGCCGTCGGTGCCGCATCGTAACCTTTGCTGGCCAAAAGCGCGGCCAGCAAGCCATTGCGCGCGGCGTTGCCGACCGAGGCGTTTTTGGCGCCGCTGGCAAGGTTTTCGACAATTCCGCAAGAAAGGCTCGCCGCAATGCCGAGCGCGGCGGCTATCTCCGCGGCATTCAGCCCGAGCAGCTTGGCGGATGCAGCGGCTGCGCCGAAAATCCCGCAGGTGGAGGTGATATGCCAGCCGCGCGCGTAATGCCCGGGCGAGACCGCAGCGCCGATGCGGCAGGCAATCTCCGCCCCAAGCAGGAACGCATGGAGAACCGCGGCGCCGGGGAGATCTCGCGCCTCGGCCAGCGCCAAAACAGGCGGCGCGATCGGCGCGGTCGGGTGAATAACCGTTTTCAGATGCGTATCGTCGAAATCGAGAAAATTGCCGGCGATGGCGTTCACAAAGGCAGCGCCCATCGCATCCGGACGCTCGGCCCTGCCGATCACACCGGCTTGAGGAGGGCCGCCGAATTCCTGCATCAGACGCGCCGCCGCCGCAATCGCCGGCTCTCGCGCCACGCCCAGCGCGCAGCCGAAAAAGTTTAACAGCGCCCGCTTGCCTTCATGGCGAAGCGGCGCATCGAGCTCTTCCCACCGCGATGCGGCCACGAACCGGCCGAGTATTTCCGAAACACTCGGCTCTTTGGCGGTCGGCGTTGCCATTCTCTTCACATCCCGAGATAAGCCGCGCGCAGGCTCTTATCGGCGAGCAATTCCTCGCGCGTGCCCTGCTTGACCACTTCGCCCGTGGAGAGCACGTAGCCGCGATGGCAGATTTCGATGGCTTCGATCGCTCGTTGTTCGACAATCAGAATGGTCAGCCCCTCCTCGCGATTCAGCCGATGCACCGTTTCGAAAATCGTATCGACAACGACCGGACCCAAACCCATCGACGGCTCATCCAGCATCAGCAGGCGCGGCGCCGAGGCAAGCCCTCGCCCGATGGCCAGCATTTGCTGCTCGCCGCCGGACAGCGAGCCCGCCATTTGACGGCGCCGCTGCCAGAGGATCGGAAACAAGCCGTAAATGCGCTCGCGTTGCCGCGCGGCTTCGGCACGGTTGCGCACCGCTTCGGTGCCGAGCAGCAAATTCTCTTCAACCGAAAGATCGCTGAACATGCCGCGGCCTTCCGGCACATGCGCGATGCCGAGACGCGGGCGCTCGGCGGGTTTGATCGTATCCAGGCGCCGGCCTTCAAAGTGAATGGTGCCGGCCGAAAGCGGCACCACCCCCGAAATCGCCTTAAAGAGCGTGGTCTTGCCCGCACCGTTCGGTCCCAATACGGCGACGAACTCGCCGCGCGCGACATGCAAGGAAACGGCGCGCAAGGCCACCAGCCCGCCGTAATGAACCTCAACGCCCTCAAGCTCCAGCATGCTCCACCCAACGCTTGCCAAGATAGGCGGAAACCACTTGCGGCTCACGCACCACCTGTTCGGGCGGGCCGGAGGCGAGGACCTGCCCTCGATCCAACACCACAAAGCGGTCGGCAAGGCGAACCATGGCGTGCATGGTATGTTCGATAATCGCAATGGTCATGCCCGCGGCGGCGAGAGTGCGAATTTGCACCATCATCGCCTGCACGTCGGCGCTTGCCAGCCCGGCAAAACATTCATCCATCAGAATGAGTTTGGGATCGGCGGCGAGTGCGCGCGCAAGCTCCATCAACCGAAGCTCGCGATTGGTGAGAAGCGAAGCCGGCACAAGCGCGCGATCGAGCAAGCCGAGGCGTGCCAACGTCGCCCGCGCGGCTTCCAGCGCCTCGCGATCATCCCGATGCGCGCCGAAAGCGCCGACAACGACGTTCTCGAGCAGGCTTAATCGGGAAAAGTATCGCACCGTTTGAAACGTGCGGGCGATGCCTTGCGCACTCACCTGGTGCGGCGCCAGGCCGAGGAGCTCTTTTCCTTCCATGAGCACCGAGCCGGATGCCGGCCGCGCAATCCCGCACACCACGTTGAACAATGTGGTTTTGCCGGCGCCGTTCGGACCGATGATGCCGAGAATTTCGCCTCGCCGCACTGCGAGTGTCACGTCTGTGAGCGCGGAAAGGCCGCCAAAGCGCATCGTCACATGGCGCACCTCCAGCAATGGCGTTGCGGCAGGCTTTTCGGAACTTGCCAAAGGGCTCGATGGCGGCAGTGTCGTTTGCGGAGTGCTTGGCAGAGATACAAGGCGCGGCGCGAGGCGATCCCGCACCGCCCAGTAAATGCCTTGCGGCCTCCAGAGAATGACGGCCATGATCGCAAGCCCGAACACCACGCCCTGGATGCCGGGCAAGACCCCGCCGATGGCGGCATTCAAGGCCTCGGAAACCGGGACCAGAATCGCAGCGCCGATCAGCGGCCCCCAGGCCGTGCCGATTCCGCCGAACATGGCAACAATCAACGCTTGCGCCGAGACCAACATTCCGAAAACCGAGGCTGGCGTGACCACCAAGACCACCGCGCCATAGAGCCCGCCCGCGAGGCCCGCCATGCCGCCCGAGATGGCGATCGCAAGCAGCTTGGCGCGAAGCGTTGCGATACCGGCACATTCTGCCGCAAGCTCGTCTTGGCGGATCGCGTAAAGTTTCAACCCCAACCGCCTGCGCTCGATGATCAGGCAGACAAGCAGGCTCAACCCCAGGAATCCAAGCAAAATCAGCGGTATGACGCGCGGATCGCCGAATTGCATATAAAGCGCCGGATGGGCTCTTTGCAGCGGGAAAGAGACCTCCATCCAACCCGCCCAGGTAAAGACCGGGATTAACGCCAAGGGATAGGCCAGCATTGCGAGGCTGAAATAATGGCCTTTGAGGCGGAAGGTAATGAAGCCGATCACGACGGCGAGCAGCGTGCTGACGATTCCGCCAAGCACGCAGCCGACCCAGGGCGAGAGGCCGTGATCATGAAACAAGATCGCAACGGTATAGGCGCCGCCACCGAAAAATGCGGCATGGCCGAAACTGATCAAGCCGCCGTAGCCGCCCAGAATGTTCCAGGAAAGCCCGAGCATCGCCCAGATGCAGACGAGCGAGAGCATCAACAGAGGATAAGAACCGAGGACAAAAACGCTCGCGCAGGCAGCGGCGAGAACGGCGGCCAATACCAGAAGCTCGCGATGCGGCGGGGCAAGAAAGCGCATCAGGCCCGCTCCGCGCTGCGGCCGAAAAGCCCCTGCGGGCGGAGCAGCAGTACCGCAAGAAAGACCACGAAAACCGCGGTGTTTTGCAACTGCGGCGAAAGAATGAGCGTGGAGAGTTGTTGCACAATACCGATAAGCAACCCACCCGCAAAGGCGCCGCCGAAACTCCCCATTCCGCCCAGCACGACGCCGGCATACATGATGATGACGAAATCAAATCCGGTGTAAGGCTGAAACGGATAGAACGTCGCCGTGCAAACGCCGGCAATCGCGGTCAACGCCAAGCCGATGCCGAAAGCAACGCGAAAGGCGCGCTCGATATCGATGCCCATATAGAGCGCCGCAACCGGGTTGCCGGCAACCGCACGCAACCGCCGGCCGATACCGGTGCGCGTGAGCACCAAGAGCGTTGCGGCCACGGCGACAACCGAAATGACGGCGCTCCAGAAACGCGCTTGATTGACGAACAGCATGATTTGATCGCCGATCAGCGGGCCGATGACCCACGAGCTTTCCGCCGCCGCATTGCCGATGGAGGAAGGTTGCGAGCCGAACACCATCAGCGCGCCGTTTTGCAACACCAGCGAAAGGCCGAGCGTGAGAATGAGCTGGCCGGTATGCCCGCTTTCCTCCACCTCCAAGATGCGCGCGCCGGAGACGCGTCGCAGCAGAAGAAGATGCGTCCCCGCCCCGAGGCCGTAAAAGACAACGGCGAGAAGCACCGCCACCCCCATGGCGATGGGAAAAGCATAAGCGCGGCCGGGCGCGAGCAAGGCCACGCCGTTGAGGCCCAGATACATGGCCAGCATCATGAAATCGCCCTGGGCGAAATTGATCACGCGCATGATGCCGAAAATCAGCCCAAGCCCCGCGCACATCAGCCCATAGAGGCAGCCCAAGAGCACGCCGGCGAGCAAGACTTGCAAGAGCGATTCGACACTATCCAGAAAGGCCATCCCTCGCTCCGTTCGGATCTATGACGGCGGCAGGCGGGCTGGCATCAAACCGGGCGCGGCCAGGTGAGCGGCGCAAACGCATCCTCTTCCGGCAATACCGTCAGCGGCACGCCGTTCTTCCACTGGAAGACGCCGGGGGGTGCATCGGCGCGGCGGCCGTTTTTCTCGAAGCGGATATGCCCGCCCAGGAACAGCTTGGCCGGGCCTTCGCTGGTATCGGTCGCCAGAAGCGCGGCCATGACTGCGTCGCGATCCGTGCTTTTTGCCCGTTCCAGCGCATCGGCGATGAGCAAAACATGGCCATAGCAGGAGAGCGTATCTTGCACCAACCAAGGCTCGCCCGAGCGGCGGCGGAGATCTGCATTCAACGCCGCCTGTTTGCGCGATTCCCAATTGCCGGCAATGCCGATGACCCCTTCCAGATTCCTGGCGCCGAGGTTCTTGAGGATGGCAGGCGTACCCCACGCCGCAGACGGGGCAAGCACCGGCACTTTGCCTTGGCCCAGGCCGAATTCGGTGAGCGTCTGCAGGAGCAGGCGGGAGTCGGAAACCGAGGTGGTGCCGAGCAACACCAAATCGGGCCGCGCGCGGCGCAGTTTTTGAATAATCGGGGTGGCATCCGAAAGCGGCGGCGTGTAGATTTCATCTACCACCGGCTTGAGCTGAAGCCGCTCTAGCCCGCCTTTGCGCAGCGGCACCATATTGGCGTAGCTGACCGCGGTATCATCGTTGATCAAGCCGATTGTCCCCGGCCGTTTGCCCACCGTTTTGCCTGCCAGACCGAGCAGCGGCTCGAGCGCGGCGAGCAAGATTTTGCTGGCCGGCGGAGAGGTTGCGATGATGTAATGGAATCCGCGATTGGTGATGGTATCGGCCCAAGAGAGCGTGAGCCACGGCAATTTTGCCCGCTCGGTGACTTCGGTTGCGGCGAGCGTGAACGAAGAGAGCCACACGCCGATACCGGCAACCAGCGAAGCATCGGCCACCAGCCGATGCGCGGCCGCCGTGACTTGATCCACCGAACTTCCGGCATCGGCGATGACGAGTTCGAGCTTGGCACCGCCGAGCGCCTTGATGCCGCCGGCTTTGTTCACATCCTCGACCGCAAGCACCGTGCCGATGCGTTCCAAATTGCCGGAATAGGCCCAGGGGCCGGAGAGCGGCGTGAGCAGCGCTATCCGGATCGTGCGACCCTGGGCGCGCGCAGGCCGATGGAGAATGGCCGGGGCTGCTAAAGCAGCCGCCAGCAAACCCCGGCGCGTGGTGGGAAGCATGTTTCCTCCGTTTGAGTCTCCCGCCCATTGTTCCGGATTTTTATCGTTTGCAGCAAAGCGGGCGGGTTTGCCATCATCAGCGAAAACGGCACGCCTTAGCCGGATTTTTTTGACGGAAGCGCGCCTTCTTTCACCAAGACTTCATGGGCAGCCTTGAACGCCTCCAGCCCCGCGGGAATGCCGCAATAGGCCGTGGCATGCAGAAGCGCCGCCTTGATCTCCTCCACGCTCAGCCCGTTGTTCAGCGCGCCTTTCACATGCAGCTTGATCTCCGCCGGCCGGCCGAGCGCGGTGAGCATGGCAAGGTTCAGCAAGCTTCGGGTTTTCCGGTCCAGAGTCGGATCCCCCCACGCCCAACCCCAGGCCCAAGCGGTGGTTGCGCGTTGAAATGCCATCATGAAATCATCGGCCTCTTGCAGCGACCGATCGACGTACTCGGCGCCCAGCACCGCGCGGCGAATGGGCAAGCCTTTGTTGAACAATGCTTCGTCTGACAAAGTTTCCTCCGTATCACGATCACGCGTGGCTCACCGACAAGCCTATGCCGAAGGCGAAGTTTCCGTCAATCGCGCAAGAGCCGCGGCAAATCTTGGCATTCGCTTGCGCGCGTGGTAGTCTGTGACATTCAGGAGGAAAACGCCGGACCGTTCGCCGATGCCAAAGCTCGGGCCCATGCCGCTGCTTGCGGCGCCAAACCATGGCCGAACGGGTGTGAACCACCTCTTGGGGAAGGCCGTGCTCACCGGGCTTCTTTGGTTTGCTCTGGCGGGAACGGGAATTGCCGGAGAATGGGAATTGTTCGATGCGCAGGGCCGCTACCAAGGCCGGCTTGAGCAATCCCCCGATCGGCAGGAGATCGAGCGTTTCGACGCGACGGGGCGTTATCTCGGCCGCTATGAACGAACCCCCAATGGCTGGGATGCTTTCGGCGCCGACGGCAGCTATCACGGGCGGATCGAACGTGTGCCCGGAATGGATGAGCCCTATTCCGGGGATTGAACGTATCGTAAGGCCGCAAGAACGGTTCAAAAGGTGATCCGCGCCCCGATCAGCCGCAGCACCAGAACCGTTGCCAAAAGCGCCACCGCCACGACGGTGAAGACCCGCCTGAGCCAGAGAAATCCGAACGGTACCGCCCCGCGCCGGTAACCCTGTTCCTCCACAACCAAGGTGGCGATGAAACCGCCGATCAGCAGCGCCAGAGCGAGTTCCTCGGAAACCGCGATCAGCGCAAGCCCCGCCCAGGCGATGAGCAAGGGCAAGATCCCGATCACCAAGCCCGGGCGGCGGGGCTTTGCGGCTTCCCCCTCCGGCGGGGCGGAAGCGTTCGGATCAAGCGCAAAGCCCCAATGCACCCCGCCCCCGAAGCTTAATGCCAAGGCGCTGTAAAACAACAAGGGATGCAGCCAAGGGTTGGCCTGGCTCGGGCTGATCCTGGCCGCGGCGATCGCGCAGCCGAGAATCGGCAAAAGCCCGGCGAGCCAAAGCGCCATCGCAAGGCGGGGGAGGTGTCTGCTGGGCCGGTCTGTCATCGAAATTTTCCTCTCTTCCATGCATTGCCCGCCGCGGGGTCGCGCCACCGCGGCAGGCTGCTATGATTGCCCCGAGTGCGGAAGGAATGCAGCTGCCGATGAGTATCGCTTTCGAAATCATCATCGTGTTTTTCTTGATCGGGCTCAATGCCGTCTTTGCCCTAAGCGAAATGGCGTTGGCCGCATCGCGCCGCTCGCGGCTTGCGGTGCTTGCCGGCCAAGGGGTGAAAGGCGCCGAGCTTGCGCGCCAACTCACCGAGAGCCCGCAGCGATACCTGCCCACCGTGCAAGTGGGGATGACGCTGGTCAGCGCGCTCACCGGGGTTTTCGGCGGCGCGCGGATCGCCTCTCACCTCTCGGCGCTGCTTGTGCAATTCTCGCTCTCGCCGCGCGTGGCCGAGGAGATTGCGCTCGCGGTCATCGTCGTCCTCATCACTTACTTCATGATGGTCTTCGGCGAGCTGGTGCCGAAGCAGATCGCCCTGCGCCAGCCGGAAGCCATTGCCGCCGTCGTGGCCCGCCCGTTTGGCCGCCTCTCACGCCTTGCCGGGCCGGTGGTCTGGTTGCTCGGCCGCAGCTCCGAGCTGGTGCTGAGGGCTATGGGGCGGCGTGCGACTCCGCTGCCGGCGGTGACCGAAGAGGAATTGAAGGTGCTGCTGGCCGAAAGCGCCAAGACCGGGATTCTGGAGACGGAAGAGCGCAATATGATCGAGCGCGTGCTGCGGCTCGCCGATAAACGGGTGCGCGCCATCATGACGCCGCGCACCGAGATCGTCTGGCTCGACCGCACCGACCCGCCGGACGCCATTGCCGCGGCGCTGAAATCCTCGCCGCATTCGCGCTTCGTGGTCTGCGACGGCTCGGTCGATAACGTGGTGGGTATTGTGCAAGCGAAGGATTTGCTGGACCGCGCGCTGGACGGCTACCCGCTTTCGCTGAGCCCGGTCCTGCGCCAGCCGGCCATTGTTCCGGACACCGTTTCTGCTCTAGAAGCGCTGGATCGGCTGAAAACGGACCCGATCGGACTGGCTCTGGTGATGGACGAATACGGAAGTTTCGAAGGCGTGGTCACGGCGGCGGATGTCCTCGGCGCCATTATCGGCGAGCGGCCCGAAACGAGCATCGAAGCCCCGCGCGAACCGACGACGGAGGGGGCGAAGGAGCTCGACGGCCTGATGCCGGCCGATGAGGCGAAGGCCGAGCTGGGGCTGCCGGACTTGCCCGCAGCCGGAAGTTATCACACGCTGGCCGGCCTGCTTTTGGCCTTGTTGCGGCGCGTGCCGCAAGTGGGGGATCGCATCGTCTTCGGCGGCTGGCGCTTTGAAGTGCTGGAAATGGACGGACGCCGCGTCGCCCGCATTCGCGCGGTGCGGGAACCCTTGGCGGAAACCTGAGCACGCCATGGACACGATTTTCCGCGGCGAGCTCTCCACGGCCTCGGGCCGGCTGCTGGCTTGGGTCGATAGCCTGTTGATCGATCACGGGATTTTCCGCCTGTTTTGGACGAATGCGGCGGTGGTGGTGCCAGGCCGGCTTTATCGGTGCAATCATCCTACCCCTGCGCGCCTCGCGCGTTATACCCGCCGCTGGGGGTTGCGTTCGGTGATCAACCTGCGAGGCGGTGCGGCCAACGGCTCGGAGGCGCTTGTGCATGAGATGGCCGACCGGCTCGGGCTGTGTTGCATCGATGTACCGATATCCTCACGTCGGGCACGCAAGGCGAACCTGCTTGCGCTGTGCGAGGCTTTTGCCCGCGTGCCCGAACCCGCCCTGATCTATTGCAAATCCGGGGCTGATCGCACGGGATTTGCCGCCGGGGTTTTTCTCTTGCTGAACGGCGCCGGCACGAAAGAGGCGCTGGCCCAGCTTTCCTGGCGCTTTGGGCATTTCCGCGGCTCGCAGACCGGCATTCTGGATAGGCTCTTTTTGCGTTATGCGGCTGAAGCCGAGGGCCGCAAGCCGTTTGCCGAATGGCTTCGCGAGGATTTCGACGAAACCGCGCTGGCGCAGGACTTCGTGCCCAAAAAATTGATCTCCCTCATTGGCGATTATTTGCTGGCGCGCGAATAGAATGGCGCCGATGGCAGAGCTCTCGCAGGCGCAAGGGAAAGAGGCGGAAGCATGAAGGCAGAAGATGTCGTGGAAGTTGTTCCGACACAAAGTTGGAATCAAAAGTTCGAGCGGGAAATCGCCGAGCGGGCGGTTGCGGCCTTGGAAGAAGGGCGGGTGGTGCTGTTTGAAGGGCTGCGTTTCGTTCTTGATCCGGAAGAAGAACGCTTTCTTTCGCCCAAGATCGTGGATAATTCCCGCAAGAATATCAGTTTCGACCCGGCCACGCGAAAGCTCGGGGGAACGCATCTCACCGGTGCCGAGCGCGAGCGCTTGGCGGCGATGCTTGATCGCTTCGGTGCCGTTACCACACGGCTGATGCAGAACCTTGCCCCCTCTTACGCGCCGTATCTGGAGCGGGCGCGCACGAGCTTCCGGCCGGTGGAAATCGACCAGCGTCCCACTTCCGCGCGCCACGACGACCGGCGCCTGCACGTGGATGCCTTTCCCACGCGCCCCATGCACGGGCGGCGGATTCTGCGCGTGTTCAGCAATATCGCCCCGGACGGAACGCCGCGGCAGTGGCGGGTTGGCGAGCCTTTTCCGGAATTTGCGGCAAAATTTCTTCCGCGCCTGCGCCCGCCCCTGCCGGGTTCGGCCTGGTTTTTGGAGATGCTCGGCCTCACCAAGGGCCGGCGCAGTGCCTATGACCAGATCATGCTCGGGCTGCACGATCAGGGCAAATTGGACGAGCGCTATCAGGCGGAAGCACCGCGGGCGGCGCTGGAACTTTTGCCCGGGAATACTTGGGCCGTCTTTACCGACCAGGTGTTGCACGCGGTTTTGGCCGGGCGTTTTGCGTTGGAGCAGACCTTCCACCTGCCGCTTGAGGCCATGCGTCGGCCGGAGCTTGCCCCGCTTTCGGTGCTGGAGCGCATGACCGGCCGCCGCTTGGTCTAGCGCCGCGCGCGCATGACGCGAAGACCTTCGTGCTTTACCGGCAAGCCGAGGGACGGCAAAATCTACGGCTTGATCAGCATTTTTACTGCGCCGTCATCCTTGTTATAAAATCTTTCGAACGCCTTATCAATTTGATCCAACTTGTAGTGGTGGGAGAAATACTCCTCCGGGTGAAGAACGCCTCGTTCCAGAAGCCGCAGCGCCTCCCACATAAACGGTTGCACGTTTGCAAACCCGTTCATGTGCAAGGAAATATCCCGAAGAAAGACATCGGCCAAGTTCAGATTGAATTGTGCATCCGTAAAAACACCGATCGCCGCAATCGTCCCGCCCGGCCTGACGATATCCAAGCAGATTTGCAATGTTTCCGGCAAACCGACAACTTCGATAACTTTATCAAAACCCCTGTTGGCGCATTCCTCCATGACCTTTTGCCGCCAATCGGCGTCCTGCGAGTTGATCGGCACCGCGCCCTTCTTTTCCGCAATGGCCAAACGATGCGGAACTTTATCGATAGCGACGATTTTGCCCGCCCCTTTTTGCAGGGCCAAATCCATTGTCATCAACCCGGTCGGACCGCACCCCACAACGGCAACGATTTCCCCGGGCTTGATATCGGCCAAGCCGTTTGCAATCACCGCCGAAGGCAGATTACAAGACAACGTAAGCGCTGCGGCATCCGGTATTTCCTTGGGAACACGGATCGCATGCGAATCGGCATAGGGGATTACCATGGCTTCCGCATGGGTACCGTTCAGATCCCCAAAAGCAACGCCGAAACCATAAACTGCTTTCTTGGTCGTTTCACAGTGGGCCGTCTGGCCGACGCGGCACATATAGCACTCGCCGCAGGAGCATGAATAGGCCATGCTGATACGATCGCCTTTTTTAAATCTTCCGACGCCTTTGCCGATATCCACAACCGTCCCGATCAGCTCATGGCCGGTTCGAGATTTGCCTTTTTCCATAATGGCGTCCAACACCCCCCGATAAAGATGGAGATCCGATCCGCAAATCGATGTGGCCGTCACTTCGACGAGCATCTCATGGTCTTGGCGAATGACGGGATCTTCCACCTTGGAAGCGCGTATGTCTTTCGGGCCATAGTAGACGGCTGCTTTCATTGTCCGGCTCCTCTTCTTGTGCGCCTTTACGAACCAACCTCTTCCGAACGTATTAAAAAAACCGATCGAAGTGGATCTGTTGGAACGGAACCTTGTGATGCGCCATCAGCAATTCCAAGACAGATTCCACCATAGGCGGCGGGCCTGCGAAATAGTACTCGTATTGATCAAGATTCTCTTGTAAGACGCGGGGAACCAATTCGTGCACCATTCCCACCTCTCCCGCCCAACCGCTTGCGCGCGCACCGGCGAGATCCGAAACAATCGGGTAGTAGGCAATCGCTTCATCGAATTCCGGAAGTTCGCTTAAAATTTCTCTGCCGCAGATATCGGCCGGTGTTCGCCCGCCATAAAAAAAGTATAGCCGGTGCTTTTTCAGCAAACCGCGCTCCGCGGCTCCGCGCGCGATCGAAATCATCGGGGCGAGGCCGGAACCGCCGGCAATGCAGACGATATCGCGATCCGCTTTTGTGCGCAGATAGGCATTTCCGTAAGGGCCGTCGATGACAACGGAATCTCCCACATCGAATTCCTCAAAGAGCTTTCCTGTAAAAAGCCCCTTTGCCACCTTACGGATTTGAAAGTCCCACACTCCTTCGGCATTCGGGAGATTTGACATGGAGTAGCATCTCGAGACACATTCCGAAAAAAGGTATATCTTAGCGTACTGGCCAGGCAGAAACTTCGCCTTGTGTTGCGAGAGAAACCGAAATTCCCGTATATCATGTGTAAGAGACGTTTTTCCGACAAGGCGCGCCACTTGACGGGTCGGACGAATCGGCGGGATATACTCCGAATCCAATCTTATCTTGATCTTGAGATCGCTCAGCGGCCGAGTTTGGCAGGCAAGCTTAAGGTTTTTCTTTTTGTCCCGTGCGGAGAGCCCCGGCGCATCGGCATACAATTCCTCGATTTCGCCCGAGATCAGCTGATATTTGCACGCCCCGCAGCCGCCGGAATTGCATTCGTAAGGAAACCCGAGCCCCGCAAGCAAGGCAGCACGTAGGACGGTGTCGTCCTTGTCTTCGACAAGAAAGTCCCCTTGATCCTGTATTTCTACCCGATACATGAGATTACCGTCTCGCGCACTGCCTTCCGATCGCGCGTTTTACTTCAAACCTTCCGTTAGCCCCAAGGATGCATGGAAAGATTGGATCGCGAGTTTCGCATCATATTCCGCATCCGGCACATCACCGAGTGCCTGCGCATATTGCTCGATTGCGGCGTAGGCGAGAGGCAGCCATTTCCCGATATAGTTTTTGATGACTTGCGCGTTGCCCGGGACTTCGAGCGCCATTTTCACAAGCGCTGCCGACCAACGCCGATGCCTCTGCGCATCGATGAATTGGGCATCGTTCAACATACCCAACAAGGTATCGCCGTTATGCCGGCCGGCCTCGCCAAGCTTTCGCAAAATGACTTCTTCGATCGCCGGCTTGGCCACCAAATTCAGTGCCACCAGGCTTTCATCCCAATCCCACGTGACCAGGAGTTTTTCTATCAATTCCCGATACCCCTGCCAGGCCGGATCCGTTTCCCAATACTGCCTTTCTTTTTGGCCGAACCCGACATTCGGGAAGGTAAGCGACAATTCTTTGGCGCGATAGGCGCTGTGACTGACCCAACGAAAAGCGTCGGCGGCTTGAAATGCTGCGCAATTCGTAATCGTGCTCGAGGGCGCCATTTGCATGATATATGCAGACGCCATTTGTACCGCATGAAACACATAGCGTGTCGGCGTATAGAGCCTCGCGAGGGTTTTCGCCCAGTTCGGATCCAAAGCCTTGTCGTGTTCTCTTTCGTTAAACTGATCGAAGAGACCGTAGACATAGGTTTCCTGGCCGTCTTGAAGCATGTTGTAGGTGCGATAAACCAATTCATCCGGATCTCGGAATGCGTTCCAATCCGGGTGTTTCAGCGCTGCTTCGTTCCGATGTTTTTTATACCACCTTGCCATAAACGTATTCGGGTCCAGCTCAAACGGAGCGTTCTCGTCCCGGTTGTTGTAATGCAGACCCACGGAGACGACCTCGTACTCGCTCGGCTTGCGTCTGCGGCTGGCAAGATGGCTCCAGGTCTTCAGGGGCCGAAGAACTTGAACTTCGCTCATGGATGTCTCCTCCTTGTGAGACGACGACAGAAATAGCAAAGAAGCAGGATTTTCCGAGTTGCGCCGGGCCGGGTTCTAGATGACTTTCTTGAAATAGAACCGCACGCGATCGGGGTTCATATCGATCTGGCCGGCGAAGGAAGAGAGATCAACCTCGAGTTCGGCCATCTGGAAAGGCCGGCCTAGAACTTCTTCGATCGTTCTCCGTTGAATAACCATTTCTCCATCGGTCTGGATGCGAAGATATGCCACCTTGTCATCGCAAATGATGGTTTTTTCGGGGTTGTCGATTTCTGCCGCTTCGGCAACGGCCTTGGCCAGCTGGCCTTGCCGCATTACAGGTCCAACCAGGTTTTTCCCTGCCATACTCACGTTCATTTCGGTACGCTCCTTCCTTCAGGTATGGGCAAACAACGGCGTGACGTTCGCGACATCGACGTAGACTTCGTCGTTTTCTATTTTGATCGGGTAGCTTGCCAGCCGGCAGTCTCCGGGGTTGACGCCGACCCCGGTGGCAGCATCAAAAACCCAATGATGTGCCCTGCAAACCAACGTTTTGCCGTCGAATTTACCCTCCACCAGGGGAATGTTCTGGTGCGGACAAACGCCCTGATAGGCTTTGATATCCCCGCCTTCGAGACAAAGAAGCAGAACGTCCTGCCCCTCAATCTCGAAGGCTTCCATTTCTCCTTCCCAGAGGTCGTCCAGACTACAGACCCTGATGAAAGCCATCGTGATCGTTCCTTTTTAATTTTTCTCAGGTTCCCACATGACTTCGACGCATTGCATGGGTTGGAGATGGGATTCCGCCACCGTCATGTTTCTCGGAAAGAATGTTTCCGACCCCTGGCGCCTCACGCGCATGGCGTTTCCGGGCCGTGAGGCCACTCTTCTTCCCACGGAGTGATAAGCCGCAGCTTCAGCGACTTGATCCATGGTGAAGCCGGGTTCCACCACGATGAGCTGGAGGACGAAATCTCCCTGGAAATTGGATACCAGCGGTATCGCAGACATAAACGTTCCCCTCCTTTTTTCAGGGCAAATAGCGAAGAGAATTGAACCGATCAGGCCGCCGACTTTTCGACAAGCTTCTTGCGATAGGCCTCTAGCCATGCATAGCCGTGGGCATCATCCCCCATTTCTCCGGGAGCGAGGTTCATGTATTTGAGGGCCCCTTCGAGGCTCATGGGTTGGATCATTCCGGCCAGAAACCGATCTACGACGGAGAGATGCCTCCCGTAGCGGTCCGCCTCCTGCTCGAAGCACCATTTGCAGCCCTCGGAGCAGAAATGATACAATCTTCCTTTGTGCTCCAGCTGAAAATCTCTAACTTTCCACACATCTCCGGGGGTTGCGTTGATCGGGAGTTGACAGGTGTTGCAGACGATGGGCAACGTTTCGGGCAGGGTCAGTTCACGTTTCCCGGCAAGGAGATTGTCGATAATGACATCCCAGCACTTCCCCCAGGTATCGTTCCATCCGGGATATTTTTCTTCGAGCCATTCCCTCTCTTGCGGAGAAACCCCGGCAGCCGGATTCCACCAGACCGTGGGGCGCCAGAACCAAACCCCCAAATGCATCCCGTGGTGCTGATAATCCAACTCCTCGAGGAATTTGTCCCAGTACCACGGGCGATCAAGCCCCAAATCAAGGATAGCGCGTTCAAATTGCCCGACGATCCATTCTTGCATGAATTCTTTAAAGGATTGCTTCCGGTGCGCTAACGGCGTGTAGTAGTCCATGATCGGGCCGGTTAGCACGGAAAACAATTTCCACGAACGCCAGAACGAGATATCGATCATCCGTTGCGCTGCTTCTTTTTTCCCTTGGGAAATCAAGATCGGAACCAGGGGACCGCCGATTTGCGCATGGCGCGATTCATCCGTCTGAACGCTGGAGATCAAACTTGAAAATGTCCAGTCTCCTGCCTCCGCCGCATCGGCCGCCAGCCCCAGAAACTGCATGTTGGTGAAGCCGGTTTCAAAGGCGAAGGTCAGCATCAAACCAATTCCGACCGCATCGCGCGCATTCATCATATTGTCGAACATATGCCGCGCGGCGATCGCTGCCCATTCGTTGGTATCGTAGGCTTTGAAGGCCCAGTCGAATTGCCGGTCCTTGGCCACGTACTCGTGGGGGAAATAGAGTTGGATCTGCCCGTGACGGATCTCGTCCAACATGCCCAGAGTGGCCATGTTGCGCTGGCCGGGGGCTTTTGCAAAACGCGCCATGCGCGCTTCCGCAGAGGCGGCGGCATATTCCGCCCGCGCAATGGCGCCATAGTGTTCTTTGAGAACGCTGATCCAGCCGGGATCGGCATTCTCCAGCATCTTGCTTCGCTGCAGGGCGGCTTTCACCGAGTAGGCGGCAGAGTCTTTTTCCCGCTGAATTTTGACGTATTCCGGATAAGTCTGCTTGTAGGGTTCATCATAGGTTTCCCAAACAGACATCGGAATACCCATATCGCCGGAGAGTTCCGGCGGAAAGAGCTCTGACTCTTTTACGTATTTGGGCGTCCAGTTGGTTGTTCTTGCAAGGTCGTACCAATCCATTCTGTTGAGTTTCGCCATAATCAACGTCTCCTCAGGTGTTGCAACCGTGGAAGATGTCATGCGGACACCCCCTGCCGGCCGCTTTCCACGGCCACCCAAGGATCAAGCAAAACCCGTGCCAACGGTACCGAAACCTTGCTCGAATATCGATAAAATACAAAATCTCGATAATTCAAGGCGAAAGCGAGACCTTGCGGCCGCGGGCACCTTTACGATTTGATGAAAAACTTCGCCTGCTTCACGAAATGGTTAATGCGCTTTTTCGCCTACAGGCGCGCCGGGGTGCTGCTGGAAGACTCGCGGTTGTGGATGAGAGACACGGCGCGTTCGCCCGCGGGGCTGCGCGCCGGCTTTCCCTACCCCCGCCACGCGGGGCTTCAGCGAATTCCCAAGAATTTGTGCGTTTGCAGGGAGAGTCGCCACTTGGGATGCGCGAGGCAATAGGCGATCGCCGCCGCCGTGTTTTCGGCACGCTCCGGCCCGTCCATCGGCTGCAGCAGAAAATGCCGAAAGCGCAGCCCCGCATAGCGTTCCGGCTCGGCGCCCGGCTGCGGGTAAACCAGCTTCAGCTCATCGCCTTCTTCCACAAGCAGACGAGCGCCCGCCTTGGGGCTCACGCAGAGCCAATCGATCCCGGCAGGAGGCAGAATCGTGCCGTTAGTCTCCACCGCAACCGTAAAGCCGCGCGCGTGCAGCGCGGCCAGCAGCGGCGCATCCACCTGCAACAGCGGCTCGCCGCCCGTAAGCACCACGAACCGCCCGGCCGCAGGGCCGGGCCAGCGCTCGGCAATCGCCTCGGCGAGCGCTTCGGCGCTCGCGAACTTTCCCCCGCCCTCGCCGTTCGTGCCGACGAAATCCGTATCGCAGAACCGGCAAACCGCATGCGCCCGATCCTGCTCGCGGCCCGACCAGAGGTTGCAGCCGGAAAACCGACAGAAGACCGCAACCCGCCCGGTGTTGCACCCCTCCCCTTGCAGGGTGAGGAAAATCTCCTTGACCGCGTAAACGCGCTCGCCCGGAGCAAAACCCATGCTTCGGAAAATTGCCCCCGCTAACGCGCGGCGCCGGCCTTTTCCATCAGCGTCTTGATCTCATCCATGGCTTCCATGAACCGCCGATTGAGCAAAGCCAGCGCCTCTTGGTTCGCTTTCTGAATAAGCTCGCTCAATTCCTTGGAATTTGCCACTGCCCGCTCGTAGGCGCGCTTCAGCAATTCGGCCTGCTTCGCTGCTTTGGCGCTGGGCGCTTCCGCCTCGCTCAGCGCCTTGATGGTCTCGGTCAGCTCGGCCACCATTTGCTGCAGGATTTCCATGTGCCGTTTGGCGACGGCTTGCGCCCCTTCCAGCGCAATCTTATTGGCCGCGGAAAAGGTTTCGATATTGCGGCGATAGGTCGCCAGCAGCGCTTCCATATCCGGAAGATTGGGCAACTTCATCTCGGCGAACATTTTCAGCGGATCAAACTCCGGACCTTTCGATTGGGTGGCCATGGCCGCTCCTTTCGCGTCTGTTTAACGCATCCGAAAGGGGTTTTATAGCGACGCAGACAGGCGGCCGCAATGTTTTCCCGATGCTTCCCGATTCTTCGCGGGCTGCCTCAGCGCGCGCGGAAGGCGGAAAGGCCGAGCAGCAACCAGCCCAGCATCAGCGCGGATCCGCCCACCGGGGCAAAGCGGCCGAATTGCGGGCCGATCAGGGCAAAGGCATAGACGCTGCCGCAAAAGACCGCCGTGCCGAGGGCAAAGAAAACCGCCGCCGCGGCCGCCAGGCTTCCGCCGCGCGGCAGCCAGAGGGCAGTCAACAGCAAGGCCAGCGCGTGCCAGCCCTGCATCCGCAAGCCGCTTTCCACAATCTGCAAAGCCGGCGGTGACAGCCCGCCATGGGCGGCAAACGCCGCCATTGCCACCGCCGTCAGGCCGGCCAAAGAGCCGAAGCCGATCGCCCCGCGTTGGAAAATCCGCGCCCCTTTTGCGTCAAACCATCTTGCGTCTTGCTGCGTCGTGCCAGAAATAGGTTGCATGCCGCGTGGTGACCTTTTTCCCGAAATTGGCCCATATGAGACCGGCTATCTGCCGCTCACAGCCGGGCATGTGATGTATTGGGAGCAAGTCGGCAACCCGCGCGGCCTGCCTGTGCTGTTTTTGCACGGCGGCCCCGGCGCCGGGGCGGGGGCGGTGCATCGGCGTTTTTTCGACCCCGCCTTCTGGCGCGTGGTGATTTTCGACCAACGCGGCGCGGGGCGTTCGCGCCCGTTGGGCAGCCTTGTTGCCAATACCACCCCCGACTTGGTGCAGGATATCGAGGCGCTGCGCGAGTATTTGGGCATCGAACGCTGGCTCTTGTTCGGCGGTTCCTGGGGCTCGACGCTGGCGCTGGCCTACGCGCAGGAACACCCCTCGCGCGTGATCGGCTGCGTGCTGCGCGGCGTCTTTCTCGGCCGGCCGAAGGAAGTGGAGTGGTTTCTCTACGGCCTTGCCGCCTTTTTCCCCGAAGCGCATGCCGCCTTTGCCAATTTTCTGCCCGAGAGCGAACGCAAGGATCTGCTCGGCGGTTACTTGCGCCGCCTGACGGATGCGGATCCTGCGGTGCATCTGCCGGCGGCGCGCGCGTGGTCGGTCTATGAGGGAATCTGCAGCACGCTCCTGCCCAATCCCGAAACCGTGGCGGCGTTTGCGCAAGACCGCTCCGCGCTCGGCTTGGCCCGGATCGAGGCCTATTACTTTGCCAACGGCCTCTTCCTGCCGCCGGAAGGGCTCTTGGCGCGGATGGACAGGATTGCACATATCCCCGCGGAAATCGTGCAAGGCCGATACGACGTGATCTGCCCGCCGCAGACGGCCTTTGAGCTGGCGGCCGCCTGGCCGCAGGCGCGACTGACCGTTATTCCCGATGCCGGCCACTCGGCGCTTGAGCCCGGAACGCGGCGGGCTTTGGTGGCCGCGGTCGAGCGCTTTCGCAAATACCGCGCTCCGTGAAGAGCGCGTGCGTGAAAAAGTGTTTATTATCCGCATTTCGGAATGCCTGATAAAGCGGGCGAATCACGGAACTGCCAAGGAACTTCGCATGCGACGGTTCGGTCTTTTGCTGCTGCCCCTCCTTCCTTTGCTCTCGCTTGCGGGCTGCGGCCCGAATGAATTGTTCGGGCCGGCCGCGCCGCCGCCCCCGCCGCTGCCCACCGCGCCGCCGCCGCAGTCCGGCAACATGGCGGATGCCTTGGCGCTGGCGAATATGGAATCGGCAATGATCGACGAGCGGCATGCGCTGAGGATCGCGCTCAAACGCGCCTCCACTCCCGCCTTGCGCGCTTTTGCCCGCAAGCTCTTTGAACATGCCATCGCACGCGAGCAAAAGATTCGTGAACTGGCGAAAGAAAAAAACATTATGCTGCCGACAGTTCCGAAATCGCAGCCGGCTTATGTCGAATCGGCAGTGGAACAAGCGATGGCGATTTCCTTTGATCAAGCCTTCCTCGACGGCACCATGCAGCGCCATCGCGATCTGATTGCCGCCTTGGAAAGCACGATCCGCACCACATCCGACCCGGATATCAAGGCGTTTGCAGAGAGCCTCCTGCCGCAGCTTCGCCGGGAGCTGCAGCAAGCCGAGGCCATCTTGGCGCCGGAGGGGCCGCCCGCCTGACGGGCAGAACAGAGGAGGAAACGCACAATGCAAGTCGGCGTGATCGGCCTTGGGGCCATGGGCATGGGGGTTGCGCTCACTTTGCTCAAGAAGGGCTTTGCGGTGACCGGCTGCGATCTGCGCGAAGAGGCGCGCGCCGCATTCGCTGCTGCCGGCGGGGCAGTTGTTGCGCGTGCGGCGGATTTGCCGGAAGCGCTTGAGGCGGTTGTGATTCTGGTGGTGAACGAAGCGCAGGAGCGCGCGGTCTTGTTCGGCCCCGAGGGCTGCGTGCCGCGTTTGCAGAAGGGCAGCGTGGTGATGTGCTCGGCAACCATCGCCCCTGCCGCGGCGCGCGAGATCGGAGACTTGCTTGCCAAAGCCGGGCTTTGGATGCTGGATGCGCCGGTCTCGGGCGGCGCGGCCGCCGCGCGCGGGGGCAGCCTGACGGTGATGGCCTCCGGCCCCGCGGCCGCCTTTCTGCGCGCAAAACCCGTGCTGGATGCGATAGCCGCCAAGGTCTGGCAACTCGGCGAGACGATCGGCGCCGGCAGCACCGTTAAAATGATTAACCAACTCTTGGCCGGCCTGCATATCGCCGTGGCGGCGGAAGCGCTTGCCTTCGGCATTCGTGCCGGCGCGGATCCAAAGACGCTCTATGAAGTTATTTCGACTTCGGCAGGAAGTTCCTGGATGTGGCAGAACCGCGTGCCGCATATTTTGCAAGGTGATGACACGCCGCTTTCGGCGGTGAATATCTTCGTCAAAGATTTGGGCATTGTTCTCGATCAAGCGCGTGCGCTGACTTTCCCGTTGCCGCTTGCCGCGGCCGCACATCAATTGTTTCTGGCCGCAGCCGCGCACGGCGAAGGCGCAAAAGACGATGCGTTCGTCATCCGCGTTTGGGAAGCGCTGGCGGGAATTGCGTTGCCCGGAAAAGAAGCGGGAGGGAAAAGCGAAACATGAAGATCACCGATGTTACCGTGACCTTGTTCGGCTGGGATAACATCCCGCCTATTCGCTATTCCGCGCGCACCACGCCCGCGGGGGGAAGCAGCACGCTCGGCTTGGTCTCCATCCTTACGGATGAAGGTGTCGTCGGCAATGCCTTCTTGGGCTCGGCCTATGCGCCGGCGGATTTGGACGCACCCATTCTGATGCGTGTTTTAAAACCGGTTTTGCTCGGCCAAAACCCGTTGGATCGCGAGCGGCTGAACCAGGCGCTCTGGCAGCGCGTGCGCGCAGCTTCCGTCCGCTTGATCGGCGCACTGGATATCGCGCTTTGGGATCTTGCCGGCAAGGTTGCGGGTTTGCCTATTCATCGGCTCATCGGCACGTGCCGAGAGGCGGTGCCCGCTTATGCGAGTTCGCAAGTGCTGGATTCGCCGGAAGCTTATGTCGAGCAAGCGAAATTTTATCAGGCCAACGGCTGGCGCGCCTACAAAATTCATCCGCCGCAGAACTGGCGCGAGGATATCAAGGTTTGCGAAGCCGTGCGCGCAGCCGTGGGCGATGACTACACGCTGATGCTGGATTCGGTCTGGAGTTATCGTTACGAACAGGCATTGCGGGTGGGCCGCGCCATCGAAGCGCTCGGGTTCTATTGGTACGAAGATCCGCTGGCCGATCAGGATCTCTACAACTACGTGAAGCTGAAAGAGAAGTTAGAGATTCCGATTATGGCAACCGAGTATCCCGCCGCCGGGTTTGATAGCTATGCGCCTTGGATCATTGCCCGCGCGACCGATTTTCTGCGCGGCGATGTGGCCGTGAAGGGCGGCATTACCACGATGCTCAAAACCGCACACCTTGCCGAAGCCTTCGGTATGAACTACGAAGTGCATCACGGCGGCAATTCTTTGAACAATGTCGCCAATCTGCACGTGGTGATGGCCATCCGGAACTGCGAATTTTTTGAAGTGCTGTTGCCCGATGCCGCGCAGAAATACGGCCTTGTTCACGACATTGTCGTGGATCCGGAGGGTTTCGTGCACGCGCCCTCGGGCCCCGGCCTTGGCGTGGAGATCGATTTTGACTTGATCAAACGCAACACCCTTGTAACGCTTTCGTAAAGGGCGCGAAGATCACGCCTCGGCATCGCTGAAAAGCGTTTCGATCAGTGGGCAGCTGCTCTGATCGCCGGCCTCGCACTCCGCAATCAAGGTATCGAGAACCTTCTTCAACTTCCGCAAATCGGCGATCTTCGCTTGGATATCGGCCCGATGCGCAACCGCCATATCCCGAACCTCGGAACAGGGAACATCGCGCGCATCGGCAAGCCTGAGCAGCGCGCGCACCTCATCGAGGGTAAAACCCAGCTCGCGCGTGCGCCGGATGAAACTCAGGCGCCGCACCAGCTCCGGGCCGTAGACCCGACGCCCGCTTTCGGTGCGTCGCGGCTTCGGCAGGATGCCGATCTTTTCGTAAAAGCGGATGGTCTCGATATGGCAGCCGGTACGGCGGGAGAGAACGCCGATGGAAATCAAGGACGTATCGGCTCTTGCGCTGGCCTGCTGGCGCATGACGCGGGTTCCTCTTCATCCTATCGTCCCTACGGGTTTTATAGAGGAATGCGCGCCGGCTCAATCCGTGCCGGCTTCCGCCATGCGCCGAGGTGCAACGAGCCGCGGCCGGCATGCGAGCGCAAACATATGAAATTCTCTAGCGCCCGCCCGCCAATTCCGCGATCAGCCGCGCCACTTCGGCGGCGCGCTCCATATGCGCCATGTGGCCGGCATTCTCGAAGCGATGCACGCGCACGGCCTCGGCAAGCCCCTCGGCATGCGCCGGGGGAATAATCCGATCTTGCGCGCCCCAAATCACCTGCACGGGACCGGGAAAGCGCGCCAGCGCCTCGCGCAGCAGATAAGCCTGTCGGCCGCCCGGAAAATGCGCATCCGCCAGCGTGCGGAGCGCGGCCTCCACTCCGTCAAGGCGTTTGAAGCGCAGCACGTTTTCCACCATCTCGCGGCCCACAAGCGCGGGATCCGCGAACAGCGATTGCAAAACGGCGTTCAGCTGGCGCGCGCGTTTGGCTTCGATGAAGCCGCGGATGAAATCGGCGTTGATTTCGCTGCCCAAACCTGCCGGCGAGATCAAGCTTAAACTTAAGGTGCGATCGCTTGCCTCTTGCCCGATCGCAATCGCCACCGCCCCGCCCATGGAGTGGCCGACGAGATGCGCCGCCCCGATGCCCAAAGCATCCATCGCCGCCAAGACAAAGCGCGCAAGCGCGGGCGGCTCCGGCTGCTTCAGCGCCTTGGTGGAACCGCCGTGCCCGGGCAGATCCAATGCCACGGTGCGGAAGCGCTCCGCCAAAAGCGGCTGGAGAAACATCCAGTTGTTCAGATCGCCGCCGAAACCATGGATAAAGACGATCGCCGGCGCATCGGCCGGCCCCGCGGCCAAATACTGCACCAGCCCCGCGGGCGTTTCCACCCGCTCCGGGTTCGCCGCCGCCTCGGTTTCCGCTTCCGTCCGTTCGGCTTCGAATTTGGCCAGAAAATCGGCGATAAAGGCATCGATCTCCGCCTCCGTCGCCTCGGGCTCGGCGATGACGCCGATCAGCGCCCCGACGGGCACCATCTCGCCGGGCGCCAGCACCTGCCGGCGCAAGACGCCCGCGGCCGGAGATTCATAAGCGCTGGTGATTTTCGAGGTTTCGATATCGGCAATCTCTTCGCCCTGGCGGACGCTCTCGCCCGGCTGTTTGTGCCAGGCCGCAACCATGCCCTCGGTCATGGCAAGGCCGAATTTGGGCATGGTGAGCGCGGTGATTTTGGCCATCACGCGGCCGCCTGCCGTGTGGGCGAGGCCATCACGCTTCTCACCGCCGCGGCGATTTTCTCGGGGCTTGGGATAAACGCGTCTTCCAGCGCGGGCGAGAACGGCACCGGCGTGTGCGGCGGGCAGACCATGCGAATGGGTGCTTTCAGAGCGTCGAAAGCCTGCTCGACCACTTGGGCCGAAATATCCGTTGCGATGTTGCAACGCGGATTGGCTTCATCCACAATCACCAATCGCCCGGTCTCCTCTACGCTTTCCAAGATGCTTTGCAAATCGAGCGGCGACGTGGTGCGCGGATCCAGCACGGTGCAGCTGATCCCTTCTTTCGCCAAAGCATCCGCGGCCTTGCCGGCCATCTGCACCATCCGCCCGATCGCAACGATCGTGACATCTTCGCCTTCGCGCACGAAACGCGCTTCGCCGAAAGGAATGGTGTAGGGCTCGTCGGGCACGTCTTCTTCGTCGTCGTACATCACCTTGTGCTCGAAGAAGATCACCGGATCATCGTCGCGGATGGCTTGAATCAGCAATCCTTTCGCTTCATAGGGCGAAGAGGGGATCACCACTTTCAATCCCGGCACATGGGTAAAAATCGGATAGAGGCACTGGCTGTGCTGGCTTGCCGCCCGAAAGCCCGCGCCGTACATGGTGCGAATCACCAACGGCGTTTTTGCCGTGCCGCCGAACATGTAACGAAACTTCGCCGCCTGATTGAAAATCTGGTCGAAGCAAACGCCCATGAAATCCACAAACATCAATTCCGCCACGGGGCGCAGGCCGCGCAGCGCAGCCCCGGCCGCCGCGCCGATAAAAGCGCTTTCGGTAATCGGCGTGTCCAACACGCGCTCGCGGCCGAACTGCGACATAAGCCCTTTGGTGACGCCGAGCGGCCCGCCCCAGGCATCATCCTCTCCGGGCGCGCCCATGCCGCCGCCCACGTCTTCGCCCATCAGCACCACGGTGGGGTCGCGTTCCATTTCCTGGCGCAGCGCTTCGTTCACCGCCTGACGGAATGATTTCTTGGACATTGCACCCTCCCGCAATCTTTACGGATAGCTCACATAGACGTCGCTCAGCAGTGCCGGCGGCGGCGGATATGCGGCCGCCTTCGCAGCGCGCACGCTCTCTTCGATCAGCTCCAAGACTTCGCGATCGATCGCGGCAAGGTCTTTTTCCTCAAGAACCTTGGCCTCGGTCACGCGCTTGCGGAAGCGCTCGATGCAGTCCATCTCGGCGCGCAAACGCTGCACTTCGCCGGGCGCGCGATAGGTTTGCGCATCGCCTTCGAAATGTCCGTAATAGCGGTTGACTTTCACATGCAAAAAGCTCGGCCCCTCGCCGGCGCGGGCACGCGCGATCGGGTCGTGCATCGCTTCATAGACGGCGAAGAAATCATGCCCGTCCACGCGCACGCCCGGCATGCCGAAACCTTCGGCGCGCTTGACGGCATCGCCGCCGATCGACCAAGAACTCGCGGTTGATTCCGCATAGCCGTTATCTTCCAAAACGAAAATCACGGGCAGTTTCCACACGGTTGCGAGATTCATCGATTCCGCCGTCGTGCCCTGGTTGGAAGCGCCGTCGCCGCCGAATGCCACCGCCACGCCGCCGGTTTTCAGCGTTTTGGCGGCAAGCGCCGCGCCGCAGGCCAGGGGGGCGCCGCCGCCTACGATGCCGTTCGCGCCCAGCATGCCTTTGGCCACATCGGCAATGTGCATGGAGCCGCCTTTGCCCCCGCAAAGCCCGTCTGCGCGGCCGAAAATCTCGGCCATCATGCCCTTCACGTCGCAGCCTTTGGCAATGCAGTGCCCGTGCCCGCGATGGGTGGAGGCGATGCAATCCCGCTCGGTCAGATGCATGCAGACACCGACGGCCACCGCCTCCTCGCCGGCATAGAGATGCACGAAACCCGGAATGGCGCCGCTGGAAAATTCCGTGTGCACCCGCTCTTCAAATTCGCGGATGGTGCGCATCTGCCGATACGCGCGCAGCAATTCTTCCCGATTCAGCTGTAAAGCCCGGCTTGGTTCCATGGCGGAACGTTCCTCCTTGGTTCTTAAATGCTTCGCGCCGCCGCCCGGAACATTCCCGCAACGCCCGGCGAAGCACTTGCCCCTTTTTGCCGGGATGCAGTCTAGGGCGCTCCGGCACGCTGTCAACCGGTTCGGAAATTTCGCGCAAAAACGGCCGGCGCCATTGAGGTGAATCAAAGCGTTGTGGCAAACTCGAAGCCTTGATGATGCCGGTCTCCACAAGCCGCAATTTGTGCCCGGCGCCTTCTGAAGGAGAACAAACGATGCCACTTGATGCAGCCGCAATTATGACCCGCGACGTTGTGACCGTCGGCCCGGATGATCGGGTGCCCGATATCGCGCGCCGGCTTGCCGAACGCGGCATTAGTGCGGTGCCGGTGTGCGACAAAGACGGCAAAGTGCTCGGCATGATCAGCGAGGGGGATCTGCTGCGCCCGTTCCGCCAAACGCATCTCTTGCAACGCGAGTGGTGGCTGAATGTCTTGGCGGAAGGCGAACAATTGGCGCCCTCCTTTCTCGATTATATCCGGCTTGATCAGCGGCGCGCGCGCGACTTGATGACCACCCCGGTGATCACCGTCACCGAGACCACCCCGGCGACCGAAATCGCCGAACTTCTTGATAAGCATCACATCAAGCGCGTGCCGGTGGTGCGGGACGGCAAGCTTGTCGGAATTGTCAGCCGCGCCGATCTGATCCGCGCGATCGCACAATCGCCGGAGGCGCTGGCCGGCTCCGTTTAACCCGCCGTGTCGGCCGCAGCTGCCTCCCCGCCCCTTGGAGAGGTCGTCGCCGTGCGCGGCGCGGTGCTGGATGTCGCCTTCCCTTCGGGCCCGCTGCCGGCCATCAATGAAATCCTGCGCGTAGAGTGGGATCGGAGTGCCGCGCTGCTCGCCGAAGTGCAGGCGCATTTGGATGAAAAAACCGTGCGCGCCATCGCGTTGGCCACCACCTCGGGGCTTGCGCGCGGCGTCAGGGTTGCCGCAACCGGGGCGGCGCTTTCCGTTCCGGTCGGCCAGGCGATTCTTGGCCGGGTGCTGGATGTTGCGGGGAATCTGTGCGATGGCGGGCCGCCGCTGCCGCCGGAGACGCCGTTCTGGCCCATCCATCGCGAAGCGCCGCCGCTGGCCGAGCATAAAGCCGCCGCCGGCTTGTTTGAAACGGGCATTAAAGTCATCGACCTCTTGGTGCCGCTGGCACAAGGCGGCAAGGCGGCGATGTTCGGCGGCGCCGGGGTGGGCAAAACCGTGCTCGTGATGGAACTGATCCATGCGATGGTGCAGCGCTACCAGGGCATCTCGGTCTTTGCCGGCATCGGCGAGCGTTCGCGCGAAGGCGAGGAATTGCTGACCGAAATGAAAAGATCCGACGTGCTCGCGCGCAGCGTCTTGGTTTTCGGCCAGATGAACGAACCGCCGGGGGCGCGTTGGCGCGTCGGGCTTACGGCGCTGACGATTGCCGAGTATTTCCGCGATCAGCTTCACCAAAACGTGCTGTTGTTGATCGATAACGTCTTTCGGTTCGTGCAGGCCGGTAGCGAGGTCTCGGGCCTTTTGGGCCGGCTTCCCTCCCGCGTGGGTTATCAGCCCACTTTGGCCACCGACGTTGCGGCGCTGCAGGAACGAATCGCCTCCGTCGCCGGCGCCGCCATTACGGCGATCGAGGCGGTCTATGTCCCCGCCGACGATTTTACCGACCCGGCCGTGACCGCGATTTCCAGCCATCTCGATAGCGCGATCGTGCTTTCCCGCAGCATGGCGGCGGAAGGCATCTACCCGGCGGTGGATCCGCTTGCCTCTTCCTCCGTCTTGCTCGACCCGCTGGTGGTGGGGACCGAGCATGCCGAGATTGCCGAGCGCGTGCGCGAGACCATCGCGCATTATGTGGAACTCAAAGACATTATCGCGCTGCTCGGCGTCGAAGAGCTTTCGCAGCAGGATCGGCGCATCGTGGCGCGGGCGCGCCGGCTGCAACGTTTTCTCACGCAGCCCTTTGTGGTGACGGAGGCTTTTACCGGCACGAAAGGCCGCTCGGTTTCGCTTGCCGAAACGCTCGCCGGCTGCCGCGCCATCCTCGAGGGCGAAACGGATGATTGGATGGAAAGCTCGCTTTACATGATCGGCACGCTGGAAGAGGCGAAGCAGCGGGAAACCGCGCGGAAAACGGCATGAGACTGTTGATTACCACCCCCGATGCCGTGGTCGCGGACTATGCCGATATCGTTTCCGTGCGCGCCGAGGACCCGACGGGCGCGTTCGGCATTTTGCCGGGCCATGCGGAGTTTCTCACCACGCTTGCGGTCTCGGTGCTGGCCTGGCGCCATGCCGACGGGCGACGCGGCTACTGTGCGGTGCGCCGCGGCGTGCTTTCGGTGCATGCGGGAGAGGAAGTCGCGGTCGCCACGCGCGAAGCCGAGCTCGGCCAGGATCTCGAAGAATTGGAACACGCGGTGCTGGAGCGCTTTCGCGCCGAGTTGGACGCCGAGCAACATGCCCGCGTGGCAAGCCTGAAGCTGCAGATGCAAGCCATCCGCCATATTTTGCGCGCGCTCCGCAACGGCCGCGCGCCGGATGCCGGCACGGAGTTTTCCTCATGACCGCGGAAGACGACGAACTGCTGCGCGCCGTGCACCGGCGCGGCGAGCGTCAGCGCCGCTGGCAGCAGGAGGGTGAGCCGTCCTTCGGCCGCCAACTGGCGCAAATCGGCGTGTTGGGATGGATTATCGTCGTGCCGACGCTGCTCTTCACCTTCTTCGGCCGCTGGCTCGATCGCCGGTTCGGCACCGGCATTTTTCTGACGGCACCGTTGCTCTTCATCGGGCTTGCGATCGGCTGCTATGCCGGCTGGCGTTGGATGCATACGCAATGAGCGCCGATCTCGGGCTTTTTCTCGGCATCGGTTTTGTTGCCGGCGCGGCTTATTTTCGCCTCCTGTTCTGGAATGCGCGGCTCTTTGCCCGCCCCGGCAGCCTGTTTGCCGCGATTGCGATGCAAGCCTTACGCTTCGGCGCCCTGGCCGCGGTCTTGGCGTTGCTTGCCCGGCAAGGCGCGGCGGCTCTGCTCCTTGCCGCACTCGGCGTGCTGCTCGCGCGCTCCTTTTTTCTCCGTCGCGTTCGGGCACGCACGCCATGATGGGCTCGCCGCTCCGCAACCCCGTTCTCTTCACGCTCGGGCCTGTGCCGATCACCGAGCCCGTGATCGTGACTTGGGGCATTATGGGCGTGCTTGTCATCGGCGCGCATCTGCTGACCCGCCGGCTGGTGTTGGTGCCGTCCTTCCGACAAGCCGCACTCGAGCTCGTCATCGATGCGATTGCCACGCAAATCCGCGACACCATTCGGGCGGATCCCGCGCCGTTTCTGCCTCTGATCGGCACGCTGTTTCTCTTCATCCTCACCGCCAACTGGTCGTGGCTCGTGCCCGGGATTGAGCCGCCCACCGCGCATTTGGAAACCGACGCGGCATTGGCTTTGGTGGTGTTTGCGGCGATTTTCTGGTTCGGCATCCGCATGCGCGGTTGGCGCGGCTTTCTGGCCGGCTTTGCCGAGCCCACCTTGGTGATGCTGCCGCTGAATGTGGTGGAAACCTTTACCCGCACCTTTTCGCTGCTGGTACGCCTTTTCGGAAATGTCATGGCCGGCGCTTTCATGATCGGCCTTGCGCTCTCATTGGCCGGCTTGCTTGTGCCGATCCCGCTGATGGCGCTCGATCTGCTGACGGGCGCGATCCAGGCCTACATTTTCAGCATGTTGGCCACCGTCTTCATTGCCGGGGCGCTCGGCGAAGATCGCTCTCTCGCAACGAAAGGAAAGTCTGCATGAATTGGATCCAAATCGCCAGCATTCTGGGCGCCGCCTTTGCGGTGGGCGTGGGTGCGATCGGCCCCGGCCTCGGCGAAGGGCGCGCCGTTGCCGCGGCCATGGATGCCATCGCACGCCAGCCGGAATCCGCCAACACCCTTTCGCGCACGCTTTTTATCGGGCTTGCGATGATCGAAACCATGGCGATCTACTGCTTGGTGATTGCGCTTTTGCTGCTGTTCGCCAACCCGTTCGTGCATTGAGGCAATGCACATTGATTGGTGGACGCTTCTGCTCCAAGCCGGCAACGCGCTTATTCTTGTCTGGCTGCTTGCGCGTTACCTGTTTCGCCCCGTCTCGGCCATGATCGCGGCGCGGCAGACGGAAGCCAAACGCCTGCTGGATGAGGCGGCCGCCGCGCGCGCCGAGGCCGAGCGGGCGAAAGCGGAAGCGGCGCAAGAGCTCGCCTCGGTGGCGGCCGCAGCGGAGCGTTTGCGCGCGGAGGCGCTGGCGGAAGCCGAGGCATCGGCCGCCGCGCTCAAGGCTCGGGCGGAAAAAGAACTCGCGCAGACGCGGGCGGAAGCCGAAGCCGCCATCGCGCGCGAACGCGAAGCAGCCTGGCGCGCGCTTGAGCAGAAAGCCGCCGATCTCGCGGTTGCCATTGCCGCGCGTCTCCTTCAGCGTCTGCCGCCGGAGGCAATTCATTCCGCCATGCTGGCGGCGTTCGAGACGATGCTGGCTTCGCTTCCGGAAGTGGAACTTCGGCTGCTGGCAACGGATGCGCATTTTCAGGTGCTGAGCCCCGCACCGCTCTCCCCCGCGGAGCAGGAACGGCTGCGCGCGCTTCTGCAAGCGAAGGCCGGGCGGGCGCCGGCGCTGGAATTTCGTGTCGAGCCCAAGCTCTTGGGGGGAATGGAACTGATCGGCCCGCATGTGCGGCTGCGCGCAAGCTGGCGCGCCGATCTCGAACGCATCGCGGCCGAGTTGGACAAGGACCAAGCCGATGGCGAACGAACCCGAGACGTGGCTTGAACGGGCGGAAAGCCGTCTTCGTGCCGCCGAACTTGCCCCCAAAGTGGAGGAAGTGGGGCGCGTCATCAGCATCGCCGACGGTATCGCCACCATCTCCGGCCTTCGCAGCGCCCGGCTGGATGAGGTGCTGCGGCTGGAATCCGGACAGTTCAGCTTCGTGCACACGCTGGGGCCCGATGCCATCAGTTGCGTCTTGCTGGATCCCGCCGAAGGGGTTGCCGCCGGAGCGGCGGTGCATCGCACGGGCGAAGTGGTGCGCGCCCCGGTGGGCCCCGGGCTGCTCGGACGCGTGGTGGATCCGCTCGGCCGGCCGCTCGATGAAGGCGGAGCGATCGAAGCGGACGCATTCGCGCCGATCGAACGGCCGGCGCCGGCGATTATCGATCGGGCCGCCGTGACCGAACCGGTGCAAACGGGGATCTTGGTGATCGATGCGCTGTTTGCGCTCGGCCGCGGCCAGCGCGAGCTGATTATCGGCGATCGCGCCATCGGCAAAACCGCTATCGCCGTGGATACCATCATCAACCAAAAGAACACGGACTTGATTGCGGTCTATATCGCGGTCGGACAGAAAACCGCCTCCGTGGCGCGCGTGATTGAGGCGGTGCGGGCACATGGGGCGCCGGAGCGGACCATCTTCGTGGTCGCCGACGCTTCCGCCACGCCGGGGCTGCAATGGATTGCCCCGTTCGCGGGCTTCACCATGGCCGAATATTTCCGCGACCGCGGCCAGCACGCTCTGGTGGTGATTGACGATCTGACCAAGCATGCGGCCACGCACCGCGAGCTCGCTTTGCTCACGCGCTCGCCGCCCGGGCGCGAAGCCTATCCGGGCGATGTCTTTTATTTGCATGCCCGCCTCTTGGAACGCGCGGCCAAACTGTCCGAGGCGCGGGGCGGCGGCTCGCTGACCGCCTTGCCGATCGCCGAGACCGATGCCGGCAATCTTTCCGCCTATATTCCCACCAATCTCATTTCGATTACCGACGGGCAACTCGTCCTCGATGCCAAGCTCTTCTACGCCGGCCAGAAACCGGCGATCGATACCGGGCTCAGCGTCAGCCGGGTGGGCGGGAAAACGCAGGCCCCGGCGCTGCGCGAGACGGCCGGCACGTTTCGGCTGGAATATGCGCAGTTTCTGGAGCTGGAAATGTTCACCCGCTTCGGCGGCGTGGCCGATGCGCGCCTCAAGGCGCAGCTTGGGCGCGGCGAGCGGCTGCGCGCGCTGCTCTGCCAGCAGCAGCTTTCGCCGCTCCGTCTTGCCGACGAGGTCGCACTTGCGTTTGCGCTGCGTGAGGGCCTGCTGGACGCCGTGCCGCCGGCCGCCGTGGCGGCGTTTCGTCGCGAGCTGCCGGCTTGGCTCGATCAACATCTCGGTGCGTTCGTGACCGAGATGGAACGCACGCGGGCATTGGAGCCAGAGATGCGGCCGCAACTCTCCGCCGTGCTGGCCGCGCTCGCCGCCCGCCACGCCGCCCCCGCTGCTTCCGCCGCCAAGGTCGAGGCATGACGCAACGCCTGGCCGAACTCATCGCGCGTACGAACAGCGTGCGCGAGCTCGGCAACGTGGTTGCCGCTATGCGCAGCATCGCCGCCGCACGCGCGCGCGAGAGCCGGCGCATGCTGCCCGGGATCACCGCTTATGCGAACATCATCGCCGCGGCCATTGCCGCCGCATTGCCGCTGCTGGGGCCGGAACCGCCGCGTTTCGCGCCGGGGCGCGCGCGCCGCACCGGGTTGATTGTGTTTGGCGCCGAGCAGGGCTTTGTCGGCGCGTTCAACGAAGCCGTGCTGCACGCGGCCGAGGCGCTGGCACGGCCCACGGTGCTTCTGGTGGCCGGCACCCGCGGCGCGCGGTTGGCGGAAGAGCGCGGCTTTTCGATCGCTTGGCAGACCGCGATGGCCACCCAGGCCGGCGCCGTGCCCGCAACCGCCGCGCGGCTGGTCGATGCGCTCTACGAACGCATGCCGCTGGAGGCCGTGAGCATGCTCTTTCCGCGCTGGCAGCCCAATGCCGGCGTGTCCGTGGAGCATCGCTTGCTCTTGCCGCTGGATCCCCGCGCCTTTCCGCCGCGAGCCGCGCGCCAGCCGCCGTTGACCCAGATGCCGGCGCCCGCTCTCTTGGAGCGCCTTGCCGAGGAATACGTCTATGCGCAGCTTTGCGAAGCCACCGCGCATGCCTTTGCCGCCGAAAACGAAGCACGCATCGCCGCCATGGCGCGCGCGAAAAGCGGTGTTGATAACATTTTGGGCCGGCTGGAGGCCGAGCAGAGGCGCGTGCGGCAGGAAGAGATCACTGCCGAGGTGGTGGAACTCGCCATGGGGGCCTTGGCCGCGCGCACGCCGGCACCGCGCCGCTGAGGCCGCCGGAACGGATATGCTCTCCCGGGCCCTTGGCCGGCTCAACTCCTTACCGTCAACTTTTTGCCGTCAACGTGATGCTACTCCGGCGCCTTTTCGGCGTTCCGCCGTGTTGCCGGCGCGACACAACCCCATTGGGCGTTGGGGGAAGCCGCCTTGAAAGCCTTATATGATCATTCTATCATATACCGCGTTCCGCCGATCCCTGGAGCTTGTCGTGATGTGGTTGGGTGCCGAACCATGTCGCCTTTCCTTCGCGCTTCGGCAAGAGTTTCCGACGACAGAACCGTGAGATTTTGCGTCAAAGAACGAAACGACTGCTATGTTATTGCACTCTTTCCGCTTGATCGGCCGGCGCGCTCCGATTTATGCTTTATCATTGTCTCCATGAGGATAGTCGTGCTATGTCGAAAACCTTGTTAAGAGACATCCTCCTGGTAACGGCGCTGAAGTTTGCCGCTCTTGCAGCGCTTTATCTGTTGTTCTTCTCCCCTGCACAGCGCCATTTCGACGACATTGCGATCCACATCGCAGGGCAAAAAGTCGCGTTGATTACCCAGGAGTCACGCTGATGGATCTCCTTACGCTCTCTCGCCTGCAGTTTGCCTTGACCGCGCTTTATCATTTTTTGTTTGTGCCGCTGACGCTCGGCCTCTCGATCCTGCTTGCGGTGATGGAGAGCATCTACGTCACCACCGGCAAAACCATTTGGCGCGATATCACGAAGTTCTGGGGCACGCTGTTCGGCATCAATTTCGCCATGGGCGTGGCAACCGGAATCACTATGGAATTTCAATTCGGCACCAATTGGGCCTATTATTCGCATTATGTCGGGGATATTTTCGGCGCGCCGCTAGCCATTGAAGGCTTGATGGCGTTCTTTCTGGAATCCACGTTCGTCGGGCTCTTCTTCTTCGGCTGGCAACGGCTTTCCCGCGTGCAGCATCTCGCGGTCACGGTGCTGATGGCGCTCGGCACGCAGCTCTCCGCACTTTGGATTTTGATTGCAAACGCCTGGATGCAATACCCCGTGGGCGCTCGGTTCGATCTCGCAACCATGCGGATGGAGGTTGCCGATTTCTGGGCCGTTATCTTCAACCCCGTCGCGCAAGCAAAATTCGTGCATACGGTTTCCGCGGGCTATGTCGTCGGTTCGATGTTCGTTCTTTCGATCAGCGCCTATTACCTTTTGCATGCAAAATATCGCGCGCTTGCCATTCGGTCGATGACGGTTGCGGCAAGCTTCGGTCTTGCTTCGGCGCTTTCCGTGGTCGTGCTGGGCGATGAAAGCGGTTACATGGCAGGCCAGAACCAGAAGATGAAGGTTGCCGCCATCGAAGCGGATTGGGAAACCGAAAAACCCCCCGCTTCCTTTACCCTGATCGGCATTCCGGATCTCGCCAAACGCCGCACCGATTACGCGGTGCGGATCCCCTACGTGCTCGGCATGATCGCAACCCGCTCTCTTGATAAAGAAGTTGCCGGCATCAAGAACCTTGTGGATGATGCAAAGCGCCAGATCGCGAGCGGCATGCTGGCCTACGGCGCGATGCAAACGCTGCGCGCGCATCCGGATGATGCACAGGCACGCGCCACGTTTGAGGAACATGTCCGCGATCTCGGCTATGCATTGCTGCTCAAGCGTTATCGGCCTGATGTCGACCACGCCACGCCGCAGGAAATCGAAGCGGCCGCCTGGGATACCGTGCCGCCCGTCTTGCCGTTGTTTTTCACGTTTCGGCTGATGGTCGCGCTCGGGTTTTACTTCATCGCCTTGTTTGCCGTGATGTTCTGGCAAGCCTCCAAGCGGCAGCTGGAAAAGCACCGTTGGCTGCTGCGGGTCTGCCTCTGGTCGTTGCCGCTGCCTTGGCTTGCGGCCGAGCTTGGCTGGTACGTGGCGGAGACCGGCCGCCAACCCTGGACCATCGACGGCGTGCTGCCGACCTTCCTTTCCGTTTCCTCGGTCAGCGCAACGAACGTCGTGCTTTCGCTGCTCGGCTTTGTCATTCTCTATTCGGCGCTCGCGATCGTGGATGTCTATCTCATGGTGCGCGTGATCCGCGAGGGGCCGGCCTTCACGACGGAGCCGCCCGTTTCCCTGCGTCCCGCGCCGCTTCCCGCCGAATAACGGAGGCCATGCCATGTCCCTTTATGAAGCGCTTCGGCTGCTCTGGTGGGCGGTTCTCGGCATTTTGCTGATCGGCTTTGCGATTATGGACGGGCTGGATTTGGGCGCAGGGATTTTGCTGCCGATCGTCGCTCGCACGGATGTCGAGCGGCGGGTGGTGATCAACACCGTGGGGCCGGTTTGGGAAGGCAACCAGGTTTGGCTGATCTTGGGCGGCGGCGCGATTTTTGCGGCCTGGCCGCCGCTCTATGCGGTGGCCTTTTCCGGCTTTTATCTTGCCATGCTGCTGCTGCTTGCCTTCCTGATCCTGCGCGCCGTGAGCTTCACGTTTCGCAGCAAGATCGAAAACAGCAGCTGGCGCACAACCTGGGATATCGCGCTCTTTCTGGGCGGGCTGGTGCCGGCGCTGGTGTTCGGCGTGGCATTCGGCAACGTGCTGCAAGGCGTGCCGTTTCGTTTCGATGACACGCTGCGCATGAGCTATAGCGGAACGCTCTTTGATCTTTTCAATCCGTTTGCGCTTTTGTGCGGGCTTGTCAGCGTTTTCATGCTGACTATGCACGGGGCAAGCTGGCTCAGCATGAAAACCGAAGATGAAGTTAAGGCGCGCGCGCAACGGGTCGGAACGATCGCAGGTTTGCTGGTGCTGGTTCTTTTTGCGCTCGGCGGTTTGTGGGCAAGCCGGATGGACGGCTACGGGCTTGCGCATTTCGCCGGGGTCGATGCGCCCTCCAACCCGCTTGCCAAGCAAGTGGTGCGCGTTCCGGGCGGGTTGATGGCCAATTATGCCGCCTATCCTTGGATGATCGCAGCGCCCGCGCTTGGCTTTCTCGGCACGCTGGCCACAATGGTTTTCCTACGCACGCGGCACGGAGGGCTAGCTTTTCTCGCAAGTTCGCTGGCGCAGACAGGAATTATCGCAACCGCCGGGGTCAGCCTCTTTCCGTTCCTGCTGCCCTCTTCGCTGGATCCCAATTCCAGTCTCACCGTCTGGGATGCTTCATCCAGCCAAACGACGCTGGCGGTGATGACTGCGGCCACCGTGGTTCTGCTGCCGGTTGTGTTGGCATATACGGCCTGGGTCTATCGCGTCTTGCGCGGGCCGGTCACGGCGGAAGCCATCGAGGCGGACAGTCACGGCCTTTATTGAAGGAGCCTCGGAAACGCATGTGGTACTTCAGCTGGATTTTGGGTGTCGGCTTCGCCGCCGCGTTTGCGGCGCTGAACGCCATGTGGTTGGAGCTCGCCCCCGGGCAGGGCTTGCCGGAGGACTGATCGGCCCTTCGCCGCCAGCCTGATGCGCCGCAATCGCAACGATCGCAAAAAGACGTTTCCGGATCGCGTCCCGGACGTTTTTCGCAGCTGGTCTTAGCTCGGGGCCTTCTGCTCTGCTTCCTGCACCACGGCAATGGTTTTCAGCAAACTTGAGGGATTGACGCTGATTGAATCGATCCCGATCCCGGCAAGGAAGCGCGCAATCTCGGGATAATTCGCCGGCGCTTCCCCGCAGATCCCCACCTTGCGCTGGTTGCGCTGCGCGCCGGTTACGGCAAGGCGCAACATTTCCAGCATGCCCGGGTCCCGCTCGTCAAAATCAAAGGCAACAATATCGGAATCGCGATCCACGCCGAGCGTGAGTTGTGTGAGATCGTTCGAACCGATGGAGAACCCGTCGAAAACTTTCGCAAACGCATCAACTTGTATCACGTTATTCGGGATCTCGCACATCACATAAATTTCCAGCCCGTTCTCGCCGCGCTTGAGCCCGTGCCGCGCAAGTTCGGCAAGCACCACCTCTGCCTCCGCCACGCGGCGGCAAAACGGCACCATAATTTTCAGGTTCGTGAGGCCCATCTCGCCGCGCACCCGGCGCAATGCGGCGCATTCCAGCGCAAACCCCTCGGCATAGGCCGGATGCGCGTAGCGCGAGGCGCCCCGGAAACCCAGCATCGGGTTGGCTTCGCGCGGCTCGAATGCCTCGCCCCCGATCAAGGCCGCATATTCCTTGGTTTTGAAATCGGAGAGTCGGACAATCACCGGTTTCGGCCAAAACGCCGCCGCGATGGTGCCGATCCCTTCCGCCAAGGTGCGGACGAAAAATTCCATAGGCGAAACGTCGGCCTTGGCAAGATCGGCAATCCGCCTGCGATCTTCATCGCTGATCCGCTCGGGGTGCACCAGCGCCATCGGATGAATGCCGATATGCTCGTTGATAATAAATTCCATGCGCGCCAGCCCGACGCCGCTATTGGGCAGCATCGCGGTGCGAAACGCGAGATCCGGGTTGCCGAGATTGACCATGATCTCGGTCTTGGGCATGGCGAGGCTGGAGGCATCGACCCGCTCCACCACAAACGGCAATGCCCCGGCATAAACCGCCCCCACTTCGCCCCCGGCGCAGGAGACGGTCACCGTTTCGCCGCTTTTCAGCCGGCTTGTCGCATTGCCGGCGCCGACCACGGCGGGAACCCCCAACTCGCGCGCAACAATGGCGGCATGGCAGGTGCGCCCGCCGTGATCCGTGACGATCGCGCTTGCGGTTTTCATCACCGGTTCCCAATCCGGGCTGGTTTCCGCGGCAACTAGAACTTCACCCGGATGAAAGGCTGCGAGATCCTCAAGGCCGCCGATCACGCGCACCACGCCCGCGGCAATCTTCTCGCCCACGGCTTTGCCACTCACCAAGGGTTTGGCCTCCGCGCGCAAGCTATAGGTTTCCAATTTGCCGGGCTCTTTGCGCGATGCCACGGTTTCGGGGCGCGCCTGCACGATGTAGAGCCCTTGGTCTTCGGCATCTTTCGCCCATTCGATATCCATCGGCTCCGGATGGCCGGCAACGGCAGAATAGTGATCCTCGATGCGGATGGCATAGTCCGCGAGCGTCAGCACCTCGGCATCGGTCAGGCAAAAGCGGGCGCGGCGCTCGGGCGGCGTAGGTTCGTCTCGTGTTGCGGAGCCGAAATGGCCTGGGGCGAGCACCATGGTGCGTTCCTTCCGGCCGAGCAAGCGCCGAAGCACCGCGCGATGCCCTTCGCGGAAAGTGGGCTTATGCACGTAAAATTCGTCCGGATCCACGCGGCCTTGCACCACATTTTCGCCAAGCCCGTAGGATGCGGTGATAAAGACCACGTCGCGGAAGCCGGACTCCGTATCGAGGGTGAAAATCACGCCGCTGGACGCCGCATCCGAACGGACCATTTTCATCACCCCGACGGAGAGCGCCACTTTGAAATGATCAAAGCCGTTATTGACCCGATAGACAATGGCGCGATCGGTAAAGAGAGAAGCAAAGCAGCGCCGGCAGGCCTCGAAGACATCTTCCAGCCCGCGCACATTGAGATAGCTCTCGTGCTGGCCGGCAAAGCTTGCGGTGGGCAAATCTTCGGCAGTGGCCGAGCTACGCACCGCAACCGCAACCCCTGCACCGTATTCGGCCTCAAGCTTTGCATAGGCTTCGGCAAGCAGATTTTTCACCGCGGCGGTGCCGGTTGCCGCATAAACAACGTCACGCGCCTCCGCTGCGGCTTGGGCCAGGGCGGAGACGTCGGTCACATCCAAATGCTCCAGAAGCGCGCGGAGTTTCGGCCATGCGCCGGCCGCGGTCAGCGCCTCGCGATAGACGCCGGCGGTTAAGGCAAAGCCGTTCGGCACGCGCACGCCCGCTTGGGCAAGCCGGCTGTAGAGTTCTCCGAGCGAGGCATTCTTGCCGCCGACCTCCGCAATATCGGCAATTCCCAGCGTGGCAAACCAGCGCACGGATGCTTTTGAGCCGGACATTTCCTTCTCCGAGCTTCCAAATTTCGACCGTCAATAACTTAGTTTTCCACGGTTTGCCGATGCGTTGATCTCGATCAATCATGCCCCCGGCAGGGAAAGCTCGGCAAAAGCTTTCGCAAGAAAAAAGGCGGCGCCGAGGCGCCGCCGAGTTTGAGGGAGGAATAGGAAACGGTAACCAACGGTCTGCTCATCGCAGCGCCGTGCTTGCCTCAATGCCAAAAGATTGCCGGGCGCGATTTGATCTATATCTAAAATCCGAAAAAATTTTTGCCCCCTTTGCCCGCCAATCGAAGCCCTGCCACAGCAACCGGGTTTTTTCTCGATTGATAAAGATCAATGCTTATGGAGGAGTTTCGGGCGTTTCTATAGAGTTCTGCGCACATGCCCGCAGGCCGGAACTCGGCCTCGGCAACCCGATGGCCTCGGCAACCAAAAAGGAGCAAGCCATGCAAACCTTCATCATGCTTACGCGCTTGACCCCGGATGCGGTCCGCTCGCCCAAAGCCTTGGAAGACCTGGAGCGAAAGGTGGCCGATCATATCCGCGCGACCTGCCCCGATGTGGAATGGGTCGGCAGTTACGCGGTGCTTGGGCCTTATGACTATGTCGATATTTTTCACGCGCCCGATCTCGACACCGCAAGCAAAGTTTCCGCCGTGGTGCGCACCTATGGGCATGCGCAGACGGAAACCTGGCCCGCGACGGAGTGGGATCATTTCAAGGAAGTCATCCGCACGCTCGGCGAAAAAACTCCGGCGGCACGCACGCAAAAATAAGAGCCGCGGGAAGCTTGCGGAGAGCGGCCGCGGCAAGCCGCCAATCATTTCCGCGGCCTTGCTTTTTGTGCTGCTCGGAGCCCGTGAAATTCATGGGCTTTCACGGGCTCCACGGAGCAGGCGGAAGGGTCGGCCGATCCGACCCGTTCACGCCTGGCTTGTTTTAATCGGGATTTTCCGCTCCTTCGCAATCGCCTCCGGCTTTTTCGGTATCGTAATCGTCAGCACGCCCTTCGCGAAGTTTGCTTCGATCTTCTCGCTATCCACGCTCTCGGGCAGCCAGAAAGAGCGCCGGAATTCGCCATAACTCCGTTCGGAAAGATAGTAGTCCTTTTTCTTCTCTTCCCTTTCCTCCTTTTTCTCGCCTTTGATGGTCAGCATATCGTTGGAGACTTTAATCTCGATGTCCTTTTCATCCATGCCGGGCAGCTCGGCCGTGATTTGGTAGTCTTTCTCCCGTTCCACAATATCAACGGCAGGGGCTGCGGCGCCACGTCGCCAAAACGGTTCGACGTCAAACACCCCGAGCGAGCGGAAAGGCCAGCTTCTCGGGGCGAGGCCTTCCCAGAGCGAGCGAGAGGGAAAAGACCAGATGCCGCGGCCGAAATCTTCGAACAATCGGTCGACTTCGCGTCTGAGGCTTTCAAACGGGCGCAAAATCTCCGGCACTGCGGCGCGTTCTGTCGACGGCACCTTTGCCTTTGCCGGTTCTGTTTGGGTTGTCGGTTTCTTTTCTTCCTCAGCCATAACCGTTTCTCCTCTCATTGACCGGAACGTTCGGAACGGGTCGCGTAGGCGAACCCGGCCCCGTCATTTGCCAGAGTACGAGAGCTTTGGATTTACGCGATAAGATTTGGGCTTCTTTGATATTGATCAAGGCTGCCGCTTATTTTTCGGCGATATTGTACGGAACAAGAATGATTGCGTATCGGCTTTTTGGAAAGTCTGTTTTTGAGGAACGCGGCGGCAAGAAAACAACCAACGGATGCAACGGAGTTCAATCATGGCATCAAAGAACGCAACCGGCCCGACGGCCGGGCCACGCCGGTGGGGCCGTGCACAGGATCGCCCCATCACCGATCCCTATATGCGTGTGCACAAGCCGCATGAGCCCACAATCTGTCCGCAATGCGGCGCGGTCTTTCAAGAGGGGCGCTGGCAATGGGCCGCGCGGCCGGAAGGCGCGCATGAGGAACTTTGCCCGGCCTGCCGAAGGATCAACGATAATTTCCCGGCCGGCGTGGTCAACATCAGCGCGGATTTCCTGAGCAGCCACAAGCAGGAAATTCTGAACCTTATTCGGCATCAGGAAGAGCTCGAAAAAGCCGAGCACCCGGAAAACCGTCTTATGAAAATCGAGGATGCCGGCGAGCAGCTGATCGTGACCACAACGGATATTCACCTTCCGGAACGGATCGGCAAGGCACTGCGAAGTGCCTTTCACGGCGAGCTTGTCCTTCAATACGACGAAGACGGCTATTTCGTCCGCGTCAATTGGCACCGTGCGGATTAGAATTCGTCTGCCCGGGTTTCGTTCGTGCTGCCTTTTTCGGCCGAAGCTTGGCGCAGACGATGCCGAAGCCGGATAAGCCCGGCTTCCAGGCGCGCAAATGCAAGGCTTTTCCGATCATATGTGTTGAGATCGATCCCCATTTGCTTGGCAAGCTTCGTCACAACCGGAAGCGGCTCGGGGTCCGCCTTCGCCCAGTAAGGGCGAAGCTCGCGCAAAAAAATGTTCACCGTTACGGGGCCGACGCCGTAAAAATCCAGAAGCCTGGCCTCGAGATCCGCCTTATCGCGCGCAGCCTCGTGAAGGCGCTGCAGGCTGCCTTCATAACGATCGATCAACGTTTGGCAGTCGCGCAACAGCTTGCGGGATTTACTTTCGTCATAACGCACATAGCCGCCTTCTCGCATCACCGGATAGACAAGATAATCCCAGCCGGCATCCAGGATTTTGCGAGGGCTTGTCAGGCCGTGGCGGACAAAGGCATGATAAGTGTTGCGCGCGATCGTTTCCGAGATCCGCTGGCCGAAAAGCAAACTCGCAAGAAACCAGAGAAACAAATCCCGCTCGCGGCCGCTTGCCAGATCCAGCCCAAGTTCTTCCGAATAAAGCGGCGATTGCGCGAGGCTTTCGGCATCCGGCAAAGACAAAACCCCCTCTGCCCGCGCGGCGGCGGCCGAGCGTTTTGCCCAGGTTCGATTCGCGCGCGGTTGGCTCTTGCCCGATGGCGCACGATGCGCGGCCACTTTTACCACCCTCTTTCTTGGAAGCATGATCTTTGGTTTCGCCGGACGCATGCGGCATTGATTTCGGTCAATCGTGCCGGCATTTTTTCAGGGCCTGTTTGACGAAAGGAAAAGCCTGCTAAATTTCCCTCATGACAGACGCCACGATTCGCCCGCGGCATCGGGACTGCGAAGCAATCATGGAATGCCGGGATAACCTCGCGTTCATGCGCGCTTTGCCGGCGGAATCCATGCAGCTGATCGTCACCTCGCCGCCCTACAACATCGGCAAAGCCTATGAGCGCCGGCAGCCGCTTCACTATTACGTCGCGCAGCAAGCAGAAGTGATTGCCGAGTGCGTGCGCTTGCTTAACCCGCGCGGCTCTTTGTGCTGGCAGGTCGGCAACCACGTGCAGGACGGCGAGATATTTCCGCTGGATATGGTGCTTTACCCGGTCTTTCGCGAACACGGATTGCACTTGCGCAACCGTATTGTCTGGCATTTCGAGCACGGTCTACATTGCTCCAAGCGCCTCTCGGGGCGTTATGAAACGATCCTTTGGTTTACCAAAGGCAAGGATTACACGTTCAACCTCGATGCCATCCGCGTTCCGCCGAAATATCCCGGCAAAAAGCATTTCAAAGGCCCGAACGCCGGCCGGCTTTCTTGCAACCCGCTCGGCAAAAACCCCGGCGATGTCTGGATATTTCCGAACGTTAAAAACAACCACGTGGAAAAGACGATCCACCCCTGCCAGTTTCCCGTGGAATTGGTCGAGCGCCTGGTGCTTGCGCTGACAAATCCCGGAGATCGGGTCTTCGACCCGTATATGGGCGTGGGCTCTTCAGTCATCGCCGCGCTGAAGCATGGCCGAATAGGTTGCGGATGCGACATCGTGCCGGAATATGTCGAAATCGCCTGGCAGCGCGTGCACGCCTTGCGCGCCGGCGCGCTCAAAACGCGGCCGATGCATAGGCCGGTCTATGTTCCGAAAAACTCGGGCGTAACGTTGGGATATCAAAACGGCCAGCCGCCGGCGGCCCATCATGCGACAAGCTCCGATTGAGCAAAACTCTGCACGGCGGAATAGTCGATCTTTCCGGTGCCGAGCCGGGGCAGCCGCGCCCTATAAAGGATCGTGCGCGGCAGCATAATCTCCGCAATACCCCTTTCGCGTGCGGCCTTGAGCAACGCATCCCATGTTGCCGTCGTGCTGGTGGTGACAAGCACCAGACGTTCGCCTTTTTGCGGATCCGGCAACGCGATCACGGCATGGGCCGCGCTTGGCCAAAGGCTTTCGGCAAGCGCCTCGCTCACGGCCATCGGCACGAGCTCGCCGCCGATCTTGGCAAAGCGCTTGGCACGATCCTTGACAAAGACGAAACCCTCGGCATCGACGGCGACGATATCTCCGGTATCGTACCAACCCTCCGGCGGCGGTTCCAGAACGCCCGGCGCTGAAGCCCTGAAATATCCGAGCATCACATTCGGACCCTTCACCCAGAGCCGCCCGCCCGCTTCCAGCCCCGGGAGCTTTTCCAGCCGCCAGGCGATCCCGGGCAAGAACGGCCCGACACTGCCCGGCCGGTTCCGAAGCGGCGTATTGATGGAAAGCACCGGCGCCGTCTCCGTCGCGCCGTAGCCCTCCAGCACGCGCACGCCGAAACGTTCCGCGTAAAGGCGGCGCGTTGCCTCGCGCACACGTTCCGCGCCCGCAAAGACATAGCGGACCGAGCGGAAATCATAAGGGTGGGCATAGCGCGCCCAGCCCGCAAGAAAGGTATCCGTGCCGAAGACAATGGTGGCATCGGTGCTGTAGATCAGCTCGGGCACCAACCGGTAATGCAGCGGGCTCGGGTAAAGAAAGTTCGGTACCCCCCGAAACAGCGGCAGCAGCGTGCCCACCGTCAGCCCGAAGGCGTGGAACATCGGCAACGCGTTGAACACGCGATCGGCCGAGGTAAAATCCACAACCGCCGCAGCCTGGGCGCAATTGGCCAGAATGTTCCGATGGCTGAGCACCACCCCTTTGGGCGTGCCTTCCGTGCCGGAGGTAAAGAGCACCACCGCGGGCGCATCGGCCTGCCCGCGATAGCCCGGCAAGCGGCGCCCCCGCCGGAGCCTATCGTAAAAGCCCCGAAGGCGCGCGCGCCAATCGAGCGAGGCGACGACGTCTTCCAGCCAAAGGAACGAAATCCGGCCTGCCGCCTGTGCGATGTCCTTTTGCAGTCGGCCATGTTCGGCAAGGCGCCGCGAAGAGATCACGCGGCGAACTTGCGCGGTCCGGCACGCGGAAAGCCAGCCTTCCGCCCCAACGGTAAGGTTCAAAACCGCAGGGATGCGGCCGAAGGCTTGCAGCCCCAAAAAGGCGATAACGGCAGCGAGGCTGTTCGGCAGCAAGAGGCCGACACGCTCGCCCGGCACCGTCTCTTTTGCCAAGGCACGGCCCAAGACCGCAGCACCGAGAAGAATGCGGTGATAAGAAACAGGTTCGCTCTCGGCATCGCGCAACACGCGCAGCCGCCAGCCGTAGCGCGACGGGGCATCGCAGAATGCGGCAAAGAGCGTGCCCTCGAGCGGCTCAGCCGCAAATGCGGCATCGACCATGGCCTGATAGACCGTCTCGGCCGCAGCGTGCCGGCGCGGCCGGCCGAAAAGCAAAGGCTCCAGCGAAAGCGTACGCGGCGGAAAAACCGTCATGCGAACGCGCGGAAACCAGCGCCGCCGTAGCCTGCCGGCAAGATGGGAGAAAGGGCTGAATTCGGTCCCCTCAATCCGCACGGGCACGAGCTTGGCTTGCGCCCGATCGGCAATCATTCCCGCGCCGTCATAGATTTTCATCAGCCCTCCCGTGGTGCTGATCCTGCCCTCGGGAAAGACCACCAGCCGTTGCCCTTCCTTCACGGCTTCGATCATGCTCCGAACCGCAAAGGGGTTGCGTGTATCGACGGTCATGATCCGCGCCCATCGCAGAAACGGCCGCGCCCACCAGCGCTCTGCCGTTGTGACGTCGACGGCAAAAACGGGTTGATCGGGAAGAAAGGCGGCCAGCAAAGGGCCGTCGATGTAACTGAAATGGTTCGGCACTACCACCGCCCGTTCATCCGGCGGCGGGTAATGGTCCAAACCGCTGACCGAGGCGCGATAAAACACTTTGGCCACGGCACGCAGCAGCCGCAGCATGGTTGCGGCCGGCACCAGCCGAATGCTCCAAAGGACGGCGAGGAGGTTGACAAGGGCGGTCAGCATCAAAATGCGCGGGGCAGCAACGCCGCCGGCAGAGAGGCCGGCCGCAATCACGGCGCCGCCCACCATAAAGGCCGCGTTGAGTACGTTGTTGGCGGCCATCACGCGGGCGCGCCAGGCCGGCTCCGCGCGTTCCTGCAGCAGCGTATAGAGCGGCACCGAATAGAACCCCCCGCAGGCGGAAAGCAGCACAAGATCGGCCAGAATGCGCCAGCCCTCCGCCGAGCCGAGAATCGCGGCGACCGAGTTGAGCCCGCGCGCCTGCAAAGCGCGTGCGGCGAAATCCCAGGCAAAGAAGGAAATGCCGAGCAGCGCCAAAGGCGCATCTCGCGCAGACGCTTTGCCGTGAAGGATCCAGGCGGAAGCAAAGGAGCCGATACCCACGCCCAGAGAAAAAGCGGTCAGGAACAGGCTGACCACGTCCTCGCTCGCACCGAGGGTGATTTTGGCCGTCACCGGAAAGGCGGCAACCAACAAAGCGCCTAGCGTCCAGAACCAGCTGATGCCGAGCACGGGTTCGGAAATCCCCGGGCTCGTCAGGGTTGCGCGGAGCAGCGCCCGGGTTGCTCGGAGAATGTGCCAATCCGCGGCCTCTTGCGCGCGCGGCGGCGCCGGCGGAATGGCAAGCGCGGCCAGCGCCCCGACCACGGAGCCGCCCACCCCCAAGAACGCAATGCCGAAGGGACTGTGGGGCGGCAAAACCAACCAACCGCCGGCGATGGTGCCGGCCAGAATGGCAATGAAGGTGGTTGCTTCGATGACGGCGTTTCCCGAAAGCAACTCTTCCGCGTGGAGATGGTCGGGCAAAATGCCGTATTTGAGCGGCCCGAAAAACGCGGCCTGCACGCCGAGCCCGACCAGAACCGAAAGCAAAATCGGCAGAGAGCCGAGCAGAAAGCCGAGCGCCGCAAGGCTCATCAGCCCAAGCTCCAGAAGCTTGAGGATGCGGATCAGACGGGCTTTGTCCTTGGCGTCGGAAAGCTCGCCAGCGGTTGCGGAAAAGAGCGCATAAGGAAAAATGAAGAGCCCGGCGGCAAGCGCCACCAGGCTCGGCCCGGCATGGCCGCCCTTCAGCAGCACCAGCACCACGAGGGCGTTGCGCACCAGATTGTCATTGAACGCGCCGAGGGCTTGCGTGAGGCAAAGCGGCCAGAACCGCCGCGTTGCAAACAAGGCGAGCAGCGCGCCGGCGGAGGACATGGAAAAGCCCGGTGCGCGGGTTAAGCGTCCGGCTCGGCCGGTTCTTCGGCTTCCAGAATCTCGTAAACGGCCCGCACAACGCCGTGCGGTTCGTGCCCGGGCTCATCTTCGAGCCCGCCGCCGCCGCGAAACCAAAGCGCCGCCTCGAGCACCTGCGCGGCGGTGGCCCCCGTCTCCATAATGGCGCGGATGACCCGATCATCCACATCTCCGACAATGCGGCGAATTTCCTCGGCACTCGCCGGCTTCGGGCCGGAGTTCTTATGCGTGTTTGCGGGGATCGGAGGCCGCTCGGTCATCGGCTTAACCCTTCAGACGGATTGCGAAGGCAGCGCCAACGGCAATGTACCGTGCACGCCGCGGTTTGCCGTTTGCCATGTTGCGCTCCCATATCAGCAACCCGCGCCCCTGGGCAATTCAGAACTTATCGCCCGGCAGCTCGGCCGCCCCGAGCGCGTAGAGACCCTTTTTGCAGTAGTCGTGCAAATCCGGCTCGCCGAGCAGATCCGCAAGAATTTCCGCATCACTCAGTGCCTCAGCCGCAGCCAAGGCCTGCGCGAATTGCGGAGCGGTAAACTGGCCGCGGCCAATCTCTTTCACCGCCCAAAGCTTCTGCCGGATTTCACGGGGCAGTTCGGCAACGGCCTCGCGAAGCGCGATAAATTCCGGCCGAAATTGAAGCTCCTCTTCCACCGGCACCTCCGCACTGGGCTTGTGCTCGCCACGAGCCGGCGGCGGCTCGCCAAGCTCCTTTTCCGGCACTTTCTCGAGGAGTTGGTCGCGAACTTTGCGCAATGCCAAGGCCAGATCGGCGATGCGCCGCACCTCCAGAACGTCCAGTTCATACAACATCGGAAGGCCCCGGAATGATAGGCGGTTCGCCCGGTTCGGCCGGGACTTCTTTGCCTTCCATCAAGGCCATCCGCCGCACGGCCACAGGCAGCACGCGCGTCAGCCGCTTGAGAAATTCCGCGGAGGATAACCCCGCCAGGGTCGCCAGATCTTCCACCCGTTCCTCGCCGAGGATGCGGCGAAGATCTTCGGTGCCGATGCGCAAAGCCGGCCCCTTGCCCATCCATGAGGCCATGATGTCGCCAAAGCCGGCCTCGGTGAAGCGGTCGGCAAGCTCGGCGAGCGAGCCGCGTTCGCCGCCGAGGAGCTCCTGCAGGGCAGCGGCGAGCGGGCTTAACTCTTCGTCGCCCTGGCCTTGGAGATCTTCGATAACTTGATGAATGAATCGCATTGTTTCGCCCTCGATCGGCTTTTTCATAGAAAGCTGTGAGGAACTCCACATTGACCCATATCAAGCAGGCGGCATCGCATGGGCTTATCTTGAGCAGGGCGGCTCGTTCGGGCGGGTCGGCGCGTAGCGCACCATGAGGCGGCGCGATATTTGGGGCAGCACATAAGGGCCGCCGAAATCGAGGAAGCTTGCGCGCACCGTTGTTGTCGGCATCACCCATACGCGCTCGACCACAAGCGGCCGCCCCTCAAGTTGCCTGCCGGGGTCTTCGCAACGCGCCGTGGGCGGGCCGAACGCTTGGGTGAGCGCCGCGATCGTGGCCTGCCAATCTTTCGGGGTGGCAAACTGGCGTTGACGCTCCAGAAGCACTTGCGCAAGGCGGTGCGTCGTATTGCTCATTTGGAAATAGACGATGAACGTAAGACCGGCAAAGGAGGCACGGCGCAAGACAAGCTCCGCAGAAAGCCCGTCGAAGACCATCGGTGCATCCAGGCGCGTGAGATAAGCGCCGTAGAGAGCCATAATCTGGGAAGACGTCATGCCCCAGCGCGTGCGATCCCAGCCCGGCAAATCGTTCGCCCGAACAGGCGAGGAGAGCATCATCAAAACGACGAGCACAGCACTTCCAACAAAGCTTGTGAGCGACGGGAGAATGTCTCTTATCGGCAACGGCCGTAGGGTCTTTTTCACTCCTGCCTCTCTTCCGCGCCCGTCCGAGCGGGTGCCGTCAGCCATCCGGTTCCGGTTGACATCGCGGGCAATAATACCCCGAGCGGCCGCCGAGTTTGAAGGAGAGGATGGCAGCGCCGCAACGCGGGCACTTTCCGCCGGCATGCCGTTCGGGGATGAGAAAACCTTTCGGCAAGCGGTCCGTGAAAATTTCCGCCCCGGCCTTATAGTCCACCGCCGTCTGCAAAACCCATTTGAGAGCCTTGAACAAACGTTGTTTGGCAGCCTCGTCGAGAGCGTTGGCGCTGGTCAGAGGATAGAGTTTCGCCTGAAACAAGATTTCGTCGGCGTAAATATTGCCGATGCCGGCGATGCGCGTCTGATCCATCAGCACCGCCTTGATCGCTTGTCTTTTTCCGTCAAGCGCGGCGGTAAATGCGGCGTAGTCGAATGCGGGAGAAAGCGCATCCGGGCCAAGCCCTTCTTCGGCAATGTAAGCATTCGCATCGCTGATGAGCATCACATGCCCGATGCGCCTTGGGTTCAGATAGGCCAGCCGATGGCCGTCTGTGAAGGCAAGCGTCAGCCGGACAAAAGGCGGTTCTTCCTCGTTCTCTGCAAGAGACTGCAGGGATCCGTTCATGCCGAAATGCATGGCAAGCGTGCCTGCCGAATCCGCTTCCAGAAACAGAACCTTGCCATGGCGGTGCGCCGCACGAAGCTTTTTGTTCCGCCATTGCCGTTGCAGCGCCGCCGGAGAGACGTCTTTCAGAAGCTTCGGATCCGCAACCTCGAGATCGGCGATGGTTTTGCCGATGCAGCATTGCTCGGCCAGACGTTTGAAAAGTTCCACATCCGGAAGCTCTGGCATCGGCGTTCCCCCCGTTGATCTGCTGCACCCGCGCTATCGGGAGAGGAGCATTACGGACGCACCTCAAGCCGGTTGATCACCTTGTCCACGCCGAAAACGTACCAGGCATCGTTCTCGGCAAGCTCGCGTTCCGCTTCGCGCGGAACGACACCGCTCAGGTGCACGACCGCGTTCGTGGTCTGCACGCGGATGCTTTCCGCATTGACGAAGGGATCTTTTTCTAACACCTGAAGCACGGCATCGGTGATGGCTTCGTCGCTGTCTTCCTCCGGCGGCGTTATGCCGAGCCCGTTGATGACGTCGCGACTGCCCGGCACCCACCAGGCAAGCACGCCGGCGAAGCGCTTTTGCCCCCATCCTGCCACATCGCCGTCCAGTGTGACAATTCCGTCTTCAACCTTGATATCGATGGTGCCGGTGGGGTTCGCGGGCTCGCGCACCGTTTCGAGCTTGTCTTTGACAAAGACGCGAATGGTGCAGTCGGCAAGCGCGGTCTCTTCTAACAATGCGTCTCTGACCTGATCGCGGATTTCGCCGTCTCCCATCGGCGTGGCCGGACGCACATGCAGCCGATCGATGATCACGCGAACCCCCGGCACCTTGGCTGCCGCCTCCAATGCCAGTTTCTTGCCGGCGATATCCGCAACCTCGCCTTCCATCGTCAGCGTGCCGTCGGCGAAGGAAAGCCGGATCGGCCCCTGGGTGGGGCGGATGCGCGCCTCGCTGTGCAGGGCGCGACGGACGGCATCGAGCACGTCTTTCTCATCGGCCATTTTGTGCTTCTCCGCGCAAAGGCTTTGCCCAAAATGAAATCGTAGCCCTGAACGCGCGCGCACACATTGAGCAGGATCAACCATGCCGGAGCGTCGGAACGCAGGCGGTTTCGGGTTGCCCCAATCCGCCATGCCGCGTTGCTCCCGTTCTGACGCGGCCGGCACGGTGCGCGGGTGGCGGGGAGAGCGCCGCGTCGGCGGCGGGTGCAGCAGAGTTGCGGGGGCAGCGCGCCGCTTCTCTTTTTGCTTTATTCTCGGAGCATGAATCAAACGCACGCTAGGACAAACATGGAACAGGAAGGCGCAGGCGGCCGCGCGGCCGAGGTTATTTGCGTGCAAAAGCCGCAACGGGCTGAGGATATCGACGAAAAGGGCTATCTCGACGCCAACCCGGATGTGCGCAAAGCCGGCATGTCCGCACGCGAGCATTTCGTTGCTTACGGCGTGCATGAAGGACGAATGCAGTTTATCAACTACGAACGGGTTGCCGAGATGCGCGAGCAGAAGCTCCGCCGCTTGCGCTTTCGCCGCGAGCCCTCCGCGCTGCGGCGCCGGGGTGAGCCTGCCAATTTCCTCGATGCGCAGACGATTGCGGAATTCGATATTCCGGAACACCCGCCGGTATCCGCAAACCTCTATGGCGGCCCGTTCATCGAGGAAATTCTCAGCCACCCGGAACGCCTTTGCCTGGATCTCGGCGCGGGGTTGCGCGCCAGCTATTTCAGCAACATCGTCAATACCGAGATTTATCCGTGGATCAGCACGGATGTTTTATGCGTGGGCGAAGATCTCCCGTTTGCGGATGAACAATTCGATTACGTGATCTGTTGCGCCGTGCTGGAGCACACGCTGCGGCCGTGGGATGTGGCGCGCGAGATTTGTCGGGTTCTGAAGCCGGGCGGAAAACTTCTGGTGGACTATCCGTTTCTGCAAGGCGTGCACGGTTATCCGCACCATTATTTCAATGCCACGCCGCTCGGCGCCGTGAGTTTATTTGCCCACCAGTGCGAGATTATTTCCAGCACCATAGAGCCGAACAACCATCCGATCCAGTCGATCTGGTGGATTCTTCATGCTTGGCGAGAGGGGCTTGCAGGGGCGGATCGGGAACGTTTTGAACAGCTGACAATCGGCGAGATTCTGGCAACCCCGCCGGATGCGCAGCTGGCAGCGCCGTATTGCAAAAACCTCTCGGAAGAGGCTTTGCGCACGATACCGGCCGGCTCGACGCTGATTGCGCGTAAAAAGACGCCCTCACCGCTTGCAGGCCCAGAAAGCACGCGCGGAGGCCCCACCGAGAGCGATCGGATCCGCATGCTGGAAACGGAAATTGCCGCGTTGCGGGCTTCGCGCTCCTGGCGGCTTACGGCGCCGCTGCGCGCGCTGCACCGGATCGGGCAAAACCTGCGGTTGCGGAAATAAGCCGCTCCCCAGGAGCGCCGCTTTATGAGAACCTGCCGCTTACCATGCCAGTTCGGGGAGATTTCATCAAATGCAGCTGCAAACGCGACGCCTTGGCAAAGACGCGGACGTGATCGCGCCGGACGGATCCGAAGTGCGTATTCTTGCCGCCGCCAGCCGCGGCAGTATGGCCCATTTCACGCTGCCCCCCGGTGCCGTTTCCAAAGCAATCCGCCATCGCACGGTGGAGGAAATTTGGTTCATTCTGGCCGGCAGGGGGCGGATGTGGCGCGCGGGCGATGATGCGGAAGAGATCACCGAGCTGGTTCCGGGCCTTTCCCTCACCATCCCGACGGGAACGCGGTTTCAATTCCGCTGCGACGGGGATGCGCCGCTTGCCGCGGTCGGCGTGACCATGCCGCCTTGGCCGGGTGCGGAAGAGGCCGTCTTTGTCACCGGCCCCTGGCAACCGACGCAATAAGGCGCCGCTGCCGCAATAACGCCTTATTCCCCTTATCCCGTGTTGGTGGGCAAGGCAGGGCGGAAGCGCTCGGGAAGGCTGGCCAGGCTTTCCACCGTATCGAAATCGCGCAGCACCGCATCGGTCTCCACTTCCACCTCGGCCACCGCCTCGGCGTGCCGTGAAAGCAGAAAGCGCGCGCCGGCATCGCCGCGAAGCGCCTGCATTTCGGCAAAAAAGCGCCGATCCCAGAGGATCGGGTTGCCTTGGCGGTTTTGATGCGTCGGCACCACAATCAAGCGGCCTTCGTCGGGATCGTAAGCGTCGATGAGCCGCTCGATCACCCGCGCGGTAATCAGCGGCATATCGCCGAGGCAAATGACCGCCCCCGCGACGTCTTCCGGCAAGGCCGCCACCCCTGCCCGCAACGAGGCGGAAAGCCCGCTGGCGTAATCCTCGGCCACCACGAAGCGCACCGGCCGGCCGGCGAGCGCCGCCCGTACCTCCTCGCGTTGATGGCCGAGCACCACGACGATGGGCCGCGCGGCGGAGGCGAGCAGATTGTCCACCACGCGGGCGATCATCGGCTTGCCGCTGCGGTCGGGCAATAGCAGCTTGTTGTAGGGCGCCATACGGCTGGATTGGCCGGCGGCGAGCACCACCGCGGCAATGGCCGGCCGCCGCGCGGGCGCGGGCTCAACCGGCGAGGCTTTAGCGCGCGGCAAGGGGCGGGCACTGATATCTTTGAGCAAACCGCCGACGCCGAGGCGCATGATCTCCTGCGGACCGACATCGAGGCCGGCATAAAGCCGCTGCAAGACGAAATCGATGCCGTTCGGCTTCGGGCTTCCCGCGCAGCCGGGCAGGACGAGGGCGGGAATCTCGCCGATCCGGCCCACGCAAATCAGATTGCCGGGATCGACGGGCATGCCGAAATGGCGGATCTCGCCGCCCAAACGGACAATCGCGGCCGGCGCAACGTCGCGCCGATCGACAACCGCCGAGGCACCCGCGACCATGACGATCTGCGCGCCTTCATCAAGCAAGCCGCGAAGCGCCGCGGCAATGGGCGCCTCGGCATGGGCGCTGCGGCGCGGGGCGAGAAGCGAACCGCCGAAACCGGCGACGCGCGCCTCGGTGGCCGCGATGGTGTTTTCCAGAACGCTCTCCTTCATGCCCGGCAGTTCCGTCAGCACCAGGCCCGCGCGCAGCGGCCGGAATGGATGGAGGCGGAAGGGTGCGCCGTTGGCGCGCGCATAGCGGCAGGCTTCTTCCAAGAGCGCGCCGGGGACGGAAAACGGGATCACTTTCACCGTCGCCACCATATCGCGCGGAGCCACCGGCGTGGCATCCGGCAGCGTGCCCAAGGTAAGGGATTCGTGCACCGCGTTGATGGCATCGACGCCCGCACGATCGACCACGAACAGTCCGGCGCGCTCCGCGGCGAAATTCACCCGCCCGGTGGCCGCGCGGGTGCGGCGGAGATGCGGCGCTTCCAAAGCGGCGGCAAGCCGTTCGGCCGCTTCGTTCTCGCCCACATCGCCGGGCTCCAGCTTCGCCGCCACGATCCGCGTATGCCCTGCCGCACGCAGCGCGGCGATGGCGGCGGCGTCAAGAATCTGGCCCTTGCGCACCACGCGCCCCTCCAGACGGTGGGTATGCGCATTCACCGCGCCTTCGGCCTCTTCCAGCGGAATTTCCCCGAAGATCATGCGGCCGCTTTCTCCGCCAAGAGGGCGCCGCGGCGTACGGCGACCAGCTCGGCCAGGATGGCAAGCGCAATTTCCGGCGTGGTGACGGCCTCGATGGCAAGCCCCACCGGCCCATGGATGCGCGCCAGCGCCGCCTCGTCATGGCCGAGCGCGCGCAGCCGCTTGAGCCGCGCGGCATGCGTTTTTTTCGAGCCCAAGGCACCGATGTAGAAAGCTTCGGATTTCAGCGCGCGATCGAGCGCCGGATCATCCAGTTTCGGATCGTGCGTCAGCGTCACCACGGCGGTGCGGGAATCGGGCCTTAACGCATCGAGGGCTTCGTCCGGCCATTCCTGCATCACCTTAACGTTCGGGAAGCGCTCCTCCGAGGCAAAGGCGCGGCGCGGATCCACCACAATCACGTCGAGCCCGAGAAGAGCGGCCATCGGCACCAGTGCCTGGGCGATATGCACCGCGCCCACCACCACGAGACGAACCGGCGGATTGTAGACATGCAGGAACCAATCGCCGTCGGGAAGATGTACCGTGCGGCTTTCATCATCGCGCAAGGCGGCGCGCGCGGCCTCGGCAAGCGCGGGGGCGGCGGCCGGATCGGGCAGCAGAAGCTGGGTGCCGTCGGCAAGGCGGGTGGCCAGCACCACCGGGCGCTTTTCCGCCTTTGCGCGCTCGATGGCCGCAATGAGTTCCGGTGTCATAAGAGCTTCTCCACGAAGACTTTCAGTTTGCCCCCGCACGCAAGCCCGACTTCCCAGGCGCGTTCGTTGGAGACGCCGAAATCAAGAATTTGCGGCCGGCCGGTGCGGATGGTTTCCTGGGCGGCTTCGGCAACCGCGCCTTCGATGCAGCCGCCGGAGACCGAGCCGGCCATGCGCCCGCTTGCGGTAATCGCCATTTGGCTGCCCGCCGGGCGCGGCGAAGAGCCCCAGGTTTCGGTCACCGTGGCGATGGCGACTTGCTCGCCGGCCGCGCGCCAGGCAGCGGCAACGGCGAGAACATCCTCGGTTTCGCTCGTATTCATGCGGCTTTCCTCCATATCGGATTGGCATCGCGGGGCGGCGCGGGGCGCGAGAGCGCCTCGACCAGAGCGGCGAGGCTGGCCAGATTGTGCACGGGGCGAAACTCGTCCACATGCGGCAGCATGGCGCGCGCGCCTTGGGCTTTGGGTTCGAAACCTTCCCAACGCAAAAGCGGATTGAGCCAAACCAGGCGCCGGGAAGAGCGGTGCAACCGCTCCATGGCCTCGGCCAAACCCCGCGCGCCTTCGCGATCGAGCCCGTCCGTCATCAACAGCACCACCGCGCCTTGGCCGAGCACGCGCCGCGCCCAGATACGGTTGAAACGAGCGAGCGATTCGCCGATGCGCGTGCCGCCGGACCAATCCGGGACAATGTGCGAGATCAGTTCGAAAGCCACTTCGGGGTCCCGGTTGCGCAACTGGCGGGTGATGTTCGTGAGCCGCGTGCCGAACAGAAACGCATGCACGCGTGTGCGGGCGTTCGCCACGGCGTGGATGAAATGCAGCAGGATTTGCGCATAACGCTGCATAGAGCCGGAAATGTCGCAAAGAATGACCAGCGGCGGCGGGCGCGTGCGGCGGCGGCGACGGCTGATTTCGAGAATTTCTCCGCCCTGGCGGAGGCTTGCGCGCATGGTGCCGCGCAAATCGACCAACGCGCCGGAGGGATCGGGGCGGGTGCGGCGGATGCGGCGTTCATCCAGCGGCAGGGCAAGCTTGCGAATTTCGGCCTTGGCCACGGCGATTTCCTCGGCGCTCATCGCTTCGAAATCCAGTTGGCGAAGCCGTTCGCGCTCGCTGGCCGAAAGCGCAAGATCCAACGTCTCCTCCTGCTCGCGCGCCGCATTCGGCGTGCGCTCGCGCGCGGACGCCAAAGCCTCCGCAAGCCGGCGCGCCCCGGCCTTCAGCTTTTTGTTTTCCGGCTCCTTGGCCCCGCCGAGCAGGGCTTGCGCGGCGATGGCGCGCGCCGCCTCGGGGCTTCGCCAGAACAAGGCGAAGGCCTGCTCGAAGACTTCGAAATGTTCGTGGCGGTGAATCATGACGCTGCGGAGCGCCGTGCGCACTTCCTTGCGGTTGCCGATATCGACCAAGGTGAGCGCGCGCTGGGCGGCGAGCGTCTCGGCAGGGCCGACGGGCAGCCCGGCGCGGCGCAGGAGCCGGGCAAAATGCATGATATTGGGTGCAAGCCTAGGTTCGGGCTCGGCGGTCATGCCAAAGCGTCCGCATGGGCTTCCGCGACCAGGCGGGCCGCTTCGGCGCCGCGCACTTTCGCGATATCGTCTTGATATTTCAGAAGCACGCCCAAGGTTTCATCGACCGCGCCGGCGGAGAGCTCGTGCTGATCCAGATGATGCAGCGCCGCGGCCCAATCAATGGTTTCGGCAACCCCGGGCAGCTTGAACAAATCCTGCTCGCGCAGGCGCTGCACGAACGCCACCACCTGGGCGGAGAGTTTCTTCGGCACTTGCGGGGCTTTGCGGGCCAGAATGGCGCGCTCGCGCACGGCATCGGGGTAATCGACCCAATGATAGAGGCAGCGGCGGCGGATGGCGTCGTGCACCTCGCGCGTGCGGTTGGACGTAATAATCACGGGCGGCGGCACCTCGGCGCGGATCGTGCCGTATTCCGGCACGGTGATTTGGAAATCGGCGAGCAGTTCCAAAAGAAACGCCTCGAAGGGTTCATCGGCGCGATCGAGCTCATCGATCAACAGCACCGCCGGCGGCAAGAGCGGGTCGATGGCCGAAAGCAACGGCCGCTCCAGCAAAAATTCGCGCGTGTAAATGCTGCGGGTGAGCACGTCGCGGTCGGTCTCGCCCGCCGCCTCGGCAAGCCGGATGGCCATGAGCTGGCGGGCGTGGTTCCATTCATAGGCGCTGGCGGCGAGATCGAGCCCGTCATAGCATTGCAGGCGCACCAGCCGGCGATCGAGCCCGTCGGCCAGGACTTTGGCGATTTCGGTCTTGCCCGTGCCGGGCTCGCCTTCCAGGAAGAGCGGCCTTTGCATTGCCAGGGCAAGATAGACCGTGGTGGCAAGCGCACGGTCGGCGACATAGCCGCCGCGTTCGAGCAAGGCGAGAGTTTCGGCGACACTTGCCGGCAAGCGATCAGCCACTAGAGTGAGCCTCCAAGCATGAGCAAAAGAATCACTAAAAATATAAGAACGCCGATCCAGGCCACCATAGGCAAGCCGAGCGGCTCGATGCGCACGCGTTCCGGCGCCCGGGCGGGAGCTTCCTCGGCCGCAGCGGGCACGGGCGGGGTGAGTTCCGCGGCGAAGCGGCTGAAAAACTGATCGGCCATGGATTTCGCCGCAGCGTCGATCAGCCGTGCGCCGAGCTGAGCGATTTTGCCGCCCACCTGCGCGTTGACGGAATACCGCAGCAAGGTCTCGTTCCCATCCGGGCCGTCGGGCAAAAGCTCGACCCGCGCCGTGCCTTTGGCAAAGCCCGCAACCCCGCCCTGCCCTTCGCCGCTGATGGTATAGCTGTTCGGCGGATCGAGATCGGAAAGCTGCACTTTGCCGGTGAAGCGCGCGGAGATCGGCCCGATTTTCACCGCGGCGGCGGCTTTCAGCTCGTGGTCCGTAACCTTCTCGAGGCTTTCGCAGCCGGGAATTGCGGCTTTGAGAATATCGGGGTCGTTCAAGGCCGCCCATACTTTCTCACGCGGCGCGGGGATGCGCCGTTCGCTGGTCATTTCCATGCGGGTTACCTTTCCAAAGAAGGAGAAATGTTACCGGCTGGATCGGGCGGGCACAACCGTGGGGATGATGGCCCTGTCGGGCCGGTTGTCAGCCAGGCGGCGATCCGTTATCGCTGCGGCCATGGCTGCCGATCCTCGCCACCGGCCATTGTTCATCACGCACGAGATTTACCGGCATTCCCAGTTGGGGCCGCGGCATCCGCTGTCGATTCCGCGGGTCTCCGTGCTGACCGACCTCTGCGACGCCTTGGGCTGGCTGGCCCCGGATGCGGTGGTTGAAGCGCCGACGGCAAGCCCCGAAGAGCTTTGGCGTTTTCACCACCCGGCCTATATCGCCGCGCTGCAACGGGCGGAGGCCACCGGCACGGTGAGCCGCGAGGAGCGCGAGCGGTTTCGTCTGGGCGTGGACGGCAACCCGCTCTTTGCCGAAATTTTTCGCCGCCCCGCCACCTCGGCCGGCGGGGTGATGGCGGCAGCGCGGCTGCTTGCCCGAGGCGGCATCGTGCATTGCCCGCCGGGCGGAACGCATCACGGAAGGCCGGCGCGGGCTTCGGGCTTCTGTTACGTGAATGATTGCGTGCTTGGGATTCTGACGTGGCGCGAGCTTGGCCTTTCGCGCATTGTCTATCTCGATATCGATGCGCATCACGGCGATGGGGTGCAGGATGCCTTTGCGGGCGATCCGGCGGTGCTGATGATCAGCGTGCATGAAGCCAAGCGCTGGCCGTTCAGCGGCGCGGCCTCGGATGATGCCGGCGGCAATGCCTGTAACCTGCCGGTGCCGGCGGGGTTCAACGACAGCGAAATGCGTTTTCTGCTGCATGAGGTGATCTTGCCGCGCATCGCCGCCTTCCGACCCGAGGCGATTATGCTGCAATGCGGCGCCGACGGGCTGGCGGAAGATCCGCAAGCCAAACTGCTGCTTTCCAACAATGCGCATCGCGAGGTGGTAGAATCACTGATCGGGCTTGCGCCGCGGCTTTTGGTGCTGGGCGGAGGCGGTTATCACCCTTATGCGGTGGCGCGGTGTTGGGCTTTGGTTTGGGCGACGCTGAACGGGTTTCGCGTTCCCGAGCCGCTGCCGGAGGCGGCGCAAGCGGTGCTGCGGGGCCTGAGTTATAGGGGCTTGAATGGACGCAAGCCGCCCGAGCATTGGTTAACCCGGCTTGCCGATGCGCCGCGCGAAGGGCCGGTGCGCCCGGAGATCCGCGCGCTTGCTGAATATGTTCTTGAGGAAAGGCCAGTTTGATGCATCTCTCCCGCCGTCTGCTGCTCGGTTTGGCACTGCTGCTTCCCGCCGCTGCGCAAGGGCAGGAATCCCTGCCGGAGGTTCAGAAAGCGCAGCCGGAGCTCGCCAAAGAGCCTTTGGTGATTATCACCCATGACGGCAAACGCCACAGTTTTGAGGTGGAAGTGGCGGAGACCGAGCAGCAGCAGATGGTGGGGCTGATGTTCCGCACGCACGTGCCGGAGAACGGCGGCATGCTTTTTGACTGGGGCAGCCCCCGCGAGAGCCAAATGTGGATGCGCAACACCAAGGTGCCGCTGGATATGGTGTTTATCGATGCGAACGGCATCATCCGCCGCATTGTGGAGAACACCGTGCCGGAAAGCCTGGCGATTATCTCCAGCGGCGGGCCGGTGCGGGCCACGCTGGAGCTTGCCGGCGGAGTGACGGCAAAGCTTGATATTCGGGTGGGCGATCGGGTGGAGGCCAGGCAATTCCCTCCGGCGCAATGAATGCAATGAAGAGGAAGGGCCACGCCCGGAACCAAAGCGGCATTGCGGAGGCGGATTTGCTGTGTCCCTCTCTTGCGCGGCCCTATTCTCCCACCTAACAAGGAACGAGGCCGAAGCGGGGCGTGGCGCAGCCTGGTCAGCGCGCGTGTTTTGGGTACACGAGGCCGCCGGTTCGAATCCGGCCGCCCCGACCAGCAACCGGAGAGTGCGAAGAGAATGAGTGGCAACGAAATCGCGCGGGCGCGCATTTTTCAGCCGCCGAAGCCGGCAACGCAGTCGGGTTGGGCGCCGACGAAGCAGTGGGTTCTGGAATTCGAGCCGGCATCGGCGCAGCATCCGGACCCGTTGATGGGCTGGATCGGCGGGGGCGATACCTTGCGGCAGGTGCGGCTTTCTTTTCCCACGCGCGAGGCGGCGATTGCCTATGCCGAGCGGCACGGCATTCCGTATGATATCGAACTGCCGCACGGGCGGCGGCTGCGGCCGAAGTCGTATGCGGATAATTTTCGTTACGGCAGGCCGGAAGCGTGGTCGCACTGATCAAGCCGCCGTGCGGAAGTGCCGACCGCCGCGCGGACATGTATGGGGCGCCCTTAGCTCAGCCGGATAGAGCGGCAGCCTTCTAAGCTGCGGGTCGGGGGTTCGAATCCCTCAGGGCGCGCCAACACGTCGCGTGAAACCGACGGAAAAGCGGAAAAGAGTGGAACGCCGCGCCGAAAAGCGGCACAACGTGGGTACGGCCGGACGCAAGAGAAAGGAACGTCCGGAGGCGTCCTATCGGGACAAGATAGGCGTTCCGCAAGGGGGGAAGCATAGAGCATGTGCAAGAACAGCATCAACGGTGCCGGGGTTTGGCAAGACCGGGCGGTGAACGCGTTTCTCTCCGCGCAGCTTGCTGAGATCGAAAAAGCCGCGAACAGGCTCGACCCCAACGAGGTTGCCACCTACCGATATCTTCGCGCGCTGTTGCAGCGGGACGACGCGGATGCGCGGCAGATTTTCGAAAAAATGTTCATCGCCTATTACGGGCTGAACTCCGGCGGTATTACGGACAAATTTCGTGAGGCGTATTTTGATCGCTTGTACGAGCTGCGCGGCAAGCCGATCGACGATGCTTGCTACGATCGGCTATTGTGGGAGCTTTATGAGATCCCGAGGCACGAAGGCAAAAAAGGCAGGAAATCGCTGCAGTTCTCGTTTGTTTCCAAGCTTGTTTCGATTCTCGACGAATCCCGACCGCTGTTTGATACCAATGTCAGACGGTTTTTTGGTCTGGATGTGCCGCAATCGGATTCGCCTGATTTGCGCATCGCGGGCTTTGTTTCGAATCTTGTCCTTTTAAAGACAAATTATGAGGCATGGCTGAAAGATGCCCGATTTGAGAGAATTCTCGGGAACGCCTGCGACCGAATCCCGGAGCTAAGGAATTGCCACCCGATACGCGCCTGCGACTTTTTCGTCTGGCAAGCCCGGCGACTTTACCAAGAGTGAGAGCATCGCGTTGTCTCGTTATCGATGCGATCGCGCTGCCGCGAGAGGGAGATGGCGGGGGCGGCGTTTATTCGCCGCATCGGAACGGTCATCGGGCGATATATTTACGCGAACGCGTGGATGCGGGACTTTGTCGGGATCGCGCCGAACGGCCTTTGGGCGGGCAAGCTCTCACCATTCCGCAGCGCGTTTTTCTATTTCCGTATCGTCATGATGACCGAAGCGGCTGCGCTCATTTCGAACCTTTTGAGCTCGGCGCGCGCTAAAGCCGTTACGTGCATCTCGTTTGCCGCCGCAGGCATCGTCCTCGCATTCGAAGAAGATACCGTGGATACCGTCCTTCCAAACGGTGGGCCCGCCGCACTTCGGACACCGAGGGTTCGCAAATGCCGGCATCTGTTCCAAGCGGCGACCGGTCAGCGCGCTGAGGAATTGCAGGATTTTTTTACATGCCGCGGGGCTCTCCAGACGTAACATGCTTTCCTCCGTGTCACGGTAGGAGAGGATGTTGAGTGAGCCATGCCAGAGGATACGCTCATCGAGGATCGCAATCTTCTCATGCATCCGTTTTCGCAGGTCCACAAGAATGCCGAGCGCTCGCAATTCTGCGATGTGCTCACGCCCTTCTTCAATGCCGCCAACACCGGACTCATCGGGCGGGCGGGTCAGGATATGGATACGAACGCCCCGCATCACCGCAAGGCGGAACGCGTCCGCCAAACGAGCGATCCCTCTGCGCGTGACGAAGGGCGAGAGAATCACCGCCGATTGACGGGCATGCTCGAGGTCTTTGATAAACGCCGGAAAGAAGTTGGCATGACAAAACGCGCCGGCCGCTCCTTCAGGCAGTTCGAAGTCCGGAGGCAGGATGCGATGGAGACCGTCGATCCAGTCCTGCTCGATGAGAGGAAGCACGGCGTTGGGATCGAGCGGCTCGCCATGATCCGCGAAGTGATCGATAAGCCGGCGAGCGAAGCTCTGCTGAGGCGCTTTCTTACGGAGATACTCGAAATTCGCAATCAAGATGAGGTGACGCCGCGCACGGCTCACGGCGACGTTTAGCAGCCGCGCGCCGTCCTCCTCCAGTTTCGTGGCCCCCAAAAACTTTCCCAGCTTGACACCCCAGGAATCCGTGAGGTCGAGCACCATTGTCCGTCTTTCGTCACCTTGGAATCGGTGGACGGTGGCGACGATGCCTGCCGCGCGCTTGCCAAGGCGGCTATCGAGCAGGGCTTGGATCAGTTGCGCCTGTGCTGCGTACGGGCTGACGGCACCCACCGCGTCGTTGGCCTCACCTGCAAGCGGAATGAACCCGCTCTCTGCAAGCTGTTGCACGATGGCGCGTACCAAGAGCGCGTGGAGAAGGTTATAACGAGAATGGGAGCCCGCGCGCAGCGCCGCCCACGGGTGCAACGGCGCAGTGTCCAAATAGAGCAGCGGCGCCGTCCCAAGCGGAAAATCGCTGTTGACTTCGGCACCGTTTGGGATCGAGCGTAAGGGATAGTCGGCATAGAAGAGCCGATTGAGAACGGTGCAAATCCGCTCTTCCATGCGGTACTGAATGCCTAGACGGATCAGGTACGGCGGGGGCTTGCCGGCTTTGAGTTTTGCAGGGATGCCGGCGATCTCGAAAGCATCGCGTTTGAGCCATTCCTGTGCAAGCGGCTGATCGCACATGACGATCGGGGGCAGTTGGCGGAAGTCGCCCGCCACGGTAACAGATACCTCTGCAAGCCCCGCCGCATAAAAGACAAGCGGCGGTATGAGCATCGACGCTTCGTCGATCACGACGGCATCGAACTGCTCCTTGGGGAACTTCCCGAGATAGGTCCTGTAGACCGTGGTTGCGACAATCCGGCAGCGTGCGAGAACTTCCTGTTCTAGGTCAGCGAGCTCGCGCTCGATCACGGAGAGGCGCTCGCGGAGCCGCGTTAAGCGAGAGCGGAGAGCGGCAAGATCGGCCTCGATCTGCGCTTGGGGCGGATAATCGCGCGTTTTTGAAGCCATCTGCGCCACTTCGGAGCGAAGCTTTTGGATCTCGGCATCGCGTTTCCGAAGGTCGGCGGCCAGCGCTTCTGCCGCCGCCAACGCCGCCTGAGCCTCGCGCTCGGCCACCGACGCGTCCTGCTCGAGCTGCTTGGGATCAAGACCCAAGAAAACCAATCCCAGGAATCGCCGAACGCTGCCCATGTTGCGCACCCGTTCGAGTTTGACCCGCAGCATCGCGGCGCGCTCTCGATACGAGGCTGCCTCTTTTCTCCGTTTTTCGATCGTGAGGTTGGCAACGTTGCGCTCGTGTTCGCGCTCGGAGAGCATTCGGCGCGCATGAGCGAGTTGCTGCAAGTCTTCGAGCTTGGCGAGATTTATCTTCTCCTCCGAAAGGAGGGCATTTTTTTCCCGCGTGAGCGCTTCTTTCTCGTGCTGCAAACGCTCCCCGAGCCGTGCCACGATCTCTTCCGGGATCACCTGCGGGCCGAAATTCAGACGCAAACTTTCTTTGACCACCGGCCCTAACCGGATCGCAAGGCCCTGATGAAAGTCCGGCTCTCCCTTCAGTCGCTCGGCGATACGTTCGAGCGCGGTGTCAACGGCGATGTTGGTATTGGAGACCAACAACACGGTGCGTCCGGCGCGATAGTGAGCTTCGACAACGTGAGCGAGGGTCTTGGTCTTTCCCGTGCCGGGCGGGCCCCAAACAAATGTTGTTTCGCTGCCCAAGGAGCGGCGAACAGCGCCGATCTGGTCTGCGTTGAGGTCACCGCCGGACGTGACCGATGGGTCGGGCTCGGCATCCGCAGTCTTAGGAAGCAACAAGCCGAGCGCGCGCTCCGCAGCCGGTTTGCAGAACCGGGCCTCGCTTCTGTGGACCTTCTGCAGACGGTCTCGAAGTTGCTCGACCAGAAACGCATCGTTCGATATCAGACGCGCGGAGGCGATTGTCGGGCCTAGGTCCTTCTCGAGCGCAACACGCACTATGCCGTCTTGGAAGGATACGAGCACGCCCGGCACCTCCTCTTCGCCCGCTATAACCCGTACCGGCGTATCGTCACGGAGGAAGAGACGAACCGAGAATTCCTCCGCGACGACGAACCGATAGAGCCAAGCCCTTTCGCTTTGAGAAACGCGTTCACCGTCGCGTAACGCAATCTCCGTTCCGCGGCCCCGCTTGCGAATGGTAGCGGCCTCGAGGCCGAGCGCTTCGATCATCAGGGTGAGCGCGTTGGTCATTCTGAAACCGATGTTACGGCGGCGCACCTGGCCACGATTATGGCCTCGCGGCTCGGGGTACACAACGAAAAAAGCGCCGAAACGTTATGAACGGATTTAATCCCGGGCTTGGGAATAACGCCCGTAATATCGTCGCGTGCTCGGATGTCCGGTATTTTCCGAGGTTTAGGACAAGATTTTGGCGAAGAGAACGCGCCGTAAAGTAGATCGCGCTAGTCGGAAGAAGCGAACATGCCGAGCAGCCCTTGCCAGAGCGCCCGCAGCGGGCCGAGCCGGCAATCTTCGGCAAAGCAACGCGTGATTTCCACTTTCTGGCCGATCGCCAACGCATTGGGATCCGTCAGCTCGATGCGCACCAAACGCCCGCGTTCGCGTAATCGGTTGGGGT
>Ga0209061_1000587_pt1 | contig 84515 bp, 87 predicted proteins | sample Coa_R1_10_FD_187157 | JGI IMG/M metagenome (GOLD analysis project Ga0209061, IMG submission 187157) | Surface soil microbial communities from Centralia Pennsylvania, which are recovering from an underground coalmine fire - Coalmine... | ecosystem: Environmental > Terrestrial > Soil >...
GCGGACTGCGCACGGCGTTCAGTCATCAACAGCGTGCAGACACGCCCACAGTACAGATGCGTGGGCCTTTTGCTCCGGCCGATCGGCGTGGGCGACGATCGCGCCGGCGCCGACCATGACGGACTTCAGCCGCTTCAAACCGCTCCGGCCTTAATCGCCGCCGCGACCGCGCCGCGCTGTATTTTGCCGGTCGCGGTACGCGGGATCGCGTCGACCACGTAGATCTTTTTCGGGCATTTGTAATCGGCCAGGTGCGCTTTGCAATAGGCGAGCAGCTCACTCTCGGACGCGGGTTCGCGCAGCACCACCGCCGCCGCGACTTCCTCACCATAGGTCGGATGTTCGACGCCGAAGGAGACCGCCTCGGCCACTTTAGGACAGCTCATCAGCAGATCGTCGATTTCGAGCGGTGAGATCTTTTCTCCGCCGCGGTTAATCATTTCCTTCAGCCGTCCGACGAGGCGCAGGTACCCGGCATCATCAAGCACGCCCTGGTCGCCGGTGCGAAACCATCCATTGGTGAACGAGCGTGCATTGGCCTCTGAATTGTTCTCGTAACCGTCCATCACGGCCGGCCCTCTGATGACAACCTCGCCGGCCGCTCCGGTCTTAAGATGATTTCCGTTCTCATCGACGATGCTGATTTCGACTCCGGTGGCGACGCCGACGCTGCCCGGCTTGCGTTCACGCGGCGGCAGCGGATTCGACGCCATCTGATGCGATGCCTCGGTCATCCCGTACGCCTGGAGCACCGGTACGCCGAAACGCTCTTCCATCTGGCGCATCGTGTCCGGCGAAAGCGCCGAGCTGCACGAGCGGATGAAACGCAGATGCTCGGCGCCGGCGGGGCGCTGGCCGTCAGCCCGGTTCAGCAAAATCTGGTGGATGGTCGGGACGGCGGTGTACCAGGTAGCGTGACCCTCAGCGACATGCTGCCAGAAACTGCCGGCGGAAAACCTTTCCGGCACCACAATCGCGCCCCCGGTCAGCAGCGTCGCGAGCACCGAGGCGACCAGGCCATGCACATGGAACAGCGGCATCACGCACATTGAAACGTCCGCAGGCGTGAGCGCATAGGTGGCAGCGACGTTGGCGGCCGAGGTCGCGAGATTACGATGCCTGAGCGGAACGCGCTTGGGCCGTCCCGTCGTGCCGCTGGTATGCAGCACCAGCGCTACGTGTTCAGGGGACGGCGGCGCGGCGTTTTTCGTCTTGGTGAGATCGGAAAACACCAACTTGCCCGACGCACCGAGGGCGACGCTCGCGGTCGGAATCTTTCGCGCAGCCGCAGCCGTCCGGGCTTCGGCCGCGCCCTCGGGCGGGACGATCAGCAGCTTGGCGGAAGTATCTTCGAGAAAGAAATCGAACTCCTCGCGTCGATACGCAGGATTGAGCGGCGCGGCCGTGCCTGCGATCGTCGCGGCGAGAAAACAGACCAGCGTCGGCACGCCGTTCGGCAGCGCGATCGCGACACGTTCGCCGGGCCGGATTCCCGCGGATGCGAACAGATCGGCGGCGGCGCCCACCTGCTCGCGCAAATCCGCGTAGGTAAGGCGCACATCCGAATCGGGAACGATCAATGCCGTGCTCGATGCCGGCGCCTGGCCAATCAAATCCCAGAGCGTGCTGACCTTCTGCATGATGCTCGGATTATACGATGAACGCGGCGCGGGCAGGAACCGCGGGCGCATTCCTTACACCGCCGCGCAATTGCTAGATTCATCGGACGCCGCGGACTGCGCCGCGAGGAAAGCCACGATGAAAGTTTCACTCTTCTATCTGCCAACCTATCTCAAGGAAATTCATGGGCCTGCGGCCAACCTCTATCGCGACATCCTGGAGGAAGTTGAATTTGCGGATAGCGCCGGCTTTCACGCGGCCTGGTTTGCGGAACATCACTTCTTTGCCTACGGCGGCGCGATCCCATCGGCGATCCTGCTGGCCACGGCGGCGGCCGCACGCACCCGGCGCTTGCGGATCGCGACGGGCGTCGTCCAGTTGCCCATCAATCACCCGATTCGCGTGGCGGAGCAGGTCGCGATGCTCGATTCGATTTCCGGCGGCCGCGCGATCTTCGGAATCGGACGCGGCTTCGAGCGCGCCGAATACGACGCGTTCAACATCCCAATGGAAGAGAGCCGCGCGCGTTTCAACGAGGCGCACGATTTGATCATCCGGGCGTGGCAGGGAGAGCGATTCTCGTTCGACGGCCGGTTCTTCCGCGTGCGCGACACCGAGATAGTTCCGCAGCCGCTCCAGAAGCCGCATCCGCCGATCTATCTCGCCGCGATCATCACGGAAGAGTCGTTCTTATGGGCGGGCCGGATGGGTTACAACCTGATGTACGTACCGATCGTGAGCACCCGCGACGAGATGCGCGAGCGCTTCGCGATCTATCATCGGGCGCGCGCGGACGCCGGTCACGATCCGAAGACCGCGGAGATCATGGTCGAGCTGCATTTCTACATGGGCGAATCCGCCGCGCAGGCGAAGGATTATCCGCGCCCGTTCGTCCAGCAATTCCACCGGAGCGCGGCCGATGCGAATCGGGTCGAAGCGGATGCCGCGCAGTATAAGGGGTACGGAGGGCTCGCGGCCAAGTTCGAGGAGTTGGCCGAGCACTACGATCACATCTACCCGGAGCGCGCGATCTTCGGCGATGAGGAGCAGATTTTGGCGCGCTTCGCCGAGCTCGCCGAGATGGGCGTCACGGAAATCGCGCTCAAGATCAATTTTGGCGGGATGCCGCAGCGCGAGATCATGCGCTCGCTCGAGCGCTTCGCCTCGCGGGTGCTGCCGAAAATCTCCTGAGGTTCGGAACGGCTACTGCACGGTCGGTGCGTACTGGATGCCGGAGGAATCGCTTCCCGACCCGCCCAGGGCGCTCTCTCCGGTCGAGTCGCCGGAGTTCTGGGAGTCGCCGAGATAGCTGGGCTCTTCCGAAAGGGGATCGTTGCCGCTGTCGAGCGGAGACGGACGATCGAGCGCCGACCCGGTTTCGGTGGGGGGCTCGCCGAGCTGGCTGCCCATTCCGCCGCCCTGCTCGGCGGCGACGCCGGACCCGTTGATGGTCGCGCCATACTCGCCCATCGTTTGCGCGCCGGCATACGAGCCCACAGCCACGATCATTCCGGCGCCGAGCGCGATGGCCAATAAGGATCTCCCGCCCGTGATGATTTTCATTTCGATTTCCCCCGCACCCCTTCAAGGACGCTGATAAGCCTAGCTGCGTCGCAGAAGCGAGGATAGTGGTCTGAGCACCCGGAAGGGCGTACTTTGCTCAAGGACCGGGTATGTTCATAGGATTCGAGTAGTCATTCATGCTGCTATAATCGATGCTGCTACCGAAACCATCTCCTTGAAAATCGGATGGACTATAGTTGGTTCCGCCGGAGAAATCCGCCGAATAATCGGTTGCCTGGTAATCGGTCGAGGTATCCAGATCGCTCCCGTAATCGGTCGCATTGTCTGTCTGATCGGTTTGGAAGGATGGCCGGAAGTCGGTCATACTCCTGTAATTGATCATCGCGGCATGCGATTCGCTCCCGGAAAGGCCCGCATCGTTGATGGTAGCGGCGTACTCTCCCATCGTCTGTGCGTTCGATGGCGCCGCGGCCATCGTGATCCCGAACGCCACAACGACTAACGGAAGCAAGTTTGTCGGCATACTTATGCTTATCATAGCTCACTACGCAAAATCATAACCATGTATCGCGGATCAGATGCAAACGTGACCTCTCTGGCCGCACTCCGAGGAAAAACTCCTGCGGTTGCGCATCGCGCGGTTTCGATATAGCGCCTTAAGGCGTAGCTGGTCCTGGATTTCGAATGATGCAGTCGCAACCCGTCGCCGACCGCCGCGGCTTCGCTCTGATGCTATGTGGACTCGGCGCCTTCAATCTGATCGCGTGGCTCGCGCTGGCCGATCTTGCACTCAGGATCAATGCCTCGATCCTCGGGATCGGCGCGCTTGCGTACTTCCTCGGGCTGCGTCACGGCTTCGATGCCGACCATGTCGCAGCGATTGACAATGTGACCCGCAAGCTCAGGCGCGATGGCCGCCGCTCGCTCACGACCGGGCTCTTCTTCGCGCTGGGGCATTCGACGATCGTGATGCTGCTCGCGCTCGGACTCGTGCTGGAGAGCGCGATGCGTCAGGGCGCGGCGATGATTAGCGCGCTCCATCACACCTTCCTCGGCACCATCGTGTCCGCTGCCTTCCTGACGGGAATCGGCCTGGTCAACCTGATCGTGTTTATTCAGCTTTATCGCGCGTTTAGCGCGCAGGCGCGGCGTCCGGCGGCGTCCGATGGCGTCGGCCACGAAATCGAGATGCTGTTGCAGCAGCGCGGAGTCATCGCGCGGCTGTTCGCGTTCATCTATCGGCGGATCGATTCGGGCTGGAAAATGTTTTTCGTCGGCTTTGTGTTCGGGCTCGGTTTCGATACGGCGACCGAAGTTGCGCTGCTTGCGATCACGGCAGAAGCAGCCGGCGACGGCCGCTTTCCGCTGATCGGTGTGATGGCCTTCCCGCTGCTCTTTACCGCCGGGATGACGCTGGTTGACGCGCTGGACGGCGCGCTGATGATGCGCATCTATGACTGGGCGTCGGCGGACTCGCTCAAGAAGTTGTTCTTCAACCTGGTGGTGACGGCGCTGACCGTGGCGATGGCGCTGATGGTGAGCCTGATTGAATGGCTACAGATCCTCAGCGCCGGTTTCGCGCTCGACGGTCCGCTTTGGCGCACCGTCAATGACCTCGATTTCGGCAAGCTCGGGCTCTCGATGGCCGCGCTGATGGCGATGCTGTGGGTCGGCGCGTGGTTTCAGTATCGGCGCTATTTCAGCAGTGCGGAGGGCGTCGACGATGCTTGACATTTTCGCCGCCGCTTGCGAGTCGAAACGATCATGAAGGCCGGGCGCAGACTGATCTTCACGGGCATCCTGATCTATCCGCTCGCAATCCTGATTTGCCTGATGCTGGTGCGCGGCGCGACCGGGCCGGTTACGAACGATCAGCCGCTGATGCTGCTGCTCTACCTTATCGCCGCTTTTCCGTTGGCCGTGATCGTTACCGGCACGCTGCTGCTGAACCGGAATCGCTAGGCCGCAAATCCAAGGGGAGGAGTTTTTCGATGGGTAGCTTCTATCGCGCTGACGTGCTCGGTTCGCTGCTGCGCCCGGCGCATTTGAAAAGCGCGCGCGAGGCCTGGTTGTCGGGCAGGCTCGCTGCGAGCGAGTTGAAGCGCATCGAGGATCGATGCGTTGACGCGGCGATCGCGATGCAGGAAGGGGCGGGCGTCGACGTGGTCAGCGATGGTGAGTTGCGCCGCTCCTGGTTCTCGGGCCTCTATACCGACGCGCTCGAAGGGCTCAGCACTGCGGCGCAAATCAAGTCGCGCATCAGCGGCGAGGGCGCGGCCGCGGAGACCCGCACGCTCGACGCGCCGGTAGTCACCTCGAAAATCAGCCGCCGGAATTCGTGGGCGATCGAGGAGTTCGCGTACGCGCGCGGCAAGGCGCGTCTGCCGCTCAAGGTCAGCCTGCCGAGCCCGCTGATGATGTACCTGAACTGGTCGCGCGATCATTCGAAAAGCGCTTACCCCGATCCGTTCGACCTGTTCGCCGACGCCGCGCGCGTCCTGCGCGCCGAAATCGTCGAGCTTGCGAATCTGGGCTGCACCTACATCCAGATCGACACGCCGGAGATTTGCGTGCTGGTCGATCCCGCCTTTCGCAAGGCCGGCTTCGACGACCATGGCATCTCGAGCGCACGCTCGCTGACCGACGGGATGGACCTGATCAACTCGGTGGCCGCGCCGATTCCGGGCGTCACGTTCGGACTGCATTTCTGTCGCGGCAACTACAAGGGACACTGGTTCGCGCAGGGCGGCTATGAGGCGATCTCGCAATGTTTCCGGCGCGCGACGAATTACAACCATCTGCTGCTCGAATATGACGATGCCCGCTCGGGCGGCTTCGAACCGCTGCGCGACGTGCCAGATGGCGTCAACGTCGTGCTCGGCTTGGTCTCAACGAAAACCAACACGGTCGAGTCCGTCGATCAGGTCGTGGATCGCATCGACGAGGCCAGCCGCTATTTTCCGCGCGAGCGGCTCGCGGTCTCCACGCAATGCGGCTTTGCGTCGGTCTCGGAAGGCAATCCGATCAGCGAGGAAGTGCAGGAAGCGAAGCTCCACGTGGTGGCCGAGGCGGCTCGCCGCGCCTGGCCGCGCTAACGACCGGCGCGCAATGGCGCCCCGGCCACCCATTGGAATCAGAAGATCAGCGACAGCGTGTCGCCGACCACTCGGAACGGAAGCATCACGATTGTGCCGATGGCATGCGCCGTTGCGCCGAGCACGCTGTCAGGCCGGTCGGTGGTCGTCGTGGTTGTGGTCGTGACAGTGGTCGGCGGAACCGCCGTATCGGTCGGCTCCTCGGTTGACGCGTAGGTCTTCGGAGGCGGATTCACCGTCCGCGTGACCGTGGTCTGCGTGTGCTCAGAGCCGCCCGAGCATCCGCTGATCGGCGCGATCGTGAGCATCGCAAGCGCGGCCAACGCGATCCCGATCTGCCGCTGTCGCAGCATCATTCGATCACGCCCGCCGTCCATAATCAGCTTCGGGCATTGGGCAGGTAGTTGCCCGGATTTTCCGCAAGGTCCTCGGCGACCTTGGGGTTATTGCGCAGAAAATCAGCGAAGGCGGGATGGTTGCGCGCAAATTCCGGGTCGTTGATCAGATGCCTGTTATGGTGAAGCTCACGCACGATTCCGGGATGCTCCTGCGCGAATTCGTCGAACGCATGGTACCCGGCCATGTCGAGATCGGTGGTGGGAGCGCCGGCCGAGTAGATGTAGACGCGAGGCGCGGTGCTGTTCGACGCGCTCGCGACCGTCTGAGTAATGGTCGTAGCTGTGGAACTTTCCATCTGGGCCATCGCGGGAATCGCAGATAGGCCGAACGCCGCGATCACAACCATTATCATCCGGATGTTCATAAATTATTCCTCCTGGCTTTCCGCCGTTCGGACCGCAGGAGTGGTTGCGAGTCTCGTGCCAGATGCCGGGTGCCTTGGATGTGTGGTCACGCGAGCCTTTCGGATGTAATTGTAAATCTTGCTTTCTAGGGGCATTTTTCCGTAATCAGGGCAATTTGCGAGGCGAAAACTATGGCGTCGGCTGCTGACGATCCTCAATCTGCGATTTGGTTTCCGTCCGAGGCGTACATCCGCGGCAGCCATCTTGAGCGCCTGATGAACGCGCTCGGAATCGCGCTCGATCCCACCGCTCCCGACTACGGCTACGGCGAACTTTATCGTTTGAGCATCAACGATCCCGACCGTTTCTGGCGCACGACATTCGAGCAGCTCGGAATCGAATGGCACACGCCCTATCGCGAGGTGGTCGATCTTTCGGCGGGGCCGCAATGGCCGCGATGGTTTCCGGGCGGGAAGCTGAATCTCACGCACAATGCGGTCTATCGTCATACGCGCGGCTCACGGGCGTCGCAGACCGCGCTCATCTGGGAGGGCGAGGACGGCCTTACGGTGAGCCTGAGCTACGCCGATGTAGGCGACTTTGTCGCGCGCGCTGCGAACATGCTCCGCGAGCTTGGCGTGCGCAAGGGCGATCGGGTCGGAATCTATCTGCCGATGATCCCCGAGACGGCGATCAGCGCGCTTGCGATCGCGCAGATCGGCGCGATTTTCATCCCGATTTTTTCCGGCTACGCGGCCGAAGCGGCCGCGGTGCGGCTCCGCGATGCGGGCGCGAAGCTGCTGATCACGGCGGACGGTTTCTATCGCCGCGGACAGACCGTGCCGCTGGAAAAATTCGCGCGCGAGGCGGCGCGCCTTGCCGGATGCGTCGAGCAGATCGTGATCGTACGCCGGCTCGGCGCACACGGCGGCGGCGAAGGATTCTTCTGGGATCGGCTCATCGCACGACAATCGCCGTGCATTGAGGTTGAGCCGACCGATGCGATGGACCCATGTCTCGTCATCTATACGTCGGGCACCACCGGACGTCCCAAAGGCACCGTCCATTATCACGCCGGCTTCCCTTTGAAGGCCTCTCAGGACCTCGCGCATCTGTTCGACCTGCGCGAAGGCGAAGTCCTGTTCTGGTTCACAGACATGGGCTGGATGATGGGCCCGTGGCTGATCGTCGGCGCTCTCACGCTCGGTGCAACCGCCGTGCTCTACGAAGGCGCTCCCGACTATCCCGCGCCTGATCGCGTCTGGAGCATCGTCGAGCGCCATCGCGTGACTCACGCCGGCCTCTCACCGACGTTGGTGCGTGGTCTGATGCCGCACGGGACGGAGCACGTCGCGCGTCACGATCTCTCATCGCTCAGGATTCTCGGGGCGACCGGCGAACTGTGGAATCCGGAAGCCTACATGTGGCTGTTCGAGAACGTCGGACGGCGCAAGCTGCCGATCATTAACTATTCCGGCGGCACCGAGATCGCCGGCGGCATCCTCGGCTGCGTCGTGATGCGGCCGATCAAAGCCTGCGGCTTCAACAGCGCGGTTCCCGGGATGCGCGCCGTGGTGCTCAACGAGCGCGGGGCCCCAGTGGTCGGCGAGGTCGGAGAACTGGCCGTGATGAACGCATGGCCTGGCATGACCAACGGCTTCTGGAACGATCCGGAGCGCTATCTCGAAACCTACTGGAGCCGCTTCGATGGCGTCTGGGTACATGGCGATTTCGCGTCGGTGGATAGCGACGGCCATTGGATGCTTTATGGGCGCTCGGACGACACGCTCAAGATCGCCGGCAAGCGGGTGGGGCCGGCCGAGATCGAAGCGGCGGCAAGCGAGCTCGAGGCGCTCCGCGAAGTGGCCGCGGTCGGCGTGCCGCATCCGACCAAGGGCGAGGCGCCAGTCGTGTTTGCCGTGCTGAGGGACGGTGAAACTGCGGCTCCCGCGCTCGCGGCGAAGGTCAGCGATCAGATAGTAGCGGCGCTCGGCAAGCCACTCCGCCCGGAGCGGGTCTACTTTGTTGCGGAGCTGCCGAAGACGCGCAACGCCAAGATCATGCGGCGCGTGATTCGCGCCGTCCATCTCGGGCGCGATCCGGGCGATCTCTCGGCGTTGGAGAATCCCGGCGCGATTGCCGGGATTCCGCGCGCGGAATAACATCCAACGACTGGAAATTGATGGAAGCCGAAGGCGCAATACCGGCCGCGGAACCCTCGCGGCCGATACTCGTCACGGCCGCCTGCCTAATCGGATTTGCGGGTGTGCCGATGACGGCCTACTTCGTCATCCGCAATCGCGAGGCGATTATTGCCTTCAACGGCTGGCCGTTCATCGTGGCGCTGATTTGTTTCGGCGCGCTCGGCCTCGCCGGCCTGGTCGGTTACTGGATGATGCGGCGGTGGGGTCTGTACCTGTATGCCGCGATGACCGCGCTCAGCCTGGGATATGCTCTCGTCAGCGGATCCTTCACCTTTAGCGGCTCGGTCAGCTCGATCGTAATCACGGCGATCGGATGCCTCTACTTTACACGCATGCGTTAGGCTCGATTCGCGCAGTTTTCTTGCTGCCGCCGATGCGAGATTATCGGTTCTGCCGCCCGGCGCGCTGTTCATCCGCCGGCCGTCCGAAAGGAACACAACATGATCACACGGCGTGAGATGATGAAAGCGATCGCATCAGGATCGGCCGCGATCGCCGCGATGCTGAGCGTGGGAGCCGCGATGGCCGGGGAGTCGTCGCCTGCCAATCCGACCGCGAATGACAAGGGCGTCACCGTGACCGAACTGATGCGTCACGCGCTGCCTGACGCGCCCGGCCATGAGGTTTCCATCGTCACGGTCGAGTACGGCCCGGGTGCCTCCTCCACCGCCCATCGCCATCCCGGGTCAACCTTCGCCTACGTGCTCGAAGGCGCGATCGAAAGCCAGGTCGAGCCGGGAAAGCCGCAAATCTACAAGGCCGGACAGATGTGGTACGAACTCCCGAAGCACGTGCATCGCATCTCACGCAATGCCAGCACTACCGAACCGGCCAAGCTGCTTGCGTTTCTGGTGATGAAGAAGGGCCAGCAGCTCGTTCTGCCGGTGAGCTGAGACGTTGTCGGCCGATGAGGAATTTCCGATGAGTGAGGTACGCGCGCGATTTCGCAAGGCGCTGGATTCGGGCCTTCCGGTCATCGCGCCGTTCGTTTACGACGGACTCACTGCGCATCTCGCGCGTGCGGCCGGCTTCGACGCGGTCTACATGACCGGCTTCGGCACGGCGGCGGCGCGCGGCTACCCCGATCTCGGCCTGCTCACGATGAGCGAGATGGTCGACAACGTGCGCGTCGTCGCGCGCTCATCGGAATTGCCGGTCATCTGCGATGCCGACACCGGCTACGGCAATCCGATCAATGTCTGGCGGACAGTGCAGGAGTACGAGGCCGCGGGGGCGGCGGCGCTCCACATCGAGGACCAGGTCTGGCCGAAGCGATGCGGCTTCATGGCGGGCAAGCAGGTGGTTCCGATGGAGACGATGCTCCCGAAAATCCGCGCCGCCTGCGATGCGCGGCGCGACCCAGACACGATCATCATCGCGCGCACCGACGCGCTCACTCCGCTGGGATGGCCGGAGACCGAGCGCCGCGCACGCGCGTATCGCGATGCGGGCGCAGACCTGATTTTCGTCGACGGCATCACCAGGCTTGAAGACCTGCGCCGCTACTCGGATGCGCTCGGCGATCTGCCGCTGCTCTACAACGGACATCTGGTTCCACTCGAAAAGGCCGGCGACTATCGCTTCCGCGTGATCATCCATACCGCGACGCTTTTCACCGCGTACGTGCGGCTGCGCGATGCCTATCGCGAGTTGCAGCGGACCGGAACGATCGTGGGCGCGCCGGGCTTCGAAATTCTGCCGGAAATCACGGAGATCCTTGGCGCGAAGGAAATCCTGGAGCGCGCCGAGCGCTACAAGGAGTGATTTGACGGAGCGCCGCGAGTTGTGTTCTGCTTCGAGAATCAAAGCCCGGGAGAACTCGGATGGCGATAGCCGAAAACGATCGCGAATGGCTGTCTGAATTTCTGAAAAAACGTCATGCGGAGAAGCGTCCGCCCGCGACCGCGGCCGAAAAAAAATTGCTGGCGGGATTTTACGGCTATCGCGGCCGCCAGGAGATCGATGCGCTCTGCGGCGTCTCGGCCTTCGCGCTCCGCAACTTCGATCTTGATTACAAGTGGAAAGCCTTCCTTTGCGAGCATATCGGCGAAGAGGCCGAGCACGGCGAGCATTACATCCGGGCCGGCGACAAGCTCGATCCCGAGGAGAACCACTGGCTTGAATCGCCCGAGTGGGAGGGCACGTACGGACTGTGGCGGCGGTGGATTTTTCCGATCGGCGAGCGCGGGATGCCGGGGTTCATCATGGCGCTGCTGATGCAGGTCGAAGGCTACGGCGGGCTGCTCGCGCCCATTCATCAGGCTTGGGATACGCCCGAGGTAATTGATTGGCGCCTGAATCATCAGCTCGCGGAAGAAGAGGACCACGAGATCTTCATCGTGAAGGGCGTGCGCGAGCTGGTTTCGCGATGTACGCCGGAGGAGCGGGGCAAGCTCATCGCGACGCTCGCGATGTACGAGCAGGACCTGATGCGCAACGGTTACATCGGCGACGAGCGGTTCCATCGCGAGCTGCTGATCGGACGGCTCGGCGTCTCAACCGCGCAGTACGGCAAGCCGTTCAAATGGGCCCGCAACCGGCTATGGCGGGAATGGTTCGGATGCGAACCGCCGCCAATTCAATGGCCGGCGTGGTTCGCCAAGGTCGGAATCAACCCCGACGCGTAGCCTGGAATTCCGAAGATTCAGCCAAAAAAGAAGGCGGCCGGGTTTGAAAGCCCGGCCGCTCTTTCGATAGTACGCTCCCGCCCCGCTACTTGCCTCTGCCGATCAACTTGATTTTCTGCGGCTGATGCAACGCATCATCGCTGATGACCAGCGCTGCACTGACCGGTCCGAAGTTGAGCGGCGTGAAAACCACGGTGATGGTGCAGGAATTCAACCCGGGCGTGTTGGGAAGTACGCCGCTGCAGGTCTGCTGCGCGATCGTAAAGGATGGATCGGTTGGCGTGATGCCGCTGATTGCGATCGGAACCCGGCTTTTGTTGGTCAGCTTGATCGTGTGCTGAGTGCTGGAGACGCCGACAGGGACCTTGCCGAACACGATTTCGGTCACGTTTATCCTGAGGTTCGGCGAGGTGCCGGTGCCGCTGAGCGTGACGACCTGCGGGGCGTTATGTGCGTTGTCATTTATCTTGAGTTCGCCCGAATGGAGTCCGACGCTGGTCGGCTGAAAGATCACGCCGTAGGCGCAGGACGCTCCGGGCTTAAGCGTAAAGCCATCCGTACAGGTCGTGCTGGAGGGATCGATTCTGAAGTCGCCGCCGGGATCGTCGATCTCGGCCGCGTTCATAACCACGGGCACATCTGTCTTGTTCTTCGGGTTAACGACTTTCACCTTGACTGGTGCGCTTGCCGCGCCGGTTCCAGCGGCAAAGGGCTCGGACGGAAAAGCGATCTTGTGCGGAGTGTAAGATAGTACCGTGCTGGTCGGAGGGCCCGGCGTTGACGTGGGGGTCGCCGTTGGCGTCCGTGTCGGTATGGAAGTCGGCGTTGGGGTCGCGGTTGGAGTCGGCGTTGGGCTCGGCGGAGGATTGTTATTGTTCAACGCGACCGCATCGATGCCGAAATCCGTGCAATCGCCGCTGCAGACCGTGAGGCTGAACACCAGCTTGTCGATGTTGGGGCCGGACGTGTCCTTAACCCCGATATAGATCGGATCGCCATTCGCGTCGCTCTGCTCGCTGACCGTGCCCAGCGAGGTCGCGCCATTGAATGCCTGAATCTGCGCAGTGAATTGCCCCGGCGTATCGGATTGTACAAACGCGCCGCCACCCGAGATTTTGTGGTTGAAAGTGAGCGTGAGCGGACCGTTGCCGCCGTTGCCGGTATCCGAGGTCCATAGCAATTCGTCGCCTGCGCTCATCCCGGAGCTGACGCCGCCCCAACTGCATGGCGAGGCCGGGCATACAACGGCCGTGAGGCTGCCGGAACCGGCAAGATCGCAGGTGACATTGAGCAGTTTCTCGGAGCTGATTGGAAAACTCGCGCCGAGCGAGGTCGCATCAGGGCCCAGATTGGCCCACTGGATCGAGTCGTTGGCGCTCTGACCGCCGCTGGTGGTGATGAGGCTGAGACTGTCGGCGAGGACCGGGGCGGCGGCGACTAGAATCGCCCCTGCGATGCTCAAAATTGCGCTACGTTTGGACATCCGGCACCTCCTCCCGACAAGCGCCGCTAACAGACCGGTTGCAGCGATGATGTGGTGCCGAAAGTGCCGTTATTGGACCAGATGCCGCCGGCGCCGAGCGAGGGATTCTGGCGGAAAAACCACGAAAAAAACGCCAGTTCCTGCAGATTGTATTTGACGCCGTTGGACATAAGGGCAGTGATGTCAGGAGTTCCGCTCAGCGGATCGCCGACCTCGAGATTGTTTTGGCAGCCCGAGACCTGACCGACGTTACCCCAGCCGGGAGTTAGGTTGCCGCCGGACGGATCATCCATCCACTCTCCCACCTCGTGCGCGAGGACCGAAGTGTCCGAGACGTTTTGGAAAACTCCAGAGGTGTCGAAATCGAACGGCGTGAAGGTCTGCATCGGGTAACCGATCGCGTCATGGAAGCCGAGGACGCAACAGTTTCCTGAGATGTCGGTCGAACCGACAGCTTGAACGACGTTGAACATGAGCAACAATGGAAAATTTGTCGGCAGCGCCTTGCCGGCGAGCGTCGTCGGGATCAGAGTGTTCTCGACATAGGGAACGAACCAGTTGTAATCGATCACCCCAATCTTGCCACACCCGCCGTAGGTGGAGGCGTTGTAGGTCTGGCCGCTGCCTTTGGGAACGTTAATGGTGATCGCCGAGAGCGTGGTGACCGGGCTGAGCGTCGTGTGATAGCGATCGCCGGTTACGCTCACGTCAGTCCAGAAATTAGCGCGTTGGAAATCGTCGACATATTGCCCGCTTCCGATGTCAACGCCGTTGAAGGTGAAATCGAAGGTATTGAGGATCGGCGACTGCTGCAGGAGGGTCAGCGGCACACCCGCCGGGCTGCAGGTATGACTCACCGTCGGATCGAAAACGCCGCCATCGGGCATATTCATGATCAACGGCACAATCACCGCCGGGACATTGGTCGTCCGCGCACCGTGCGCGAATGGGCTTCGGCCGACCATCTGGCCGGTATAAGTGTTGTTATCGACCGGAGAGGTTACGGAGTAATTCCACAGCGGGATCGTATTCGAAGCAGCCGCCCCCGTGCTGCGAGGCGCCGCGCCGCCGGGAAAGTTGTGCCATGGAATAACCGTAGTATATCCGCGCGGCTGCAACGCGCTCTGTTCATGCGCCGGGGTTGCGATCGAGATTAGGGTGCCCGCAGTCAGTGCGATGGCGAGTGCCGTTACGACCGTGGAGCCACGATGAAAAAGAGTTCCAAGCAAGTCCGCCCCTCCAGAAAGAAGTGAACTTGCGCAGCATTAACGCAAATTCACTATAATCCAGCGTATAGACTGAACATCGACGAGTCAAAATTCACGTGCAAAGATTTGAGATAACCTGAGTTATCTCAAAGGGTTTCAGTCGATCGCGATACCTGCGAATGAAACTGCCGATTGGGTGGGGGGTTCCATCGCGATGTCGTAATCGAGCAGACGAGCGCGATGACCGGCGAGGAGGGCGAGTTGGGTATAAATCGGCGCCAAACCGCAGATCCGATAGCGATCGCGTTCCCCCGCAACTTCACCGAAAAAGCCGCCCGCATCGACTTTTTCTATATGTCCGACGAGCCGCCGATCGGCTGCGCGAAGCTCGCCCGCCCTGGCCTGGTCGACGCCGAAGTCATCGCCGAATTTACGCCCGATATGCCCGAAATCGACCCCGGCGACGATCGTTACCCGCCGCCTCTCGCGCGCGATTGCGGAGCCCAGCACCTCGAGGAATTCGCCAACCCGCCGCTCTGAAACCGGCTCGACTCCTCGCGCGACCATCGGATGAAACGAACTCACTAGGATCGGCACTACGGTGTAGTTCTCGATGCCAAGCGTATAGGCGAGAAACAGCGCCTGGAACTCGATCGAATGCTCGTTGCGATGCAGCAGCTCGTCGGCGAAGAGATCGCCGGCGCGGTAATTTTCCTTTAGGTGCGCGACAAATTCGCGATCGGTGCGCACGGCGCCAAGCGGTGTCGCGTAATCCTTGAGCGTGGCCGTGAAAAGCTCCGGGCCGGCGCCGTAGTGCGAGGTGCCCAAAATGACGACCAGCTCGGGCCGCTCTTTCGCGGCGGCAAGCTCTGCGTATGCGCGGGCGTAAGTGAGCCCGCCGCGGCGCGGATCGATATGCGGCGCGATTAGTCCGTGGATCGCGCCGTTGGAGGCCGCCGGCTTCGGCGCCGCTCTGGTGAAAAATTCGTCGAGTTCGCTGCGGAGCCGCTCGGGCTCCTGGTGGTAACAGAGTCCGGCATGCGCCGCCGGGCGTGCGGGCGCAGCCGCGAACTCCGCACGCATCGCGCGCACCCGATCTTCGAAAGCGGGTGATTCGAGGAAATAGCCGCGATCGAGCTCAGCGATCAGCCTGTCGAGCTGCTCGGAAGTGAGGATTTCGCCGAACTGCCGGGCGAACTCGGCCTGCAAATCAAGTCGTGAGCGCGTGCCGTCGAATAACGTGATCAAATAATAGGCGCCGAAGCCGAGCACGATCGGATCGGGCGCCGCGCCGCTTGGATCGCGTATGCAGACCATCCGTTCGCCGTTGTGCTCGACCGGGAAAGCGTCGAGCGGCCTGATCCGTGGGTTTTCGATCATCGAGGATATTGAACTATTTCAGCCTGCGGTGCGCTAGACTGACGCCGCCGCAATCGAAGCGGCGATTCTATCATTGGCAGGGAGCGACGATGGAGCTTTTCGACGCCATCTACAGCGCGCGCACGATGCGTATGATCAAGCCTGACCCGGTGCCGCGCGAAATCCTGAATCGGGTGCTCGATGCAGCGATCCGCGCGGGCAGCGCCTACAACAACCAGCATTGGACCTTTCTCGTTGTTACCGACGCCGTGCAGAAAAAGGCGCTCGCGGATATCTATCGGCAGGGTGCCGAGCACGTCCGTGACGGCTATGCGAAGCGCGTTTTGCCGCCGCATATCACGCCCGCAGAGAACCTGAAGGACCTCAACTCCGCAATGTATTTGATCGAGCACTATCACGAGGCGCCGGCGATTATTGTGCCATGCCTCTACAACGTTCCAATCAAGGTGCCGTGGCTCACGTCCGAGCAGAATACGCTGTTCGCGCTGCGGCTGGCCGGCGCGAGCATCTATCCGGCGATTCAGAATCTTATTCTCGCGGCGCGTTCGTTCGGGCTCGGCACGGTGCTGACCACGCTTCACCTTTGCTACGAGGACCAGGTCCGACGCGTGCTCGGGATTCCCGATGATCACCTGAGCTTCGCGATGATGCCGATCGGCTACCCGGTCGAGGAGTTCCGCCGGGTCACGCGCAAGCCGGTCTCGAAGGTTGCCTTCGAGAATCGATGGGGCACGCCCTGGCGAGCGTGAATGCCGGTCCCGAGCGAGCCGGCCTCTCACGGCGAGACATCTGACTCTTCGATGGCGTCGAGGAGGACCGGCCGCAGGCGCGTACGGGTTTCACAGCGCCGGGCGAAACCGACGCGCTATCGAATCGCGCGTACCGAGGAGCTGCCAACCGGAACATCGCTGAAGTTTACGATGCCGCTCCACGGTGTCGACGAGGAGTGCTTCATTGTCAACTTCGGCGGCACGTTCCATGCCTACGTCAACCGATGTTGCCACATCCCGCTCGCGATGGACTGGGTAGACAATCAGTTCTTCACCGCCGACGGCAATTATCTTCTGTGCCAGACGCATAACGCCTGCTATGAGCCGGAAAGCGGGGAATGCGTCGCTGGTCCGCCCGGCACGCCCGGCAAATTCCTGCGCAAAATTCCTCTCGAAGTGAGAAACGGAATCATCTACGCGGCGCCTCAACATGAATGACCCTTATTCGTTGGAACGCGTTAGCATCGACCGGATGGCTCGACTGCGCATGGGCCAAAAGAATTCTGTGTGGCGTTCCTGTAGTCCGGCGGCTTTGCCACAGGTGTGGGCGTCCGACGCGGAATCCCCCGATTTAAACCTCGCGAGAGTTAAATACATTTGGCGCGATCGATAGGCGCAACGCGCGTGCGATTACGTCCTGGGCGCGAAGAGCGACGGCCGATTCTCCACACTAACTGGTGATACGGAACGGCTCCCGAGTTTCAGCCTCAAGGGCCGCTCTTTTGGACCGTTCACGCGTTGCATGTCAGTTACATGTCAATTATATGTGATAACGAGTGTGGAAAAAGCTCAAGGTTGTTTTCCGCGGCCGTGACCCTCCAGCAGGACAACCCTGTCGAATAACTTGGCAACAGATAGCGTCATTCATCTGATCGAACGCTACAAGCGCTTTAGGGCTGAAAAAGCGGGAGAAACGGAGCGCCGCGCCGAGGAGTTAAAGGCGAGACTCGGGACCTTTTGGCCCCAATTCCAAGCTGCCCGTGCGGCCTATGCCGAATCGGAGCGGAGGGAAGCTCCGAAGTTCAATCTGCTCCGGCTTCTCGGGCTCGTAGAGGTGGAACAGGCCCATTCCCGCATCCTAGCCGACCTGCTCAATCCACGGGGAACGCACGGGCAGGGTGGTTTGTTCCTTGAAGCCTTCTTGGATCACGTCGGTCTACGCGATATCAAACCCAAATTGATCGCTCCCGGGGCGCACCTCGAGGTGTTTTACGAACACCCCATCACCGGCGGCAGAGCGGATATTGTTGTACGCTGCCTTCCGTCGCTCCTTCTCGTCATCGAAAACAAGATCAAAGCCGACGAAAGCATGGCCGATGGGAGGGGACAGCTCGAAAAATATAGGAAGTGGCTCAACCAGCAAGCAGCCGCTGAAAAACGGCTGATCTTTCTCACGATTCACGGTGATAAGTCGCAAAGCGGCGTGGAACACGTTGATATCTCCTACCTCCGCGACATACGCAAGTGGCTTGAAGACTGTTTAAAAAGGGTTGCTGCACCCGCCGTTCAGTACCTGGTGCTTGGATACGTGCAAGCGATCGAGGATCTGCGCAGTTTGAAGAAGGAGCCAACCGATGCCACGCGTCTATGACGAGCTTGTCAGTTTCGTGCTTAAGCCGGAAAATATCGAGAGTGCGCTCGATTTGGTCGACGTTGTACCCCGCGCAATAGACGAGCTTCACATCAAGTTCTGGAAGAAGCTGAAAGAAATCATCGAACAGGGGTTGGGCGAACGTGGAGTCGCAAACAAATTCTCAGTTAAAGGCCGCCCCGCGGACCCAGAAGATTTTATTGAGGGCGACGGTACGTTAGAACTCACATCGGTGCAGACGACTGACATGCCCCTTTTCTGGGCCTACTGGGTAGAGCAAGACTATGATCCGCGAGCTCGCAGTCGGAGCGAAAAGAAGCTAGCGCCAATTTGGTGCGGATTGGGCTTCACTGGACAGGCACGCCGCATGAAGCAACAGGCGGCTTCGCTTCCCACATGGGCGAAGCAACTACACGACCAGCTAGGCGTTGATTGGATACGAGACCCGGACCCCGGGGAATGGTGTTATGTTGTTCACGCCGAACCGGCAAAACTCAGGGCTAGGAGCGAAATCATCCGCCTGGCTCAAGGTGACGACCTCGAACAGGAAGTGGCCAAGCTTCTCTTCGACCTTTTCGATAAGACTCATAAAGATCTGGAGTCGGAAAACCGGATGCTGTCAAGTCCCTAAAATAAAGCGCGTCGCCCTTAATCCGCGCCATCATATGTGTCTCGCGATATAGTTTGTCAGATCGGCGCGAGGCGGCGCATCTTCGGAAGTGAGCGGAGATAGACAATCAGGGTTCCGGCGAAGAGCAGGACGTTGAGCCCGGCCTCGAGCCACATCCGCTGACGCGAGGGCGCGCCGACGCCGAAGCACCCGCAATCCAGCGTGAGACCGCGCGCCAGCGCTGAGGCGAGCGCCGCGAAGAAGATAACCGAAAGCAGCATCAGCCCGAGTGCGGCGACGCGGCGCGTGCGCGGCGCGAGCATCAGCAGACCACACAGGATCTCGAACGGCGGCAGCCCGAGCGCGAGCGGACTGATGAACGCCGGCGGCAGAATCGCGAAGCCGAAGATGTTGTCGGCGAAATCGCCCGGGTCGCCGATTTTAGCCATGCCGGAAATCACGAACAGGATGCCGATTCCGACGCTGATCGCGAGCGCGGGATAATCGTGGCGCGGCGCGCTTCGATCGATCATGGCGCGTTCCCGGTTGTCGCAGGCAGCTTGTTCGCCGACCAGACTTCCCATCCGCCGGTGAAGACGCTCACATTGCTGTACCCGAGTGTGAGCAGTGCGTTGGCGACCATTCGGCTGTCGTGGCAATCGCCGCCTGAGCAGTAGACGATAATCGGCTTCTCCGTTGCCGGCTTAAGCGTCGGCGCAAGCCGCCGGTAATCGCGCGCGAAATCCTGGCGCGAGAGATTGAGCGCGCCCGGAACGTGGCCCTGGGCGTAAATCAGCGACGGGCGCGCGTCGAGAATCAACGTGTGCTTACCGGCAAGCGCGGCGCGGAATTCCGGCAACCCGATCGTCGCCGCCGGCGCGATCTTGAAGGGCGGCGTAGCGACGAGATTAGTGAGCTCGGCGTCGAATCGTTGCTCCGGGGTCTTATAGATTATCGGCAGCGGATTCTTCGCGAAGCGATCGATCACGAGGCCGGCAGCGAGCGAGATTACCGCGATAATCGCGACCATCGCGAGGTCGCGGATTAGCTGAACGCGCAGAGCCGATGTCTCGCTCGCGCGTTGCATATCGACGGGCGTAGTGCGGGCAGGGGTGCTCATCCGATCCGACCTTTGATTACTTCGCATTCAGTTGGGGGCGTCAAGTCGGGGGTATAGGACGAGCCGTCAGCATGGACACGAGCCGGTGAGACCTGTCGGTAAGTCAGCTCCGATCCACGCTCAAGTGTGACCGTACAAACAAGGTCTCAGGCCGGGGCGCTGCGCCCGGCGATGAGCGCCAACATCAACTCGGTCCAGCCATCGAAAATCAGATCGATCCCGATGAACATGCCGATAACCCAAAGTCCCGACACCGGCCACGAATCCCAGATCATCGCGCCGAGTACGATCGATACGATGCCGCTCAGGATGAGCCAGCCGCGATGATGGAATGGAAGCGAAAAGGCGACGACCAGCCTGAAGATGCCGATCGCGACGAGCAGCATCGCGATGAGCAGCGTGAGCGTCACTGCGGCCATCGCCGGATTCGTGATTATCAGGAAGCCTGCCACGGCGTAGAGCACGCCGGCCAACAGGTTGAGGAAGAAGCCGTGCCAGCGGCGGCGCACGACCGCGTGGATGATTGCGAACAGGCCGCCGAAAATCAGTATCCAGCCGAGAAAGAGCACCGACAGCATGGTCGTGATGAACGACGATCCCAGCGCGATCGCGCCGAGCACGATCAAGACGATTCCCCAGGCGAAAAACCATCCGCGATGTTCCCGAACTTCATCGATCCCGATAGTCAAAGGACTAGCAGCCATTTCATCCACCTCCGCTCTGGACTAGAGTTCGACTTCCGACCGCGCCGGCATCGAAGCCGGGCGCGGCATTTTCCGCGATAGTAGGCTAAAGGCGCCGGCGGACAAAGTTGGCAGGCCAACGTTATTGCTCGATGCGTTCGGTTTTTGTTATGCAAACGTAAATTCCGGCGCGAGGGGGTCCGCTCCTTCACGATCCGGCGTTGTGCCCTGAAACCCCTGTGGAGGCCGTGGAGAGTCGATGAAAGTCGTGAAGATACCCTTGCTGATGCTGGCGATAGCGATTGGAACCTTCGCCGTCTCTTGGCCGGTGCAGGCGCAGGAAGTCACGCGCGAGGAAGCGCAGGCGGTGCTTGGCCGCGTCAGCCAGGACGTATGGCACGCGCAGCATAGCTCGACAGGTTACGGCCGCGTACAGGCGCTCTACACGGAGGGCGAGCGCGCTTATTTCGCCGGGAACTATGCCGAGGCCGTGAAAAAGCTCAAGATGGCGGACAAGATCGTGCGCGGAATGCCGAACGACTTCAGCGAGGAAGTCGGCGGACCCGAGATCGGTGCGCCGCCTTCAAATCCCCCGGTGGTGCACACTGCTCCCTGACCGACGCCTCGGTACAGATTATTCGTATTCGTCGCCGAAATGGGCGCGGATGATACGCGCCTTGAGGTATTCGAGCGTGCCGAGATCTTCGACAATATCGCCGCCGGTATCGTAGAAGAAGAGCTCACCGTTTTTGGTGCGGCCCACCGCGATGATCCATTCCAAATCATCGCGATCCTCGAGCAGATAGTTGATGGTCTGCGCCACGCCGCGGCCGGGAATAATCGTCACCTTCGGCCGTGGCTGCTTTTCCTTTTCCTGCTTGGGCATCGCTTTAGTTCAGTCCCCGGCGGGAGGGTCGCTGCCAACTGCTTCACTAGATTAGGAACGCGTCGCCGCTTAAGTCAATAGCATCTCGGCCATCACCTCGACATGATGCGTGTTTGGAAAAAAGTCGAAGCCCCGCACGGTCCCGGCGCGATAACCCGCATGCACCAGCGGCTTAAGGTCGCGCATCAGGGTTGCGACATTGCACGAGACGTAGAGCACGCGGCGCGGCCTGAGCGCAGCGATCAGCTTGATCAACTCGGCCGCTCCAGCCCGCGGCGGATCGAGGATCACGAGGCTCGGCCGATAGCGCGCGCGCCCAAGAAAACTCGCCAGCGCGTCCGCTTTCATTGCGATGAACTGCGCGTGCTCGAGGGTGAGCCGGGTGGCGTTGCGACGCGCCGCGGCGATCGCCAGTTCGTCTGCGTCGACGCCCGTAGCGCGCGCGCCGCGCCGCGCCGCCGGCAGGCTGAAGTTCCCTGCCCCGCAATAGAGATCGAGCACCTCGTCTCCCGGCGCAATCGCAGCCGACGCCATCACTGCCGCGATCAGCTTGCGATTCTGCGCGCGGTTCACCTGGGTGAAGAGATCGGCGTCGACTTCGAGTATCAGACCGGGTTCGAGTTCGATCGTAATCCCGGTTTTGCCGATCAATTCGCGCGCGCCGCCCCCGCGGACGATTAGCCCGCGTACGATGAAATCGCCGGCGAGTGTCTCGCGCGCCTGTGCGATGTGTTCCGGGGTCGGCCGCGAATCGAAATGCGCGACGACCACCTGGTAATGATCGCCCGCGACCACCTCGATTTCGCGGCATCGCCGACCGAACACGGCGGCGAAACGAGTGGGAACCGAAATCGGCGCCGCCGCCACGATGCATCGATCGACCGGAACGATCCGGTTGCTCGCTGCGGCGTGAAAACCGACCTCGCCGCCCGCTCCGACCTTGAAACGCACGCGCGATCGATAGCCGAATTCTTCCGCCGCCGGTTCGATCAGATCGTCGACCGGAAGCTCGACACTGAGCGCGCGCGCGAACTCAGAAGCAATCAGCCGCGCCTTGGCCGCGAGCTGCGCGGGATAGTCGAGCTGCTGCCAGTCGCATCCGCCACACCGTGGGATGAACGGACACGGCGGCACGCGGCGATGATCGCCGGCGCGCACGATGCGCTCGATACGGCCGATCGCGTAGCCTTTGCGTTCGCTTTCGATCTCAACTTCGAGCAGATCGCCCGGCGCCGTATTCGGGACCATCACCGCGCGTCCGTCGAGATGCCCCACGCCCCACGGACCGAGCGTCAGATCTTCTATTTCAATCGTCGCCATCGAACCGATGAACCGATCAGAACGTGACTCTTATTTTAGCATCGCTTCGGCGCCGGATCGTTTGCGTATGATTCAGCAGAAGCGCGCGGGCGTTATATGATATACGCAGCCGCCGGAAGATTGGCCGGCTTCACAGGTAATTGATGGCAACCCGCGCTGACCCCCATACGACCGTCGACCGCGCGCTCTCGGAAGATCGCGCGCGCTATCTTGATCTTTTCGCTGAGCGGCTTTTCGCCCGCCAACCGGCGAGCGTGGTTGCGCGGATGACTGCCGACGCCCGCCGCGCGATCGCGGCAGAGGCGTTCGAGTTCTTCTACCGGCGGAGCGAGCCAATCAAGCTCCAGGTGATCGCGGCTCCCAACGGCGAGCCGTTGGTCACGATTCGCAACGTGATGGAGGACTGTCCGTTCATCGTCGACAGCGTGCTCGAGTTCTGCCATGCGATCGATGCGCCGGTGCGGATGCTGCTGCATCCGGTATTCGGGGTCGCGCGCGACGCAAACGGACAAATTCAATCCTTCGAACGGATGCGCGCCGGCGAGCGGCGGGAATCGTTGCTCAACATGGAAATCGAGTTTCCGGGTGGCCAGGCGCGCCTCGCCGAGGTCGAAACCTCCTTGCGTGAGGTGCTCGAGGAGGTGCGGCGCGCGACCGGCGATTTCGAAGCGATGGTCGCGCGGGCGCTGGAAATCTGCCAGGAGACCGCCGGTCTGCGCGAAATGATCGAGTTGCGCGATTTTCTGCGCTGGCTGGTCCAGGGCGGCTTCGTATTTCTGGGCTATCGCCGCTATCGCGTGGTTGCCCCGCAGCGTGAACCGGCGATGCTGGAGCTCGATCCGGCGCGCGAACTGGGAATCCTGCGCGATGCGGCGATGCGCTCGCGCTTCGCCACACCGCGTCCGGCGCGCGAGCTGCCGCTCGAGCAGCGCAAGCTCCTCTTCGACGGCCCACCCCTGATCATCGGCAAGACCCGGCGCGAATCGCTGGTCCATCGCCGGCGCGCGATGGATGACATTGCGATCCGGCGCGTGAGCGCGGGCGGCGAAATTTCGTTCGACCGCTTTCTCGGGCTCTTCACCTCGAAAGCCTATGCCGAAGAAGCACAACATATCCCGGTGCTGCGGGCGAAGCTTGCCGACCTTATCGAACTCGAGCACGCGCAGCCCGGATCGCATGATTTCAAGGAGTTGGTCGCGGCGTTCAACAGCTTTCCCAAGGAAGAGCTGTTTCGCGCGTCGGTCGAGGAGCTTCGCGAACAGCTCCATCTGATTGTCGATGTAAAAAGCGAATCGACCGTGCGTCTGAGCCTGAATTCCGATCCCGAGCGCGGCGTGGTCGTCGCGATGGTGCTGATGCCACGCGATCGATTCTCGGCCGAGGTCCGGACGCGTATCCAGGAGACGCTGGCGGCCCGGCTCGGCGGCAAGGTCATCTACTACCATCTCGCGCTCGGCGAGGGTTACACCGCGCGGCTTCATTTCAGCTTCGCTGCGCCGCCGTTCGCGCCGTCGCTGCTTGCCCCGCTCGAGACCGAGATTCAGCGACTTGCGCGTACTTGGAGCGATCGACTGCAGGAGGAGCTCAATAACAGATTCGGCGCAAAGCGTGCGCAGGAGCTGACGCGGCGATGGATTAATGCCTTCACGGCGGATTACCAGGCCAGCACTGGCGTCGGGCGTGCGGTCGCCGATATCGAGTGCGTTGAGGCGCTGCTCAAGACCGGCGGCACGCACGTCGAAGCCAGTGCGGCTGACGACGGCACCGAGGGCGTGAGCGAGCTTAGAATGTACGAGCTGGGTACGGCGCCGATTCTCTCAGAGCTGATGCCGCTGCTGCAGAATTTCGGTCTGCAGGTGATCTCCGAGGACGCGCACGAGATGCGGCCTGACACCGGCGGGGAGAAGCCGCAGACCGCCTTCGTGCAATCTTTCCGCGTGCGCGGCCTCAAGCACGAAACGGTTACCAGCCCGGCCGGCGCCGCGCTGATCGCCGAGGCCTTTAACGCGGTCGCAAGCGGCCGCGCCGAGAATGATCCGCTGAATGCGTTGACGGTAACCGCGGGTCTCGCATGGCGCGAGGTCGCTCTGATACGCGCCTACCTGGCCGCCGGGTTTCAGATGAAGCTCGCGCCCGCGCGTCCGGCGCTCTATCGTGTGCTGCTGCTCCATCCCGAACTCGCGCGTATTCTGGTCGATCTCTTCGTCGCCCGGTTCGATCCGGATCGTGGCGACAGTTCCCGCGACGCCGAACGGCTGCGCGCCGCGTACCTGGAAAAGCTCGTCAACGTCGACAACATCGCCGACGACCGCACCGCGCGAGCGATACTCTCGATGGTCGAGGCGACGGTACGATGCAACTATTTCCTGCCGCCGGCGCCCTCGGACCCGTACCTCGCTTTCAAATTTGAGAGCGCGAAAATTCTCAACCTGCCCGATGTGCCGCCGCTGTACGAAATCCACGTGCACAGCCCGCGGATGGAAGGCTGTCATCTGCGCGCTGGTAAAATCGCACGCGGCGGAATTCGTTTCAGCGACCGTCCCGACGATTTCCGCACCGAAATTCTCGAGCTGATGAAGACGCAAACGGTCAAGAACGCGATCATCGTGCCGGTCGGCAGCAAGGGCGGTTTCATCGTCAAGCCGCGCAGCGGCGGCCAGCCGACGCATCAGGAGGTCGTCCTCGCATACGAGACGCTGATCAACGCGATGCTCGAGCTGACCGACAATCTCGTCGGCGGCAACGTGGTGCATCCCGAGCGCGTGAAAGTGCTCGACGGCGACGATCCTTACCTCGTGGTAGCCGCCGACAAGGGCACGGCCGCGTTTTCGGACATCGCCAATGGCATCGCGGAGCGGCGGGGTTTCTGGCTCGGCGACGCGTTCGCGTCGGGCGGGATGCACGGGTATGACCACAAGGCGCTCGGCATCACGGCGCGGGGCGCGTGGGAATCGGCCAAGCGCCATCTGCGCGAGATGGGCCGCGACCCGCATCGCGGCGCGCCGATCACGATGGTCGGAATCGGCGACATGTCGGGCGACGTTTTCGGCAACGGTCTTCTGCAATCGAACAACCTCAAGCTCATCGCCGCCTTCGATCATCGCCATGTTTTCATAGATCCCAACCCCGATCCCGCCGCGAGCTTCGCCGAGCGGCGCCGCCTCTTCAACCTGCCGAACTCGCAATGGTCGGATTACAATCCGGCGTTGATCAGCAAGGGCGGCGGAGTCTACAAGCGCGGTCTCAAGCGGATCGAGCTAAGTCCCGAGGCGCGCGCGGCCCTCAAGTGCGATGCCGATGCGCTCGACAGCGACGGATTGATTCGCGCGATCCTGCGCGCCGACGTCGACCTGCTGTACAACGGCGGTATTGGGACCTACGTCCGCGCCGAAGCCGAGACCGACGCCGAGGTTGCCGATCACGCGAACGACGCCTGCCGCATCACGGCGCGCGAGCTGCGCGCCCGGATCGTCGTCGAAGGCGGCAATCTCGGACTCACCGAGCGCGCACGCATCGAGTACGCGTTGCTGGGCGGGCGCATCAATAGCGACGCGATCGATAACTCCGCGGGCGTCGATTGTTCTGACCATGAGGTCAACATCAAAATTTTGATGCAGCCGGCGGTGTCCCGCGGCGCGCTCCCACTGGAGGAGCGCAACCGCCTGCTGGCCGATGCCGCCAACGAAGTCGCCGACAGCGTGGTCCGCGACAACCGCGACCAGGTGCTGTCGCTGAGTCTGGAGCAGGTCCGCAGCCGCGCCGACGTCGATACCTATCGCGAGCATCTGACGGCAATCGAGCAAGGGGGGTTCTTCCGCACTCGCGAGAAGGCGCTGCCGAGCGCAGAGGCGCTGCGCGAGCGGCGCTCGAGCTTCGCCGGCCTCACCCGTCCCGAACTCGCCGTGATCACCGCCTACACCAAGATCGATCTGGTTGCCCGCCTCGAGCGCTCGGCGCTGGTCGACGATCCCTACTTGCTCGAAACGTTTGTGCGGCCTTATTTCCCGGCCGCGATCGCAGCGCGATGCAGCGACGAAATTCCGCATCATCGCCTGCGCCGCGAGCTCGCCGCGACGCGAATCGTCAACCAACTGGTCGATCTGATGGGATCGATCTTCGTCTTTCGAATGATGCGTGATCTTGGAATTGAAGCGGACGAGGCGGTGCGAGGCTGGGTGACGGCGGCGGGCCTGCTCGATCTGCGCCGCTGGACCGAGCGGCTGCATGAAGCGGGCGAGAGTCTCGCCGCCGAGGCCGAACAGGCCGCGTTTTTCGCGCTGGCCCAGGCGGCGCATCGCGTTTCCACGTGGGCGATCGCGAATCGCGATGCGGCGTCATCGATGGGCGAAACCGTCGCGAGATTCAAGCCGGCATTTGACGAGCTCACGGGCTCATTCGAGGATTTCCTGATCGGCGCGGAGCGCGATCGCTTCGAGCGCACCTATCGCGATCTGCGGAAGGCGGTGCATGAGGAGCGGCTGGCGCACGATCTGACGCGTCTCGAATTCGCCGATCATCTGCTCGACGTGCTCACGGTGAGCGCCGGGGCCGCGCTCGATCCAAAGAACGTCGCGCAGGTCTATTTTCGGCTGAGCGCCGGAATCGATTTCGCCACACTGGAGGCCGCGCTCACCGCGATCGACGGCGATCGATGGGACCGGCGCGCGGCGCAGGAGCTTGCGACCGAGCTGGGGGGGATGCGAATCGAATTCTGTCGGATGGCGTTGAAGAACGGGCGCGACGCCGATGCGATCGCAAAGCTGCGCGAGACCCGGCCGCGCGAGTTCGTCGCGCTCGAACGGCTGCTTGCCGAGATCCGCACCATGCCGCGAATCGGCGTGCCGGCGCTCCAAGTCGCGGTCCGCGCCCTCTCGCGCCTGGCGCGCAGCGCCGCCGCCGCAAACCGATCTTAGGCTTCGGCCGGCCGGGGAAGCTTGGCGGTTTTGATCGGCGCCATCCCGCGCGCGGCTGCGACCTCCTGATTGGTGAAAGCCACCAAATCCTGGTAGAGACGCACGCCCGCCGCGATGAAGAAGGCGATAGTCGCATAAGCGACGGCGACCGCGAGCAGATCGGTCGTAAAGACGATCGCGCTAATCCATCCGGTGAGCACGGCGACCGGCCCGAGAATCCAGCTCATCACGAGGAACATCGCGCCGGTCCACGCGTTGTAACCCGACCATACGGCGAGAAATACCACAATTCGCATCGCGACTTTGAAAAACCGCCCACGCATCAGGTCACGGCTGTAAAGCAGGGAGTGCCAACTGCGATGCTGATCGAAGACCAGGGCGATTTGCGAAAAGCAGACGAAGAAAAATGCTATCAGCGCCGGGAACACGAGCAGGTGCCAATCCAGCAACAGTGTGAACGGCGCGGAGGAGGTGAGGATGAATGCGACAACAATCGGTCCCAGGATCAAGATGATCGCGACCGCCGCCACCAGCAACTGCAGGATGAAAATCAGAGTCGACGGCCCCGCCAGTTCGATTGCGCGTCGGTAAACCGCAAGCGCCTCTTCGATAAGCGTTGGCGCGCGCGCCCCGCCATGGATCCGATCAAGGGTGCACAGCACGACCAGAGTGCCGAGCACCAGCGTCATCAAGATGGCGATGATCTGAAGCGTTGTCACAATCCAGGGCGCGATCGGCAACGGCCCCGGCGGTCCCACGGGCTGATACGGTACCTGGACGGGCGTGAAGCTCACGCTATGCACACCCATCCCGAAATGACGCGCGAGCGCAGATTGCAGATTGATCGCATCCGGCAGCAGGCACAGCGATGTGATCACAACCAGCGGCGCCAACGCCAGGGTGAGCAAACCGACGTTGCCGCGCAGATCGTTGACCGCGTTGGCCAGATAGATGAAGCTGCTTTTCAGGCGCGGCGGCTGGGCCACAATGCTAACGAGGTTGGCATCCGGCGCGCCGGCGCACAAGCGATACTGCTATACTTCGATCAAAGGTTCGGCCCGCCGGCGCCGACAGAGGAAGGTCTGCCATGGCTCAAGACGAACGGGCGGCAAAGATCGAGGAAGAGAACCGTAACATCCGGCGACTCCGTTTCCTCGTGAACCTGGTCTACGCGACCATCGCGCAGGACGATTCGATGACGCTTGAGAGTGCCTGGGAGCATGTTCGTGCGCTCAAGGGAGCGGCGGTCGCGATGTTCCCCGGCAAGGAAGAGACCTTCGATCTGATTTATCTGCCGCGCTTCTCGCGGCTGCTCGCCGAGCGCTTCCGCGCCAACTGAAGCGGCTCTCTCGATGCGCCGCCTGGCCGGGCTGATTGCGCTCCCCAACGGTTCGACCCGTGCGGGGATGGTAAGCTTCTCGGGCCGCATCGAAACAGTCGAGATACGTGCATCGCGCTCTGCCGATTGGATTCTGCCCGGTCCGATCGATCTCCAGGTCAACGGCGCGGGGCGGCTGAAGGTTGCTGATGCCACGCCCGACAAGATCGTCTCGCTCGCGCGGCGGCTCGCCCGCGAAGGCACAACTGCTTTCCTGGCAACCGTGATCACCGCCCCGCTCGAGCGAATCGAGGCGGCCGACCGCGCGATTGCGGCTGCGCGTGAGGATCAAGATGAGGGCGATGGCGCGGCGATCCTCGGGATGCATCTCGAAGGACCGTTTATTTCGCCTGCCCGCCGCGGGGCGCACCCGCGATCGACGCTTAAGCCGTCCGGCGATGCATTGAGGCGGGTGATGCGGCTCAGGTCGCTGCGCCTGATCACGTTGGCGCCGGAGCTTCCCGGCGCGCGCGCCGCAATCCGCGCTTTGGTCCGGCGCGGTATCGTGGTATCGCTCGGGCATAGCGAGGCGACGTTGGAGCAGGCCCAAGCGGCAATCCGATGGGGCGCGCGGATGGGAACCCATCTGTTCGACGCGATGCGCCCGATGCATCATCGCGAGCCCGGCCTCGCCGCAGCTCTAATCGGCTCGGAGGCATACGTGGCAGTGATTCCTGACGGCGTCCACGTGCATCCTGCGATGCTTCGAATAGCGGTGCGCGCGCGGAGCGCATCGGGAATCATTCTTACCACTGACCGTGCGCCGCTGACCGGCGGAATCCGCGCCAGGGGCGGCGCTGCGCGGCTTGCAGATGGCCGTCTGGCCGGGAGTATCATCACGATGATCGACGGAATACGCCTGATGGTCGAGCGGGTGGGCGTGAGCCCAGGAGAGGCAGCGTTGATGGCTGCGACTAACCCGGCGGTACTGCTCGCTCTTAAGGATCGCGGCCGAGTCGAGTCGGGTAGCCGCGCGGATTTGATCGTGCTCGACCGCGAGTTAAAGCTCAAGGCCGTATATATCGGCGGACGCGAGTTGAATTAGGTATCGTCGGGCCGGAACGATGGCGCTCAACAAGAGCTGTATAGGCAGGGAATATCCGCCCGTCGAAGTGCGCGTCACAGGCGACGCGATCCGGAACTACGCGCTCGCCTGCAACGAGGATAATCCGCGCTATATCGACGCCGCCGCGCCCGGCGGAATCATCGCGCCGCCGCTCTTCGGCGTCGTTGTCACCTGGGAATCGCTGCTGCGCGCCTCGGGCGATCCAGAGGTCGGCGTCGATGTGATGCGGCTGTTGCATGGCGAGCAGGACATGGAGTTCCTCGCGCCGATTCGGCCGGAGGACGTAATCACTTCGCGGTCTCGCATCGTGTCGATCGAAACACGCGCCACCGGCGAGGCGCTCGATATCGAAATCATCGCGCAGAATCAGAACCGGGAACCGGTGCTTCGCGCGATCACGGGAATTTTTATCCGCGGCGCGAAGCGCGAGCGCTCCGCGCCGGCCGCCGGCCCGCGCGACGCCGGTCGTCCCGAAGGCGAACCGATGGTCGTGATGAGCCAAGCGATCGATCGCGATCAAACCTTCCGATATGCCGAAGCTTCGGGCGACCGCAACCCGATTCATCTTGATGAGAATGTCGCGCGGATGGTTGGCCTGCCGGGCGTCATCGTGCACGGGCTCTGCACGATGGCGTTCGTGGCGCGCGTGATGGTCGACGCGCTTTGTGATCGCGATCCGGTTCGCCTCAAACGTCTGCGCGTGCGCTTCGCCCGTCCGGTTTTTCCCGGCCAGACGATCAATACGCTCGTATGGAGCGACGGGGGCAACGATGCCCGACGACGGTACGCGTTCGAGACATACAATCCGGACGGCCAGGTGGTGATTCGCGGTGGCATCGCGGAGGTGGCGTTCGGCGGCAGCAGGTGAGTTTATGAATCGCAAGCTCACGATCGGAATGAGTCTTTCGTTGAGCGGTTCGTATGCGGCGATGGGCCGGCAAGCCGAGGCCGGGCTCGCGCTGTTCGTGAAGGACATCAATGCGGGCGGCGGGCTCGCGATTGGCGGCGATCGATACGAGGTCGCGCTCGAATGCCACGACGATGGCAGCGATCGGGGGCGCTGCGCCGAAATCTACCGTTCGCTATGTTTCGAAAACCGCGCCGATTTGATTTTCGGCCCCTACTCGAGCCGCCTCGTCAGAATCGCGGCGCCGATCGCCGAGCAGGCCGGAATGGTGACAATCAATCACGGCGGTGCAGCGGACGATCTATATGAGCACAAGCTGCGCATGATGGTCGGCGTGCTGAGTCCGGCCAGCGATTACCTGAAAGGGTTCGCCCGGCTAATCAGCACGATGAAGTTCCTGCGCAAACGGATCGCGATCGTTGCGGCGCGCAACACCTTCGCGCGCGAAGTCGCGGCCGGCTTCGAGAGCGCTTGCGCCGAGCGGTTCGCATGGCGGCGCGGTGTGCGAGTGCGGCTCAAGTTCAACGGCAATGTCGATCCTGACGATCCGCCGGCACATCTGATCGCAGCGATCGCGCGTAATCGCATCAACGTGCTAGTTTCGGTCGGCAGCTTCGGCCACGACGTCAAGGTGATGCGGATGATCGTCGGCCGCGGGATTAATCTGCCGGTGCTGGCGTGCGTCGCGGCAGGCGTGGTCGGCTTCGGCGACGAGATGGGCGAGCGCGCCGAAGGCATCGTCGGTCCGAGCCAATGGGAGCAGGACGCGGAGATCGATCCTGAACTTGGGCCGAGCTCGAACGAATTCGTGCGCCGGATGCGGGAGCATCGTCCCGACGTGGTATGTGATTACCCCGCCGCCCAGGCCTATGCCGCGGGATTGTTGACCGCGACCGCCCTCAAAAACGCCGAATCGCTCGATCAGAATCGGCTGCGCGCGGTGTTCTCCGATCTAAGAACCAGCACGTTGTTCGGCGGCTTCGCGATCGATCGTATCACCGGTCGCCAGGTCGGCCATCAGATGCTGCTGGTGCAATGGCACGGGGGACGAAAGGTGATCCTCGAGCCCGAGCCACGGCTCGACGTTGGCGCACTCGAGTTTCCCTCCGGATGGCGCCTCCTCATGTCCTCGTTCCAACTCTTCAAGATGAGCCGCGGCAAACAGGCTCAAGACGACAACCCGAGATAATTTGCCGCGCTAATCCTTCCAATTGGCGAGCGAGAGCCCGAGCTTCGACGCTGACTCGTGCGCCGCGGCACGGAAGATGCCGCGCGTGATGAGCGCCAGCGATTGCTCGGCGCGCGCGCCATAGATCTGCATCCGCGCGTGGTTCACTGCGGGATCGTCAGGTGCGGCGGCATACGCCCAATCGATCAGATGCGACGCGAGCGCCAGGTCGCCGCCGTTCAGGTGGCTCATCGCACGGGCGACCATCCGGCTGACGCCGCCGGCAAGCTCGGTGACCTCGCGTCCCTGCGCCGCCGCCATCGCGGGCTTCAGATGCGCCGGCATGCCGTCGTACCATCCGCCTTCGGCGCGGTAGATGTTACGCACGATGTAGTCGGGCTCATCGTAGAGCGCGCGCAGGTATGGACGGTCCGCGAGCATGGTGGGTGGCTTAACCTCGGCGAGCGCGAGTTCAAGCGGCGCGCCGTCGTTCAGCATTGTAAGCGTCTGATCGTAAATGCTTTGCAGGAAATCGGCGGTCTCGCTCAAAACCTGGCGGATACGGATCGCGCCGAAGATCGGCAATCCGTGCCCCGGGACCATCACTTCCGCGCCGCAGTTCGCCATTACGCGCAACGCCTCGGCCCATTCGCGCGCATACCCGGTCGGACCGGCGGGATTTCCTGCGGCAGGCGCGGCCCAGATGAAGAAATCGCCGGCGAACAGAACCTTGCCTTGCGGCAGATAGATCCAGCATTGATCGTCACCCGCGCCGCGCGCGTGATGACATTCGAAGCGATGGTTTCCGGCAGTGAGATTGAATTGATGATCGAAGTACGTATCGGGATAGACGAACTCTGCCGGCCACTGCGCGTTGAGCTGGCCAAAGGTTCGGCGATATGCCGCGCGGCTGTACGACCCCGTGCGTCGGTAACGATCGAAGCGATCGGCGGTTGCGCGATGGCCGACGACACGCGGTCGTGCGGCGCGTGTTTTCGCAGATTCGGCCGCGAGCGCGTTCATTCCCGCGACGTGATCGACAGCGCCTTGCGTGTAGATCACGCTGCTGACACGCGCCGGCGAATATCGGCGCAGCATGGTGGCAGCATCAGTTCGGTCCATCGTCATCCCAGCGTCGACCATCACGATGCCGTCGGCGGTTTTGACCGCGCTGAAATTGGCGAGCCAGTTGAAGACCGCGATGCCCTCGGCAATCTCTTCGAACTCGCCGCTGGGGCGAAACGGATGATGCTCGTGGATCGAGATTTTCCCGCTCAGAAGCTGTTCTGAAACTTCCCGGAAGTTGCTCATCGTTGCTGATTATCGGCGCCGTTGCGCTTTTCCGGCAAGCGCGCCGCCCAGCGATCGGGAGGCGTGGTTGCTAATCCCGCCGGCAAAAAGATATGATTTTTCTGGGTTTTTAGCGCCACTGGATGGCTTTTCTATTGTTCACCGGAATAATTGAAGATCTCGGCACGATCGAAGCGCTCCGCAGCTCGGAGCAGGGCGCCGTGGTTACGATCCGCACCAGCCTGCCGATGAACCGCATCCGAATCGGCGATTCGATCGCGGTCAATGGCGCGTGCCTGACGGTTATTAAGAAGGGCCGCGGCGCGATTGCGATGGAGGTCTCGGCCGAGACGCTCCGACGCACGACGCTCGGCGATCTCAAACCCGGCGCGCCGGTGAATCTCGAACGATGCCTCACGCTTGAAAAGCTCGTCGGCGGCCATCTGGTCTCCGGCCACGTCGACGGCGTGGGCCGCGTGGTCGCGATCGAGCCGGAGGGAGATTCGCGGCTTTTCACCTTTGAAGTCGCCGCCGATCAGGCGCGTTATTTGGTCGAGAAAGGTTCGGTCGCGATCGACGGCGTCAGCCTGACGGTGTTCGGAATCGAGAATCAGAACTTTCGTTGCGCACTGATTCCTCATACGCTCAGAATGACAACGCTCGGCCATCGCGAGGTCGGCGCGCGCGTCAACATCGAGAGCGACATGCTGGCGAAATATATCGAGCGGATGCTGGCGGTGCGCGGCGCGCGGCCATTTGCCGGCGCGATCGCGGGAGGACAATCATGAGCCTGATGCAGATACCGCGGCGAATCGAGTATGCGCTGCGGGCCATGATTCATCTCGCCGATCGGCCGGGCGGCGTCGCGCGCGGACTCGAAATCGCGGAGCGCGAGCATATCCCGAAATATTTCCTCGAGAAAGTGATTCGCGATCTGATGCGCGGCGGGCTGGTGCGATCGCATCGCGGGCCCGGCGGCGGCTATGAGCTGGCGCGGTCGCCGGAGCAAGTGACCTTCAAGGACATTATCGAGGCGGTCGAAGGTCCGATCACGCTCAACATCTGCGTGGACGGCTCGAGCATTTGCGCGCTGCAGCCGGCCTGCCGGATGTACCGCGTCTGGGAGGAAGGCCAGCGCGTGCTGCTGAAAGTCTTTTCTCAGACCACACTCAAGGAAATTGTCGATTCACGCCACCCCACGATCCACGCCGCGCGCGCCATCCCGGAGTTGCGCGCCGACACGGCCGCGGCCAAGTCCTAGCGTGCCGCTTAATCCGGAACGCTCCGTCATTACTTCGAAAATCGATTCATCCGACGTGATCGCAGCCTAAGATGTCCGCCGCTCACGCCCAGGGCGTCGCCCGGACGGGATTCACCGAGAAGACCTTTTATCTCGAGGAGTTCTACGGCAAGAGCCTGCTGTTCGCGCTGATTCCGCCAGCCGGCGAAACCGCCCGGGATCTCCCTCCGCTGCTGCGCACGCTGCGGGAACTCAGGCGCAATCATGCGCGGTGTATCGTGATCGTCTCCGATCAGTTGCTGCCGAAAGTCGTCGCGCGAATGGGCCGGATGGCGCCCGCTGGCGAGCCGCCGGTGTTCGATCCAGCGCGCGGGCGGCGCTCGCGTCCGTATCCGCCCGATGCCGCCGTTGCCGCCATCTGGCAGGCGCTACGCGCAGGATCGATAGTGGTAGCGGGGACCGCCGCGAAAACGCCCGCCGAGCTGACTGTCTTCGCCCAGGAGCTGGCGAGCCGGCTGCGGGTCTTCAAGCTGATCCTGCTGGATCGGCAGGGCGGACTCACCGCGCGCGACGGCGCCCGGATTTCATTCCTTGAACTGCGCGGAATATCCAAGCGAATTAAGCCCGAGCGCGCGGCACAGCGCCGCGCGATCCTGCGCGCCGCTGCCCGCGCGCTGCGCGACGGCGTGGGCTCGGTGAATCTGACCTCGCCGCAGGGCATTTATGAAGAGTTGTTTAGCTTCGTCGGTACCGGCACCCTGATGACGGAGCGGCCGTACGGTTCGGTTCAGCCGGTTTCGATCGATGATTTCGAAGAGGTCGAGGCGCTCATCGAACGCGGCCAGAATGAGGGCGTCCTGCTGACGCGCACCGCCGACGAGCTGGCGGCGCTGCTGCCATCGTGCTTCGGTTATCGCGTGGGCGACGAGCATCTGGCCGGCGTCTGCTCGCTGCTTACGGAACCCTACCGGCGCGACGGTGCGGGAGAGATTACCGCATTATACACTTTGACGCGTTTTGCCGGGGAAGGAGTAGCGGTGGAGCTGGTGAAGGAAATTCTCAATGAGGCACGGTCGCGCGGGCTGCGCTACGCATTCGCCTGCACCAGCGAGGAACGGGCGGCGCGTTTTTTTGCGCGGCTCAAGTTTCGCCGCGTTACACCGGCCGACGTGCCGGCCGCGAAATGGCGCGGCTACGATCCCAGCCGGCGCGCGCGTCTCCATATCTTCCGCTTCGAGCTGGCTTGAGCACGATTTTAGAGACCCGACCGATGATCACGGCGGCGCCGGCGCGGTCCCCGATCTCCCGACATCTCCATGCGTGGGCCATCGTCTCGCTGATCGTGATGCTTTTAATGTTGACGCTGCATCGCCTGGGCTCGGGGCCGTGCGATCCGCCGTCCCGCAATCCGGTCGTGCGGTTCGTCCGCGGCGCTTTCTGCGGCGCGGACATTTGCGGCACCAACGAAGCGATCGAAGGGGTCTTCGTGCAGGATATGGTCGAACGCGGCCACGTGCTGTTTCCGACCGGCCAGGGCGGAACGGTTATGTACAAGCCGCCGCTGTTCCATTGGACCGCTTTCGCGGTCGACAGGATCTTCGGAATCAAGCGGGTCACCGCGTTCAACTTGCGCATCCCGTCGGTCCTCTACGCGTTGGCCACGGCGTTGTTGGTCATAATTTTCGCGAGCAGCCGTTTCGGCCCGAATACCGGTTTGCTGGCCGGCTTGATTCTCGCCGGCTCGTATCAGTTTATCGGCCTCGCGCGTGCGGGCCGCGTCGATATGACGTTGACGTTCTTCGAGGCGCTCGGACTGCTGAGCTTTCTCTGGTGGATGCCGGCGCGGGGAGTCGCTCCGTCGCGCCGCGCAGCCGCGTTGCCCTATTTGTCCGCGGCGGCTCTGGGAGCGGCCGTAGTCGCGAAGGGACCGGTGGGCTTGCTGCTGCCGGGGCTTGCGATCGCGCTTTTAACTTTCACCGAACGCCGCGTGCGGGAGCTGATCGGATGGTTTGTCCCCGGCCCGGCTTTCGTTGCGATCGCGATCGGCTCGAGCTGGTATGGAGCGTGTTTTATCGCCGGCCGCTACGGCTTTCTCACTCGCCAGCTCGGCAGCGAGAACTTCGGACGCTTCCTGGGCACGCTGGGCGCGATGCCGCCCTGGTATTACGTCAAACCGCTGCTTCTGAACTCCGGCCCGCTCAGTCTGCTGGCGCCGATCGCCGTGTTCTTTGCGTTCCGCTTGCCGCGCCCCGAATTGAACCTCGCCTTCGCCGAGGCCAAGCTGATGCGCCCGGTGATGGAAGAAGCCGAGCGGCGGCGCAATGCGGTCCGTCTGCTTGCGATCTTCTGGGTGCTTACCGTCGTCTTCTTCACGCTTGCCGCCTACAAGCGGCGCGCCTACCTGCTGCCGCTATGGCCCGCGTCGGCCGTGCTGATCGCGTGGTGGTTCGAATCGCTGGGCAGCGAAACCGGCGCGCGTCTCGCGCGCGGCGCGTTGGCCGTGGTGTGCGCGATGCTGGTGACATTCGATTTCCTTTATCTCCCATGGCGCGAGCAACGCGATTGCGCCAACGATTCCTATCGTCCCGCGGCGCAGATGATCACCCGTACGGTCGGCCCGGGCGAGCCGCTCTACGTTTTCGGCTTCACCGAAGATCTGGCGCCGCTGGTCTTCTACCTGAATCGCCTGGTGACGCCGATCCATGGACGGCTCGGCGATGCGCCGCCCGGTTACGTCCTCGTACCGGGTCAGGTCTGGGCGATGGTGCGCGGGCACGCGCCTGGTCTGACCCCGGTTCTGATCGCTCCGCACGGACGATTCGGACTGGTCCTGCTCAGCCATGGGCGCTTTTACGCAATCCGCAGCAGTGAGAAGCAGGATGCGAGAGCGGTCGCGGCGCGCTGAATCGCACCCGCGATCAATTCACCTTTACACGTTTCGACGGCAACGCTATGCTCATTTAGTCAGCCCGATGCCGCAGGATTCTGACCCGCCTTGCTAAAAGACTCGTAGGTTTCTTGCCCGGAGTTCTGACGACAACTCAATGAGGAGGGCCTTTGATGCCCAGTAAGCTATATGTGGGTAACCTGCCGTTTTCGGTTACCGGGGACGACCTGACGGAGTATTTTTCGCAGGTCGGGACAGTCGAGAAAGCGGTGGTGGTCACCGACAAGTTCTCGGGACAGTCCCGCGGGTTCGGCTTCGTCGAGATGGCTGACCAGGAGTCGGCCGAGAAGGCGGTTCAGTCGCTGAATGGAACGGATTTCAAAGGCCGCACAATCAAGATCGACCACGCGCGCGAAAACAGTGCTCCGCGCCGTAGCGGTCCAGGCGGTGGCGGCGGTGGCGGCGGTGGCCGGCGCGGTCCGGGTGGCGGCCGTGGTAACGGCGGCGGCCGGCACGATCGCTGGTAGTCTCAGTTCAGCTTGAAGATTAGTTCAACCTGAAAAATAAATGAGGGGCGCGGCCGGAGATTCCGGCCGCGCCCCCATCGTTTCTGCTGCCGGTGCGATGACGGGCTGCGACGTCAGAGCAACACCCCGCGGAAGGGATCGTCACGCTCGGGAGGATGCTGCAGCAGATTTATCGCCCAGCGGCGCGCCTGCTTGAGCGCATCCTCGGCGCGCCGGAACAACCGCTCGCGCCACATTGTGCCCCATACATAGACGTCGACCGACGGCTCTTCGCTGAGCGTCACATCGATCATCCAATCTTCGAGCTGGGGACCGCAAACCAGGAGGCGCACCAGCCGGCCATGATCGAGCAGCACGCCGCGCGCCTCGCGCGGAATCCGGAATTCATCCTTGATGCGCTGGACGACCTTCGGCGAATAGTGCTCAGGCGTCATCTCGACGTGTACCCACTGCCCGGGCTCCGGATTTGCCTGGCGTGCGATGCGCAGGTTGTTGTCAGTGAGATCGTCCTTGGCGCGTTCCTGATCGTAATCGCGCGCCGACTCGTAAAAACCCATCGCGACCGGTAGTTTCGGCAAGTCGGCTTCGGGCTTGTCGTTTTGGCCCGCATCGCCGGGCTTGACCGGCTGGTTGCGCTTGCGCTTGACGGTGGTCTCAACCCACCATCGGTTCTCGACGTTCGGCTTGCGCGGCTCGGACGCTCCTCGGGTCGCCATCGTCGCTATTATAGACGACCGCTATGAGGCGCGCGCGATGCGTCGCCGCGGCCGCACGGTCGTCGCGTTGGCGCGCCGTCGACGCGGAACGCCGATCAGCCGGCGCGCAGAGGCGCTGCGCCGTCCCGAACGGCGGAGGCCGTTGACCATCCGGCGCATGAAGACATCGGCTTTGCGTTCAGCGTCCGTCCATAGCAGGTAGTGGCCCAGCTCGTGGTAGACCATCTGGATCCACATCCGCTCCTTGTTGTAGATCCGGCCGCGTTTCCAGTTCTCGGGATGGACCAGGTGGATGCGGCCATCCTCGTAGGTTTTGCCCGCCGTTTTGCCCCAATCGATATACTCGAACCATTCGATTCGTGGGCGCTTTACGGCATAAAAGCGGCACAAATCCGAAACCGCGCGATTGAAAGCGGAGACTCGGTGGTGACGAAAAAAAATCGAAAAATTCCGATCGATTTCGCGACGCGAGGCAACCGGGGGGATGATCATGCGCATGGTGGAAGCAGCCCTTTTGATGAAGATGGACGCAATCTTACGAAGCGCCCGGGAAAATAGTCAATGAAGATGCGATCCATCCTGAAATTCACCGCTAAGCACCCAGGAAATAAGGGAGAAGAAGCGTGATTAACCGCCGTGGGTCGCGGGCCGGTTGACTCTGCTGCTATGATGGCCTGCGAAGCCCGATCGCGAACACGCCGCACCAAGGAGACGACGATGGACAACTTCTATGATCGCGGGAATCTGAAAAACGTCCGCAAGTTGCGCGAGCTCAAGCCCGAGTCCTACAACAAGTTCATCGAGTTCAGCCAGTCGATCTTCAAAGATGACGCGCTGTCGAACAAGGTCAAGCAACTGATCGCAATCGGGGTGGCGCATACGACTCAATGTCCCTGGTGCATCGATGTTCACGTAAACGCTGCCAAGGACCTGGGCGCGACCGACGAAGAAATTGCCGAGGCGGTGCTGGTCGCGATGGAAATTCGCGCGGGCGGCGCCTTCACGCATTCGGGGATCGCGTTCGGCCTGATCGCCGAGCATGAGCAGGGTCACAAGCACTAGAAATCGAACATGGCGCAGAACGGCTTGAAGTTTCGCACCACCCGGCCGGTTAAAGTGGGCAGCACCATCGTCGGTGGCGGCGCGCCGGTGGTGGTGCAATCGATGTGTGCGACGAAAACCATGGACATCGACGCGACAGTCGCACAGGTGCGGCAACTTGCCGGGGCCGGCGCGAAAATCGTGCGGATTGCGCTCGACAACGAGAAAGAAGTCGCCGCGCTGAAGGAGATTCGCGCGCAGACGCGTGGCGTAAACCTGTCGGTCGACCTCCAGGAAAACTACCGCATCGCGGACAAAGTTGCGCCGTACGTCGACAAGATTCGCTACAACCCCGGCCATCTGCACCATATCGAGAAATCGAAATCGATTCCGGACAAGGTCCGATGGCTCGCGGATGTGGCGCGCGATCATGGCCTCGCCATCCGAATCGGGGTCAACTGCGGTTCGGTGGCGCCCGCGTTCCTCGAGAAGTATGCGGGCGATCAGATGACGGCGATGGTGGAGTCGGCGGTCTGGCATTGCGAAATGATGGACTCATACGGCTTCGACCGCTTCGTCGTGTCGCTCAAGGATTCGGATCCGGCAAAAGTGCTCGAAGGCAACCGCCGCTTCGCGGCGCGCCGTCCCGATGTGCCGCTCCATCTCGGCGTGACCGAGGCGGGATTGCCGCCCGACGGGATAATCAAGACGCGCCTCGCGTTCGAGAAGCTGCTCGCCGAGGGCATCGGTGAGACAATTCGCGTCTCGCTGACGCTGCCGCACGAACGCAAACACGAAGAGGTCGAGGTCGGTTTTCAGATCCTGCGCGACGTGGCCGCGGGCCGCTTCATCTCGGTGCCTGATTTCGGCAAAGGCCTCAATATTATCTCGTGCCCGTCATGCTCGCGGGTCGAGAATGACAAGTTTGTCGAGCTTGCGCAGGCGGTCAAAGAGATGAGCGTTTACGCCGCGGCGCACAAGATCACGATCGCGGTGATGGGATGCCGCGTGAACGGCCCGGGCGAGACCGACGATGCCGACCTGGGGCTGTGGTGCGGGCCGACCACGGTTAATCTCAAACGCAAGGACACCAAGCTCGGCAATTTTCGTTATGACGAAGTTCTCGGCAAGCTCCGGCTGGAACTCGACAAGCTGATCGCCGAACGCGCCTAGTCACGCCGCCACCCGGAGTGAGATTCTCTCTACAGGATGACCGCACCGGATGCTGATCGAAGAGTTGGCGGGCCGGCAATCGCGACTGTCGCCCTCACGCGCCGTTTCGGCGACCTGACGGCCGTCGCGGACGTTTCGCTCACGGTTCCGTACGAAGAGATCTTCGGACTCATCGGCTCGAACGGCGCCGGCAAAAGCACCCTGATCAAAATGCTCACCACGCTGCTGCCGCCGTCATCTGGCGAAGCCCGGGTGTGCGGCTTCGACGTGCGCCGGGAGGCGGCCGAGGTGCGCCGCCACATCGGCTATGTTCAGCAGTTGCTATCTGCCGACGGTGCACTCACCGGGTACGAGAATCTGCTGCTCTCGGCACGGCTTTATGCGATTCCCCGCCATCAGCGGGCCGCGCGAATCGCGGAGGCGCTGGAAATGACGGAGCTGACCGACGCCGCCGATCGCCTCGTTCATCACTACTCCGGAGGAATGATCCGGCGGCTCGAGATCGCCCAGAGCATGATTCATCATCCGCAGGTGTTGATGATGGACGAGCCGACGGTCGGGCTTGATCCAATGGCGCGGCGCGCCGTGCACGATCACGTGCGCAAGTTGCGCGAAAGCCTCGGCATGACGATCTTCATCACGACCCATGATATGAGCGAGGCTGACGAGTTGTGCGATCGAATCGCGTTGATGCACCACGGACGTATCGACATCATCGGCACGCCAGCCGCTCTGAAGGCCGAGGTCGGCCCGCGAGCGACGCTCGATGATGTGTTTGCGCATTTCATCGGCGTCGAGATCGAACCGGGCGGCGGTTACCGTGAGGCGCGGCGTGCGCGACGAAGCGCCCGAGAGCGACGACAATGACTGCCAGCGAGGCGATCGCCGGCTACGGCATCCAGATGCTCGGCGTTGCCGACGCCGAGTTGCGCAAGCTGCGTCACGACGCCACCGAGATGGCCACGCGCGCGGTACAGCCGGCGCTCTGGCTGCTGCTGTTCGGCAGCGTGATGGAACGGGTGCGCGGCCTGAGCGGCGCGAGCGGTGCTTCATATCTGAATTTTCTCGGGCCCGGCATCCTCGCTCAGAGCGTGCTGTTCGTCGCCATTTTCTACGGCATCAATACGATCTGGGAGCGTGACGCCGGCATCCTGAACCGATACCTGGTGAGCCCCGCGCCACGGAGCGCGCTCGTGCTCGGCAAGGCGCTCTCTTCGACGGTGCGCGGCCTGTCGCAGGCAGTCGTGGTTTACATTCTGTCGCTGGCGCTCGGCATCGAGGTAAGCTTCGCGCCGGGGAATCTCGCCGCCGTACTTTTCTTTATCGCTCTGGGCGCCGGACTCTTCTCCACATTTTCAGTAGTGATCGCCTGTCTCGTCCGGACGCGCGAACGTTTTCTCGGAATCGGGCAGGTCCTGACGATGCCGATTTTCTTCGCGAGCAACGCAATCTATCCGATCCGTCTGATGCCTCGATGGCTGCAAATCATCTCGAGGTTGAATCCGCTTACCTACGAGGTCGATGCGCTGCGCAAGTTCATGCTTCGCATGCCGGGCGGCAGGCTGACGGTAACGACCGATCTGGCGGTACTGGTGATCGCATTGGCCGTTCTGGTCGCGATCGCCGCGCGTCTCTATCCCCGGATGGGCGAGTAGTTCCGTCCGGCGGTGCTGACCGTGTTCACCGCCTGACGCGTGATGAGTAACCGCGAACTACGCGGCGCGAGCCCCGACCAGACTTCGAACGGTTGCTGACAATTCGACGAGATCGACCGGCTTGACCATATGGCCGTCAAAGCCGCTCGCCAAGATCTTCACCCGGTCCTCGACGCGACCGTACGCCGTCAGCGCCAGCAGCGGCAACCGCGTTGATAAGCGCCGGGTTTGCTCGCGATTGCGAATTTCACGCGCGAAGAAGAATCCATCATGAACCGGCATCTCGACGTCCGCGATGATCGCGTCGGGTTGGTTACCATCGAGCAGGTTCAAAGCCGCTTGAACTGAGCTTTCGGCATAAACGGTGGCTCCGAGCGAACCGAGGAGATTCGTGAGCGCCTTGCAGGTCTCGGTATCATCGTCGACCACCAGCAGAATCAATCCATCCAGCCGCGGTGCGATCTCCTGCGTCGGCCCAACTGGCGGATGCCGTACTGGTTCCAACCGCGGTGAAGCCGGAGGCAACGGCAGACGTACGATGAACGTGCTTCCCATGCCGATCCCGTCGCTATGCGCCGTTACCGTGCCGCCGTGCAAAGCAATCAGCTCCTTTACGATTGAGAGGCCGAGGCCCAGGCCGAGCCCGCGCGCACCGCGCCCGGGCTCCTGCCAGAAGCGGTCGAACACAGAGGGAAGCGATGAGGGGGCGATCCCCTGCCCGTTGTCGGCGACTACGATCTCGACGTGGGAATTGACCCGCTGCAAACGGACCTGCACCTTGCCGCCCTTCGGCGTGAACTTGATCGCATTGGAAACCAGGTTCCAGACCACCTGCTCCAGACGCTTGGGATCACCGGCGATCGGCCTGATGCTCGTGTCGATAACGTCAACCAGAGCGATCGACTTGGCGTCGGCTGCAACCCGCATCGAATCCACCGCGCTCTTCACGACTTGCGACAGGTCGGTCGGTTGCACATCCAGCCGCAACCGACCGCTCTCGATCCGGGAAACATCCAACAGGTCTTCGATCAGTTGAGCCTGAGTTCGGGCGGCGCGGTCGATGGCTCGGGCCCGCTGCCGCGAATCTTCGTTCAGGTTGCGGTCGGCAATCAGGATATTGGCGGTGAGGATGATCGAATTCAGTGGATTCCGCAGCTCGTGCGAAACTGTCGCAAGAAAATTGTCCTTGGCCTGATTGGCCTCTTCCGCTCGGGCCAGAGCCCTCGTAAATTGTCGGCTGGCGCCATCGATTTCGCGCAATCCCCAATAGCTTAGAACCACCGCTACCAGGCCGCACAACGATGGGACCAGAAGAAATATCAACGCGTTTTGGATTTTTTCCTTGCCGGTGCGCCGCGCGCGCAATCGATCTTCTTCGTCGATAATTTCGTCGAGCAGGTTCGATGCGACCTGGTTCTGTGCGTCGAGCTGCCCGAGGCGAATTACCGCTGCGGGATTAAGATTAGGCCGCGACATCAGCGTTCGAAGCGCACCGATCCAAGCGCCCTCGACGTTGCTGACCTCCAACAGGCGTTTTGACTGCGCCGGATTGTCGGCCCTCAAGTCGGAAATTTCGGCAAGCGTCGCGGTCAGCCGTTGATCAGCGTTGCGCAGGTCGATCAGATATTTCTTGTCGGATGTGAGCCAATACGATCTGATCGCAACCGCCATCTCGCGCAAGTCGAGTTGCGCATCCTTGGTGCGTCGAATCACCCGGTCGGTGTGTTCGACCCAGCCGACGCTCGCGACTTGCGCGTTGACGCGCCACAAGACGATCGCTGCCAACAGCGCCATCGCGAAGAACGGCGCGAAGTAGCTGATTCGAAGGTCCCGTCTGAATGTGCCGGCAGGCAACTATCCCACCTCCTCCTGAAGGCAAACACGGAGATTCGGTAGGTCGACCCGTCGCATGCACGCATGCCCGTATTCATCGCAACAGGCGTTTTTTGCGGGGCCGGCGCCCCGCGCGGCGGAATTCTGCCCCAAAAATTGTGCTGCAGATTAGTTTGGCGCGTCAAGCCGCGAGCGCCGATGATTTTTGCGCAAAAGATAATTTGACCGCGCGCAAGATGCAGTACCGGCTGACGCGGGAAATGATCGGCTCACTCTATCTTCTGATGCGTTGCGCGCCAGTCCGCGAGAAACTTCTCCAGCCCAATCTCCGTCAGCGGATGATGCAGCGACTGTTTCAGAATCGCGAAGGGGATCGTCGCCACGTGGGCCCCGGACTCGGCTGCGCGCAGCAGATGGCCCGGTGAGCGAATCGACGCGACCAACACCTGGGACGGCAGACTGTAGTTGCTGATGATCCGCACCAGTTGCGCGATAATCTCGAAGCCATCGTGTCCTATATCGTCGAGACGGCCGACGAATGGCGAGAGGAACGCCGCACCGCATTTGGCTGCCGCCAGTCCCTGCAGCGGATTAAAGATGAGCGTGACATTAACGCGGATGCCGCGGCGCGAAAGCGCGCTGGTCGCCTTGAGTCCGTCAATCGTGACGGGACATTTGACCACGATGTTTTTATGGAGCTTCGCAAGCTTAAGTCCCTCCTCGAGCATCGCGGCAGCCTCGGTCGCCACCACTTCGGCGCTGACCGGTCCGTCGATTAGCTCGCAGATCTCGCGCAGCACCTCGGCATAGGGACGTCCGCTCTTCGCGATCAGGCTCGGGTTGGTGGTGACGCCATCGACGATTCCCCAACTCGCCGCCTCCCGAATCTCCTTCACCTCCGCCGTGTCGAGAAAAAACTTCATCGCGTGACGACCTCCCGTCGATTGGTTTGCGCGCGCAGCATTTCCGCGCTCATCAAAGTGACCCGTCCCGGAGCTTTCAGCGCCGTAAGCAACTCCGAGATCGAACGGTTGAGCTTGGGATGGATCAGCGCCGGCGCCAGCTCGCTCATCGGGACCAGCACGAAGCGCCGCTCGTGCAGCCGCGGATGCGGCACCTGCAGCGAGCGCGAATCGATCACTTCCTTGTCGAAGAAAAGCAAATCGAGATCAATTACGCGCGGGCGATAAGGTCCGCGCGCCCGTGGCTTGCGTCCGCGGACGCGTTTGCGGCCCATCACGCGTTCGATCCCGTGAAGCCGCGCGAGCAGCGCCGGCGCCTCGAGCTGGGTCTCGATCTCGACCACGCCGTTCAGGAACGGGCCGCCGCCGCGCACCTCGATGGGTTCGGTTTCGTAAATCGACGATTGCCGGACCAGCCTGGTGCCGGGCAATGCCTGCAGCCGCGCAATCGCCTCCCGGTAGTTACCGGCCCTGTCTCCCAGATTACTGCCAATCCCGATGAAGACCCGATGGGGCATCCCCACCCGTCACAATCGTAGCGCCGCTAGCCTACCCACCGCCTCTTTTAACCGTTCGCTCCCGACCGTCATCGAGAAGCGGACGAACCCCTCACCCCCTTTGCCGAATCCGGAGCCGGGCGTAATCACGACGCCCGCCTCTCTGAGCACACGCTCGGTAAACGAAGCCGAGGTGTAGCCGGGGGGAACTTGCGCCCATAGATAGAAGGTCGCGCGCGGCACCTCGCAGGCGAGGCCGAGCTTGCGCAGCAACTCGACCATCAGGTCGCGCCGCTCCTTATAGATCGCGCAATACTTGCGGACCGATTCGTCGCCGGAGTCCATCGCCGTAATAGCCGCTTCCTGCACTGCCTGGAAGACCCCGGAATCCATGTTGGTCTTTACCAGGCCGAGCGCGCGGATGAGCTGCGCGTTGCCGACGGCGAATCCCACGCGCCATCCGGTCATCGAATAAGTTTTGGAGAGCGAGTGGAACTCGATCGCGCATTCCGCCGCGCCCGGGACTTCGAGGACACTCGGCGCGCGATAGCCGTCGAAGGCGATCTCGGAGTACGCCACATCGTGCGCCAGGATGATGTCGTGCTTCAGGCAGTAGGCGACCGCGGACTCGAAGAACGGTCGATCGATCGTTGCCGCCGTCGGGTTGTTCGGATAGTTGAGCCACATCAGCTTGGCGCGCCGCGCGATCTCGGGCGGGATCGCACCGAAATCGGGACGAAAGCTGTTCTCGCGCCGCAGCTTCATGAAGTAGGGCTCGCCGCCGTTGAAGACGCATCCCGAGAAATAGACCGGATAACCGGGATCGGGAATCAGCACGATGTCGCCCGGATCGACCACCGCGGTAGCGAAATTCGCGATGCCTTCTTTTGAGCCGATCAGCGCGAAGACCTCATGTACCGGATCGAGCTTGACGCCGAACCGCCGCTCGTACCATCGACACGCGGCCTGGCGGAAGCGCTCGAGGCCCTCGTAGTCGGGATACCGATGGTTGAGTGGATTTTCGGCCGCCCGCTGAAGGCTCTCAATTATAGGACGCGGCGTCGGCAGGTCCGGGTCGCCGATTCCGAGACTGATTACATCGACGCCCGTCTGCTGGAGCTCTCGTTTCAGCCGATCGAGCTCGGCAAAGAGATAGGGCGGCAGCAGGTTTAACCTTGCAGCAGGCTTGATTTGCACTTACGAGGCCACGCTCCAAACCGAATGTTAACTGTCAGAGCTATCATAGGCCGCCGGCGGTTTAAACCGGGCCCTTGCCGGAAGTGCACAGCGCTCGAAGCGGGCATGGACGGCCACGATACGTTGATCATCGAGGCTTTTTCCGCTTTAAGTCGGTTTACATGCGTTCGACAAAATGCGGCTCGACCATTATTTTCTCTTGCCGAACGTTGAGCGCAGTGTTAGTAATTTTCGCGTTTGCGGATCGAACGAGGCGGGGGTGGCGCTTTCTCGGCAGGGCCGCTCTCTGCTGAATAATTATGCGACTGGCGCGGTTGAGGCTTCCGCTCCGCGCAGCGGCTCGGAGGCGCGTGAAACTGCACCCGAATGGTAACCGGCTCGCGACTGTAAAACCGGATCTGACGACACGATGAACCGGATATTGATCCCCGTCGCCCTGGCGACGTTTGTGGGCGGCTTGACCGTGCTTGCCTTTTCGCAGCGGCCTTGGGCGCCGCGTCAGGATGTCGAGCAGCCCATCCCGTTCAGCCATCGCATCCATGCGGGCGTGAACAAAATTCCCTGCCAGTACTGCCATGAGTACGCGCGGCGCTCGCAGACCTCGGGCGTGCCACCCGTACAACGATGCGTCGGATGCCATGGGGACGCTTTGGTCGGCGGCCTGCAGCCGGTTACACGGCCATGGACGGATCATGCGCAGCCGCCGTTCGAGATTCGCTGGAATCGGGTCTATACGTTGCCCGACTTTGTCAAATTCACTCATCAACCGCATATCTGGGCCGGCGTAGCCTGCCAGGAATGCCACGGTCCGGTCGAAACGATGGATCGCGTCGAGCCGGTACACGAAATCAACATGGGTTTCTGCCTCAGCTGTCACGAAAAGCGCGGCGCCACCCAAGACTGCTTTGTCTGCCACCATTAAGCGAGGGTTCTGATGTCAGAAGGGCTGAGCAGACGGTCGTTCCTTAAAATCGCCAGTGCGGCGGGCGCAGCCGCGGCGATTCCGGGATGCGAACCGGTCGGGCGCGAGTTAATTCCCTACGTCGTTCCCGACGAAAACGTGATCCCCGGCGTTCCCTCGTTCTACGCAACGGTTTGCTCGGAGTGCAGCGCCGGCTGCGGCGTGATCGCTCGCGTCCGAGAGGGTCGGGTAATCAAGCTCGAAGGCAACCCCAAGGATCCGATCAGCCTAGGTCGCCTATGCGCTCGTGGTCAGGCGGCGCTGCAGGGACTGTACAATCCGGACCGTCTGGCCCATCCATTCGTACGCCGTGATGACGGCCGGCTGCGCCGCGTCTCATGGGATGTTGCGACGCGGGAACTTCTTGGCCGGCTTGAGACCGCGGCGAAGGCCGGTAAGGATCGTGTCGCCTATCTGGCGCGGCCGCAGGGGCCGACCTTCGACAAGGTTGCCAAAACGTGGCTTTCCGCGTGGAATTCGACCAAGGCGGTGTTTTGGGAGCCACTTGCCAGGCCGGTGGCGCGACAGGCCGCTCAGGAATGTTTCGGCCGCAGCGACGTGCCGGTCTATCATCTTGATCAAGCCGAAGCTCTGATTTCGTTCGGCGCCGATTTCAACGAGACTTGGGAGTCGCCGGTTGAGATGGCGCGCCAGTATGCTGCCTTCCGCGCGCCGAAAGAACGGCGCGGCAAGCTCTCGATCGGCCGGTCAGCCTACGTCGGCCCGCGGATGAACGTTACGGCCGCCAAGTGCGACGAATGGATCGCGGTGAAGCCCGGTCACGAGGCTGCCATCGCGATGAGCGTGCTCTATGTCCTCGTCCGCCAGGGTTGGGTATCGCCGAACTCGGGTTTCGACATCGGAACCCTGAAGAGCTTCGTCCAGGGCTACGAACCCGACACGATCAGCCAGCAGACCGGCGTTCCGGCCGAAGCCATTGTGCGGATGGGACAGATGTTCGGGCAGGCCGAGGGCGCGGTGGCGCTTGCGGGTACCGATGACAAGGAGACGCACGTCGCTGCATTCATCCTGAACGCCGTCACCGGAAATCTCGGCAAGACCGTGGTCTTCCTCGAGGATGCGCCGGCATCGCCATACAGTCCGCAGGCTGATGTTGACGGGCTTATCCAGGCGATGAGCCAGAAACAGCTCGATGTGCTCGTTGTTTCGGGCGTCAACCCGGTCTATTCGATGCCGCCGGCGGCGAAATTCAATGACGCGCTGCGCCAGGTGCCGCTCGTGGTCTGGTGCGGACTGGTGCCCGACGAAACCGCAGAGCACGCGCATCTGCTACTTCCGGTTCATCATCCGCTCGAGGCTTGGCGCGACATCGCGCCGCGTGCGGGTGTGAACGGAATCGGTCAGCCTGTGATGCAGCCGGTATTCGAGAGCCGCGACCTCGGCGACCTGATGCTCACCACCGCCCGTGCCGCGAGCGCCGACAGCAAGACGGTGCCATGGGAGAGCATGGCGGACGCGGTCAATGCGAGCTTTCAGGCGATTCAGAAACAGATCGGTGACAAGAACAAGCCGGAGGATTTTTTCGCCCAAGCCTTGCGCGATGGTGGCGTCTACGCCGAGGCCAAAGCGGTCGAGGTCAAGTTCAACGCGTCGGTGTTTCAGAACAAGCCCAAACCGCCCGGAGCAGGCCCCGACCTCGCGCTTGCTGTCTATCCGCATTTGTTTCTTTATGACGGCCGCGGCGCCGACAAGCCGTGGTTGCAGGAAACCCCCGAGCCGGTTGATCAGATCGTATGGGATAGTTGGGCGTCGGTTCATCCCGAAACTGCCAAGACGCTGGGAATCAGCAGCGAAGAGGTAATCGAAATTCAGACCGATCAGGGGATGGCGGCGCTGCCGGCGCTGATTACGGAGCACGTTCGCCCCGGCGTGATCGCGGTCCCGTTAGGCCAGGGCCATAGCGCCTATGGACGCTATGCCAAGGGCCGAGGCGTGAACGGCTTCTCGCTGCTCGCCCCCGGCGCGCTCAGCGCAACGGTCAAGGTGCGCGCGACGGGCGCCAAAGGCCAACTCGTCACGCCGCTGTTCTCGGAAGACATGATGGGCCGCAACATCGTCGAGGCGATGAGCATCGAGGACCTCGCGCGCGGTGTGGCACCCGAAAGAGAGAAGGCGCCGGGTCCGTACGAGATGTACTCGGCGTTCAAATATCCGACGCACAAGTGGGGCATGACAATCGACGTTAATGCGTGCGTCGGATGCAGTGCGTGCGTTGCCGCCTGTTATGCCGAGAACAACCTTGCGTTCGTCGGCAAGGATGGCGTGGCCAGCGGCCGCATCATGTCCTGGATGCGCATTGAGCGTTACGCGCCTCCCAAGGATCAGGCCGACAAGGCGCCGTTGCTATACATCACGCCGATGCTATGCCAGCAATGCTCGCATGCGCCGTGCGAGCCGGTCTGCCCGGTGTTCGCCGCCTATCACACACAAGAAGGCATCAACGGTCAGAATTATAATCGCTGCGTCGGCACGCGTTATTGCGAGAACAATTGTCCGTACAAGGTGCGGCGCTTCAACTGGTACAAACCGGAATGGCCCGCGCCGCTCCATCTGCAGCTCAATCCCGATGTGACGGTGCGCGGGGCAGGCGTGATGGAAAAGTGCACGTTCTGCATCCAGCGCATCGTGTATGCCGAAATAAACGCGAAGACCGAAAATCGACCGTTGCGCGACGGTGAGACCGTACCTGCGTGTGCGCAGACCTGCCCGACTAACGCCATCACTTTCGGCGACCAGAACGACCCGCAGAGCGAGATGATGCGCCGACGCAAAGATAACGAGCTACGCGCCTATCGGGTGCTGAATGCCGAATTCAACACTCTGCCCTCGATCACTTACCTGCGCGAACTCTATCACGAGAAAGGGAGAGCTTAAGTGGCTGCCGCCGTCTCGACAACTACTGCTCAAGCGCCGACTTTCGCCGATATCGACCGCGAGGTTCGCCGGGTACTCAACCCGGGAGGGCTTCAGTACTGGGCTTGGATCTGTTTCTGCCTATTCTTCGTCCTGATCGCTGGCGCCCTTTGGACGAATCAAGTCTATGAAGGTTTGGGCGTCACGCATTTGACGCAGCCAACGATGTGGGCGGTTTACATAACGAACTTCGTCTTCTGGGTCGGTATCGCTCACTCCGGCACGCTGATCTCCGCAATCCTCTATCTGTTCCGCACGCGCTGGCGCACGGCGGTTTATCGCCTTGCTGAGACGATGACGGTTTTCGCCGTTCTCACGGCGGGTTTGTTTCCGATCATCCACCTCGGACGGCCTTGGTTTTTCTATTGGCTGGCTCCTTACCCCAACGAACGGTCCCTGCAGCCGGATTTTCGCTCTCCGCTGGTGTGGGACTTCTTCGCAATTTCGACTTACCTCACGATTAGCAGTTTGTTCCTGTTTATGGGGCTGATTCCCGACGTCGCCAACGCGCGCGATGCGGCCAAGGGCTGGCGCAAGACCTTTTACTCGATCATGTCGATGGGATGGCGCGGAACGGACCGTCAGTGGCGACATTTCTCGATGGCTTATCTACTGCTGGCCGGTTTCGCCACGCCGCTGGTACTTTCGGTCCATAGCGTGGTGTCGTGGGACTTCGCGATGGCGCAGCTACCCGGGTGGCACAGCACCATCTTCGCGCCCTACTTCGTCGCCGGCGCGATTTTCTCGGGCGTCGCGATGGTGCTGACGCTGCTCATCCCGATCCGCAAGATCATGGGTCTTGAGGATCTCATTACGCCGTGGCATCTCGACAACCTCGCCAAGGTGATCCTGTTGACCTCGCTAATCGTTTCGTATTCCTACATCTGCGAGTCGTTCATGGTGTGGTACAGCCAGGATGCGATCGAGCTCGCGACTTTTCATCAGCGCTACTGGGGTCCGCAAGGCTACTTGTTCTGGATGATGGTCGCGTGCAACTGCGTCATTCCACTGCTGCTGTTCGTGCCCCGGATTCGGATTAGCGCCGTCTGGTTGTTCATTATTTCGCTGTTTGTGAACGTCGGGATGTGGCTGGAGCGCTTCGTCATTATCGAGGGTTCGCTGGCGACCAACACCGAGCCGTCGCAGTGGCGTTTCTACCATCCGTCGGTCACCGAAATTTTCATCACGGTAGGCAGCTTCGCCTGGTTCCTGATGCTGTTCTCGTTGTTCGCCCGCTTTCTGCCAATCATTTCGATGACCGAGCTCAAGGAAGGCATTCAGTGGCTGCGCGAGGCGCTGCGCGACAACTACCGGAGGGCCGCATGAGCGACGTCCGGATGGTCGCCTCGTTTCCCGACGAGGAGCAATGCGTCCATATGATAGAGCGGCTACGCGAGGCGCGGCTCCGTCCGAAGGCCTTTTCCCCGATCCCGAGTGAAAAGATCAGAGAGGCGCTCTATGAACAGCCGAGCCGAGTGCGCGCGTGGGTGCTTGGCGGCGGCATCTTCGGCGCGCTCTCCGGATTCGCGATCACGATCGGTACTTCGTACGAGTGGAATCTGAATGCCGGCGGTAAGCCGATCGATTCGCTGCCGCCCTACCTGATCATCGTGTTTGAACTGATGATCCTGTGCGGCGGCCTCGCCGGTCTGCTGAGCTTTTTCTTCTACAGCCGTCTGCCGGTGCTTGATCCGACGCCGGGATACAGTGAGCACTTCAGCAGTAACCGATTCGGTGTGGTGGTTGATTGCGCCGATACCGAGAGCAGCCGCATCGAGGCGCTTTTGAGAGAGGGCGGCGCCGAGGAGATCACGAGCGAGCCGTTATGAGCGACGGACGGCATCGCCGTGCGCTTTGCCGCCGCGGTCGGAACATGGAGTGCCGGCCGTGATGATCGAGAATCAGGACTGAGACGATATAGGGCCGGTCAATATGGCTAATTCTGAGTCGACATCGCGGGCTTCCGCGCCCCAGGCGCATGAACCGATCCGGCTTTCGCTGGGTCCGTGGACGGTGCTCGCGGTTACACTGGTGGCTATTGGAGCGCTCGGATTTTTCGTCGCGCTCTCGCAGGGCCTGGCCGCGCGGGCATGGCAGGCCTATTTGGTCAATCTGCTCTTCTGGATGGCCATTGCGCAGGGCGGGGTGGTGGTGTCGGTCGCTTTCTACCTGAGCCAGGGGCGTTGGGCGGGGCCGGCGCAATATCGGCTGGCGGAGATGTTTGCAGCCTTTCTACCACTTGGGTTTATTCTGTTCTGGGGTTTGTGGGCCGGCCGCACTGAGATTTTTCCCTGGATTCTGCATCCCATCGAGAAACAGGCGATGTGGTTGAATGCGCCGTTCATGTTCGCGCGTGATGGCGGCGGTCTCCTGCTGTTGACGCTTTTAAGCCTGTGGTTCGTTTCGGCCTCGCGTCGCGACGTGGTCCGCGAATGGACGCGGACGCCTAATAATATTGCCCTGCCGCCCAACATCATGCGGCGATTGTCGCCGCTCACGGCTTTGACGTTCGCCTTTGTCTTCTCTCTGATCGCCTTCGACCTCATCATGTCGCTGTCGCCGCAATGGCACAGCACGCTCTTCGGCGCATGGTTCTTTGCGACCTCGTTCTGGAGCGGGATTGTCGCGATGGCGTTCACGGCGATCATCCTGCAGGCCGTGTTTCAGGACCGCATCGTGTTTTTTAATCGCCGTGTCCAGCACGATCTGGGCAAGATGGTGTTCGCCTTTTCGATCTTCTGGGTCTACCTGCTGTTCGCTCAATACCTGGTGATCTGGTACGGCGACATCCCTTCGGAGACGTTCTTCATCGTGCGACGGTCGATGATGCCGTGGGTGCCGCTTTCGATCGCGATGATCACCTTCGTCTGGGTGATACCTTTCTTCGTCCTGCTCGGTGTTCGCCCCAAGCGGACGCCGAAAATTCTGGGAACCGTCGCGTTGCTGGGCTTGATTGGAATCTATCTGGAGATTTACGTGCTCGTCGTTCCCTCGCTGTCTCCCACAGTGAATCCCTACGGGTGGGTCGAGATCGCCGTGACGGCTGGTTTCCTCGGTGCTTTCGCGCTCTGCGCCTTCCCGGGCTTGAAGCGAGTCGTGGCGGCGGGTTCAGAGCCGTGGACCCCCGCTGGAGAGATGGAATGAGACTCGCGGATCGATTGAAGAGAAACGTTCCCGCGCTCGCCATCGCGACGTTCGCCGGCGGAGCGCTCGGCGCGTGTCAGCCGTACAACGCGCCGATGAACACGTTGTCGACCCAATCCGACCTCGCCAAGTGGATCACTTCGCTGTACATGCAGGTGACGATTTGGGACACGATCATCATGGTCATCGTGCTGGTCGCCATGCTGCTCGCGATTTTCGTGTTCTCCTCGCGCGAAGGCGATCCGGGTGAGCCGTCAGAACACGAATCTGACCTGATGCTCGAGCTCGCGTGGACTGTCGGGCCGGCGCTGATACTGGTCTTCATCACGGTGCCGACCATCCGCACGATCATGAAGACGCAGCCGACGAAGTGGCCGGCGGATACTCTGACGGTCGAGGTTCGCGCCCATCAATGGTGGTGGGAGTTTGATTATCCGGGTCTCAAGATTCAGACCGCTGACGAACTGCATTTGCCAGCGAATCGAGTCGTCGACATCAAGCTCTATTCCGAGGACATCATCCACAGCTTCTGGGTGCCAGCGCTCGGCGGCAAGCGCGATGTGATCCCGGGCCAAATTAATCACATTACGGTGGTGCCGCAGGTCCCCGGCGAATACTATGGCCAGTGCGCTGAGTTCTGCGGACTCTCGCATGCCAACATGCGCTTCCGCGTGGTCGTTGACACGCCCGAAGGCTTCAAGCAATGGACCGCGGCGCAGTTGGCGCCACCCGTCGAGCCCAAACAGGCCGCGGCCGCCGACGGCGAGAAAATCTTCAAAAACGCTCCGTGCGCAATTTGCCATCAGATTCGCGGCATTTCAGGGTTTTCGCCGCAGTATAGTTACGGGTTTCGCGGGCCTGACCTGACCCACTTCGGTAGTCGCGGGACGCTGGCCGGATCGATCCTGGAGAACACGCCTGAAAACGTTGCGCTCTGGATTCAAAATCCGGATAAACTCAAGCCCGGAGCCCAGATGCCCACGCTGGGCTTGCGCGGCAAGGATCTGCAGGATTTGGTGGCGTATCTGGAGAGCCTAAAATAGGAAGTTACGATGGCTGCCCAACCAAAGACGCTGGAATACGAATATCCGAACTACCTCCAGGACCCGCGCGGCATCTGGAGTTGGCTGACCACCATTGATCACAAGCGTATCGCCATACTCTACGGCGTGAGCGCGTTGTTTTTCATGATGGTCGGCGGGCTCGAGGCTATGCTGATCCGGGCCCAATTGATGGTGCCCAACAATCATCTGATCGGGGCAGCAATTTACAACGAGCTGTTCACGATGCACGGCACGACGATGATCTTTCTCGTCGTGATGCCGCTGGAGCTTGGCTTCTTCGCCAACTTCATGATCCCACTGCACATCGGCGCGCGCGATGTAGCGTTCCCGCGCCTCAATGCACTTTCCTACTGGGTCTTTATCGCCGGCGCGATTTTCCTGCATCTCGGGCTGGTGCGCAGCCTCGCCGGAATGCCGGACGCGGGATGGTTCGGCTATGCGAACCTGACCGAGCGGATGTACTCGCCGGGCATCAATATCGACACTTGGGTGCTTGGCCTGCTGATCCTCGGCGTTTCGACCTTGCTGAGCGGCCTTAACTTCTTCGTCACGATCGTCAACATGCGCGCGCCCGGCATGACATTCATGCGGATGCCGATGTTCATGTGGGCCATGCTGGTGACAACGATCCTGATCCTGCTGGCCTTCCCGGCGCTGACCGTCGGCTTGGTCTTCCTGTTCGCCGATCGCTTCCTCGACACGCACTTCTATCGCGTCTCGGCCGGCGCAACGCCGATTCTATGGCAGCATCTGTTCTGGATCTTCGGCCATCCCGAGGTCTACATCATGGCGCTGCCGGCCTTCGGCATCATCTCAGAGGTCATCACGCCATTTTCGCGCAAGCCGCTGTTCGGCTACCCGATGATGGCCTACTCTCTGGTGCTGATCGCGTTTCTCTCGTACGGCGTCTGGGGTCATCACATGTTCGCGACCGGAATGGGTCCGATTGCGGACAGCACCTTTGCGATCACGACGATGCTGATCGCGATTCCCACTGGCATCAAAATCTTCAGTTGGATCGCGACCGTGTGGGGCGGGCGGCTGCGGTTCACGACCGCGATGCTCTTCACGCTCGGATTCATCGTCGAGTTCACTGCGGGCGGTTTGAGCGGCGTTATGCATGCCAGTCCGCCGGTCGATCTGCAGCAGACCGACAGCTACATCGTAGTTGCGCATTTTCACTACGTGCTGTTCGGCGGGATGATGATGGGCATCCTCGCCGGCTTCTACTACTGGTGGCCGAAGATCACGGGCCGGATGCTGAACGAGACCATCGGGAAATGGCAGTTCTGGATCACCCTGTGGGCGTTTAACGGCACCTTTTTCCCGATGCATTTTCTCGGCGTCCTTGGAATGCCGCGGCGCATCTATACCTACGCCCCTAACATGGGCTGGGATTTCTGGAATTACTTCGAGAGCATCAACGCGTTCATCCTGGGCTTCGCCTTTCTGCTTTTCTTCATCAATCTGGTCTGGAGCACGCTGCATGGCGAACATTCCTCCGCCGATCCCTGGGATGGGCGCACGCTCGAATGGTCGATACCTTCGCCGCCTCCCGCATTTAATTTCGTGACTATACCGATGGTCACTGCGCGCGACGCTTTCTGGGTGCGCAAGTATGGCAGCGTCGGCGCGCACGGTGTGGCGCCAGCTATCTCTGGAGGCGCGGCGGCCGCGCCGGTCGGCGCCCCGGCGGAGGTACATGAACACATTCACATGCCGGCGCCATCGATCTATCCGCTGATCTTCGGGCTTGGGCTTTTCATGGCGGCGCTCGGATGCATGATCTGGATTCGCCTCATCCTGATTGGCGGTGCGCTCATTCTGATGAGTATCCTCGGGATGGTCTTCGAGTATCCGACCTTCGGCCAGTTCAATCCTGAGGCGCTTGCTGAAAGCACCCTTGGCCTCGATAATCGCAAGCTGGGCATGTGGGCCTTCCTGGGGTCTGAGTGCGTATTCTTCGCGTCATTGATCTCGACCTACATGGTGTACAAGGACCGCAACCTGGGCGGGTTCGACGCGATGATCCTCAACATCCCGCTGACCTCGTTCAGCACCTTCATCCTACTAACCTCAAGTCTTCTGATGGTGCTGGCACTGGCCGCGGTGCAGCGCGATGATCGCAAATGGGGCGCGATTTGGCTCTTCGGCACCGCCTTTTTTGGAATGATCTTCCTTGGCGGCCAGGCCTACGAGTTCACCGACTTCGTGCTGCAAGGTCTGAAAATCCAAACCAACCTGTTCGGCCAGACGTTCTACACTCTGGTCGGCTTCCATGGTATCCACGTGCTGATCGGCGTGTGTTGGCTACTGGTGCTGGCGTTTACGACGGCGGCCGGCAAGATCGGCAAGGATCGCAGCTTGGCGGTGGAGATCGGCGGCCTCTACTGGCATTTCGTCGATATTGTCTGGGTCGTCATCTTCACGCTTATCTACCTGATGCGGACGGTGAAACACGCATGAGCGACCACGCGATTAAGAATCCTCACATCGAAGCGCACGCCGTCGCGCACGAAGAGCATCCCGGGCCCGGCGTTTATCTGTTGGTCGCGGCGATCCTGACCGTCCTTACCGCGGCCGAAATCACAGTGTTTTATGTGCCGGGATTACAGCCGGTGCTGGTGCCGATCCTGTTAGTGCTGGCCGCGGTCAAGTTCGCGTTCGTCGCCGGGTTCTACATGCATCTGTATTATGACAGCAAAGTTTTCACGATCTTCTTTGGCTTTCCGCTCCTGCTCGCGCTGCTGATCGTGCTTGGCCTGCTGTTGCTGTTCGCGCATCTCCAAGGAGTTCTCTCGTTCACGATTCCCTGAGGACGCGGCCCGATGGGTTCGATGGGCGAATACAGTCCGAGCGTGATTGGCGCAATCCTCGCGCTCGCCGGGATCTACGCCGGGGCATCGTGGAAGCTCGGCAAGCGACCCGGCTCACGCCAGATCCTGGCTCTTGGTCTGGCGCTCATCATAATGTGTTTCGCGTTGACCGGACCGATCGATTACTACGTCCGGGAACGCTCGTTCGCGCTCTACATCTTCCAGCAGATGCTGCTGGTGTTCGTGATTCCGCCGCTTATTCTGCTGTCGCTTCCGGACTGGATGGCGCGCGCGGTCTTCACCCGGCCGTGGATCGAACCGGCTTGGCGAATTATTACCCGCCCGGTGGTCGCGTTTCTGACCTTCTCCTCCGCCTTCACACTGATTCACTATCCGCTGCTCTGCGATCACATCTGCCACGTGCGGCCGCCCTACGGGGACATCCGCGACCTGCTGCTCATCGTCGGCATCGTGCTCTGGTGGCCGCTGCTCAGCCCGCTTCCGGAATTTCCGCGGATGTCGTACCCGACGCAAATCATGTATCTGTTTCTGCTGATGATTCCGATGACCGCGGTCGCGGCCCCGATCACGATGGCGGAAACCGTCCTGTACATGTTCTATCGCGTCGAGCCGCATCCTTTCGGACTGACGGCACACGCCGACCAGGTTCTCGGCGGGCTGATCATGTGGGTTGGGCAGGGCGTCTACCTGATGTGCATCTTCACTGCGATCTTCTTCCGATGGTCGCGGCGCGACGACCGTGAAATCCCCGCGATCAACCTGCGCCGCGCCGCAGACCTGCGCATAGTACAGCGCCGTAGCGCCTAATCCAGCCAACTTCCATAGCTCTTTCGTCTCGTACTCGGACTTTGCCGGCAAGGTTGCAATTTATCGTGCGCCGGGTCTAAGCTTTGATTCTGACAAGCAGAGCTTAATTATCAGTTAAGCAATGCTTAAATAGATATCTCACGTTATGAGCGAGGAACTTCCTGGGCGGCCTAAGGTTTCACGACGGAGGCCAGCGATGAAGCATTCACGAGCGCGAATCATTCTTGACGGCGTGATCGCGGGCATCTGCGGTGGCGCGGTCATCGCAATCTGGTTCCTTCTGCTCGACGCCGTGCGCGGGCAGCCGCTTGCCACACCTGCATTGCTTGCCGCGAGCCTGCTCCCTGGCTTGCACAATGCCGCGGCCGGCGGCGCAATCTCGATCACTCTGGTAGCCGAGTATACCGCCTTCCATTTCCTGACGTTCATCGGTATCGGCGTCGCCGGCGCGGTCATGATGGAAGCCGCGGAGCGTGACCGCGCGCTCTTCCCGTCGTTGTTGCTCTTCGTCTTTGCCTTCGAGGTTTTTTTCATCGCAGTCGTGATGTTGCTCGGGCCGGCTGCGGTTGCCGTGATGCCGTGGTGGAAGGTGATGATCGGAAACGGTCTCGCCACCGCCGCGATGCTGCTGGTGTTTCTGTGGCGGCAGCCGATATTGCTCGCGAGCCTGGCCGGACCCTGGATTGGAGTTATAAAAGAAGGCGTGGCGGCCGGAGTCATCGGCGCGGTAATCCTGGCCGTGTGGTTCCTCGCCTGCGATTACGCGGCAGGTCAGGCGTTTCGCACGCCGTCACTTCTCGGATCGGTTATTCTCGGCGGCGGGGCGGGCGGCCCAATCTCGCTGCCAATGGTGGCCGGCTACACGGCGCTTCATTTTATCGCGTTCATCGCTTTCGGCGTTGCCGCCTCGATTTTCGTGGTCGGTTCGGAGCGCGAGCCGCTGCTTGCATTGGGCGTGCTGGTGCTGTTCCTGTGTTTCGAGGTGGCGTTTTTTGGATGGATAACGCTGTTAAGCGCGGCAGCGCTCGAAGATCTCGGATGGTGGCGAATCATCGGCGGTAATCTGCTCGCGCTGGCTGGTATGATCGCCTACTTCGAGTACGGCCATCCACGTATCATCCCGCGCATTGGGCAGCGTTGGAACGAGATCGCTGCCGAGAGCGCGCCGAGCGGCCGGCGCATGGGGGGTCCGCAGCGCGTCGCCCGCTAGAGGCCCAGCACGTCGCGCATCGAGTAGAGTCCGGGCGGCTGATGCTCGAGCCATGCGGCGGCGCGTAATGCCCCGCGCGCGAGCGAGTCGCGGCTCTGTGCGCGATGGGTCAGTTCGAGGCGCTCGCCCTGCCCGCCGAAAATTACGGTATGATCGCCAACCGCGTCGCCGGCGCGCATCGCGAGCACTGCGATCTTGTCGCGCTCGCGCACGCCGGTGATTCCCTCGCGCCCATGAATCGCGTTGCGCGCGAAATCCACGCCGCGCGCCTCCGCGATCAGCCGGCCGAGCGCGAGCGCAGTGCCGCTCGGGGCGTCGAGCTTGGTGCGATGATGAATCTCGATCACCTCGGCGTCGAAATCAGGAAGAATTTTCGCCGCCTCCGCCACCAGCCGCATCAGAACGTTCACGCCGACGCTCATGTTGGGCGCTATCACAGTGCGGGTGCGCGGCGCGATCGCGCGCGCCTTGGTTTCGAGCTCGGGAGTGAAGCCGGTCGAGCCGATCACGATCGCGGCGCCATTCGCGGCGGCGATCTCAAGGTGCGCGATCGAGGCTGTGGCAGTGGTGAAATCGAGCGTGACCGTATCGGGCGCGGCCAGCGCCGCATAGGCATCGGTAATAGCCACGCCGAGCCGTCCGATTCCCGCCGTCTCGCCCGCATCGCGTCCGAGCGCTGGCGCGCCCGGCGCTTCCAATGCGCCGACGATCTGATGGTTTTTGTCGGCGGCAGCGAGCGCGATGATCAGCCGGCCCATCCGGCCCGCCGCGCCTGAGACAATGAGTTTCGCCATCGCTTTTCAGCTCAGCGCCGTTTCCCGGTCACATCGAGCGGAGAATCTCGACCGCCTTCAAGTGGTTCTGCTGGATCTGCGGCAGGCGCGCCACCGGCTCGCGGCCGAAACCGCACGGCGCGGCAATCCCGAATTCGCGCAGAAACTTGCGCGCGAGCCCAAGCCGCGTACGGAAGCCGTCGAGATCGTCCATATCGTGAATCACGCCGAGATAGATGCGCGTGCGGCCAACGTTCAGATCGGAGAGCGGACGGAAGAACTCATCGCGCGTGCGCTTGAGTGTCGGGATGTGCACGAAATCGACGCGCCGCTTCGCCGCCGCGACGATCGCATTCGTGAACCGCACCGGCATCGAGAGATCCTCCGGCTCAAAACAGGGCCATCCGCCGAGCGTTCCGTAGCAGAGATGAAACCCAAGCATCACCGATTCGGGGATGTCAGGCACCAGCCGTCCAACCTGCGCGACGTTGCGCTCGAATGCGCCTTCGCGCGGCAGATACGGCAGTTGCCCGGCGAGGTCGCCCATCTCAAGTGCAGCGTCCCATTGAATCGCGAGGTCGTCTGAAGGAATTTTCTCGACCAGTTTGGCGACCTCAGCGCGCATCGCAGCCTCGAAGCCTGGAATGATCTTCGAATACTCGGCGAAATCGTGAAAATAAGGAGTGATGACGCTGTAGGTCAGCGGCAGTGACACCTGGAATCTGACATTTCTCGGAATTACGCCCTCGTCCTTCAGCTTGCGGAAGATGAAGTAGGAGTTGACGGCATCCTTGGTGAACCCGAGACGCCATCCGGGATCGCCGAACTTGACCTCCTTGACCCCCGGCTTGATGCGGAAGCCCCACTCGTCGCGGAGATTGCGCGGACGCCATCGCTCGACGCCGTCATCCGGCGCGGGGCGACTGATGGTTTCGAGCTGCGGATGGCCGTTGAAGACACGATAAGCAACGCCGTCGACCCAGTACTGGCGGTCGCCGACTTCGCCGTCGGGCATGCACGGGAGCATCGGCGCGAGCGGCGCGGCGAAATTGCGGAACACCTCTTCGACGGTTTCGAGCGGTACACTTCCGATCAGAAGCAGTTCATTCGCCATGGGCAGGCCTCTACGATGATCTCAATCGTGCGTCATATCGCGATTCCGAAAGACGCGGCGCGTGAAGCTATAGACCTTGTCCGGAGTATCCGGGCGCATCCCTACACCATACGGCAGACCCGGCGGTATTGCAGATACGGGCCACAGGTCGTGTGCAGAGGGCGGATCATGATGCGCGTGGGTAGTGCGACGCGTTGAGGACTCTGCATGAATATGGGCGATAGCGTTGATGTGTCGATGCTCGTCGTTTTCGATCGAGGCGAATAACAAGAGGAGCAGCACACCAACGATGATCGTCACCAGCATGAAGCCGAGGAAACTGCTTGGTGTGAAAAATCCTGAGCCGCCAACCAGATATGCGATAGCGATGATTCCGGCCGTAATCAGCACCGGACGCAAAACCCGCGCGGCGGTGTGACGCGAGGTCATCGGAGTCGCACGCTGCCACTTCGAGCGCAGTGAGCGAGGTGGGACGTCCTGGTTGTCCCGCCGGGCATCACATTACGAGCTGGCGGCCTCGGGCGCAGTCGCAGCGGGCGCTGCGCTAGCAGGCGCTGCCGCGGCGGAGCCTCCACGCTTGGCCTGGTAATGTTGCTCACAGAGGCTGCCCTTGAAGCGCGGCTTGCGGCACTTTTCCTCGGTGCAGGTTTTATAGCGCGGCTTTGGCATCTCGCCGCGCCGCCACAGCCGATAGTGCATCCGGCAATAATGCCGCGCGATCGCCTCGCGAACGCAATCCTTGGCCTTGCAATTCCCTTTCGATGCCATCACTTACCTTCGAATTCTTTAGAACTCTGCCTTGAGCTCGCGGCTTAGCAGACCCTCGACAATATCGCGAGGCGGCTCGGCTTCATAGAGGGCGCGATACACTCCCTCGACGATCGGCATCTCGACATGGCTTCGCCGCGCGAGCTCGACGATCGAGCGTGCGTTCGCGAAGCCTTCGGCGATCGGCTTACCCTCGCCATGGCGGAGCGCTTCGGAGAGCTTCTCGCCGCGCCCAAGCCGCACGCCGAGCGCGCGATTGCGCGAAAGATCTCCCGTACAGGTCAAAACCAGGTCGCCCAGTCCGGCGAGCCCCGCGATGGTTTCGGGACGTGCTCCCAGCGCGGTTGCGAGCCGGGTGAGCTCGGCGACTCCGCGCGTGATTACCGCAGCGCGGGCGCTGGCGCCGAGTCCCAGTCCATCGCCGATCCCGGTTGCGATCGCAATTACGTTCTTGACCGCGCCCGCCAGCTCGACCCCGCGCACATCCGTGCTGCGATAGACGCGGAGCGCGCCGTGCGAAAAAATCTCCTGCACCTCGCGCGCGGTTTCCTCGGCCTCGGAGGCCGCGACCAGCGCCGCCGGCTTTCCGACCGCGACTTCGGCGGCGAAGCCGGGACCGGAAAGCGCCGCGAGTCGTACGCCCGGCGCAAGCTGCGTCGCCAGCATCGCGGTCATCGTGAGCAGCGTCCCTTCCTCAATACCCTTGGTCGCGCTCACCACGATTGAATCGGGACGTATCGCGCCGGCCACGGCTGCGATAGCGCCGCGCGCGAAACTCGACGGTATCGCCATCACAATGATGCTGGCGCCGCTGACCGCGGCATCCCAATCGTCGGAAATTTCGAGACCCGGCGGGAAAGCGACGTCCCGCAGATAGGTAGGATTTTCGCGTCGCTCGCGGAAAAGACGAAGCTGGGCGGCGCGGCGGACGCACAGGGTGACGGGTCGATCGGAGCGGGCCAGGATAACGGCAATCGCAGTTCCCCACGCGCCCGCCCCGAGGATTACAGCCGGGTTTGTCTTCAATGGGCGTCGCGCAGCACGCGATAGATGGGTTCGAGCTCACGAAACGCGTCGAGCAGTTCGGCGCGATCGAGACGGAGCGCCTCGCTGCGTGACCATCCGAAACCGATATCGATTCCGCCGGTTTTCTTTTCGAGACTTTCGCATAACTCGGCGAAAAACTGCTCATCGGCAGCGACGCCGGGCGGAAGCCTCTGGAAATCCCACTTTTCGTAGCGCGAAATCTTCGTGCCGCGCAATGATCGGGCGAGCTCGCCCGCGCGCCGCTCCAATTCGCGCGCCATCGCGGGCCGATGATCGGCTTCGGACTTCACCACCGCGCGCGCATGGACTCCTACGCTGGAGATGCAGAGCGCAAGATAGCCGTAGCGCTTATAGCCGCGCGGCGAGGGTCCGAATGCGGTCCAGGTTTCGGGCGGTGGATTCACGGTGCGCCGCGCGTGCTTGGCGACATGCGGAAAAAATTCGAGGTGAAGCCGTCGCCCGAGTTCCGGCGCGAGCTCATCACCGAGCCGCACCAAACGGGGGCGGAGGTTGGCGTAAATCTGTTCCATTCTCTGGCTAAAGCCCTCGATTTCGAAAATCTTGAAACTGGCCAGCGTGAATCCCAATGTCGCCACGGTATGTCTCAACGGCGCCGCAGCAGGGCTATTTCGCGCGTGGACGCTCGTAGGTGATACCGGCACGATGGGCCTGCTCCCAGTTGCGGCCATCGAAGTAGCCTCGTTTGAGATCCGCGGGGTCGATCCCTTCGAGGCAGCGGATGTTCACGTCGATCTTGTCAGGATCCGAGCGCGGGACGTAGTAGGGCGCACATCCGCAGATGGCGCAGAAGTAATGTTTCGCGACGCCGGTGTTGAAGGTGTAAGTTACGATTCCATCGTCGGCCGTGAGCAGCCGGAAGCTCCCGCGCGGCACGATCCAATGCAGGTAACCCTTGCGCGTGCAGATCGAGCAGTTGCATTCGATCGCCTCGGTCAGCTCGCCCTCGACCTCGAAGGCAATTTCTCCGCAGTGACATCCACCTCGATAAGTCGCCATAGCCGGTAGTCGTTTCGGCGCCGATAATCTCGTGCGTGGGCGCCGCGTCGCGCGCCAAGTTTAGCGGTTTTCTGAGCGGGCGGGAAAGGAAACGGGTTGCAGCCGGGCGCAAGGCCGTGTTTAGGTGGAAATCGACGGCCGGGAGCCGTCGAAAACTCGATGAACCGCATCAACGCGGCGGAAGAGATTATGCGGCCGGCGCGCGAGCGCGGACTCGATGATCTTCCGGCTCTGATTGCCGATGGCCGCACGATTACGCATCGGGAGCTTGGTGCGATGGCGCAGCGCGCGGGCATCGCGATGCGTGCAATGGACATCGCCCATGAGCATCGTGTGCTCATGATGCTCAATGACAGCGCCGAGCTGGTGAGTGCCTATCTCGGCGCGATGATGATCGGCGCGGTCGCGATCGCATTCAACACGCGTTCTGCGCCGCCTGACCTTGAATTCGCAATCGAGGACAGCCGCGCCCGCCTGCTGATTATCGATCGCGAGTATGTCCCGATTTATCGAGCGATCTCCGGGCGTCTGAAAAACCCGCCGCAGGTCGCGATCGTCGGCGATGCGGATTCTGAGTTTGCGAATTTCGTCGAACTGACTTCACGTGCATCAGGCGAGCTTGCCGCGGAGCCGATGTCACCGGACGACATGGCATTCTGGATTTACACCTCGGGCACGACCGGCACGCCGAAGGCCGCCGTACACCTCCATCATGATGTGCTGAGCGCGGGTCCTTACCTCGAGCGATGCCTTGGCGTGCGCGCCGGTGATCGACTGTACTCGACGTCGCGGCTGTTCTTCGCCTATGCATTGGGTAACTGCCTGTTCGGCTCGATTCGGCTCGGCGCTACGGCTGTGCTCGATCCGCGATGGCCCGGCGTCGACACGGTGGCGCAGGTAATCGAGCGCACGCGGCCGAACGTGGTTTTCAGCGTGCCGACGCTCTATCGCAACTTGATGGCGTCGGGACGAGCACGCGAACCCGGATTTGCCGCGGTGCGTGCTTACGCGTCTGCCGGCGAGCGGTTGCCGGCGGCGCTTGCCGAAAGCTGGCATCGGACGACCGGGGTGAGGATTTTCGAAGGGATGGGAACATCGGAGACGATCTACATGATTTTCTCCAATTCGCCGGCGAACTATCGCGCGGGATCGTCAGGTAAGATTGCGCCAGGCGTGGAAGTCAAATTGATCGATGAAGACGAGCGTCAGGTCACCGAGCCGGGCAAAGTCGGCGCGTTATGGATTCGGATGGCATCGACGTGCGATCGCTATTGGAATCAGCAGGCGATTACCAGGCGCGCGTTTTCCGGCGAATGGTTTCGCACCGGCGATCTCTATTCGTTCGACGCCGACGGCTTCTGGTTCCATCATGGGCGCGCCGACGAGATGCTTAAGATTTCGGGTCAGTGGGTGAGTCCGGCCGAGATCGAGGAGTGCGCGGCGGCGCTGCCGGAAATCGCAGATGCGGCCGCGGTTGGCCTTCCGGATCGCGACGGACTGGTGCGGCTCGCGCTCGCCGTGGTCGCGCGCGCCGGCAACGTTGATCGCGAGCGGCTCACGGCCGAGCTTAAGGCGACCCTCGCCCGCAAGCTTTCGATCTACAAGTGTCCGCGCGATATCCGGTTCGTCGAGCAGATTCCCCGCACCGCCACCGGCAAGCTGCAGCGCTTTCGATTGCGCCAGGAGCTTGCGGCCGTCGCTGACGGCGGCAGGCGCTATTAGTCGTAGATGGGCGGCATCCCGCGGGGGCGGGTGCGGAAGCGCCGATGAGTCCACAGGAACTGTTCCGGGTAGCGGCGCACCATCGCCTCGACGACTGCCACGAACCGGCGTGTGTTCTCGATCAGATCGGCGGCACCGTCGCCGCTCGTCTGCAACGGGACTTCGGGTTGGATCTCGATACGATGCGTCCGATTGTCCGGATTACGCACGATGAAGACCGGCACCACGGGCGCGCCCGAGAGACGCGCGAGGCGTGCGAGACCGCTGGCCGTCGCCGCAGGCTCTCCGAAGAACGGCACGAAGATGGCCTCACTCCGCTTCGCGTTTTGATCGAACGGGATGCCGACCAACTTGCCGCCGGCCAGCGCGCGCAGCACCGCACGCGCCGCCGCGTGCTTGCGAATGATCTCGACCCCGGCGCGCTCGCGCACGAAGCTCATCAGGGCGTCGCCGGCGAGAAAGCGCTGGGTATGATGGACGAGGCTTATCTGGAAGCCTTTGAGCGCGTGCGCTGCCGGAAGCAATTCGAAATTGCCGAAATGAGCGGTCAGGACCAGCGTGCCGCGCCCGGGATATTTCGCCTTGAGCTCATCCCAGTAATCGAAACGCTCATAGGTTACTCGCTGCTTGAAACGGCGATAGAAAAAACCGCCGAGCCGGACGTACTCGGCGGCTGAGCGTCCGAGATTCACGTATGAAGCGCGCAGGATGCGATCGCGCTCGGCGGGGGTTTTTTCAGGAAACGCGATCGCGAGGTTCTTCCTGCCGATGCGGACGTGGCGGACATCGAGCCGGTAACCGAGCCATCCGCCCAGGATGCCGAGCGGATAGAGGATAAAATCCGGCAGCAGGCTGAACGCATGGACCAGCACAGCCATCGCCCAGAACAAAATGCGATCGTGCGTATGGAGCCGGAGTTTGCCGCTATCCTTGGCGGTTGTACGCGCATCGCCAGCGCGCGGCACGGTGGCTCGCGGCCGAGTCGCAGCGAGACGGTCGTTGATGGCAGTCGGCTCAGGCACTATCCAACGCGATGGAAGCTCTCGCCTCAGAGGACCGCGCGTTCGCGTTTGGGCCCCTTGGGAATGACGACCAGGCCCGAGTCGGTCACGAAGAAGCGCTTGCGGTCGCGTTCAAGATCGTAGCCGATCTCGTCGCCCTCCGGAACATAGACGTTCTTGTCAATGATCGCGTGGCGTACGCGCGCATGTCGGCCAATCTCGGCGTAGTCCATCAGCACGGAATCCTCGACCAGACTGTAGGAGTGGATGAAGACCGAGCGCCCAAGCACGGAATTGCGCACCGTGCCGCCCGATACGATGCATCCCTCAGACACGATCGAGTGCAGCGCCTGGCCGCGGCGTCCGGCTTCATCGAATACGAACTTGGCCGGCGGCTGTCCGTAATATGCAGTGCGCAGCGGCCAGTACGGATTGTAAAGATTCAGGTGTGGCCGTGCATCACGCAAGTCCATATTGGCTTCGTAATAGGCATCGAGCGTACCAACGTCGCGCCAGTAGCTCAGATTGACCTCGGAATCGCCGCGAATCCGGTTGGTCATGAAGTTGTAAGCGTAAACCGGGACCTCCGGGATGAGCTTGGGAATCAGGTCGCGGCCGAAATCATGATGGCTGGTGTCGTTGCGCGCATCTTCGATGAGCGCTTCGGTCAGCACCGACGGCGCGAAGATGTAGTTGCCCATCGATGCCAGGCATTGGTCGGCCGCTCCAGGCATCGGACGCGGATTCGCGGGCTTCTCCTCGAAGTTGCGCACGCGCGATTCTGAATCAATCTCGAGCACGCCAAACTCACTGGCCTCTTCGACCGAGACCGGCAGGGTGGCGACAGTCACCGCGGCGCGATGTTCGACGTGAAAGTCGATCATCTGCTGAACGTCCATCCGGTAGATATGGTCGGCGGAGAACACCGCAACCAAGTCGGGCTTGCTGTCCTCAATCAGATTCAAGTTCTGGAAGATGGCGTCGGCGGTGCCGAGATACCAGGTCTCGCCCATCCGCATCTGCGCGGGAACGGGCGTGATGAAATGGTCAGACATCACGCTGCCGAACTGCCATCCGTCCTTCAGGTGCTCGATGAGCGATTGCGAGCGCCACTGCACGAGCACGTAGATCGAATAGATGCCCGAGTTGACGAGATTCGAGAGAACGAAATCTATAATCCGGTATTTGCCGCCGAATGGGACCGCCGGCTTGGCGCGATCGCGGGTCAGCGGATGGAGCCGCGTGCCCTGCCCGCCGGCCATCACGAGACCAAGCGTTCTCATACGGGAGCCATAGTTGGGGCGAATCTCGTCCATCGGGCGGAAGCCGGTCTATCAGTATAAGGTCGACTCACAAAACGCGAAAGGTCGTTTGCGGGCTTTACCGACAATTCACCGAAAAAGTTAACGGTTCGTCAATCAGATGGAAAAACTTCAGGTGGGGATGCCATGTAATATTAGCACTTCCCTGGCGTTGCCTCGCGGAAACCGGAGTAGATACGGGCGCTTTTGATTTGTTCGATGGAGCATCGCGTCGGGCACGAGGCTTGCGTGAAGCATTTTGACAGATGTTGCGTCTAATCGTTCCGAGGGTGCTGAAACGATTCAGGCGCCGAAAAGAAGGTGATGATAATGCAGGCAATCGCAACCCACCATGAAACGAATTCCCCCACCGACGGAGTTGTCTACCGGACCGCATGTCAAAACCCGGGATGCGGTTTCACGTTCGATCTGAAGATCACCGCTGAAAACGCCGGGCTGTTGGGCGGCACGATGCCATGCCCGCGGTGCCGCCGGCGTGGCGGGATGCTGAAACGCGAAGGTCGGCTCGGCGAACGGCTCTTCGCCGCGAAGCTTACATTCCGCGGGATCGGCGCCGGCCATTCCGCCAGCGATGAAGGAGACCTGTTCTCCGATCGATTGAACTGACTCCCCAGGTAAGCAGTCGGGACCGTCGCCTCCCCAGGTCCGGCCGACTGCTATGCCAGCAACGGACGCCGCTCGCTCGTCGGGCGGCGTCCGTTTTAACATTTCGGCGTGAGAGCTCAGACACCGGCCCCAGGCTCGATCGTGATGCCCTCGAGACTCTGGATGCTCGGCCGCTCCAGCATCCGCTTGAGCCAAGCATCGACATTGCTGCGATTGATACCGGGATCGATCTCGAGCGCTCGCAGCACCAGCAGGCGTGGCGCGAAACCAATATCGGCCACAGAAAACTCCGTCGCCAAGTACTGCTGGCCCTGCAGCTCGTGGTTAAGGTAATCAAGTACGCGATCAACCGATTGGCGCAGCCGTGCGACCCGATTGGCGTCGCGCTCCGCCTCGGCCTTGTGCATCTCGACCATCAACTGCCCCACTTGCGGTGTGAATGAATTGTCCGCGAAGTCTTCAAACAGGCGGGCGCGCGCCCGCAACGCGCTGGAACCGACGGCCGGCAGAACCGGCGGCTCCGGATACTCGTCATCGAGGTACTCGTCGATGATCGTCGAGTCGTATACCGTGGTGTCTTCATCGACCAGCACGGGCACGCGTGCGTACGGATTGAGCCGCACGAACTCGGGTTTGCGATGCTCCCCTTGTGTGATGTCGACCGGGATCAGCTCAAATTCAAGGCTCTTCTCGGCCAGCACAATTCTGACTTTTTGACCGAACGGACAAGGCAGGAAGTCGTAGAGTTTTATCATCGAGAAGCCAGCCTCATTCAGGTCTAACGGTTAACTTGAGATTTGCCTCGATATCCGGCTCGAGCCGGACCGCGATGGTATAATCGCCCAATTGTTTGATCGGCTCGACCAACAGGATCTTGCGCCGGTCCACGTCGAAACCTTTCTCGCGCAGCACCCGTTCGATGTCGATGTTTGTGACCGATCCAAATAGCTTTCCCTCCTCCCCGGCGCGCGCCGACACGGTCAAAACGAGCGCCTCCAACTGCTCCTTGTACTTCTGCGCGGCGTTTTTCCTAGCCTCGCGGCGGGCAAGCGCGATACGCTTTTGATTTTCGAACGCGCGCAGATTGCGCGCATCGGCCATCACAGCCAGCTTTCGCGGCAGCAGATAATTTCGCGCATAGCCGGCGCGCACTCGCACCACGTCGCCGGTGCGGCCGAGGTTCGCTACGTCTTCGTTGAGTATTACCTGAAGGTTCATCGTTCAGTCCTGCCTCACGCAAACTAGAGAAAATCGCCGAAGCTGCCGGCCTCCGGACTTTGCGGCTTGAGCCGTCGAAAATCGATCCACATATCGAAAATTCCGGCGGCGCAGACCAGGGCCGCGAGCACCGGCTGAATGGCGGTGACGAAATAGATCAAGCCACGCGCCAGCCCCGGCATCGAAAGCATCTTGAAATAGAATGCCATGATCGCGAGACCCTGGCAGAAATAAATCGTCGCCACGCAGACAAAACCGTCGAGCGCGATCGTGCTGATCGCCGTGACCGGCACGAACAATGCAAACCCGGTCGCGAGCAGCACCCAGATAAGCCATTCGGGCGCGGACCATCGCGCAAGATCTGTGAAGAGCCGGTATCCGATGCGTCCATGATCGAGCCATCGCCAGTACACCGCGAGGTCGAGCAAAACCGTGGAGGCCGCGGACAGCGCCACCAACGCGGGGCTGAGCCGCACCGTCACGTCAAGCACGGTAGCCCTGGTCTCCGCGTTCAACGGATTGTCCATCCCGAGCATCCGGTAGAACTGCTCACCGCGCGTCATCCCGGTGGAAAGTGAATGGCGCAGCGCGTCGGCCAGCGCGGCCGGCGAACCCGCCGCTGCAAAAGCGGCGAAGGTCCCCGCGATCAGCATCGCCACGCTCGCCACCATTACGACCATCTCAAAGGGCCGGCGCTTCTCGAGCATATGGCAGATAATCATGCTGGCGAGCCCGAACGTGACCAGATAAGCAATTCCAGCCGGCCATCCGATCGCCAGCGTGATTGCCGCCGCGGCCAGCGCCACCGCTCCGACCGAGCGGAACAGCCAATCGTCGTGGCCCAGCGCGTAATCCATGATGGGTACCGGCGCGAAGATCATTGCGGTCGCGCCCCCGATCGGGATTATCTGCGCGGCAATAAACAATGCCGCCGTGATTAAACCCGACCTGATAAGCCCGATTGTCGACCGCAGCGTCATACGCTCCGATCAGACTCCGAGGGTCGAAAACGGCAGCAGCGCAAGAATCCGCGCACGCTTGATAGCGACCGCGAGCCGCCGCTGATGACGTGCACAGTTGCCCGAGGTGCGGCTCGGAACGATCTTGCCACCTTCGGTGACGAAGCTCTGCAACGTGCGCACGTCCTTGTAGTCGACCTTCAGCGTTTTGTCGGCGCAGAATCGGCATACCTTGCGCCGCCCGCCGGGCCGCCGCCGTCCGCGCTCGCGCCCCTCCATCTGGAGGTCGCTGTCGCCGCCTCCGCGTGGTCCTGGCCGCCCAGGGCGGTCGCCGCGGGGCCGCTCGGCGGTAATATCAGTCCGTTCTTCCTCTGCCATTGCTTACACCTGGTAATGGTTCAATCGTCTCGCTCGACCGGAGATTCGAGCAGCTCAAAGGTCTCAGCCACCAACTCGATTCTGGGCCTTTCGACGGTAGCCTTTCCGCGTGCAGTGCTCCTCATCTGTCCCGCGACCCGAACTTGCAGGCCCGGTTTGAGAAGCTTGGATGCCTCGCGTGCGCGTCCTCCAGTGATCACCGCCGTCAATACAAGTTGATCGCCGTCGGCGCCGCAGTCCACGGCAATCCGCAGGACCGCGATGCCGCTGGGTGTGCTTCGAAGCTCCGCAGGTCCGACGATCCGGCCCCATAACTCAGTTCGATTGCCCTTCACTTCCGGATGTCGTGGGTTCGGTCGCCGCCGCTTCCGTCGTAATCTCCGGCGGAGCATCGGGCACCGCTTCGGCCTCTGGCGGTCCGACTGTCTCGCTGCGCGCTTCGGCGGCGCGGGCCTCGGCCGCAGCCTTATGCTGCGCGATTCGCCGGCGGTTCGCCTCGACCTCGGCGCGCGCTTTGGGAGCGTCGGTGTCTGGATCAACCAGGACCGACAGATAGCGCAGCACGCCATCGGTAAGTTTCAGGTTGCGCTCGACTTCGTGAGTCGCCGCCTCGGGCGCCACATAATCGAGGCGGACATAATACCCCCGACGCTCGCCGCGGATCGGGTAGGCGAGTTCGCGCGCACCCCATTCCTCGGTGTCGACAATTTCGCCACCGTTCGTGCCGACCAAACCCTCGAACCGTCGGATGGTTTCTTTGGTCTGTGGTTCGCCCAAATCCGGGCGCAGGATGAAAACCGTCTCGTAACGACGCACAGCGACCTCCTTGTGGATTAAGCCCCCTCTCGGGAGCAAGGAGCAAAGAATAGAGCCTAACATCGAAGAGCAGGTGGCTCAAGGCGAAGAAGGGACGGCCACCTTGAGATCTGCTTCGGAAAAGATCCTTAATCTCGCATTATCTTGCCTGTCGGTCGTTACCTTGCGGGCCCTGAACCGCCGCCTGGAATGGGGTTCGGATCAAGTCTTCGATAGCCTTCGCGGGACGACGATGTTAAAGCTGTGCCATCTTCAGAACTTGAGGCATTCATGAAACTAGTTGTATTCGAGACCGAGACCGATTCGGGCGGCCGCCGTCCCGGCGCGATGTTCAATGCCGATGGCAAGGATTTCGTCATCGATTTGAGGTCCGCGTTTGCCGACACCGGTGAAACGCCGTCCGCCTCGATTGCGGAGGTGCTTGCGCCCGAAGCGCTCGCCGCCACTGCAAAGATCGTCGACCGCGTGCGCAACGATTCGAGCATCGCTCAGCGCAAGGTTGTGACCCCGGCTTCGCTGGTCCGCCTGATGGCGCCAGTGCCCGAGCGTCCGTTCGTTATCTGCACCGGCGCGAACTACTTCGAGCCTAGCGACGTGATGAGCACCGGATCGCCGCCGGGAGTCGGGATGGGCCGCAAGCTGCCGATCTTCATGAAGCCGGGGGACGAGGTTGCGATCACCGTCGACGGCATCGGCACGTTGCGCAATTCCGTCGCGGCAGGTTGATTCGTCAACTGAGGACCAAGCCGTGAGCGATCGAGCGGAGCACCCGAAGCTGCGAATGCCATTCGCGGAAACACTCGGCATCCGTTATGTCAGCATCGAACCCGATCGCGTGGTCGGTGAAATGGAAGTGCGCACGGAGTTCTGCACGACCCCAGCGGTGCTTCACGGCGGCGCGATGATGGCGTTTGCGGACACCCTGGGCGCGCAGGCAACAGTCGTCAATCTGCCCGAGGGCAAAAGCACCACGACCCTGGAATCGAAGACTAACTTTTTCGCACCGGCGACGATCGGAAGCAAAATCATCGGCGAATGCATTCCGCTTCACCGCGGGCGCCGCACGATGGTGTGGCAGACGCGCATCACGTCGCCCGAGGGACAATTACTCGCGATGGTGACACAGACCCAGATGGTGCTCGACGCGGGCGGCGCTACGAATCGAAATCCTTTCGGTAGGTGACGAAGTTCGCAGTCACGCGCGCGCCCAGCGCCTCGGCCGTTCGCCGCGACGCCCAATTGTCGTCGTGCACGAGCGTGTAGCCCGCGTAGCGCATTCCCTGCTGCGCCATGGTGAGAAATGACCGCGCAGCCATGGCGCACGCCACGCCGCGCCCCCGCATCCGATCGATCACGCCGATGTTGATGAGCGCGCCGCGCGTGCCGCCGCCGCGCTCGGGGCTGAGCTTCACCCCCTGGCGCACGCGGGCGAGCAGGTAGCTGAGATCAGGTACGGAAAAGACGGTGCCGACCGGCTCGCCGTCGGCCATGGCAATCATGGAGAGATCGGCAACCGGAGAATCCCACAGCGACGCCATCATCGGACGCACCTCTTCGCGGCTCACCGGGTTCCATCCCCAATGGCGCGCAAAGGAGGCGTTGGTGACGTCGGTCCAGGTATCGATCGCGGCGAGGAAGCCGTACTCGCGCCAGCTTTTGATCACGACTTTAGCCGCGGCGGTAGCTTCGATCATCCTGCGATAACGTTCGATCCGCTCGGTCGTCAACGCTGCCGTGTAATCGCTTTGTCCTTTCTCGGTCGCGAAGCCCGCGTTCTTGAAATAGCTGTGGTAGTAATCAGGATTCCCGCGCAGCAGAAACGATGGCAGGCTGCCGTAATTGTCGATCGCATATGGATAATCGAGAAACGCCGCGAAGCCGCTGCGCGCCGCTTTCATCCCGCGTTCGCGAAGCCATTCCATTGCCCGCTCGAGCATCGCTGTGACGGCTTCATGCTGGCCCGGCAGCGCCTCGAAATGGATGAGCTGGCCGAGCGGCTCTTTCCAGTGCTCGATATAGCGATGGTTAATAACCGCAGTGACGCGCGCCACCAGGCGCTTGTCGTTGTAAGCGGAGATCGGGGCCAGATTCAGATGGCCGGAGAGCGGGCTTCGTCCTGCCAGCAGCGCGATCTCGTTATGAATGTCAGGCGGCCACCACGCATCGCGCTCGCCGTAAATCTGATAAGGAAGGCGCGCAAACTCTTCGTGACCCTCGCGGCTGGTTACCCATTGAACGCTGATGCTCATGCGGGGAGATCCGGCCGGCTCGCTGGCGACGGTCGAGTGCCGGCCGCGTGACATAACGGCCCAGCTCACGGCGCTGGATTACTTGCCGGGCACGGTCGGGACGGAATCCATCAGGCCCGGCGAATCTTGCGCGAAATCGAGTTTCTGCACGCCAGCGTAGGGATTCTTCCATTTGCCGAACTCAATCGGGTCGCCATCGACGTACAGCTCCAACTCGTTGCCGTCGGGGTCCTTGAAGTAGACGCCGCGCGCCACGCCATGATCGGTCGTGGCAACTACTTCGACGTTGCGCGCCTTCAACTCGCGATAAGCTTCGCGCAGCTCGTCGTAGCTTCTCATCCGAAACGCGAAATGCAGCAGACCGACCTGCTCGAATTTGCCGCCGTCAGCATCAGGGCCCACTTCGAGCAGCGCGAGCTCGTGATGATCGTTGCGATTAGCGGCGAAAAACGCGATCTTGAACTCTGGCACCTCGCCCATGAACTCAAGGCCCAGCACCTCGGTGTAAAATTTCCTGGAGCGCTCCAAGTTGCGAACCTTGATCACAACGTGACCGAGACGATGGGGACGAATCATCGAACTTGCTCCTCGGACAGCGGTTTTGCCGGCGTCACCGGCATCCGTTCCTAACTTCTACATCAAACCCGGGGCCGAGTCACAGGGCTGCGATGCGCCCGGCGGCCAGTGTGGCGGAGGCTCGCGAGCGGGCCTCGTCGGCGCTGGCGATGAGCGTTTCGAACGCTGGGATTCGGTCGTCCCATTCGATCAGCGTTGTAACCGGACCAATCCGCCGGACCGCATGCTCGTAAAGCTTCCACACCGCGGCGCTCACCGGATGATCGTGCGTGTCGAGCAGGTAGTCGCCGTGATCGCTATAGCCGGCGAGATGGAATTGCGCGACACGGCGGGCGGGAATCGCGTCGATGTAACGGATCGGATCGAAGCCCTGGTTGAACGCCGTTACATGGATATTGTTGATGTCGAGCAGAATCCCGCAATCGGCCTGATCGGCGACGGCGCCGAGGAATTCCCATTCCGGAATCGTCGAGGCGCGATAGGTCAGGTAGCTCGAAATGTTCTCGAGGAGGATCGGACGTCCGAGCATCATCTGGACGGTGCGGACGCGATCGACGACGTGGTGGAGCGCTTCGTCGGTAAACGGCAGCGGTACGAGATCATGGAGGTTATGTCCGCCGATGCCGCTCCAGCAAAGATGGTCGGAGATCATGGCCGGCTCGAAGCGGCGCGCGAGCTCACGCAACCTCACGAGATAATCACGATTCAGCGGGTCGCACGATCCGATCGACAGCGCCACGCCATGCATCACAATCGGATAATCGCGGCGCACCGCTTCGAGCACTTCGAGCGGTCGCCCGCCATCGACCATGAAATTCTCTGAGATGATTTCAAACCAATCGACACGCGGACGCGCCTCGATGACCTGCGAGTAGTGCGGCCGGCGGAGACCAACGCCATAGCCGAGCGCTGGAAAATCTGAACCAACCATCGATGTTTCAAGGCCGGGAGCGGCGCCGGCATTCGATCCAGCGCCATCCCGCATCATCGTGCTATGAGCTTTGGGGCTTGCCGCCCTTGTCCTTGCATTCCTTGTCGGACGAGGTCATTACGAATCCCTGCCCCTTGCACGAGTTCTGACCGGGGCCCGGGCTGCTGGCAGTCTTGCACGCACTCTTGCCCGAGCAATCGTTACCGCCAATGCATTTGACCTTGGCGGTTTGCGCACCGCCCGTCGAACTGCCAGAGCCGGAGCCCTGCGCCTGCGCGCCCGTGGCGGCGAAAGCCAGCGCGACCGCACCGGCGAGAATCGCACCCGAAATCAGGGTTTTATTCATATCGATGTCTCTCCTCGGATAGCTTTGCATTCCGAATCGTGAGATTCGCTCAAGCATGACCTGCTACGCAAGAGTGGACTTTTGCGAAAACCTCGCCCCTCCCGCCATGGGTCCTCGTTGTCCGTCGGGAACTCCCGGTTGCGGCGATGGAAGTCGAGCTAAGTGTGAACGAGGCGGACTGCGCTCTCGCGTCGTGATGCGCCGTCACTATTCTCAGCCGGACGGATTATCCCGGCGCGTTCGCCGTTATGATTCGTCGCGGGCCGTTCGAACAGCGTCATCTGATGCGGCGTGTGGCTCTTTGGAATCTCAACCGGGTAGCGCCCGGTGAAGCAAGCATCGCAAAAACCCTCGCGCTCCTCGCCCTGGAACGAGTAGAGCCCGTCCCAACTCAGATAGCCGAGCGAATCGGCGGTGATCCAGCGGCGAATTTCTTCAATCGAGTGGTCGGAGGCGAGCAGTTCCTCCTGAGTGGGCGTGTCGATTCCATAAAAGCATGAGCGAGTGGTCGGCGGCGCCGCGATGCGCATATGAACCTCGCGCGCGCCTGCCTGCCGCAGCATCGGGATGACCTTGCGCAGCGTCGTGCCGCGCACCAGAGAATCTTCGACCAGCACCACGCGCTTTCCGCGCAGCAACTCGACGACGGGATTGAACTTGATCTTCACGCCGAAATGGCGAATCGATTGCCGCGGCTCGATGAAGGTGCGGCCTATGTAATGGCTTCGCACCAGCGCCATCTCGAAGGGCAGCTTCGATTCCTCGGCGAACCCGAGCGCGGCGGCGTTGCCCGAGTCGGGCACCGGTACGACAATGTCGGCGTCGGCGGGGCATTCGCGGGCCAGCGCTCGTCCCTGCTGCTTGCGCACCTGGTAAACGTTGCGGCCGAACAGCAGGCTGTCAGGCCGCGAAAAATAGACATATTCGAAAATACAGCGCCGCGCGGGCATCGCCGGGAACGGACGCATCGTTCGAATCCCGTCCTCGCCAATAACCAGCATCTCGCCCGGTTCAATTTCACGCACGTACTCGGCGCGAACCAGATCAAGCGCGCAGGTCTCGGAGGCGACGATCGTCGCGCCGTTGAGTCTGCCGACCACGAGCGGCCGGAAGCCTTGCGGATCGCGCACCGCGATCAATGTGTTCTCGGTAAGCAGGACAAGGGAGTAAGCGCCGCGCACCTGCCCGAGCGCATCGGCGACGCGCTCCGGCAAGGTGGCCGCGCGCGAGTTCGCGATCAGATGGATGATGATTTCGCTGTCCGAAGACGACTGAAAAATCGAACCGGCCTGCTCGAGCCGGCGGCGCAAGTCTTCGAAATTGACGAGATTACCGTTGTGCGCCAGAGCAAGTCCGCCATGCGCATACTCGACCACCAGCGGCTGGCAATTGCGAATCGAAGTCGAGCCGGTCGTCGAGTAGCGGTTGTGCCCGATGGCGCTAGTGCCCTCGAGCCGGCCGATTACCTCGGCATCGAAAATGTCTGCGACCAGTCCCATCCCGCGATGCGAGGTGAGCGACTTGCCGTTGGAAGAGACGATGCCGGCCGATTCCTGCCCGCGATGTTGCAGCGCGTAGAGTCCGAGATACGCAAGGTTGGCTGCTTCGGGATGGCCGTAGACGCCGAAAACCCCACACTCCTCGTGCAGATCGTCGAGTTTCGCCTCTTCGGCCGAAAGCTCAACTTCAAGCGTCATCGATCGCCGATCCTTTCGGGCAGCGCCCGTTCGTAGATCTCCTGCAGCTCACGCAAATCTTCGTCGATTACCGATCCTATCCGAAGCCGCGCCGTTCCCGTAACCCGTCCGATGGCGGTGATTTCGAGCCCCGCCCCCCTGAAAATCTCGGTCAGCCCGGGCGCATTCTCCGCCGGAGCGGAAACCACCACCGTCGACCGTCCTTCTCCAAACAAATCGATAGCCGAATCAAATCCGGGCGAAAGCGTAAGTTCGGCGCCAAGCAGGCCTTCGAGGTTGAAGCACGCCTCGGCTACCGCGACGGCAAGACCCCCGTCGGAAACATCGTGACACGATCTTATCAACCCCCGTTGCGCTCCATCAACCAGGGTATCAACGAGCGCACGCTCGCGTCGAAGATCGATCGGCGCAAGCTCGGCGTCATCGGAGCCGAACAGCGCCGCATACTCACTCGATGCGAATCCCGGTCGACCGCTGCGGACGACCAAAATGGCGTCGTCGGCATGGCTGAAGAACTGCGGCACCCGCCGATGGCAATCCTCGAGCACGCCGACTATCGCAATCGTCGGCGTTGGTGGTATCGCACGGCCCTCGGTCTCGTTGTAGAAGCTGACGTTCCCGCTTACGACCGGCGCATCGAACGCGAGCGCCGCATCGCGAATTCCCTCCACCCCGCGGACGAACTGCCACATGATCTCCTCGCGTTCCGGGTTTCCATAGTTAAGGCAGTTCGTAATTCCGACCGGTCGCGCGCCTGCGGCAGCGACGTTGACCGCCGCCTCGCACACAGTCGCAATCGCGCCGAGATAGGGATCGATCGCGCAAGCGCGCGGATTCGAGTCAACGGCGAGCGCCAGCCCGCGCTGAGTGCCTTTAATCCGCAGCACAGCCGCATCGCTGCCCGGTCCGAGCACGGTGTTGCTCTGCACGATCGAGTCATACTGTCGGAAGATCCAGCGCTTCGAAGCGACATTGGGGCTCGCAAGCAGACCGCGGAGCGCCTGGCGCGGGCTCGGTATTTTATGCGTTGCACGATTCATCATGCGTGCCGGCTTGCTCGGCGCTTTCGCAGGACGGTCGTATTCCGGCGCATCGTCGGTGAGCGCGGCGACTGGTATATCGGCGACGAGCTTGCCGCCGGAGCGCACGCGCCATCGGCGGTCATCCGTGATCGTGCCGATTTCGACCGCATGCAGATCCCACTTGGCGAAAATTCGCTCCAACTGGGGTACGCGGCCGCGCTCGGCGACAATCAGCATCCGCTCCTGCGATTCGGAAAGCAGGATTTCGTAGGGCGTCAGTCCCGGCTCGCGCAGCGGCACGCGATCGAGATCGAGCTCGATGCCGAGTTGGCCGCGCCCGGCCATCTCGCTCGACGACGAGGTCAGCCCCGCCGCGCCCATATCCTGGATCGCGACGATCGCACCGGTCTTCGCCGCTTCCAGGCAGGCTTCGATCAAAAGTTTCTCGGTGAATGGATCGCCGACCTGCACGGTTGGCCGCTTCGCTTCGCTGCTCGCGTCGAACTCAGCCGAGGCGAGCAGACTTGCGCCATGGATTCCATCGCGGCCGGTCGCGGAGCCCACGTAAAGGACAGGATTGCCGACGCCGCTTGCACGCGCGCTCAGCAGTTCGCCGCGCCGAACCAATCCCAGGCAGAAGGCGTTGACCAGGATGTTGCCATTGTAAGCTGCGTCGAACATCGTCTCGCCGGCAACGGTCGGCACGCCGACGCAATTACCGTAGCCGCCGATGCCGCCGACCACGCCGGAAAGGAGATAGCGGGTGCGCGGATGATCGAACGAGCCGAACTTGAGCGAATCCATGCTCGCAATCGGCCGCGCGCCCATCGTGAAGATGTCGCGCAAAATTCCGCCGACGCCGGTGGCGGCGCCCTGGTACGGCTCGACGAACGAGGGATGGTTATGACTTTCGATCTTGAACACGGCGAGCCATCCGTCGCCCACGTCAATCGCACCAGCGTTCTCGCCCGGTCCCTGTACGACGCGCGCGCCACGCGTAGGCATCATCCGCAGATGCCGCCGCGAGGATTTGTATGAGCAGTGCTCGGACCACATCACCGAGAACACGCCGAGTTCGGTATAGGTTGGCGTGCGCCCGAGCGCGCGCTCGATGCGTTCGTATTCGTCGGCGGTAAGGCCGTGTGCCGCAGCGAGATCGCGATCGACCGCGGGCTCGCCGGGAAGTGCAACCGGTGCGCTCATCGCGCGCTCTCGATGATCGATTCGAAAATCCGCCGGCCGTCCACTCCACCGAGCATCGGCTCGACCGCGTGCTCCGGATGCGGCATCAGGCCGAAGACATTGAAGCGCTCGTTGGCGACGCCGGCGACCGCGCGGGTTGAGCCGTTAAGATTCGCGGCCTCGCTTTCGCGGCCATCGGACGCCACGTAGCGCAGGATTACCTGGCCGCGTTCCTCCATGTTGCGCAACTCGTCGTCGGGCGCGACGTAAAGTCCCTCGCCGTGTTTAATCGGGATGCGCCAGAGCTCGCCGGCGCGCGCGGCGCGGGTAAACGGCGTGTTGGAATTTTCGACCCGCAGCGTCACGCGCTCGCAGATGAACGACAGCGAGCGATTGCGGGTCAGCGCGCCGGGCAGCAGATGAGCCTCGCACAGGATCTGAAAGCCGTTGCAGATGCCCATCACGAGCCCGCCATCTGCGGCGAAGCGCGCGATGCTTTTCATAATCGGCGAAAAGCGCGCGATCGCGCCGCAACGCAGGTAATCGCCGTAGCTGAAACCTCCCGGCAGCACCACGCAATCCGCGCCGCCGAGGGCTTCATCCTTGTGCCAGAGCGGCACGGCGTCCTGGCCCATCACGTCGCGCAGCGCGTAGAGCGTATCGCGATCATCGAGCGAGCCGGGGAACGTAACCACGCCCCATTTCATCCGGGCTCGACCTCGAAGCGGTAATCCTCGATCAACGGATTGGCAAGCAGTTGATCGCACATCCGGCGCACGGCGGCCGATGCCTCATCCGGGGAGCGCGCTTCGACATCGAGCACGATATAGCGCCCGACGTGCACGCCGCTTACGCCATCGAAGCCGAGGCTTTTGAGCGCGTGTTCAACCGCGCGCCCCTGCGGGTCGAGGATCCCCTTTCTCGGCGTGACGAAGACTTTGACCCGCAAGCTAAATTCCTGCGCTCAGGCCTCGACCCGGCGCAGCATCTCCTGGTATGCCCCTTCGACGTTGCCGAGATCGCGCCGGAAACGATCCTTGTCGAGCTTCTCGCGCGTCTGCTTGTCCCAGAAGCGGCAGGTGTCGGGGCAGATCTCATCGCCGAGCAGGATGGCGCCGTGATGACGTCCGAATTCGAGTTTGAAATCGACCAGTAGAATCCCGCGCTCATCCAGAAAGCGGCTCAGCACCTCGTTGACCTTGAGCGCGAGCGTGTCGATCGTGCGGAGCTCGGCCGGTGTCGCCCATCCGAAGACCAGCGCATGGTCGGCGTTGATCAGCGGATCGTCGAGCGGGTCGGATTTGTAATAGTACTCGACCACCGGACGCTTCAGCGGCTCGCCTTCCTCACGCCCGAGCCGTTTTGCCATCGAGCCTGCGACGATATTGCGCACGACCAGCTCGACCGGAATGATTTCGAGCCGTTTGCAGAGCATCTCGCGATCGTTGAGGCGCTGGACGAAATGGGTCGGCACGCCGTTGCGTTCGAGCAGGGTGAAGAACAGTTCCGACATCCGGTTGTTGATAACGCCTTTGTCTTCGATCGTGCCGCGTTTCTTGGCGTTGAACGCGGTCGCATCGTCCTTGAAATAAGCGATTACCAAGTCGGGATCGGAAGTGCTGTAAAGCTTCTTCGCCTTGCCCTCGTAAAACTGTTCGAGTTTTGCCGGAATATTCTCCATCGATGCCTCGCACTGTAAGGTGATGCAACTATTCTGACACAGAGCGGGACCGACGATCAGCCGCCGCAGAACGAATTATTCACACATTTTTGCCGGCCGGCGGCTTAGGGCAAAAACGCTCAACCAGGTCTTCGGCCAGGCCGATATAACCGCGCGGGGTGAGCCCTTTGAGCGCCTCGCGCGCGGCCGGGTCGAGCGGCAGCGAGGCGACAAATTTTTCGATGCCTTCGCGATCGATGGTGCGGCCGCGCGTCAGCTCCTTTAGCCGTTCATAGGGATTTTCCAGCGCATAGCGCCGCATCAGCGTTTGGATCGCCTCGGCGATAACCTCGAATGCCTGCGGATCGTCGAGCTCGGCTGTCATCCGGCGCTCGTCGAGATCGACCCGCGAGAGACCGCGCGCGAGCGAATCGAGCGCGATCATCACATGACCGAAGGCGGTTCCGATCGACCGCATCGCGGTCGAATCGCTCAGATCGCGCTGCCATCGCGAGATCGGGAGCTTGGTCGAAAGATGCTGGAATAGCGCGGTCGCGAGGCCGAGATTGCCCTCGGCGTTCTCGAAATCGATGGGATTCACCTTGTGCGGCATGGTCGACGAGCCGACCTCGCCGGCGACCGCACGCTGGCGAAAATAGCCGAGTGCGACGTAGCTCCACATATCGCGCGCGAAGTCGAGCATCACGGTGTCGATCCGCACCATCACGTCGAACAGCTCGGCAATGAAATCGTGGCTCTCGATCTGCGTGGTCAGCGGATTCCACTTGAGCCCAAAGCCCTCGACGAAGCGCTGCGACAGCTCGATCCAGTCGATCTCCGGACAGGCCAGCTGATGCGCGTTGAAGTTGCCGACCGCGCCATTCAGCTTGCCGAGATACTCCTGGCGCCTGAGATGACCGAGCTGGCGTTCCAGCCTCGACGCGAACACGGCGAGTTCCTTGCCCATTGTGGTCGGTGAAGCGGGCTGACCGTGGGTGCGCGCGAGCATCGGGGTGGATTTGAACCGCCTCGCCATTTCGGCGATTGTCGTCGTCACGCGTTCGATCTGCGGGGTCAATTCGCGTTCGACGAACTCTTTGAGCATCAGCGCCCACGCGATGTTGCTGATGTCCTCGGAGGTGCACGCGAAATGCACGATCTCCGCGGGCAGCGCGGGATCGATCGCGACAAGCTTGTCCTTCAGGAAATACTCGACCGCCTTGACGTCGTGATTGGTCTCCGCTTCGAGTTTTTTGACGGCGCGCGCGTCGCGAAGCGAGAAATCTTCGTAGATGCCGCGCAGACGTTCGCGAGTTGCATCCTCGAGTGGAGCGAGCGCATCGAACCTCGGATGCGCGGCAAGAGCGAGGTACCATTCAATCTCCACCCGCACCCGGTAGCGAATCAACGCATACTCGCTGAAGTAGCCTTCGAGCGCGCGCGTCCGCCGCCGATAGCGGCCGTCGATCGGGCCGACCTCGGTCAGCGCCAGGTCGATGTCCTCGTGCTTCGTCGTCATAGGTTGGCGGGCGAAGATTATCTGGGCCGCTCAGCGTCCGGTGTGCCCGAAGCCGCCGGCGCCGCGCGCCGTTTCCGCCAGCACTTCAACTTCTACCAGTTCGGCGCGGCAAACCGGAGCGATGATCATCTGTGCGATACGGTCGCCGGGTCGAATCACGATCGGCTGCACGCCGAGATTCACGGCCAGCACCTGGATCTCGCCGCGATAGTCGGCATCGATCGTGCCGGGCGTGTTGAGGCAGGTGACGCCGTGCTTGAGCGCGAGGCCCGAGCGCGGGCGGACCTGCATCTCGTAGCCCGCCGGGATCGCCACCGCAAA
>Ga0209061_1000588_pt1 | contig 84374 bp, 82 predicted proteins | sample Coa_R1_10_FD_187157 | JGI IMG/M metagenome (GOLD analysis project Ga0209061, IMG submission 187157) | Surface soil microbial communities from Centralia Pennsylvania, which are recovering from an underground coalmine fire - Coalmine... | ecosystem: Environmental > Terrestrial > Soil >...
CGCTGCATGTCGGTGACCTCCTCCGGCCGCTCGTCCACGAGCACGACCATGAGGTGGCACTCCGGGTTGTTCTTGGTGATCGCGTTGGCGATCGCCTGCAGGATCGTCGTCTTGCCCGCCTTCGGCGGCGCGACGATCAGGCCGCGCTGGCCCTTGCCGATCGGGGCGATCAGGTCGATGATCCGGGTGATCAGGTTGCCCGGGTCGGTCTCCAGCCTGAGCCTCTCCTGCGGGTACAGCGGCACCAGCTTCGAGAACTCCGGCCTGGACAGCGACTGCTCGGGATCGAACCCGTTCACCTTGTCCAGCCGGACCAGGGCGTTGAACTTCTCCCGGCGCTCGCCCTCGCGGGGCTGCCGGACGGCGCCCTCGATGACGTCGCCCTTGCGCAGGCCGTGCCTGCGGACCTGCGACAGCGAGACGTACACGTCGTTCGGCCCCGGCAGGTAACCGGTGGTGCGGACGAACGCGTAGCCCTGGGACTCGATCACGTCCAGGATCCCGGCGATCGGGATCAGCACGTCATCCTCGGTGATCACGGGCTCCTGGTCGGCCTGGCGGTCACGCCGCCTGTTCCTGTTCCTGAACCTGTCGCGGCTGCGGCGCCGCCCGCCCTCGGGTTCGTCGTCGCGGAACTCCCTGCCGCCCTGGCCGCCCTGGTCCCGCGGGCCGCCCTGGTCCCGGGCCGGCTGGTCCCTGGCCGCCTGGCCCGCGCCGCGCGGCTGCTCGTCGCGGCGCCCGTTGCGGCGCCGCCGCTCGCCGCGCTGCGGCTCGGCCTGCCCGGCCGCCTCGCCCGGGGCGCCGTCGCGACCTCCCGGGTCGGCGTGCGCGTCGGCCAAGCTGAGCTGCTGGCCGGCGGGCGCGGCCGGCGTGGCGGGCGTACCCGGCGACGGCCTGCCGGAACCGATGCCTGCGCGGCCGTCGCTGCCGCCGAGGCCGGCCGCCGCGCCGTCTCCGACTCCGATGCCCTGCCGGGTCTGTGTCTCTGCTTCCATGGCGTCCTGCCTCAGCGGGCGGGTCGCGTCAGCTCCCGCGGACTCGACACGCTTGTCCGAACTGTGCTGGCCGGCGGCGCGGCTGCCCTGCCCCGCGGCACCGTTGCCCTGCCCCGGCCCGCCGCCGCGGGCCTCGATCGCCTCGATGAGCTGGCCCTTGCGCATGCGGCCCGCGCCGGGAATGCCCAGCGACTGCGCGATCCGCTGCAGCTCGGGCATGAGCAGCGAGGAAAGGCCAGTGCCGCCGCGGCCGCGGGACCCGGACGCCGGTCGTGCCGAGCCCGCGTCCCCCTCCGGTGAGCCGCCGGCGGGGGGCGCCGAGACGGCGGCGGTGCCCTCGGGCGCGCCGGACGGGCCGCCGAGGAGTTCGGTTGTGTCGCTCACTAATGGTCCTTCCGTGGATTATCTGCCGCCTGGGTGAACCCGCCAGGTCCGCCGACCCGCCCGGCGGGGCCGGGCATCATTCGCGCTGCTCGGCGTGGCCGCCGCCTACCCGCGATTGCCGCAACGCCTTGCGTCCCTCCGTGCGTCGCCGTGTATCCGCAAGCCAGGGAGATGATCCGGAGAGCGCTGGGTCTGCTGCACCGCTCGCCCGCGTCTCCAAGTCGCGAGCTCTCACCAGGCTGCCCGCACCCCTGCTGACCGGGAGCGGGATGGCCTGCGGCAAAGACCGCGGATACGGGAACAATACCGTGTCCATGGAGTTCGCCGACCGGCGCCCGGTCTGCCGACGAGCACCCGATCCGGGCCGGGGCACCCGGTGCGCCACTAAGCCTAACACCACGACAGCCCACGGCATTCCTTCGCAGCCATCCTGTGTCGCGCGGGAAGGAGGACCCGCGGGCTCGCCGGACGGGCCCGGGCATCGGCATGCTCGGTTCAGGTGGGATGACCGAGGACGCGAGCGCCTTGCCGCTCGATGTCCAGCGAGCTTACACGCCAGGCAATACCCGTTTCTCGTGCGGTTGAATCCAGGCTGTCGAGGCAGTGCCGGTAACCCGGCCCCCCGCGCGCGCCGAGCAGCGCCAGCACCGACGGGCCGGCGCCGGAGACCACGGCGGGAATGCCGGCGGCGCGCAGCCCGCGGACCAGCGCGCGGGTTTCCGGCATGGCCGCGGCCCGGTACTCCTGGTGCAGCCGGTCCTCGGTGGCGTCGAGCAGCAGCGCGGCCAGGTCGCGCTGCCCCGGATGCGGCGGCGGCTGAGCATGCGGGCCGAGCGGGCCCGGCGGGGCGGCCCCCCCGGGAAGACACAGCGCGGCCAGCAGCAGCGCGGCCCGCCCGGCGTTGGCCGCCGCGTCGCGGTGCGGCACCGCGTCGGGCAGCAGCCGCCTGGCCACGTCGGTGCGCACCGGCGCCGGGGCGATGCACACCACCGGGGTCACCGGGGCGCGCGGCTCCAGCCGGAGCATGCGCGGCCGGCCGCCCGCCGTCCAGGCGACCGTCAGCCCGCCGGCCAGGCACGCGGCCACGTTGTCCGGGTGCCCCTCGAGCTCGGCGGCGAGCTCGAACACGGCCCGGTCCGGCAGCTTCTCCGCGCCGCCAAGGGCGCGGGCGGCGAGGATGCCGGCCACGATCGCCGCGGCCGAGGAGCCCAGGCCCCGGCCGTGCGGGATCCGGTTCACGCAGCGCAGCCCGATGCCGGCCGGGCGGGCGCCGGTGACGGCGAACGCGGCGCGCATCGCCTTGATGACTAGGTGGTCCTCGCCGGCGCCGGCGAGCGCCGCGCCCTCGCCGGAGATCTCGATGGACAGCCCGGACTCGCACGGCCACGCCTCCACCTCGTCGTGCAGGGTCAGCGCCAGCCCGAGCGCGTCGAAGCCGGGCCCGAGGTTGGCGCTGGTGGCGGGGACCCGGACCCGGACCGCGCCGGGCCGCGGCGGCCGGCGGCTAGGCAAGGCCGAGGGCCGCCGCCGCGGCGGCCGGGTCCGGGTCAATGGTCGAGGGGGCGGGGGCGCCGGAGACCGCCCAGTCGGGGTCCTTCAGGCCGGTTCCGGTGATCGTGCACACCACCGTGGAGCCCGCCGCGATCCGCCCGGCCCCGGACGCCCGCAGCAGCCCGGCCACGCTCGCCGCGGAGGCGAGCTCGCCGAACACCGCCTCGCCGGTGGCGAGCAGCCGGTAGGCGGCGAGGATCTCCCGGTCGGTCACCGCCTCGATCAGGCCGCCGGACTCGTCGCGGGCGGCCTCGGCCTGCCGCCAGGAGGCCGGGTTGCCGATCCTGATCGCGGTCGCGATCGTCACCGGCTGCGGCACCGGCATGCCGCGCACGATCGGCGCCGCTCCGCTGGCCTGGAAGCCGAACATCCGCGGCGCGCGGGTGGCCAGGCCCGCCCGCAGGTACTCGGTGTAGCCCATCCAGTAGGCCGTGATGTTCCCGGCGTTGCCGACGGGAAGGCAGTGCACGTCGGGCGCGTCGCCGAGCTCGTCCACCACCTCGAACGCCGCGGTCTTCTGGCCCTGCAGCCGGTGCGGGTTCACCGAGTTGACCAGCGCCACCGGGTACTGCGCGGCCAGCTTCCTCGCCAGCTCCAGGCAGTCGTCGAACGAGCCGGCGACCTGCAGCAGCCGCGCCCCGTGCACCAGCGCCTGTGCCATCTTGCCGATCGCCACCTTGCCGCGCGGCACCAGCACCGCGCAGGCCAGCCCGGCCCTGGCCGCGTAGGCGGCGGCGCTCGCGCTGGTGTTGCCGGTCGACGCGCAGATCACCGCCTGCACGCCCTGGCCCGCGGCCATGCTGATCGCCACCGTCATGCCCCGGTCCTTGAACGACCCGGTCGGGTTGCCGCCCTCCACCTTGAGGTAGACCCGGCAGCCGGTGCGGGCGGACAGCACCGCGGCGGGCAGCAGCGGGGTGCCGCCCTCGTGCAGGGTGACCACCGGGGTGGCGTCGGTGACCGGGAGCCGGTCCCGGTACTCGGCGATCACCCCGCGCCAGGCGCGGGCCGGGCGCAGCTTGGGTGCGGCGGGTCCGGTCATTCGTCCTCCCCCTCCACGCGCATCACGCTGGCCACGGCGCGGACCACCGGCAGCGCCTCCAGGTCGCGCACGGTGGCGGCGAGCGCGGCGTCCCGCGCGGTGTGCGTGACGATCACCAGCTTGGCCTCCTCGCCCCTGCTGGTCTGGCGCACCGCCTCGATGGACACGCCGTGCCGCGCGTAGGCCTCCGCGACCGGGGCCAGCACGCCCGGCTTGTCGTCCACGTCGAGCGCCACGTGGTAGCGGGTGAGCGTCTGCCCCATCGGCAGCACCGGCAGCCCGGCGTAGCTGGAGGCGTCCGGGCCGCGGGTGCCCGCCAGCCGGTTGCGCGCCACCGCGACGATGTCGCCGAGCACGGCGCTCGCGGTCGGGGTGCCGCCGGCGCCCGCGCCGTAGAACATCAGCCGGCCCGCGGACTCGGCCTCGACGAACACCGCGTTGTACGCCTCGCTGACCGCGGCCAGCGGGTGCGAGCGCGGGATCATCGCGGGGTGCACGCGCACCGAGACGCCGCCGTCGGTGCGCTCGCAGATGGCCAGCAGCTTCACCACCCGGCCCAGCGCCCGCGCGCTGCCGATGTCGGCGGCGGTCACCTCGGTGATGCCCTCGCGGTACACGTCGGCCGCGGTCACCGGGGTGTGGAAGGCCAGCGCGGCCAGGATCGCCGCCTTCGCGGCGGCGTCGAACCCCTCCACGTCCGCGGTCGGGTCGGCCTCGGCGTAGCCGAGCGCCTGCGCCTCCTCCAGCGACTCGGCGAAGCTGGCGCCGGATGAGTCCATCCGGTCCAGGATGTAGTTGGTCGTGCCGTTGACGATGCCGAGCACCCGGTGCACGGTGTCGCCGACCAGCGACTCGCGCAGCGGCCGCAGCAGCGGGATCGCCCCGGCCACCGACGCCTCGTAGTACAGGTCGGCGCCGTACTCGCGGGCCGCGGCGTAGATCTCCGCGCCGTCCTCGGCGAGCAGGGCCTTGTTCGCGGTGACCACGGGCTTGCCGCTCTTCAGCGCGGCCAGCAGCAGCGACCTGGCCGGCTCGATGCCGCCGATCACCTCGACCACGATGTCGACGTCCGGCCGGGTCACCAGCGCCTGCGCGTCCGCGGTGAGCAGCGCCGTGTCGATCTTCGCCGTCCGCGGGTGGCCGGGCCGGCGCACCGCGATGCCGGCCAGCTCCAGCCGGGCGCCGACCCGCAGCGCGAGGTCGCCGGCCTGCTCGGCGAGCAGCCGGGCCACCTGCGATCCGACCACCCCGCAGCCGAGCAGGGCCACCTTGAGCGTGGGCAGCGTGCGTTCGGCGCGGTCGCTCATCCGACGTCCAGGGCGAGCAGGTCGTCCAGGGTCTCGCGGCGGACGATCTCCCGCGGCGCGCCGTCGCCGACCGCGACGACGGCGGGCCGCGGCACGTGGTTGTAGTTGCTGGCCAGCGACCGGCAGTAGGCGCCGGTCGCCGGGACCGCCAGCAGGTCGCCGGGCGCCGAGACGGACGCAATGCGGCTCATGGGATCACCAGCATAGGCGCGTTTGGCCGCCGGGGAGCGGGCCCCGGGCGGGGACGGGAGCGAGGAGCCACGGATCGTTCGGCAGAAAATGGCACGGCGTGCGGCGGCCAGGGCACGGACGACACGGATCCTCTCGTTCGGGTCGAAGGGCTCGGTCAGGTACGCGTCCGCGCCCGCCCTGCTGCCCCTGGCCTTCTCGTCTGGGCGCGCGGTCGTCGACGAGATCGAACCAGACGCCGTCGCGACCGCGGATGCACGCTCAGCCGATATCAGGGAACTGCTGCCACGGCTCGTGCTGAGCCGATGACCGGTTCGTCGCACCGGCCGGAAGCACCGTCGGCCTCGCTACATGGCACAACGGTCTCCCGCATGGATATCTTGACTAGGACAAGCGTTTGTTCTAGCCTCGCTCGCAAGCACTTCGAGTCATTCCACGCAGGGAGGGCCCGTGCAGCAACCGCCCGGAAACGTCACCGAAGTCCTCAACCAGTACGCCATGAAGCGCCTGTCACGGCGCGACGTGCTGAAGCGGGCAGGGGCGCTCGGCATCGGCGCCTCCGTGATCGGCCCGCTGCTCGCCGCATGCAGTTCCTCTGGTTCCGCCGCGTCCGACTCCGCTGGCGGGTCGGCGAGCGGCACCCCCAAGGTCGGCGGCGTCTTCCGCGAGGGCTACGACCGCGACTTCACCCCGCCGAACCCAGTCAAGAACTCCTGGGCGGACCCGGACTTCAACGCCCTGTTCGAGGCGCTGGTCATGCGGAACCCCGAGGGGCAGATCGTGCCCATGCTGGCCGACAAGTTCTCCAGCGGACCGACGGGGTGGACGTTCCACCTGCGGTCCGGGCTGAAGTACCAGTCCGGCGCGCCGCTGACCCCAGCCAGCGTGGTCCAGGACTTCAACCTGTTCCGCAACCCCAACATCGGGCAGAATCCCCCGTTCTGGGCGCCCGTTACCAACGTGACGGCCGACGGGCAGGAGATTGTGTGCCACACCTCGCACCCGTTCCAGGCGTTCCAGGAGACGATCGTCACCGAGTACTGCTACATCATGAACCCGGCGACCTGGAAGGCTCAGGGCGCCAAGTACGGCACCGAGCCTACCGATGGCACCGGTCCGTTCACGCTGACCAGCTACGTTCCCGGCCAGCACGTCACGGCCACCCGCTGGGAGGAGTACCCGGGGTCGATCGTGCCGTTCTTCACCAACAAGGGCAAGGCCTACCTCGACCAGGTCGAGTGGATCCCGATCACCCAGGCCTCCGAGCGCGCGCCGCAGATCCAGACCGGGCTCGTCGACGCGGTGAAGAACCCTCCGCCTCAGGATGTCGCCACCCTCAAGGCAGACCAGAACCTGGTCGTGCTGGAGTTCCAGGAACTGTCCAACTTCTTCCTGTCGGTCAACATGGGCGACAGCTCGCTGGGCTTCGATGACCTGCGCGTGCGGCAGGCGATCTCGCACGCGATCGACCGGGAGGCCATCGTGTCGTCCATCTTCCTCGGGCACGCGGCCGCCACGTACGGCCCGGTGATGACCCGGTGGAAGTGGTACAACCCCGCCGTCGAGCAGTACAACCAGTACGACACCGGCCAGGCGGAGACGCTGCTCGACGAGGCGGGCTGGAAGATGGGCCCGAACGGGATCCGGGTCAAGAACGGGAAGCCGCTGGCGTTCACCACCTACAACCTGACCGACCAGACCCAGAACCAGGTCCTGCAGGCCGTGACGCAGATGCTGGCGAAGGTCGGCATCCAGATGACCGTGGAGAGCCTGGCCTCCGCCGCCTTCTACCCGAAGCTCACCAACGAGACGACCTCGTATGCGTTCAAGTGGCTGTGGTCCAGCCCGATCGACGTGGTCGCCTTGTTCGTGCAGTTCTACCAGCCCAAGCTGGCCGCGCTGCAACCCGTCTACGACGCGTTCACAGCCTGGCAGACGGCAGGCACCCTGGACCAGCTGCAGCAGGCGGCGATGGCGTACCAGACCACGTTCGCGCAGCTCGTTCCGCTGATCCCGATCTACACCCAGAACACCATCTGGGTGCACACCCAGAACGTCGTGGGCTGGCAGCCCAACCAGGCCAATCTCTACCCGTTCTACAACGACGTGTGGCTGAAGAACGCGTGACCGATGAGGTTCGCCCTGACCCGCCTCGGCTACGCCGTCATCGTCATCTTCCTGGTCTCGGTCGTGACCTTCCTGGCCCTGCACGCGTCCCCGGGCAGCGTGATCAGCAGCGTGCTGAACGTTTCGACCACGCCGCATTCGGTCATCGTGGCCTACGAGCGCAGTCACGGCCTGCTGGACCCGCTGCCGGTGCAGTACTGGCGGTTCGTGTCGGGCGTGGCGTCGGGCAACTTCGGCACCTCGCTGGTCAGCAACCTGCCGGTGATGCGGATCGTCAGCAACTCGATCGGATACACCGCGCTGCTGGCCGGCTCGGCGTTCCTGCTGATCTTCGGCCTCGGCATCCCCCTCGGCGTGCTGGCCGCGATCGCCGAGGGGTCGGCGCTGGACCGCGCGGTCCGGACGGTGGCCAGCGTGGTGCTGGCCGTCCCGAACTTCGTGCTGGCCATGGTGGCGATCCTGGTCCTGGCGGTGCACCTCAGGGTGCTGCCCGCGGGCGGGACGGGCTCCTTCTCCGACCTGATCCTGCCGACCTTGGTGCTCGCCGCGGAACCGTGGTCACTGACCGTGCGCGTGATGAGGACGTCATTCTTGGAGCACATGTCAGCAGACTTCACGAGGACCCTGCGGGCCCGGGGCATCCCGGAGTGGCGGATCCAGTGGCGGCACGTCCTGCGCAACTCCATCGGCCCGGTGATCTCGCTCGGCATCCTGCAGGTCCGCAACCTGCTGGCCTACACGCTGCTCGTCGAGGTCATCTTCGACTGGCCCGGCCTCGGCACGCAGCTGGTGAACTCGGTGCTGCAGCGGGACTACAACGTTACCGAAGTGCTCACGCTGCTGCTGGCCGCGGTGATCGTGCTGGCCAGCGCGCTCGGCGACATCCTGCTGAGCCTGGTCGACCCGCGGGTCCGGGTGAGCGGGGAGAGGGTGTAAGCGATGGCGGCAGCCCCCCTCGTAACCGAGCGGCTGGTCCGGCCGAAGGAGCGGCGCTGGCTGCGTAACGTGGCAGGCCGACACAATATCGGCTGGCTGGCCGGGTGCGTCGTCCTGCTCGCCATCGGATCGATCGGCGTCATCATCCAGGCCGTGCCGTCGCTGCGGCCCGTCTATCTGCAGCAGGACCTGAGCCACACGCTGAAGCCGCCGTTGTCCCCGCATCACCTGCTCGGCACCGACAACCTCGGCCGGGATCTCGCCTGGCAACTTGTTGGCGGCCTAGGGACCTCGCTGGCCATCGGGATCGGGGTATCCGTGCTGTCCGTGGTGCTCGGCCTGGTGATCGGTATCCTCGGCGGCTTCTTCGGCCGGGCCGCGGACGCGGTCGCCAACGTGATCGTGGATGTCACCTGGGCATTCCCGGCCATCCTGCTGGCCGTGGTGTTCGCAGGCTGGATCGGGCCGAGCCTGACGACCGTTATCCTCGCGCTCGCGCTGACCAACTGGGCGGGGTTCGCCAGGATCGTCCGCGGCGAGGTGCTGTCGCTGCGCGAGCGCGACTTCGTCAGCGCGGCGCGGATGCTGGGAGTGCCCAAGGTCATCATCAGCGTCCGGCATATGGTGGTGAACCTTGTGCCGGTCACGATCGTGCTCGCGGTTTACTTCGTGGCCACGTCAATCATCGGGGAGGCGGGGCTGACCTTCCTCGGCCTGGGCGTCCAGCCGCCGATGCCGAGTCTCGGCCTGATCCTGTCGACCGGCCGCCAGTACATCGACATCACCTGGTGGCCGGTCGTGCTGCCCGGCGTGCTGCTGGCGGTGCTCGTACTGTTCCTGAACGCGCTGGGCGACCACTTGCGCGCGCGGCTGGACCCGCAAGGCCGGGTGCGGCGCTAGTGAACAGCAACCTGCTCCCAGAGTTGCCCGCCCGCAGCGCAAATCCAGGGCGCGTCGGCGCGCTGGAGATAGCCGGCCTGTGCATTTCCCGCCGGGAGCGGCGGCAGCCGATCAGCCTGGTCACTGACCTGAGCCTGTCGGTCGCGGACGGGGAGATCGTCGGGCTGGTGGGCGAGAGCGGATCCGGCAAGAGCCTGACCGCGCTGGCCTGCATGGGCCTGCTGCCCCGCGGCGTCGCCATCACGGCGGGCGATGTCCGGTTGGGCGGGATCTCGCTGGTCGGCATGGAGCGCAAGAAGCTCCGCGTGCTGCGGGGCAGCTCCATCAGCATGATCTTCCAGGACCCGCTGGCCAGCCTCGACCCGTGCGCTCGAATCGGCAGCCAGATGGTGGAAACGATCTTGGCCCACAAGGACATCTCGGCGGCGGAGGCTCGCAAGGATGCCGTGGAGCTACTGGACCGTGCCGGGATCCCACGGGCCGCGGAGCGGATGCGCTGCTACCCGCACGAGTTCTCCGGCGGCATGCGGCAGCGGGTGATGATCGCCGCGGCACTCGTGCTCAAGCCGCGTGTCCTGATCGCAGACGAGCCGACGACTGCGCTGGACGTCACCACCCAGGCCGGGATCGTCGAGCTGGTGCTGGAGCTGCGCCGGGAGCTTGACATGGCAGTCATCTGGATCTCGCACGACCTCGGCCTGGTGGGGCAGCTGGCCGACCGGGTGGCGGTGATGTACGCCGGTGAGGTGGTCGAGGTGGCCGACGTGCAGCACCTGTTCGCCGTGCCCAGGCACCCCTACACTCACGGCCTGATCCGCAGCGGGCGCAGGGGCGAGTTCGGCGCGCGGTTCGGGTTCATCCGCGGCAGCGTAGCTGAGCCTGGTCACTGGCCGGGCGGCTGCCGTTTCGCGCCGCGTTGCGACCGAGTGCTGGCGGGATGCGACCGCCATCCGGAGCTGGCGCTGCTCGACAAGGCCGGCGTCCGGTGCATCAACCCGATGACGGGAGGCAGCGGGCAGTGACGGGGGTCATTGAGATGGAGGCCGTCACCAAGGTCTACCGCGGCCGGGCCGGCACGACCGCCGTTGACGGCATCTCATTCGTCGTCGGCGAGGGCGAGACGCTGGGCATCGTCGGCGAGAGCGGGAGCGGGAAGACGACTGTCGCGCGGATGCTGCTGAGGCTCACGCGACCGACGTCCGGGCGGGTCCTGGTCGGCGGCAGCGACATTTGGCAGGCCAACAGGGCCGAGAGGAAGAGGCTCCCCCGGATCGTCCAGGCGGTCTTCCAGGACCCGTTCGCCTCCCTGGATCCCAGGATGCGGGTCGGCCCGTGCATCTGCGAGGGATCCTGCCGGGTGTTCGGCCGGAAGGAAGCGGCAGCCGACGTCGATCGCCTGCTGGACCTGGTCGGCATCCCGCGGCGGTACGCCGACTACTACCCGCATGAGCTGTCAGGCGGCCAGCGGCAGCGGGTGGCCATCGCCCGCGCCATCGCCATGCGCCCGACCATCCTGGTCGCGGACGAGCCGGTCAGCGCGCTGGACGTGTCCATGCAGGGCCAAGTGCTGAACCTGCTCACCGACTTGCGCGCCGAGTTCCAACTAACTTGCGTCTTCATCAGCCACGACCTCGGGATAGTGCGGCAGTTCTGCGAGCGGGTACTGGTGATGCAGCGGGGCAAAGTGGTCGAGGAGGGTGACCCCGGAGAGATATTCCTGGCAGCCCGGCATCCGTACACCCAGAGCCTAGTCGCGGCGATCCCGCGGATCCCGGCATGACCGCGCTCCGGCTGCCCGTCCCCGCGGCGGTGGAGATGGGCCTCGAGGCGGGCGGCCTGGGCCTGGCGGTGCGCGGCCTCCGCTGGGACTGGACTGGGTCGGATTTGGCCATGCTGCTCCTGCATGCGGTCGGCGCCGACCTGGACGAGCTGCGGTGGCTCGCCGACCGGATGGTGCCTGCGGGCGTTTCCGTGCTCAGCATCGACCTGCCTGGCCACGGGCTCAGCGACGGCGCCAGCCTGGTGCCCGCGCAGGGCAGCAAGGCCATCTGCGCCGCCCTGGCGGCGCTCGGCCGGGACGCTGCGGGCGTCGCTGCGGTCCTCGCCCAGGGCCAGAGCGCCGGGCTGCTCCTGCAGACCGAGCTGCCCGGCCGGGCCGACCCGCCGGTAGCGGCGATCCTGCTCGACCCGCGGCCGCTGGCGGCCGGGCAGCGCTGCGCCGGCTGCTGGCGCCTCATTCCCAAGCTGCTGGTGGTACCGGCCGACAGCAAGCACGCACGGTTCGCGGCCGAGATAGTCCGCAGCACCAACGCCTGGACGCTGCAGGCGGACCTGCACGGCTTCGGCGGGCCGGAGCGGAGCGAGATCGCCGAGACCCAGATAGCCAGCCTGGTGCTGAAGTTCGCGCTGGAGGTGGCGGCGTACGAGCTAGCTGGCCGCCGGGCGGCCGGGTCGGCATGACCGAGTCCGAGCAAGGAGGTTCCGTGAACCTGGCAGCGCTCTACCGGCAGATGTGCATGATCCGGCGGTTCGAGGAACAGCTGATGGCCCTCGTCCAGTCGCGGGAGCTTGCCGGGTCAGTGCACTTGTGCATCGGGCAGGAAGCCATCCCCGTCGGTGCGTGTGCCGCCCTCGAGCCCGGCGATGCCGTCATCGGCACCTACCGCGGGCACGGATGGGCCATTGCGCGCCGCGTGCCGCTGGCCGAGCTGTTCGCGGAGGTGCTCGGCCGCGCATCCGCGCTGAACTCCGGCCGGGGCGGCTCGCCCTACCTGATGGCGCCGCGGTACGGGTACCTCGGGGAGAACTCCATCGTCGGGGCGGGCCTGCCGATGGCGGCCGGCGCCGCGCTGGCCCGCAAGCTGCAGGGCGCCGGCACGGCGGCCGTGGTGTCGATCGGCGACGGCGCGATGAACCAGGGAGCGGTGCACGAGTCGCTGAACCTGGCCGCCGTGCTGGGATTGCCGCTGCTGGTGATCGTGGAGAACAACGGCTACGCGGAGATGACGCCGGCCGCCGCGCTGACCGCGGTGCCGGCCCACCAGCGCGCCCCGGCCTACCGGATGCGGGGCGAGGTGGTGGACGGCAACGACCCGATCGCGGTCGCCGAGGCCGTCCGGGCGGTGCGCGCCGAGGTCATCAGCGAGCAGCGGCCTGCGCTGATCGAGGCGATGACCCACCGCCTGGTCGGCCACTACTCCGGGGACGCCCAGGCGTACCGGCCGCCGGGCGAACTCGCGGCCGCACGCCGGGCCGACCCGGTCGCGCGGCTGGCCGCGCGGATCGGCGAGGCGGCAGCCGGCATCGACGAGGCGGCCCAGGCCGATATCCTCGCCGCCCTGGCGGCGGCGCGAGCGGTCCCGTTCCCCGACCCTGCCCACGTGACTAGCGGAATCTACGCCGAGGAGCCGTGATGACCGCCACCGAGCTGACCTATATCCGGGCCGTCAACGAGGCCCTGAGGTGGTCGCTGGAAACATTCGCCGACACGATCGTGCTCGGTGAGGACATCGGCCTCCCGAACGGGCCGTTCGGAGCGACCAAGGGCCTGTACTCGCAGTTCGGCGGCAGGGTGATCGACACCCCGATCTCGGAATCGGCGATGATCGGGACCGCCCTCGGTGCCGCGGTCTCCGGGCTGCGCCCGGTCGTCGAGATCATGTACGCGGACTTCCTGATGGTGGCGATGGACCAGATCGTCAATCAGGTGGCAAACATCCGGTACGTGTCCGGCGGCACCCTGGTGCCGAGGCTCACGATCCGCACCCAGCAGGGCGCCACGCCCGGCTCGTGCGCCCAGCATAGCCAGAGCCTGGAGGCATTCTTCGCGCACGTACCCGGGCTGCGGGTCGGCCTCGCCGCGGACGCAGCATCCGCCTACGCGATGCTGCGGGCCGCCATTGCCAGCGACGACCCGGTCATGCTGTTCGAGAGCCGACGGCTGTACCCGGTCAAGGGGCTGGTGGAGCTGGACGCGCCGGTCGAGAGCGTCGGCGGCGCCCGGGTCGCCGCCGACGGCGACGACATGACCGTCGTCAGCTGGGGCTCGGCAGTGCCCGACGTGCTAGCCGCCCGGAAGGAACTGGCCGCCGACGGCGTCAGCGCCGCAGTGATCGACCTGCGTTGGCTGTCGCCGCTCGACCTGCGGCCGGTGCTGGAGTCGGTCGAGCACACCGGCAGACTCGCCGTCGTGCACGAGGCCAATCGGACCGCCGGCTTCGGCGCCGAGGTCGTCGCCAGGGTCACCGAGACGGCCGGCTGCAAGCTGGCGGCCCCACCGGTCCGCATCGCCGCCGCCGACGGCCGGGTACCGGCTTCCCCGGTCTTGTCCGAGGCGCTGCTACCGGGGCCCGCGCGAATCCGCTCCGAGCTCGCCGCGCTGGCGGCAGGGCCCGCCCGGAACTCGCGGACCCTCTCCGCCTGACCACCGACCGTCGATCACGAAGGAGCAGCCACAAGAATGTCCTGCCGACGACTCGAGGGCCGCAGCGCCCTCATCACCGGCGCCGCCAGCGGCGTGGGCCGCGCCACCGCCAAGCGGTTCGCCGAGGAGGGCGCCAGCACCATCGGCCTGTTCGACCTGAACGCGGGCAATCTCGAGGTGGTCGCCGCCGAGGTGGCCGAGCGCGGCGCCAAGCCGTTGACCTATGTCGGCGACGTCGCCGACACCGCGAACTGCCGGGAGTCGATCAGCCGGATGGTGGCCGAGGGGGGGCGGCTGGACATTTTGGTCAGCAACGCCCCCGCGCACAGCGCCGCGCCGTTCCTCGAGATGACCGTCGAGGAGTGGGACCGGGTGATGGCAGTCATGCTGCGGGCCTCCTTCGTGCTCGGCCAGCTGGCCGCCCGGGTCATGGCCGCCGACGGGAAGGGCGGCTCGATCAACTACACTGCCTCGATCTCCGCGATCGGCGCTTCGGTCGAGTACGCGCACTACGGCGCGGCCAAGGCCGGCATCGTCAACCTGGCCAAGACCATGGCGCTGGAGCTGGTCAGCAAGCGCATCCGGGTGAACACCGTCAGCCCCGGACCACTCGACACGCCGCAGTCGCTGGCCGTCTTGGGCAGCGAGGAAGCCATGCAGCGCGCCCGCGAGCACTGGCCGCTCGTACCGATGGGCCGTCTCGGCCTGCCGGAGGAGATCGCCGCCGCCTATGCCTACCTAGCCTCCGACGACGCCGCCTATGTCACCGGCCACAACCTTGTCGTGGACGGCGGAACCACCGCGCACGCCTACTCAATCCCTGAGGAGCTGACGGCACGATGAAGATCAACGACCACCTGTACCTCGTCGGCGGCGGCGACTACGGTTTCAACCTGTCCGGCCGACTCGACGCCAACAGCTACGTCGTCGACACCGGCGAAGGATTGTGGATGATCGACGCCGGGTTCGACGGGGGAGAGCAGGTCCTCGGCAACATCCGGGCCGACGGGCTGGACCCGCGCGCCATCGTCCGGCTGTTCGTTACCCACTATCACGCCGACCACACGGGCGCGCTGGCCGTGGTGCGCCGGGCGCTGTCGCCCGACGTCCAGGTGGCCGTCTCGGCCGAGGTGGCCGATGCGGTCCGGGCTGGTGACGAAAAGGCCAACGGGCTGGCCTGGGCCAAGAGCTTCGGGTTCTACCCGCCGGAATTCGTCCTGGAGCCGTGCCCGGTTGACGTGGAACTCGTGGATGGGCAGAGGTTCGAAGCGGGCCGCTTCGCGATCACCGCCATCGACACGCCCGGGCACTGCCACGGCCACATCTGCTTCCTCGTCACCGGGGGGGCCGGCGGGTACCTGTTCACCGGCGACCATGTCTTCTGGGGCGGCAAGATCATCCTCCAGAACGTGGAGGACTCCAGCGTCCAGGACTACGCCCGATCTATGAACAAGCTGCTGGGCTACGAATTCTCGGCGCTGCTGCCGGGTCACCTGGCGTTCTCGATGGTGAACGGAAAGCGCCACATCGAGACGGCGGCGAGCCAGTTCAACAAGATCGGCCTCCCGGCGAACCTGCTTTGACGGCGCCGTCGTACGGCCGTGCCGCCGAGCATGCGCAGCCGCGCCGGTCCGGTGAGCCTGCGGAGTTCGCCGTAGCGGTCGGCCTCGCGCTGCTGCCAGGCCGCGGGCTGACCGAGAACGTGACGGTCATCGTCCGGGACGCGCTCATCGCGGAGGTCCGCGAGGGACACCCGGGAAGCCAGCTTCCCGGCCTCATCTTCGACCGGCCAGGCGCCACCCTGCTGCCAGGCCTGATCGACAGCCACGTGCATCTCAGCTTCAGCGGCGGGGCCGATCCGCTCGCGGACATGTCCGGCGCTACGGACGTGAGCATCGGCATGCGCTCGGCGCACAACGCCCAGATCGCCCTGGCCAGCGGAATCACGACCGTCGCTGACTGCGGCTCACGCCGCGGAGTGGTACTCGAGCTGCGCAGCGCGGTGGCCAACGGCCTGATAACCGGTCCGCGGATCCTGGCCTCCGGCACGCCCATCACCACAACCGCCGGGCACTGCGCCTGGCTCGGCGGCTGCGCCGACTCGGGTGAGGAGGTGATCCGCCAGGCACGCCGTCAGGTGGCCGCCGGCGCCGACTTCCTGAAAATCATGATGACCGGCGGCAACCTGACCCCCGGCAGCAACCCCCTCATGCTGCAGTATCCCCCCGCCGTCATCGAGACGCTGGCCGCGGAGGCGCGCAGGCTCGGACGGCCACTGGTCGCGCACGCGCACTCGGAAGAAGCGGTCGCGATCGCCGCGGCAACCGGCGTGCCGATCGTCGCCCACGCGACCTGCCAGTCACCGCGCGGCATCGGCATCAGTGAGGCCACGCTGAAGGCCCTCGTCCGGGCAGGGACCGTGGTCGACCCGACCATCACGGTCGGCATGCCCCCGCTCGCCGACGGCCGGCCCGCTGCGACCGACCGGGCCCGGATCCGGGCCGAGATGCTACCGGTCTTCGCCGCGATGGCCGACGCCGGCGTGCCGCTGCTGGCCGGCAGCGACGCCGGGGTGACCAACGTCCGGCACGACAGCGCCGCACGTGCCGTCCTGGCGCTGCACACCGATGTCGGGCTGACGCTGGCCGCGGCCATCCACGCAGCCACCGGCGAGGCGGCGCGGGCACTTGGCATCGCCCACCTGACCGGCTCGATCGCCCCCGGCCTCGCCGCCGACCTGGTCTTGTTCGAGGCGGACCTGCGCAGCCAGCCGTCCGCCCTGCTACGGCCCGCGCGGGTGTGGCTCGGCGGGCGGCTGGCCGCAGCCGACGGCCGGATCATCCTGTAAGCCGACTGGAACCGGGAAGACCGCATGGACGAAATCTTCGAGTACCGCTTTACCCGGCTCGACCCGATCGGCGGTGCCCACATCGACCCGCCGAGCGTGGCCGTGTATGAGACCCTCATGGTCAAGGGACCAGGGGATCGGCCCATCCCCGGCCTGGCCACGTCCTGGTCGGTCAGCCAGGACCAGCTCACCTGGCGACTGCGGCTGCGGCCGGGCGCCCGGTTCCACTCCGGCGCGGCGTGCGACGCGGCCGCGGTCGCGGCAGCGCTCGAGCGCTGCCGCTGGGGCGACGGGCTATCCCGGCAGATCTGGTACTGGGACCCGGTGGACCGGGTCAGCGTGGCCGATGAGGCTACCATCGACATCCGCCTGCACTACCCGTACGCCCGGCTGCCGACCCTGCTGTGGGGCACGCACACCGCGATCTGCAATGTCCAGCGGCGCGCCGAACTCGGCGACGACTACGGCCGGGCCGACGCCGACGGCACCGGCGCGTACCGGCTGGCCTCCTTCGCCCCCACCCTGGTCGTCGCCGAGCGGGCCGACATCCCGGCGCCGGCGGCCGCCGGGTCCCGGAAAGCCCCGCGCGTGCTGCGCTGGCACTCCCGGCCCGCGCAGAGCGCACGGGAACAGGCCGTGCGCGACGGCGCCGGCAGCGTGGTCCGGGCCGTGGCGCCCGGCTGCCTTCCCGCCAGCGGCTGGCGGTATCACGAGCAGCCCGAAGTGTCGCAGTTCTACCTCGCGCTCAACTTCGATGACCCCCTCGGGTTCGCCGACCTCAGCCTGCGCCGGGCCATCGAAGGCTTCATCGACCGGCGCGCCCTTGTCGAGGCCGCCTTTGCCGGGCGCGGCGACGGCCGCCGCTCACCGGTGCCGACCGGCGGCGCGCTCGCGATGGCCTTCGACCCGGCCAGCATGCATCCCATGCCCGAAGCCGAGGCCCGGGCAGTCCTCGACCGGCTCGGCTTCCGGCTGAACAACCGGGGTGTCAGGGAACGAGATCAGCGCGAGTTCCGGATCTCCTGTGTGACCCAGGACGCCGAGCCGTTCCGCCGGCTGACCGGGGAGCTGGCGCGCCAGCTGCGCCGGGCGGGAATCGAGATCGGATTCCGCTACATCAGGCCGTTCGAGGAGTTCTATGCCGCCTGTAGCCAGCGCCCGCAGGCGATCGTGTCCAAGTGGCTCTGGCAGGACGCGATCGAGGCGGTGATCGGGTTCTCCCGGTCGGACTGCGCGGCAGATGGCGGCGGCAACTGGCAGGCGGCCCGGCTGCCAGCTGTGGACGCCGCGTTCGACAGGTACCTGCGCGCCGCGGCTGGCCTGCAGCTCGAGGACGCCAGCCGGGGCGTGCAGGAAGCCTTCATGCGGGAGCTGCCGTACATCCCTCTCTGCTCGCCAGCGGAAACCTACGCCGTGGCCTGCGACGTCGAGGGGTTCGACCCAGTTCCCGGTACGCTGTACCCACGCTACGACCGGATCGGCGTCACCGGTGGCTGAGCCGGATGTCTACTGCGTGTTGCTCGCCCGCCGGGATGACGTCACACGCGAGGACTTCCTCCGGACCTGGCTCGGCGAGCACCGACGCCTGATCGGCGAGCTGCCGGGTCTTGCCGACGTCGAACTGCTTCCGGTCGCCGACCCTGCGCCCGGCGGGCCGGACGGCGTCGGCCTGCTCTACTTCGCCAGCGCGGCGGCGATGCGAGCCGCGCTGGCGTCGCCGACGGCCGTCCGGCTGCGCGAGCACACGGCCAGCTTCGCCAAGTCAGCCGAGGCCACCCGCCTGCTCCTGGTCGCAGGCCAGCGTACGGACGCACCGTGACCGCGCCGTCAGCCGCTGAGGCGACCGGGGCCGAGCCCGCGCCGATCCCGTTCGGCTACCTGGACCGGTGGACCGCCCGGCCGGGCGAGCGGCTCGAACTCAAGGTCAGCAACGAACATCCCTACCAGGTGAGCGTGGTCCGGCTGGTCCAGGGCGACACCAGCGCGCACGGACCCGGCCACCTTGAGGTCACCCAGGACTGGTGGCCGCCCCGCGGCTATCCAGGCCGCGTGCAGCCGGTCACACCCGGATCGCGGGCGGTCTCCGGCCTGCTACCGCTCCCGGATGACGCTCGGCAGGTCACACTGGGACTGCTCTTCCGACCGGGCACGCTGGCAACCGACGGACCGCAAACCGTCGCCGCGCTGCTGGCCGCGGACGGCCGACCATGCCTGGCGCTCGCGCTTACCGCCGACGGAAACTGCGAGCTGCGCCTGAAATGTGCCGGCCCCGGTTGCGACAGGGCCGACCGACCCGTGCGCCCGCCCGGCAGCCAGCGGCTACGCGTCGGCCGCTGGTACCGCGCCCGGATCTCGGCCGACCTCGACGCCCGGTCCGCCGAACTCGAGATCGCCAGCGTCGACGGCGCGCCGAGCGGGCCACAGCGCCTAAGCGCGCGGACAGGCCTGCGGCCCGCAGAGGCCGGGTGGCTCGCCGGCCAGGGACGGCCCAGCCGTCTCGTGCTCGCGGCTGCGGCCGCGCACGGGAGCCAGGCCGAACTCGCTCATTTCACCGGCAAGATCGAGGCGCCGGTCCTCACCGCCCGGGGACCGGATGGAAGCCAGGCGCTCACAGTTTGCTGGCGCCTCGGTCCGGCGAGGGGCGCCGCCATCGAGGACGACAGCGGCCACCGCGCAGTACTTCAGCTGGTGAACACTCCGATGACCGCGGTCACCGGGCACTGCTGGGACGGCGCCGTTCTGGACTTCCGGCAGGCCCCGGCCCAGTACGAGGCGCTCGCCTTCCACGCCGACGACCTGACCGACGCCGGGTGGGAGACCACCGCCGTCATCCCGCTGCCGGACACGCTGGCGTCCGGCGTCTACGCCGCCAAGCTGACCGCCGATGGCGGCGACCGGTACGTCCCCTTCTTCGTAGCGCCGGCCGCGGGCCAGCCGCGGAACCGCATCGCCGTGCTGATGCCCACGTTCACCTACCTCGCTTACGCCAACGAGCACGTGCGCGAGGGCGTCGGGGAGTTCGGGGACATCCAGACCTGGCCGTCCCGGCAGGACCTGGAGATCTCCGCGCACCGGGATTTCGGCCTCTCCCTGTACGATCGGCACGCCGACGGTACCGGGGTCTGCTATTCCTCACTGCTCCGGCCCGTGCTCAACCTCGACCCGAGCTACCGGTTCTGGCTATTCGGCGGCCCCGTGCACCTGGGCGAGGACCTGTACCTGCTGGACTGGCTGGAGCGGCTCGGCCATGGCTACGACGTCGTTACCGATCATCTCGTGCACGCCGAGGGCGCCGCGGTGCTCGCTGACTATTCGGTGGTCATGACCGGGAGCCATCCCGAGTACGCCAGCAGCCGACTGCTGGACGCACTCCAGGCGCACGTGGACCGCGGCGGCAAGCTCATGTACCTGGGAGGCAACGGATTCTACTGGGTAACCTCGGTCGATCCGGCTGCGCCGCACATCATCGAGATCCGCCGCGGCACGTCCGGTTCGCGGGTGTGGGAAAGCGCGCCGGGCGAAGGCTATCACTCGACCACCGGAGAGCCTGGCGGGTTGTGGCGGCACCGGGGCAGGCCGCCAAACCAGCTAACCGGCGTGGGTTTCGCCGCCCAGGGAGCCGACACGAAGGCGCCTGGCTACCGCCGGGTCCTGCCCCCCGAGCTGGAGGACCAGTGGGGCTTCGTGTTCGACGGCATCGCCGCCGAGGAGATCATCGGCGAGAGAGGCCTGCTGCTGGGCGGGGCCGCCGGGAACGAGATCGACCGGGCCGACGTCACCCGGGGGACGCCGGCCGAAACCGTCGTGCTGGCAACCTCGACCGGGCACAGCGACGCTTACCAGCTCGCCCTCGAGGACATGTTGCTGAACGGGCCCGGGCACGGCGGCACGCAGCAGCCGCTGGTGCGTTCCGACATCGCCGTCACCCCGTATGCCGGCGGCGGGTGCGTGTTCTCTGTCGGTGCGATCACGTGGCTCGGCGCGCTGGCCTACAACCGCTACGACAATCCGGTCGCCCGGATGACGCGCAACGTCCTGGAACGGTTCCTGGACCACCAGGACTAGCTGAGCGTCCTGCGCAGCACGTTGGTGCAGATCCGGGCCATGTCGTTGCGGCCACCGCGGACCGGGAGGCAACCACTGGCCGCGATCGAGCCGAGGCTGAAGATCAGGCCCCCGGCCGGAGTAACGCGGATAGTCATGTCGCACCTGACGAGCGGATCGGGTGCGCGGCCGATGCCGTCTTCGAACGAGCGGAAGAACTGTCCCCCGGCCGGGCGCGCGCTGGCCAACACCGTGCACCCAGGCGGAGCCAGCGCTGGGTCGTGGCGGTCGAACTCGATAGCAACCGCGCCGCCGACGTTGAGCCCTTCCAACCCGATTGTGCCGGCTTCGGTCCCCTCGAATACCCAGGCGAACTCCGGGCTCCGCGACGCCTCGGTCCGCTGGTAGGGCAGGCCGCAGTCCCAGCCGAAACCGGCGAACCCAACGCCCAGCAGCGCGTCCGGCGGGCGGCCGCAGGCACGCCAGATGCCGCCGGGCTGCCGGTCGAACACGTGGCAGGCCTCACCCGGTTCCGCGGCCGAGGTCTGCGAGCCGCCCTCACGCCGCACCTCAAGCAGATGCGGCCGGGCCGGATGCACGGACGTCACCCAGTACAGGCCGTTCCCGCCCAGATAGAGAACGCTGCCGCCGCAGCCGATGAACGCCTCCAGCGCGTCGAGCATCGGCCCGGTCCAGTACTCCGGATGGGCCGACAGCACCAGAGTGCGGCAGCCGTCCAGGGCGCCGCGCCCTTCGGCATGCAAGGTGGCGTCGGTCAGCACGCCGAACGGCGCGCCGGTCTGCTCGAGCCACCAGTTCACATACAGGTCGGCCATCAGCAGGTGCGTGGCAGCCCCGTCCGGCGCCGCCTCGGCTCCGGCAAAGGAGTCGAGCCCGTCGACCTCCAGTCTGGAGCCCGGCTCGATGGTCGGCATGGGCTTGAGCCGCGTGCTCACGTACACGGGCGAGCCGTCCCGGTGCAGTGCATAGTGCGACAGGCCCGGATACCGCACCGGGTCTCGCCCCAAGTTCGCGTATGCCTGCCAGGTGAACGTCGGCGCCAGCAGCAGGACCGGCGGGTTGCGGTCGGGCTCCACCACGAAGGGCAAGTCGGCCCGGCCGTCCGCGTCCGACGCCCGCAGCACGTAGATGCCGCTCGGCGCGGCGGCCGGCACGGTCACCTGGTGCGTCTCCGGCCAGCCACAGTCCTCGAGGTCGTCACGATGGAAATGGACGGTGTGGTAGCCGACGCCCGGCCGTGCCACCCCTCCGCAAGGAGGCCCGGTCACACCGAGGCTGGGCGCATTGACCAGGCGACCGTGCCGACCATGGCCTGACAGGTCGGCAATCTGCTCCAGGGCGCCGACCGGCCCGAACGCCCACCGGGCCAGCACGGCAGCCTCGCCCGCCCCCGCCCTCACGCCCCAGTTCATGATGTCCATCAGCGCGACCGCATCGGGAGTGCCACCGATCAGGCTGGGGACCGAGACCTTGCCGTCGAGGCCCGCCAGCGGCGGCATCCCCGGCACCAGGGCCGCGCCCAGCGCCAGCGGTGACCCGGCACGCGGCCGCAGCGGCCGGGCGGCCGGGCGGGTCAACAGGTACGGCCCGCCGGTACGTCCCGCCTGGCCCCACGCCAGCAGCGCGCCGTCGTCGGCGCTGAACCCGGCAGCGACGAAGTACCACACCCGCTCGCGCACGTCATGGGGCGAGGTCAGCACCGCCCGGCCCGCCTCGCCGGGCAGCCGCAGCCCGAGCCTGCCGTGCTCGGCCACCACCAGCGCAGGCCCCTCCGCCGTGAGCCAGGAGGCGATCACCGTCCGCTTGTCCAGTCGCGTGAACAGCGCCCACATGACCAGGGTTGCGGCGCCCTCCTGTCCGGTGAAGCAGGCATCGACGACACCGAACGAGCCCACGGCCGTGGGCTGCTCGGTCACCGGGGCTACCTGGGCGACCGGCCAGGGCTGCTCCTCGGCCAGGAAGCCGGGACCGGCGGGATGCGGGTCGCCGTGTGACAGCCTGAGCACGCGGACGTCCGGCGCGGACTTCACGCCCGAGAGCCTCGCGTGGACTAGCGAATCCGGTCTAACCTCGAAGCTATCAAGGTATCCCCGCGCCACGGGTGGAGGTTATCATCGAGATCGCGCGCAAGACAAACGCTTGTTCAGTCCGAGGCGGGAACCCGATTGGACGTTGAAGGGGTGGCCGCCGAGGGAGCCGCTCGCACTCAGCGGAGGAGTACCCAGGCTAGCAACCTGGTCGCGGTCGCCCGCGCGGCCGGCGTCGACCCGTCCACGGTGTCCCGCGTGCTGAGGTCTGATCCGGCGGTCCGAGTGCGCCCGGAAACCCGCCGTCGCATCCTCGCGGCGGCAGATCAGCTTGACTACACGCCCAACCTGATCGCGCGTACCCTGGTGACGCGCAAGAGCATGACGCTCGGGCTGATCATCCCGAGTGCGGCTAACGTGGTCTACGAGCAGATCATCCGGGGTGCCGAGCACGCGGCCAGGCAGGCCGGGTACGTGCTGCTGCTGTCAGAGTCCACTGACCTGGGCGCGGCTGATTCGGCCTACAGAGAGCTGGTCCTGGGCGGCAGGGTCGACGGGCTGCTGATAGCGAGCGGCACCAGCCGCGAGTCGCTGCCGCAGCTGCTGCGCGGACAATCGGGCAACTGCCTGATCCTCAATCGCCGGATCCGCGGCCCGATTCCGAGCATCATCGAGGATGACGAACGCGGCATGGCGCGCGGCGTGGAGAAGCTCATCGCACTGGGTCATACCCGCATCGCCTGCCTGGCCGGGCCAGCCGACGTCGACACCGCGACGCGCCGACTGGCCGGCTTCAGGCAGGCGATGCGCGCCGCGGGACTTCCGGTCGGCCGGGGTTACATCCAGCGGGCCCCTTTCGACGAGGCGGGCGGCCACGACGCGATGCTCCGGCTGCTCCGCCTGCCGCGCCCGCCGACGGCGGTGGCGGTGAGCAGCCTCGTTGCCGCCACTGGGGCGCTCGCCGCCTGCCACGAAGCCGGAGTGGCCGTCCCGGGCGAGGTGTCAGTGATCGCCTTCCATGACGCCACGGTTGCCCAGTACCTGACCCCTTCGCTATCCACGATATGGATGCCGTTGTTCGAACTCGGCGAGGCTGCGTCACGCCAGCTGGTCGATCTGATCAACGGCCGCAGCGTCCCGCAGCTGCGTCGGCTGCAGGAGCCAGAACCGCGAGTGATCGAGCGGGCCTCTACCGCCCCCCCTCACGGCGGACCCAGCATGCCTCGCCGACACAAGCCAACAGCAGAGAAACGGGCTTTCACAGTCGGAGGAGACTAACTGGAGGCTGATCGAGGGCGCTGATGGCACTGCCTTCTTTCTCCATCGGGAGCTCCCGGGCCACCCGCGATCGGCCGCCCCGCAGCCGAGCAGGGCCACCTTGAGCGTGGGCAGCGTGCGTTCGGCGCGGTCGCTCATCCGACGTCCAGGGCGAGCAGGTCGTCCAGGGTCTCGCGGCGGACGATCTCCCGCGGCGCGCCGTCGCCGACCGCGACGACGGCGGGCCGCGGCACGTGGTTGTAGTTGCTGGCCAGCGACCGGCAGTAGGCGCCGGTCGCCGGGACCGCCAGCAGGTCGCCGGGCGCCAGGTCGGCCGGCAGCCAGGCGTGCCGCACCACGATGTCGCCGCTCTCGCAGTGGACGCCCACCACGCGGGACAGCATCGGCGGGGCCGACGAGGCGCGGGAGGCCAGCGCGCACTCGTAGTCCGCGTCGTACAGCGCGGTCCTGATGTTGTCGCTCATCCCGCCGTCCACGCTGACGTAGGTGCGCAGCCCGTCGACGTCCTTGACCGTGCCCACCCGGTACAGCGTGACCGTGGACGGCCCGGCGATGGCGCGGCCCGGCTCCACCGTCAGCCGCGGCCTGGGCAGGCCGGCGGCCGCGCACTGGGCGTCCACGATGCCGCGCAGGCTCTGCGCGACGTCCTTGGCCGCGGGCGGGTCATCGTCGCGGGTATAGGCGATGCCGAAGCCGCCGCCGAGGTCGAGCTCGGCGATGTCGATCCCGTGCTCGTCGCGGATCCGGACCGCGAGCCCGACCACCCGGTGCGCGGCCACCTCGAAGCCGGCGGTGTCGAAGATCTGCGAGCCGATGTGCGAGTGCAGCCCGGCGAAGTTCAGGTCCGGGCAGGCGATCACCCGGCGCACCGCCTCGTCGGCTGCGCCCGAGGCCAGCGAGAAGCCGAACTTCTGGTCGTCGTGCGCGGTCGCCATGAACTCGTGCGTGGTCGCCTCGACGCCGGTGGTGACGCGGACCAGGACGTTCGGCGTGACGGCGGCGTCCTCGGCGAGGAAGGCGAGCCTGGCGATCTCCTCGAACGAGTCCGCGACCACGTGGCCGATGCCTGCTCCGACCGCGCGGGCCAGCTCGCCCTGGGCCTTGTTGTTGCCGTGCATGGTGATCTGCCGCGGCGGCACGCCCGCCGACAGCGCCACCTCCAGCTCCCCGCCGGTGCACACGTCCACGCCGAGCCCCTCCGAGCTCACCCAGCGCAGCATCGCGCGGCAGCAGAACGCCTTCGCCGCGTAGCAGACCCGGTCGTCGGGCCCGAACGCGTCGGTGTAGTCCCGGCACCGCGACCGTACGTCCTGCTCGTCGCACACGTACAGCGGCGTGCCGAACCGCTCCGCCAGCTCGCGCACGTCCGCGCCGCCGATCGTCAGCACGCCGCCGTCCCGGCGGGCGCCGCGCGGCCAGATGCCGGGGTGCAGCGCGTTGAGTTCGGCGGGCGGGGCCGGCGGATGGTCGGCGGGCAGCACCTCGCCGTGGCGCGGCCCGGCCGGGTGCGCAATGCGGCTCATGGGATCACCAGCATAGGCGCGTTTGGCCGCCGGGGAGCGGGCCCAGGGCGGGGACGGGGGCCACGAGCCGCGGATCGTTCGGCAGAAAAAGCTCAGCGTGCGGCGGCCAGCTCGCGCACGACGCGGATCATCTCGTTCGGGTCGAAGGGCTTGGTCAGGTACGCGTCCGCGCCCACCCGGCTGCCCCTGGCCTTGTCGTCCTCCTGGGCGCGCGCGCTGATCAGCACGACCTTGATGTGGGCGGTCTGCGGGCTGCGCCGCAGCTGCACCGCCGTCTCCCAGCCGTCCAGCCGCGGCATCATCACGTCCAGCGTGATGACGTCCGGCGCCACCCGGCCCACCTTGTCCAGGCAGTCCTGCCCGTCGACCGCGGTCGACACGTCGAAGCCCTCCAGCTGGAGGTTGACCGCGATCAGCCGCCTGATCACCTCGTCGTCGTCGACGACGAGCACCCGTCCCAGTCCCTGCGTCACGCGGGTGAGGGTAGCGTGTCCGGGCCGGTGATCGCGCGCCGTACCGCCGCGCGCCGGCGGCTGGTACCCTGTGCACGTCGCATGGCCCCCATAGCTCAGGGGAGAGAGCAACGGCCTCCGGAGCCGTGAGCGCAGGTTCGAATCCTGCTGGGGGCGCCACCCGGCCGCCAGCCAGAACCCGCCCTGACCAGGGACGATGCCTGCCGGGGCATCCTGGCCGCCCCGCCATCATCCGCCACGGTGAGCCGCCTCGCGCCGGTGCCCGCCCCCGATGCTCCCCCGGAGCGGCCGCCGGTGCCGCGCGGGTCACGTCCGCCCTCCCGGCGTGCCTTCCCCGTCCCCGCCGTGCCCGTCCGCGGGAGGGAGGGCGGCGTCCATGCGGGTGATCCAGACGTCTTCCAGGCCGGCCACGCAGCGGGCGTACACCCGCATCAGCACCTCGACGCTGTGCCCGGCCCCCCGGGTGCCGCCCCCGGCCACCAGCCCGGGGCTGCCGACCGACCGGGGGTCGATCGCCTCTTCCGGCTTGCCGGGCGGGGTCCAGCCCTCGGGCAGGTTGCCCTTGCTCAGCGGGTTCTTCTCCAGCCGCTTCTTGCGCACGGCGTAGGCCAGCACGCGGTGCATGACGCGCCTGCGGCGGGCGAAGTAATCCGGCGCCGCCGGGCTGCCGTCCAGGCAGGCGGCGAGCGCGTCGAGCAGGTCGCTGAGCACGGCACCGTCGTTCAGCGCGCTGACCGGGAGCGAGGCCCGCTCCAGCCAGGCAAGCGCCCGCCGCTCGTCCTGGCCGGGCGGCCGGGCGTGATCGTTCTGGTTGAGTTCCCTGCGCAGCGCGTGCCGCAGCACGTCGCGGCCGGGAGCCCCGGCCAGGTCCCGCGTGAGGACGGGAAGCGCCACGCTGAGCGTCTCCAGGATCGAGATCCGGCTCTTGGCAGCGGCGTTCCGAGGGCGCGGCCTTGCGGTTCGGGCTGGTCCTGGCGGATGTAGCCGGGCGGGTTGAACGGGAAGCGCAGGAACATGTCTGGAACAGGGCGAGGGTGAGGGCGGGCGCGGGTGAACCGGCCCGCGGCCGGGTCGGCACGGGACCGGACCCGGCCGGTGATCGCGGCGTGCGCCGCCCAGCTGGCCCAGGGCTTGAGCAGCAGGATCAGGCCCGCCCTGGCCGACGGGGACAGACGCCCGGTGACCGGCCGCGGGCGGGCGCGCGGCGGGCGGGTTACCGGGACCCTCCCAGGGAGGAAGCGGCCGGCGCCGCGCCTGGTGCCAGCCGGGGGGCGGGCCGGGCGGTGGCATCCTGCTCGCCGCTTATACGGACGCGGCGCAGGCGGCTGGCGTTGGTGACCACCGACAGCGAGGAGGCGGCCATGGCCGCGGCGGCGATCATCGGGGACAGCAGGATCCCGAAGAACGGGTAGAGCAGCCCGGCGGCGATGGGGATGCCTGCGGTGTTGTAGCCGAACGCCAGGGCCAGGTTCTGGCGGATGTTGCGCATGGTGGCGCGGGACAGCCGGATGGCGGCGGGAACTCCGGCCAGCGACCCGGACATCAGGGTGACGTCGGCGGCCTCGATGGCCACGTCGGTGCCGGTGCCGATGGCCAGGCCAACGTCGGCCTGGGCCAGGGCGGGGGCGTCGTTGATGCCGTCGCCGGTCATGCCCACGGTGCGGCCTTCGGCCTGCAGCCGGGCGACCTCGTCGGCCTTGTCCTGGGGGCGGACCTCGGCGAGTACCCGGGTGATGCCGACGTGGGCGGCGACCTCCTCGGCGGTGCGCCGGGCGTCCCCGGTGATCATGACCACGTCCAGGCCCAGCGCCTTCAGGGACGCGATGGCGGCGGCGGAATCGTCCTTGACCGGGTCGGCGGCGGCGACCAGCCCGGCCGGGCGGCCGTCGACGGCGACCAGCATCGCGGTCTTGCCGGCCGTCGCCAGGCCGACGGCCCGTTCCGGCAGCCCGGCCGGGTCTATGCCGGCGCCCTGCAGCAGCCGGGCGTTGCCGACCAGCACCTGGCGGCCGTCGGCTACGGCCCGCACGCCCTGCCCGGTGACCGACTCGAACCCGGTCGCCTGCGGCACGGGCACACCCCGGGCCGCGGCGCCGGCGGTGATGGCGGCGGCGAGCGGGTGCTCGGAGTCGGCCTCGGCGGCGGCGGCCAGGGCGAGCACGGTGTCGCGGGTGAACCCGTCCAGGGCGGTCACGTCGGTGAGCACGGGCCGCCCGGCGGTGATGGTGCCGGTCTTGTCCAGCACGATGGTGTCCAGCTTGCGGGTGGTCTCGATCGCCCCGGCGTTGCGGAACAGGATGCCGCTGGTGGCTCCCTTGCCGGTGCCGGTCATCACCGCCAGCGGGGTGGCCAGGCCCAGCGCGCACGAGCAGGCGATGACCAGCACGGTCACCGCGACGATCAGAGCGTAGGTGAACGCCGGGGCCGGGCCGGCCACGTACCACAAGGCGAACGCGCCCAGCGCGGCGAAGATCACCGCGGGGACGAACACCGATGACACCAGGTCGGCCAGCCGCTGGATCGGCGGGCGGGACGCCTGGGCGCGGCGGACCATGTCGATGATCTGGGCCAGCGCGGACTCGGCGCCGACCTTGGTGGCACGGATCCGCAGCGACCCGGTGCCGTTGATGGTGGCGCCGGTCACCTCATCGCCGGGGCTTTTCTCGGCCGGGACCGGCTCGCCGGTCAGCATCGACTCATCGACCACCGAATGACCCTCGGTCACCCGGCCGTCGACGGGGATCTTCTCCCCGGGCCGGACCAGCACCACATCGCCCGGGACAACCTGGTCGGCGGGCAGCTCGGTCTCGGTGCCGTCGCGGAGCACCGTCGCGGTGCGGGCCCGCAGCCCCAGCAGCGCCCGGATGGCTTCCCCGGTGCCGGCCTTGGCCCGGGCCTCCAGCAGCCGCCCGACCAGGATCAGGGTCACGATGAACCCGACCTCCTCGTAGTAGACCCCGCGCAGCTTCACCGGCGCCAGCGACGGCGCGATGGTGACCACCAGGCTGTACAGGAACGCGGCGGTGGCGCCCAGGGTGACCAGTGAGTTCATGTCCGGGCTGCGGTGCGCCAGGCCCAGCCAGCCGGTGCGGTGGATCGGCCAGCCGGCATAGGCGAACACCGGCGCGATCAGGGCCAGCCCGAACCACGGGTTGACCAGGATGCCCGGCAGCCAGCCGGGATGGAAGAAGTCGTCGGCCATCACGCCGAACAGGACCGGGATGGTCAGCACCGTCCCGACCGTCACACGGCGGGCCAGGTCGGTGATCTCCGCCCGGCGTTCGGCCGCCTCGGCGTCCTCACCGGCCGCGGGCCGGGGCACGGCGCAGCAGTCGGGCACCACCGGGGGCACGATCACCGGAGCCAGGCCCGGCTGGCCCGCGGGCCGCTGACCGCCGCTGCCTGGTACTGCCTGGCGGGCGGCGGGCCCGGCCGCGGCCAGGGGCGGCAGCATGCCCGGACCCGGCGCGGTGGCCTCGATGGTCCCGTGCAGCATGCCCATGCCGCAGGTGAACTCGTAGCGGCCCTCGGTGAGCGCGGGCAGGTCCACGACGGTGTTCTGACGGGCGGCCAGGTCCGCCTCGATCCCAAGACCGGGGAATGCGTCGACGGACAGCAGGCCGTGGATCATGTTCATGCCGCAGGCGAACCCGTACTCGCCCGGGGCCTGCGCGGGCAGGTCCACCGCGGTCTCGGCGAAAGCCGGCAGGCCGGCGGAGATGCCCAGGCCGGGGAAGACCACCCGGGAGGTGCAGTCCCCGGATTCCTGCCGGTCGAAGATCAGCCGCACCGGCACCCCGGGCCGGGCGTGGATGCGGCTGGGGTTATAGCCGCCGCGTACCCGCACCCGGATCTCCTGCACCCCGCCGGTCTCTGCAGCCTCGGCGGCCGGCTTGGGCCCGAAGAACCACCAGCCCAGCCCGGCCGCCACGGCCACGTCGGCGGCGACCACTGCGATATCGGCCGCGCTCATCGCAAATGCCTCCCTCGGATAGTTCTCGTGCCCAGCTGCCGCCGCTGCTCTGCCGCGGTCGTGTCACAGCCGGATGACCTGGCGGATGGTCGCGGCGAGCTCGGCGAGGCGGGCATCGCCGTCGTCCGGCGCGCTGCGGGCGGTGGACGTCACGCAGTGGCTGATGTGGTCGTTCAGCAGCCCGACGGCCACCTCCTGCAGCGCCCGGGTGGCCGAGGCGACTTGGGTGACCACGTCCGGGCACCAGGTATCGGCCTCGATCATCTTCTGCAGCCCGCGGACCTGGCCCTCGATCTTGCGCAGCCGCCGCAGGTAATCATCTTTCCCGGAGGCGTATCCGCGGACCGGCCGGAGCCGGGAAGCCGGACGGCCCGGCGGCGGGCCGCATCCGGCCGGCGACGCCGCGGCCTGCACGGCGGTCATCGCCCGCTCCCGCTTCCGGTGCCGGCCGGGCGGCCCGTGCCGCCGTCGAACACCTCGCGCAGCCGCCGGTACTCCTCGGTGTCGATCTCGCCGCGGGCCAGCCGCTCGTCCAGGATGCGGCGCGCGTCGCCGGGCTGCCGCCCGGCGTGCCTCGGCTCGCCTCCCCGCCGCATGACACCGGTGACCAGGGCGTAGATCGCCCAGATCAGGAAGACCCAGAACGCGATCATGGCGACCCACATCAGCCCGGCCTGCCACCAGGCCCAGCCGCCGCCGTACCAGAACATCATCGTGACCATCTCCTCCGGCCCGGTTACTGCCCGAGCCGCCACCATCAGCCTGCCTGCCTATACCCCCCAGGGGTAGTGACCAAGGTCCCGTAACGGCAGGCCTGATGTCCCTACCCCCCAGGGGTATCCCATGTGACGGTGGGAGGCGAGCGAGACCGGAAGGCAAGGCCTCGCGGCAAGGAAGGAGGCCGCGATGTCACCGGCACAGGAGACCGGGAGGCCATGCAGCCCCTGGCCGAAAGACGCGCTGCGGATCACCTTCGGCGTGATCTGGCTGATCGACGCAACCCTGAAGTGGCTGCCCGGGTTCCGGGCCAGCTACATGAGCGTGATCATGGGCGAGGCCCAGGGCCAGCCCGGCTGGCTCAAGCCCTGGTTCGACTTCTGGATCCGCATCCAGCACCCGGACGCACTGTTCCTGGCCTACCTCGTCGCGGTCATCGAGACCCTGATCGCCATCGCACTGATCACCGGGTTCGCCCGCAAGCTGACCTACTTTGCGGCGATCGCGTTCAGCCTGCTGATCTGGGCCACCGCCGAGGGATTCGGCGGCCCCTACACCTCCGGGGCCTCCGACATCGGCACCACCATCATCTACGCGGTGGTGTTCGCCGCGCTGCTCGCACTCAGCTACTACACCGGGCCAGGCCGGCTCAGCGCCGACCGCTACCTCGAGCAGCGCATCACCTGGTGGTGGCGAGTCGCCGAGATGCGCCGTCCAGCCCCCCAGCCGGCCGCCGCGGCCAGCCGGGAAGACACCGCCGCCCGGCAGCCGGACGCCGCCTGACTGCCTCGCCCCGCCCCCGGGGCGGGGACACGCTTCAGAAACGGAGATCATGATGACACGCAACCGGATCATCGTCCTGGCCGACGCCGCGGTGCTCGCCGCCGCCGGCCTGGGCGCCGGGGTGGCCATCGCCGCCAGCGGCTCCCCCGGCCAGCCAGCCGCGGCCACATCCCCGGCCGCCCCCGCATCCTCAGCCAGCCCCGCCTCCCCGTCAGGCCCGGATTACTCCTGGTACCGCTCAATGATGAGCGGCTACTACGGCAGAGCGGGCATGATGGGCGGCTCGTCCTCCGGCTGGATGATGAGCCAGGCCGGGTACCAGTGGATGACCGGCGGGACCGGCGCGCCCGGCTGGATGCGCGGCGGCACCCTGCCCTCCTCCATGATGGGCGGCAGCAGCGACCCCGGTACCGTCATGGGCAGGCTGTTCGCCAGTGCCCCCGGCCCGCGGGTCAGCCCCGCCCAGGCCACCGCGCTCGGCAGCCAGGTCCCCGCCGCAGCCAGCATCAGCCGCGCCGCCCGCGCCATCACCTTCACCACCGCCAACGTGAACCTCGCCGTGCTCGCCTCCCCGTCGATGCCCGCCGATTCGTTCCGCATCGCCGGGATGACCGACCCCTCGATCATCGTCCCGGCCGGGGCGCACGTCAGCATCGAGCTGATCAACGCCGACGCTGACATGGCCCACGGGCTCGTCATCACATCCGCCGACGCGGCCCGGTCGGCGATGCCGATGATGACCGCCGCACCCGCCTTCCCCGGCTCGGCACTGTGGTTCCTCGGTGAGCCCACTGCCGCCGGGATGCACGCCGGCACCGTCACCTTCACCGCCACGGCACCCGGCAGCTACCAGTACCTGTGCCCCGTCCCCGGCCACGCGCAGAAAGGCATGGCAGGCGCGTTCATCGTGAAGGCTGGCTAGCCCAGATCGCCGCGCTGATGTCAGGGCAGGAGAACTGCCCTGTCTGACCAGCACGATCACGCTCGTCTTGGGCCGGGTGACACGTTTCTTACCGGCACGCACCCGCCTTGGCCAGCTTGCCGTTGGCCTGATGGTCTTGTGCTTGCCGGACTGGCGGGTGGAGGGGGCGACGCCGGCCGCGCAAATCAGCGACCTAGGGGGTGGGGAAGCGGGCGCGGCAGTCGCCGATCTCGGCCAGCAGCCGGGCGGCACGGACGGTCCCGGCCCGGGGCAGCGAGGTGAAGATGTGGCCGCCGGCGTGGGCGGCGGGCTGCTCGGCGATGTGGGCTTCCAGGGCCTTGATCTGGGTGACCAGGCTGGTCAGTACGGCGAGGAAGGAGCGGGTGGTGCGGGCGTGGGCGGCTCCGTCGTCGCCGATGGCGCCGCGGGGGGCGGCGGTCAGGCGGGCGTGCAGGGCGGCGGGGTCTTTGCGGCCGCAGTAGCCTGGCTTTTCAGCCAGGCGGTCAGCCGCCGGGGCGACAGCCAGTCCGCGCGGTCCTGGCAGCCGGACCGGGCCAGGAACGCCAGGCTAACCGGGGAATCGAGCTCGGCGAACAGGCCGGCGGCGCCGGGGAAGCAGCCGTGCAGGTGGGCGCGCAGCTGGTTGCAGACCGCGACGCGGTGGGCGACCAGGTCGCGGCGGGCGCGGACAGCCGAGCGCAGTGCGGCCGTGGCGGGGGTGTCCGGCTGCAGCGGCCGCAGCCGGGCCCAGTCGGTGCGCAGCGTATCGGCGAGCACGAACGCGCCGGACCGGTCGTCCTTGTTGCCCGCGGACCCGTACCGCGACCGCAGGTTTTCACCTGGTTCGGGGTAATCACCACCACAGTGATCCCGGCGTCCAGCGGGGCGCCGGCGACCGGGCCGTCACCGCGCTCGATCGCGGCCTCGGCGGCTCCGGCCTTGCGCAGCCGGCGGATCAGCTCGCCCAGCCCGGCGGCGGTGTGCCCGACGGTGAACCGGGCCACGGCCTGGAGGCGTTCCTGACCGGGGCGCCCCCCACCGCGGCCGTGGACCGGGTGACGCCGGGCCAGGCAAGGACGACGGCCGTCAGCCGAGGTGCGCCCGGGGGCGGTAGAGAGCCCTTCATGGGCCTCGCCGCCGGGCGGCGGGCCGCCGCCCGGCCCGGCCTGGCCGACACGATCGCCCGGCCCCGGACCGACGGCGAGGCGCCTGGCCGCGCTCGCCCGGCTCGCGCCGTAAGCAAGGCGGCCCGGCTATGCCGCGCAGCAGGACAGCTTGCTGACGTCGCGGCTGAAGCCCTGCGGGCGGCGAGCTTGATGCCCTCGGCCATGGTCAGGTAGGGGTGGAAGGTCGCCGCCAGCTCGGTGACCGTGATGCCGTGCCGGACGGCCAGCACCGCCGACTGGATCACGTCCCCCGCGCCGTCGGCCACCACCGACGCCCCCAGCAGCCGCCCGCTGGCCGCCTCGGCGACCAGCTTGATCACGCTGCGGGTGTCCTGGTTGACCAGCGCCCGCGGCACCGCGTCCAGGCCGAGCACCGACACCGCCACGTCGTGGCCGGCCGCCCGGGCCTCGGCCTCGGTCAGCCCGGCGGCGGCCACCTGCGGGGCGGTGAAGATCACCCGCGGCAGGCCAGTCAGGTCGACGCGCTGGTGCCTACTCCGGCGCGTTGCCGGCGGCGGCGCGCCGGAGTAGGCGGCGGCGTACACGAACTGCGGCGCCCCGGTGACATCCCCGGCGGCCAGCACCTTCGGGTTGGCGGTGCGCAGCTCGGCGTCGACGGTGACCTCGCCGCGCGGGCCCGTCGCGACCCCGGCGGCGTCCAGGCCGAGCCCGCCGGTGTTCGGGCGGCGGCCTGTGGCGACCAGGATCTCCTCGGCCGTGATGGCAAGCTCGCGGCCGTCCGCCCGCGCCGACACCCGCACCTGCCCGCCGTCACGGCGGACCTCGAGCGCCCGCGCGCCAGCGTGGATGACGGCGCCCTGATCCGTGAGCACCCCGGCCAGGGCCTGGGAAACCTCGGGTTCCTCGAACGGGGCGATCCGGTCGGCGATGTCGAGGAAGGTCACCTCGGCGCCGGCGTGCAGGAAGAACTGGCCCAGCTCCAGCCCGACGGCGCTGGCGCCGAGCACCACCAGCCGGGGTGGCACCCGCTCGAGCTGCAGCGCGGTGGCGGAGGTCAGGTATCCCGCGCCGGCCAGGCCCGGGATGGGCGGTGCCGCCGGGGAGGCGCCGGTCGCGACCCCGGCCGCCTGGCCCTGCTCGCCTACATCGCCGAAGCCGAGCGCACCGGCACCGAATGCACCGAACATCTCGGCCTGGCGCAGGGCCGGGTGTCAGCCCACCTGGCCTGCCTGGTCACCTGCGGGCTGGTGAGCGCCCGCCGCGACGGCCGCTTCACCCGCTACGCGGTGCGCGACGAGCGGGCGCCGGAACCGCTCCGGCTGGCGGCGGCGATGGCCGCCGGCAACGCCGCAGCGGTCGCCGCCTGCACCCGGGTCGGCGCTACGGCGTGAAGCACCGGGCGGCGCAGGTCGCCGACGAGGCTACTGTGGCCGCATGGCGCAGATCACCGTCACCCGGCAGGCCGACGGCACCTTCCACGTCCGGACACCGGCGGGCACCGGGCACGACGTGAGCGTGCCCGCCGGGTTTCCGGCCAGCCTCGGCTGCGGTCACGTCACCGCGGAGGAGCTGGTCAGGGCGTCGTTCGAGTTCCTTCTGGAGCGCGAACCGGCTACCTCGATCCTGCGCGCGTTCAGCCTGGACGTCATCGGCCGGTACTTCCCCGAGTTCCCGGCCGAGATCGGCGCCCGGCTGAGCGGCAGCGGCTAAACGGACGTGCAGCCGGAAGCCGCCGGGAGCCGGCGGCGACGTATCCCGTGCAGACCCGGGACCGGGAGCGGTCGCGCCGGCTCACCACCGCGCGCCGGCTCACCACCGCCCGGCGGCGACCGGCAGGTGAAGCGGGCCCCGGATGGTCGTGCCGCGCCGCAGCCGGACCGGTCCGGTTCGGGTGAGCCCGGGCATGCGCTCGGACAGCGCGCGCAGCGCGATCGCCGCCTCCAGGCGGGCCAGCGGCGCGCCGAGGCAGTAGTGGATGCCGCTGGAGAACGCCAGGTGCGGTGCGGGGTTCTCCCGGTCCATGCGGAACGTGTCCGGGTCGTCGTAGACGTCCGGGTCGCGGTTCGCGGCGCCGAGCAGGGTGAGCACGAGCTGGTTCTTGCGCACCGGCGTTCCGGCGAGCTCCAGCGGCTCCAGCGCGATCCGCACCGTGCGCTGCACCGGGGGATCGAAGCGCAGCGTCTCCTCCACCGCGCGGGGCGCCAGCGTCTCCGGGTCCGCGCACAGCGCCTTCCACTGATCGGGGTGGCCCAGCAGGGCCAGCACCGCGTTGCCGATCAGGTTGACCGTGGTCTCGAACCCGGCCACCAGCAGCAGGTTGCACATCGGCACGATCTCGGCGGGCGAGATCTGCTCGCCCTCGGCGGCGGCGAGCCGGCCGATGAGGTCGTCGCGCGGCTCACGACGCCGCAGCTCGAGCAGCCGGGCGAACATCGCGTGCAGCTGGGCCCGGGCGTGCAGCAGCTCGCGCGCATGCCGCAGTGACTTGATGCCGTCCAGCGCGCTGCCGATCGCGGTGCCGTAGCGGGCGAAGTCCGCGGACTCCGCCTCCGGCACGCCGAGCAGGTCGGTGATGACCGCGATCGGCAGCGGCGCGGCGAACCCGGAGACCAGGTCGAAGCCGCCTGCCGCGCCCGCCCGGTCCAGCAGCCGGTCAACCGTCGAGGAGATCCGGCTCGCGTACCCGGCCACCGCCCTCGGCGTGAACGCGTAAGCGGCCAGCTTGCGCAGCCTGGTGTGGTCGGGCGGGTTCAGCTCCAGGAACGACAGGTTGAATTGCTCCGCCGTGGCGGGGGCGGCCGGCGACTCCGGGCGGACGCCGAAGCGCCGGTCGCGCAGCACCGCGTCGCACACCGGGTAGCTGGTGGTGGCCCAGTTGCCCAGCCGGGTGGGCGTGAGCGTTCCCTCCGCGCGCAACCGCGCATAGATCGGGTACGGGTTCACCCGGCCCGGCCGCAGGTGGAGCAGCGCTATCGGGTCCCGGCGGACGTAGCCGTGGTACCCGGTCGCCGCCCGCGCGCGGTAGAGGGCTGCCGCGAACCGCGCCGCCCGGCGAAGCTTGCTCATCGCAGATCCCCGATGTCGTGCCGGAACGTCCCAAGGACCAGGCCAGGTGCGTCGAGGGCGTCACTGCGATCCTAGTGGCCCATGCGGTAAGCAGGCACCACCGGCCGTTCTGGATGAAAATCTCTGCCATCGGATCGGCGGCCCGCGTACTCGGCCCAGGAGGGAGTCAGCACATGCCGGCACCGGAATCGGCGAACCTGACGATCGTCAACGCCCTCATCTTCGACGGCGTGTCCGCGGACCTGGCGGAGGGCTCGGTGCGGATCGCGGACGGCGTGATCGTGGAGACCGGCGGGGTGAGGCCGGGCCTGGCGAGGGCGATCGGGGGAAGCTGATACGGTCGCCGAGGTACCTGTTCACCGGCCCGGCGCTGAGCCAGACCGAGCACGGCAACCTGCTCGACGAGCGATCGGCGGCCGTGATGGCAGCCAGCGGCGCCTTCCTCGTCCCGACCCTGGTCACCTACGACGCCATGGAACGGCGCGGCGCCGCGCTGGGGCTGCCGCCGGTCGCGCAGGCGAAGAACAGGGAGGTGCTGGACGCCGGGCGCAGCGCCGTGGGGATCGCCAGGGCGGCGGGGGTGCCGATCGGGTTCGGCACCGACCTGATCGGCCCGCTGGAAGACGAGCAGCTGCACGGGCTGCGGCTGCACGCCGAGCTGGAAGGGCCGCTGGCCGCGCTGCGGTCCGCGACCTCGGTCAACGCGGAGACGGGGCCGGTGAACTCGACGGCGTAGTGGTCGGAGGGGGTCAGCACCTCCTTGGTCAGCCCCGCCCAGGTCTTGCGGATCTGCGCGAACTCGCGGCGCCCGGCGGCGGTGGCGGAGAAGTGCCTGAGCGCCAGGTCGCCGGTCACCGTGCCCACGGTCTGGCCCTGGCCGTCGAGCAGGGTGTAGATGCGCCGGGTGCTTCCGGTGCGGATCCGGCCGACCAGTTCCCCCTCGGGATCACGTAGTTCGGTGATCCACTCGCTGGCCTGCTTGATCAGCGACCCGTACGGCTGGCCGGCGGCGGTCGTAACCGCCAACACCCGCGTGTCCGGCACGGACCCGGTCAGCAGCCGCCGGCGACCGTGGCCCTCGGTTTCGGTGACGGCCGCGAGCAGCCGCCGGTCGGCGGTGAAGATCTCGTACCTCGCGCGGTCGGGCAGCAGCTTGCCCGGCTGCTGGATCCGCAGCGCCTGGACGTCAAAGAGGTCTTCCACTCCACCGAGTATGCGGCAGCCTCCGGCCCCGGCTTCCCGGCCGCGCCGGCCTGGTAGAAGATGGAGACGCCGATGACGACGAACACGACCGGGACGGTGCCCGCGGCCGCCGCGCGCATCGCGGTGTTCTCCCTGGGCGGCACCATAGCGATGACCGCGGCCGCGGGCCGCGCCGCCGGGGTCGTCCCGGCCCTGGCCGGGCGTCAGCTCCTTGACGCGGTGCCGGGCCTGGCCGGCCTCGGCGACATCGAGATGCACGACTTCCGGCAGCTGCCGGGGGCGTCGCTGACCATCGATGACATCGTGGAACTCGCCGCAGCCATCAAGGCCCGCACCGCCGCGGGCGCGGCCGGCGCCGTGGTGATCCAGGGCACCGACACCATCGAGGAGACCGCGTTCCTGCTGGACCTGCTGCATTGCGGCGCCGAGCCGGTCGTGGTGACCGGGGCGATGCGCAACCCGACCATGGCCGGGGCCGACGGGCCGGCCAACGTCCTGGCGGCGGTGCAGGCGGCGGCCAGCCCGCTGCTGCGCGACCTTGGCTGCGTGGTCGTGTTCGCGGACGAGGTGCACGCCGCCCGGTACGTGCGCAAGGCCGACGCCACCAGCATCGCCGCGTTCACCTCGCCGTCGGCCGGGCCGATCGGGCGCGTCGTCGAGGGCCGGGTGCGGCTGCTTGCCCGGCCCGCCGGGCGGTTCGGCGTGCCCGCGCCGGACCCGTCGCGCCGGGTCCGCGTCGGCCTGGTGCTGGTCACCCTCGGGGACGACGGCGAGCTGCTGCGGGCCGCCGGCGGCCGGTTCGACGGGCTGGTGGTCGCCGCGCTCGGCGCCGGGCACGTGCCCGCGGTCATGGTGCCGGACCTGGCCGGGCTGGCCGGGCGGATCCCGGTCGTGCTCGCGTCCCGCACCGGGGCCGGGCCGGTGCTCGCCGCGACCTACGGCTTCCCGGGCTCCGAGCAGGACCTGCTCGGCCGCGGCCTGATCAGCGCCGGGTTCCTCGACCCGCCCAAGGCGCGGCTGCTGCTGCACGTCCTGCTGGCGGGCGGCGCCAGCCGCGGGCAGATCGCCGCCGCGTTCCGCGGCTGCGGCGGGCCCGGTCCGCCGTGAGCCGCCGGATCAGGCCGGGTCGCGCTCGACCGGGCAGGTCATGCAGCGCGGGCCGCCGCGGCCGCGGCCCAGCTCGCTGCCCGCGATCGCGATCACCTCGATGCCGTGCCTGCGCAGCATCGCGTTGGTCGCGACGTTGCGCTCGTAGCCGACGATGACGCCGGGCGCCACGGCCAGGTAGTTGTTCCCGTCGTCCCACTGCTCCCGCTCGGCCGCCCGGGCGTCCTCGCCGGTCATCAGCACGGTCACCTCGGCCACGCCGAGGACCTCGGCCACCTTGTCCCACAGGCTCGCGTTGAGCTGCACCCGCGGGCCGCCGCCGCCGTCCCCCGGGGTCACGGTCCACGACCGCAGCCGGGGGTCGAGATAGGGGTACAGCACGAACGTGCCGCGGTCGACCATGGTCATCACGGTGTCGAGGTGCATCATGGCGCGGGAGACCGGAAGCTCGACGGCGATCACCACGCTGACCTGCCCGCTGCGGAACAGCGCCTGGGACAGCATCTCGACCGCCATCGGCGTCGTCCGCTCCCCCATCCCGATCATGACCGCGCCGCCGCCGAGCACGTGCACGTCGCCGCCCTCCAGCGTGGCCGGCAGCAGGGCCGCGTCGTCGTCCGGGTAGTACCGGGCGAAGTCCGCGGCGGCGAACATGGGGTGGTGGCGGTAGATCGCCAGGCTGTGCAGCGTCTCGCGCCGCCGGGCCGGCTTGGCCATCGCGTTGACCGAGACGCCGCGGTAGATCCAGCAGGAGTTGTCCCGCTGGAACAGGTGGTTCGGCAGCGGGGGCAGCACGAAGTCGTCCGCGTGCAGCATCTCCCAGGCGAGGCCGCGCGGCCGGGCCCGGCCGCCGGCGTCCAGGTCCGCCTTGAGCACGCCGCCGATGAGGAACTCCGCGAGCGTGGCGCCGCCGAGTTCCTCGAACAGGGCGCGGACCGGCCCGGCGAGGTTCGGGCCGAGCAGCTGGGGGGTGCAGACCCGGTCCAGCACGAAGGCCCGGCCCGCGGGCACCTCGAGGGTCTCGGCGAGCAGCTGCCCGAAGTAGTGGACCCGCACCCCCCGGTCCCGGAGTACCTGGGCGAAGGCGTCGTGCTCCTCCCGCGCCCTCCCGGCCCACAGCACGTCGTCGAACAGCAGCTCGGCGACGTTCCGCGGGGTCAGCCGGGACAGCTCGAGGCCGGGCCGGTGCACGACGACCTGGCGGAGCCTGCCCACCTCGGAGGCGACGTTGAAGCTCATCTGATCCGCGGCGCCCCCCGGGCCCTCCAGCCGCGACGGAAGCGCCGCTTCCACCTCCTCTGGAATGTCAGTATCGCGTGGTCCCGTCACCCTTGCCGGCCAGCAGGCCCGGGCGGGCCACCGCGGTCGCCCCCGGCATCATCCCTGGTTCGGCTGGCCGGTCGGGCGGCCGACGCCGAACGCGCCGATGGGGCGGCGGACGCGTACCGCGCCGGTCGGGCGGCGGACGCGTAACGCGGCGAGCGGTCCGTGCGTTTTGTCAGTGGGACACCGAGTCGGCCAGCCCCCCCGGCCGACCCCGACCCGGCGGCGGGCATGGCAGCGCCGCCGTCGGCCGTGCTCTCCTGCGGCGTCCTCCCCGTCACCCCCCAGCGCCGCAGGAGACGCACGACCTCACCCGGCCGCGGCCGGGGCCGCCGGCCGCGGATCTGACGAACTGGCGGATAACGCTGCGGGCCGGGCGCGAGGGGCCGATACTCGGCAGGGTGATCGGGGAGCACTTCGAGGCCGTCCTGGCCGCCGCCCAGCGCGGCAGCGAGGCGGCCTTCGCCGAGTTGTGGCACGACGGTAACCCCGCCCTGCTGCGGTACCTGCGCGTGACGGCGCCGGAGGCCGCCGAGGACATCGCCGCGGAAACGTGGGCGCAGGTGGTCCGCGGCCTTGCCAGGTTCCGCGGCAACGAGCAGAACTGGCGAGCCTGGCTGTTCACCACGGCGCGCCGGCGGGTCGCCGATCAGATGCGGCACCAGGCACGGCGCCCGGTCACGTCGCTGGAAGCCCTGCCGGAGCTCGCGACGGCGGAACTTCCGGGCCTGCGCGGCCCGGACGCGGCCACGCTCGCGCTGGAGAACCTGGATACGCGGGCGGCGATCGCGCTGGTCGCGAGCCTGCCCCGGCTCCAGGCCGAGGTCATCATGCTCAGGGTGGTGGCCGGGCTGGACAACGAGACGGTGGCGCAGCTGCTGGGCCGCAGCCCCGGCGCGATCCGGATAGCCGCCCACCGCGGGCTGCGGCGCCTGGCGGGCATGCTGGCCGAGGCGGGTGTAACGCGATGACCGGCCGCGGCGTTCCAGACGACGAGATGCTGTATTTCCCTTGGCGAACCCGGCCGCAGGTTCGGGGCCTCGACGCGCTTCTGTCCGGGAACTACGAACCGGAGGACGCGCCTGCCGGGCTGCGTCCGGTCACCGACATCCTCGCCGCGCTGCAGGCGCCGCCGGATGCCAGCGAGTTCGGCGGGTGGAGCCAGGCGCTGGCGGCGTTCCGCGAAACGCCGCGCAGGCCGAGCACGTCCCACCACAGGCCGCGGTCACGGCGGCCGATAGTGGTGACCACGCTGCTCACGGCCAGGCTCGCCGCCGCGGCCGCCGCCGTCGCGGCGGCCGCGGTGGGCGGCGGTGCCGCCGCCGCCTACACCGGGAGCCTGCCCGCCGCGCTGCAGAAGGTCGCCCACGAGGTGATCGCGGCTCCCGACGTGAGGACGGCACGGCCGACGCCGACGCCGGCAAGCCGCCCGGCGGGCCCGGATGTCACGGGCAGCGCCGCGCACGGCGTGTGCACGGCGTACCGGCACGCCGAGATGCACGGCAACGCGATCCAGCGGGCCGCCGCCTTCCGCGACCTGGTCACGGCGGCGGGCGGGGAGGCCGCGGTGCCGGCCTACTGCCGGTCGCTGCCCCGCCCCGGCGCCGGTGCCGCCCGGGGCCGCGCACCCGGCCGGCCCGGTTGGCCGGGCTTCATGCATCACGGCAGGCCGAGCCCCGCCGACATGACAAGCCCCGCCGACGTGAACCTCGGCACACCCGGTGTCGCGCCGAGCTGGGCCAGCGGGTGGGGGCCGACCACCGGCAGCGGCCAGGGCAACGGAGGCCGGGGCGACAACTGGTGACCGCCGCGACGGCGGCAATGCTCCGGGACGGCGGCCGCCGGAGAGCCGGCACGAAGGCCAGCAGGGGTTGACCGCACCGCCGCAATCCGAGGCGGCATGCCGCTGCCGGGCCAGCCGGTATACTCAGAGTGTGACCGATATGACTACCATTAAGGTGTCTGTGCAGACGCGAGATCGGCTCAAGAAGCTCGCAGATGACGACCACGTCACGCTAGACGCCGAACTCGCTCAGGTTCTGGACAAGGCCGAGGAAGCCCGCTTCTGGGAGGGTGTCAAAGCCGACTATGCGCGGCTGCAAGCCGATCCGCACGAATGGGCCGACTACACCGGCGAACTGGCAGAGTGGGATCACGCCACCGGTGACGGGCTGGATGACGAGTGAGCCAGCCGCTGCGGCCCGGCGACGTCTGGCTGGCCGACCTGAGTCCCGTCATCGGATCGGAACAGGCAGGCCGCCGCCCGGTCGTCATCGTCTCCGGTCCGCTGCACCTGATGCTGCCACATGCGGTCGTCTTCGTGGTACCAGTCACCAGCCGGGACCGGGGCCTGCGTCATCAGGTCCCGATCACCTCTCAGTCGTCCGGCCTGAGCAAGCTTCCCTCCTTCACCAGGCCCGAAGACACCCGCGCGGTCGCCTATCAGCGCCTCGGCCAGCGTCTCGGGGCGGTCACGCCCGGGGAACTGGCCGCTGTGCGGCGTATCCTCCGCGCGTTCCTGGACCTGTAAGGGCGCCGGAATCCCCGGCCACCGCATCCCAGCGGATCTCGGGCCTCGCCGTCCCGCGTGCGGCACGCTACAGGCCGAGCTTCTCCAGCGCGGCGAGGTACGCCTCGCTGTAGGTCGGGAACTGGGCGACCTGGTCCAGCAGGACGTCGACGGGGATCGCGGCGCGGATGGCCAGGGCGGCCTGGTGGATCCACTCGCTGGCCAGCGGCGCGACCGCCCACGCCCCGACCAGGATCCGCCGGTCGCGGTCGGCGATCAGCCCGAGGGCGCCGCGCGGGTCACGCTCGTAGGTCCACGGCCGGGCGATGGCGTCGGCGAGGCCGACCTCGGCGGCCGCGACGCTGATGCCGGCGGCGCGGGCCCCGGCGGTGGTGAGGCCGACGGCGGCGATCTCCGGGTCGCCGAACACCACCCGGGGGATCCCCTGGTAGGAGGCGGCCCGCCGGCGGCCGAGGATGTTGTCGGCGACGACGCGGCCCTGATACATGGCGACATGAGTGAACAGCGCCACCCCGGTGACGTCCCCCAGCGCCCACAGCCCGTCCGCGGCCCGGCACCGCTCGTCGACGCCGATCGCCCCGCGCGCATCCGGCCGGACGCCCACGGCGTCCAGGCCGAGCCCGCCGGTCGCGGGCCGCCGGCCCGCGCCGAGGATCACCACGTCGGTCTCCACCCGGCTGCCGTCGTCCAGCGTCAGCACCGTTCCCCCGGCGGCACGCTCCGCCCGGACGGCGGTGCGCCCGGTCCGGACGGTCACGCCGTCGGACTCCAGCGCCTGCCCGGCCAGCTCGCCGACGCGGGGGTCCTCCCGGTCGATGAGCCTCCCGGCCCGCTGGATGACGGTGACCGCGGCGCCCATCCGGGCGTAGAACGTGGCGAGCTCGGTCCCGACCGCGCTGCCGCCGATCAGCAGCACCCGAGACGGGATGTCGCGCACCGTGGTGGCCTCGCGGTTCGTCCACACGGTCACCTCGCCCAGGCCCTCGACGTCCGGGCGGACCGGCTGCGAGCCCGTGGCGATCACCACGTGATCGGCTTCAAGCAGCCGCCCGCCGGCCTCCACCGTGCCCGGCCCGGCCAGCCTGGCGGGTCCCTTGACGACCGCCGCCCCGGCCGCCTCGTACCCGCTGACCTGGGCGGTGTCATCGAGGTGACGGATCATGTAGTCGCGGTAGTCCCGCAGCCCCGCCCAGTCCAGCGCGGGCGCGCCGAGGCCGGCGGCCCGGGCCGCCTCCGCGCGCGCCTCCGGCGGGCGCAGCAGCGTCTTGGACGGGATGCACGCCCAGTACGCGCACTCGCCGCCGATCAGCTCCCTCTCCACCACCGCGACCCGTCTCCCGGCGGCAAGCAGCCGGCCTGCGCAGGCCTCGCCGCCCGGGCCCATCCCGATGATGATCACGTCGAACCGCTCTGCCATGCCGCCTCCCAGGTCATCTGGCCCTGCCTGCCCGCGCCAGCGCGGAACCCGTCACGGCGCGCGGGCGGCGCCCGGCCCGGCGGCCCACAGCAGCTCCGCTTCCAGGCCGCCGAGCCTGGTTCCCGCGATATCACGCCGTTGCATCATCGCCCAGTCTGCCAGCCCGCCGACCAGGGCGACCGCGGCGGCGACGGCCTCGGCGGCCCGGTCCGGCGTCAGCGGCCGGGCTCGCCGTCCTGGCGGTCGATGCCGCGGATCATCAGCTCGATGCCGAGGCTGAACTGCTCGTCCAGGTCGCAGCGGCCACAGAACAGCATGGCGAGCCGGAGCAGGTGGTCCGGGGCGTCGCGGGGCACCATCTCGGTGACCCGGCGCAGCCGGGACAGCTCGTCGCCGGGCCCGGGGCCAGACCCGGCGCAGACGCTGAAGCACGCTTCGACAAGCGCGAACCCGTGCGCGTGCACCACGACCGTGCGCAGCACGTCTATCGCCCGGTCCTCGGTGAACCCGGCCCGCGTCAGCACCTTGAGGTAGCCATCGAGCTGTTCCAGCCGGCGCGTGGGCATGACCTGCCGGCTGACCAGCAGCGGGGCGGCGGCGGGGTGGCGCAGGATCACTCCGCGGATCTCGCGGGCCAGGTGCCGCAGCGCGTCCCGCCAGTCGGTGTCCGCCGCGGGCGGCATCTGCGCCTCCCAGGTCATCGCCTCGACGATGCCGTCGAGCAGGGCGTCCTTGTTCGCCACGTGGCTGTACAGCGACATGCCCTGCACGCCGAGCTCGGCGCCCAGCTTGTGCATGGACAGCGCGGCGAGCCCGTTGGCGTCGACGAAGTCCAGTGCTGCCCGCAGCACTTTTTCCCTGGTCAGCCGCTCGCGCACGGGACCGCGGTCCGTCATCTGCGCCGCGCCTGCCGCGGTGTCGTCCGCCGTTGCTCTCGGTGCCATGTCTTCCCTCCCGGCCGGTCTTTCAGTTGCAAGCTTACGCCATATAGGCTAGCTTCATCATACAGCTTATGACATAAGGCCGAGTAGGAAGGGAGGAGTTCCGATGGCAGACAGCCAGCAGGGCAACGACGTGAACGGCGGCCGCGCGCCCGGCGGCCGGCCGGCTATCGAGCTGTCCGGGCTGACGAAGCGGTACCGGCGCGGCAACGGCTGGCTCACCGCGGTGGACGGCGTCACGCTCACCGTCCCGCACGGCCAGGTGATCGGCCTACTGGGGCCGAACGGGGCGGGCAAGACCACCACGATCAAGATGGCCTGCGGGCTGATCGTGCCCACGGCCGGGACGATCCGGCTGAACGGCTACGACGTCGGACGGCGGCGCGCGGACGCGGTGCGGCAGATCGGCGCGGTGCTGGAGGGGTCCCGCAACGTGTACTGGCCGCTGACCGCGTGGCAGAACCTGATGTACTTCGGGCGGCTGAAGGGGCTGCGCGCCGGCGAGATCGAGCCCCGCGCGCGGCAACTGCTCACCGACCTGGGGCTGTGGGAGCGGCGGGACGAGACCGTGGGCTCGTATTCCCGGGGCATGCAGCAGAAGGTGGCGATCGCCGCCGCGCTGATCACCGACCCGCCGATCCTGCTGCTCGACGAGCCGACCATCGGCCTGGACGTTGAGGCGGCGCGCACCGTGAAGGACTGGATCGCCCGCCTGGCCGCGGACGAGGGCAAGACGATCGTGCTGACCACCCACCAGCTGGCGATCGTGCAGGAACTGGCAGGCCGGATCGCCGTGATCCGCGACGGGACGATCATCGCGGACCTGCCCACCGGGGAGCTGCTGTCGGAGTTCGCCGAGGACCGGTTCGAGGTGCGCGTCAAGGGGCTGCTGCACGGCTTCGCCGGTGCGCTGCCCGCCGGGGCGCGGGCCGAGGCGGATGCCGGGACCACCCGGGTCACCCTCCGCGACGCCGACCAGGGGCGGCTGCACGAGTTCCTGGATGACCTGCGGGCGGCCGGGGTGCCGCTGCTGTCGGTCACCCAGGCGCAGCCGGACCTGGAGGAGATCTTCCTGCGGCTCATCGGCACCCAGACGCCGGCCCCCCAGCCCGGGGACGCCGCAGCGGTGCGGATCGGAGGCACGTCATGACCGCGGCCATCGCCCGCCCCGGGACGCGCACGCTCGCGCCGCGGGTGTTCGCGCGACGGGCGTTCGCCAACGAGGCCGGCAAGGGGCTGTGGCTGGTGTGGCGGCGGCGGGCGATCACGATCACCGGCCTCGTCGTGAACGGATTCTTCTTCCTGATGATCCAGTTCCTCATCGGCGGCGGGCACCTGGTGCTGCCGGTGCTGGCGCTGACCCTGCCCGGCCTGTTCGCCTACGTCGTCGCGTCCACCGCGGCGCTGCAGGGCGCCGGCGGGATCGCGGAGGAGGTCACCGCCGGCACCCTGGAACAGGCGCACCTGTCCCCCGCCCCGCCGTTCCTGCTGGCACTGGGCCGGCTCGCCGCGATCGCGGTGGAGGGACTCATCCCCGCGCTCGTGCTGGTGCTCGCGTTCGGCCTCGGCTACGGGCCGCACTGGGTGATCCGGCCGGACGCGCTGGTGCCGCTCGCGCTGGTTATCGTCGACGGTCTTGCCTACGGGCTGGTGATGACCGCCCTGGTGCTGCGGGTCCCCCCCATCGGTGCGATCGTGCACGTGTTCAACATGGCGATCGGGTTCTTCGGCGGCATGTTCGTCCCCATCACGATCTTCCCGCACGGCGTCGAGATCGTCGCCCGGTTCCTGCCCACGGCTGTCGGCACCGAGGTGCTGAACACCGCGCTGGCCGGCCGCGGGCTGGGCGCCGCCTGGGCCGACGGCACGCTGCCGTGGCTGCTGGTCCATGTCGTGATGCTGGCCGCCCTCGGCTGGGGCACCTTCCTGTACACGGTGCACTGGGCCCGGCGCGAAGGGGGGCTGTCCCCGAAATGACCAGATTCCTGACCGCGCTGGGCAACGAGGTCCGCAAGGGGCTGCTGTTCGCCTGGGCCGAACGGCTGCAGATCGCCATCGAGACGCCGTTCTTCGCCGCCTTCATCCTGCTGCTCGGGCCGGTCATCGGCAGCGGCCACCAGATCGCCGCCGGGCACCTGAGCTGGACGCTGAACAGCCACCGGATATCGGTGCTGATGGTGGCGTTCCTGCCGGCCATGTTCTTCTTCTTCCAGGGGGTGAAGCTGTTCTGGCGGCTGCTGGGGGAGATCCAGGCCGGAACCATCGAGCAGGTCTACCTGTCCCCGCTGCCGTCCTGGCTGGTCGCCGCCGCCGGGCGGCTGCTCGCCGCGATCACCGAGACGATCTTCCTGACCGGGGTCATCTACGGCCTGGTCAGCGCGTTCGTCACGCTGCACTTCCACTGGACCGCCGCCGCCCTGGTCCCGGTGGCGTTCCTGGTCATCACCGGCATCGGGTACTCGCTGATCATGGCCGGGATGACCCTGCTGTGGAAGCGGATCGCGCTGCTGCAGGACGGCTTCCTGTTCCTGGTCATGATCTTCGCGGTCTCCGCCCTGCCGCTGTTCACCATCCCCGGCTGGTTCGCCGGGATCGGCCGGGTGTTCCCGGTCACCGCGGACGTGGCCAGCCTCTACGGGGTGATGCTCGGCCACCGCGGCGTCACCGGGTTGTGGGGGACCGGCGGCCTGGTCTGGGTCGCCGTCACCGCCGCCGCCTACCTGGCGGCGGGCATCCTGGCGTTCCGCGTGCTGGAGCACGTCACCAAGGTCCGCGGCGCCCTCGCCGCCTACTGACCCGCCGCCCGCCAAGGCTCATCGCAGCCGGTGGGCGAGGGCGGTGTGGCGGCGGCCGGCGCCCCTGGCGCGGACCGCGGCGGCCAGCGCGCGGCGGGAGCCGGCGAGGACGACGAGCTGACGGGCCCTGGTGATGCCGGTGTAGAGCAGGTTGCGCTGCAGCATCATCCACGATCCGGTGGTCAGCGGGAGCACCACGGCGGGGTACTCGCTGCCCTGGGAGCGGTGGATGGTCACCGCGTAGGCGTGCGCGAGCTCGTCGAGCTCGTCGAAGGAGTAGCCGACCTCCTCGTCCTCGTCGGTGAGCACGGTCAGCGCGTGGTCCTCCGGCGAGATCGCGGTGACCACGCCGACCGTGCCGTTGAAGACCCCGGCCGCGCCCTTGTCGTAGTTGTTGCGGAGCTGGGTCACCTTGTCCCCGACGCGGAAGACGCGGCCGCCGTGGCGGCGCTCCGGCTGGTCCTCCCGGTACGGGGTGAGCGCCTCCTGCAGCAGCAGGTTGAGGTTGCCCGCCCCGGCCGGGCCGCGATGCATGGGGCACAGCACCTGTACGTCGCGGCGCGGGTCGAGGCCGAACCGCGCCGGGATGCGCCGGGCCACGATGTCGGTCACCAGGGCGGCGGTCTGCTCCTGGTCGTCGCAGGAGAACCAGAAGAAGTCAGGGAATGCCCGGATTCGGGGCGACGGGGACGGGGAGGGGGCGCCGGGCGGGACGGGGAGCAGGCCGGCGTTGACGCGGTGCGCGTTGACGACGATGCCGGACCGCTGCGCCTGGCGGAAGATCCTGGTCAGCCGGACCACCGGCAGCGTGCCCGCGGCGATCAGGTCGCGCAGCACCTCCCCGGCGCCGACCGACGGGAGCTGGTCGGCGTCGCCGACCAGCAGCAGGTGCGCGCCGGGCGGCACCGCCTTGACCAGCTTGTTGGCCAGGATCACGTCCACCATCGACGTCTCGTCCACCACCACCAGGTCGGCGTCGAGGGGATTGCCGGCGTCGAAGGAGGGCTCGCCGCCGGGGCGCAGCTGCAGCAGCCGGTGGATGGTCGCCGCCTCGTGCCCGGTCAGCTCGGCCAGCCGCCTGGCCGCCCGGCCGGTCGGCGCCACCAGCACCACCCGCGCGCCCTTGGCCCGCGCCAGCTCGACCACCGAACGCACGGTGAAGCTCTTGCCGCAGCCCGGGCCGCCGGTCAGCACCGAGACCCTGCTGGTCAGCGCCAGCTTCACCGCCGCTTCCTGCTCCGGCGCCAGCGCGGCCCCGGTCCGGCCGGCCAGCCAGCCGAAGGCCTTGTCCCAGTCCACCGACTGGAACCAGGCCATCCGGTCGCGGGCCGAGCCGACCAGGCGCTGCAGCCAGGCGGCCACCGATCGTTCGGCCTGATAGAACGGCGGCAGGTAGACGGCGGGGACCTGCGGTGCGGCGCCGTCGGCGGCGGGGACCTGCTCGCGCAGCACCCCCTCGGCGGCGGCGAGCTCGGCCAGGCAGGGGCCGATGAGGTCCGCGGGGACGTCGAGGATCTTGGCCGCGTCGGCGACCAGGTTCGGCTCCGGCAGGTAGCAGTGGCCGTCGTCGGCGGCCTGCGACAGCGTGTAGGCCAGGCCGGCCTTGATCCGCTCCGGGCTGTCCTTGGCGATGCCGACCGAGGCCGCGATCGTGTCCGCGGTCTTGAAGCCGATGCCCCACACGTCGGAGGCGAGCCGGTACGGCTCGGCGCGGACCACGTCCACGGACCGGTCGCCGTACTTCTTGTAGATCCGCACCGCCAGCGAGGTGGACACGCCGACGCCCTGCAGGAAGATCATCACCTCCTTGATCGCCTTCTGCTCCGCCCAGGCGGCGGTGATCATCGCGGTGCGCTTGGGGCCGAGCCCCTCCACCTCGACCAGCCGGGCCGGCTCGTCCTCGATGACGTGCAGGATGTCGGTGCCGAAGCGGGCCACCATGCGTTCGGCCATCACCGGGCCGATGCCCTTGATCAGCCCGGAGCCCAGGTAGCGGCGGATGCCCTGCTCGGTCGCGGGCAGCACGGTGGTGTAGGACACCACCTCGAACTGCCTGCCGTACCGCGGGTGCGACCGCCACCGGCCGCGCAGCCGCAGGCTCTCCCCCACCTGCGCGCCGAGCAGCGGCCCGACCGCGGTCACCAGGTCGGTGCCGCGGCCGCGCTCCGGGGCGATGCGGGCGATCGTGTAGCCGGTCTCCGGGTTGGCGAACGTCACGCGCTCAAGCACTCCGTCCAGCACCGCGAGCGGGTGTTCGGGCATAGCAGTAATCATGCAGCCCGCCGGCCTCCCGGAGCCCTGACTCATCCGGGCAGCCGGTACACGGTCAGCCCGGGCTGGCTCACCACGACCGCCGCCCCGGGCAGCCGCGCGGCGGCCGCCCGGCCCGGCCCGGCGGCGTCGTCGAGCACGTACCGCACCCCGGCGGCGCGCAGCGCCGCGGTCAGCTGGCCGCCGCCGCCGATGACGCCGTCCAGCCGCCGCGCGCGCGGGTCGTCCGGCGCCAGCGTGACGTCGCCGACCCGGGTCCCGTCGTTCCAGATCACCGGCCGCGACAGCAGCCGCGACCACGGGTCGAGCACGGTCTCGCCGTGGTTCCACGACGGGGTGCGGTAGGTCGCCCACGGCAGCACCAGCACCGCGCCGCGGGCCGGGCCGGCGTCGATCGCGCGCGCGGCGGCCAGCCACCCCGCCGGGTACCAGGTGGGCCGCAGCCGCCCGGCGGCGCCCCAGGCCAGGCCGGGCAGCAGCAGCACCGACGCGACCAGCGCGGCAACCCCAAGTATCACGCCGGCCGCGTCCGCGCCGGCCGCCCGCTCGCCGACTTTCCTGCCGAACGGCCGGGGGCGCATCGCCCACGCCACCGCGACGCCGAACCCGAGGGCCTCGGCCAGCGCCAGCGGCGCGACGAACCGCTGGCCGTCGCGCATTGCCGCGGCCGCCGGCCACGCCACCGTGACGGCCCTGAGCAGGTCCCGGCCGGCCGCGGTCAGCCCGGCGCAGGCGATCAGCAGCCCCGCCGCCGCCGCGGCGCCCAGCCCCGGCCAGCGGCGCCGGGCGCCGGCCAGGTAACCGGCCAGCGCGACCAGCGCGATGACCAGCCACGGCGCCGACCAGGGGCCGCCGTAGGCCCGCGGCACCGTCGCCGCGTTCCACGCCCCGCCCAGCATCAGCAGGCTGCCGACGCTGCCGAACGGCGTGTCGGCCCGGGCCGCGAACGCTGCCACGCCGGCCGGGTCCGCGTACACCGGGTGCAGCAGGGACGGGACCAGCCACGGCAGGCTGCCGCCGGCCAGGGCGGCGAGCGCGATGCCCGCCCGGCGGGCGCTCCCGGTCAGCACGGCCGCCGGCGCCACGACCAGCGCGGTGATCGCCATCGCGGCGAAGCCGCCGGTCACCGCGGGCGCCAGCGACGCTGCCAGCCGCCCGGTCCAGCGCCACCACCGGCCGCCGCCCGGGATGAGCACCGCCCGCAGCGCCCAGGGCAGGCCCGCGTACCCGAGCAGCAGCGCCCACTGGCCGATGATCAGCCGCTCCGCCACGTACGGGTTCCACGCGAAGAACACCCCGGCGGCCAGCCGGGCGAGCAGCGGCTCCCGGTCCAGCAGCGCCGCCACGCCGGCGCAGCCCAGCACGAAGATCGCCAGCAGCACCAGCTTCTGCACCACGTCGCCCGGCAGCGCCCGCGACGCCACGGCGACGACCAGGTCGCTGGGCACCGCCCGCGGCGGGGCGAGCCCGGGCAGCGCCGCGCCGAACGGCTCGCGCGGCACGAACACCATGTCGTAGCTGAGCAGGAACCCGCGGCGCAGCCCCGGGCCGAGCGCGAGCAGCCCCAGGCACAAGCCGACGGCCAGCCCGGGGCCGACGCGGCCTGCCGCCGCGCGGGCGGCCGGCGGGACAGCGCGGCGCAGCGGCTCGTTCGGCCTCAGGGTGGTCGCCGGGATCGCCTTCATGCCCGCTCGGATCGTAACGGTTTGCGGCCGAGACCGCCCCAGCTGGAGATCTCGATTCCCGGATCGGGATCACCCGGGTCCGGCCGCCACCGGTTCAGCTGGACCACGCCGGGCTCCAGGATGTGCAGGCCATCGAAGAAGCGGGTGACCTCGGCCCGCGCCCGGTTCGTCTGCGTGGTGGGCAGCATGCTGTCGTACCTGCGGGCCGCCTCGCGGTCCACCGCGAAATTGTCCTTGCCGCCCAGCAGGGCGTCATACACCCGGGCCGGGTTCGCGGTGCCGGCGTCGGCCGCCGCCGGGCGATCCGGCCCGCCAGGGCGCACTACCACGGGGGCACCATAACACGCCGCGCGGGCCGCGGCGGGACGGCCGCCCGCCGGCAGGCGGGCGGAAGGCGGCGAACGGGTTGGTGACCACGAGGGCCCTGGCGGCGAACTCGTAGAGCGCCGCCGGGCGGCCGCCGCAGGCGGCGGGCCGCGCGGTCGCCGCCGTCGGCCGGATGACCTTGCGGCGGGACAGGATCCGCTGCAGGTTCGTCGCCGACACCGGGTGGCCCAGCGACGCCACGTAGATGTCGCGCAGCGCGGAGATCGTGAACGCGGGCGGCGCCAGGGCGAAGCCGATGTTGGTGTAGGACAGCTTGGCGCGCAGCCGTTCCCTGGCCGAGACGATGATCGAGCCGTGGTCGAAGGCGGTCGGCGGCAGCGCGTCGACGTCGTGCCAGGCGGTGTCCGCGGGAAAGCGCGGCTCGACGTCGGCGGCGACCAGCGCCAGGTAGGCGGTGGCCAGGACGCGCCCCCGCGGGTCCCGTCCCGGGTCGCTGCGGGTTTCCAGCTGTTCCATGTGCGCGATCTGGGTGATGTCCACCTTGGCCGCCAGGTGGCGGCTGGCCGAGGCGCCGAGCCGTTCGGCGGCGCCGAGCGGCCCGCACGGCAGCGACCAGCACCCCTGGAACGGCGCGGCGCCGCGGCGCCACAGCAGGCACTGCAGCCGGCGCTGCCGGACGCGCAGCACGACCGCGACCACCTCGTGCCGGAAGCTGCCGTCGTCCACGCCCAGCATGATAGCGTGGGCGCAGGGAGGTTTTAGACTATGAGTCGAAAACTGGACGGCTGGGCGGCGGAGGTGCGGCGGCTGGCCGCGGAGCGGGACGCGGTGATCCTGGCGCACAACTACCAGGCGCCGGAGATCCAGGACGTCGCCGACCACGTGGGCGACTCGCTGGCGCTCGCCCGGCTGGCCGCCGCCGGCGGTGGCCGGTCGCCGCGGGTGATCGTGCTGGCCGGCGTCTACTTCATGGCCGAGACCGCGAAGATCCTCTCCCCGGACCGCACCGTGCTGATCCCAGACAGCCGCGCCGGCTGCTCGCTGGCCGAATCGATCACCGCGGACCAGCTACGGGCGTGGAAGCGCGAGCACCCGGGCGCGGTCGTGGTCGCGTACGTGAACACCAGCGCGGAGGTCAAGGCCGAATCCGACGTGTGCTGCACCTCGGCGAACGCCGCGGAGGTCGTGTCGGCCATCCCCGCGGACCGGGACGTGCTGTTCCTGCCCGACCAGTTCCTCGGCGAGCACGTCCGCCGCCAGACCGGACGGGCGAACCTGCACGTGTGGATGGGCGAATGCCACGTGCACGCGGGCATCAGCCCGGCCGAGCTGCGCCGCAAGGCGCACGGCGCCCGGGACGCGGAGCTGTTCATCCACCCCGAGTGCGGGTGCGCCACGGCGGCGCTGTGGCAGGCGGGGACCGGTGACCTGCCCAGGGCGCGGGTGCTGTCCACCGGGGGCATGCTCGCGGCGGCCAGGTCGACCACGGCCTCGGCGGTGCTGGTGGCGACCGAGACCGGCATGCTGCACCAGCTGCGGCGGGCCAATCCCGCGGTGCGGTGGGAGCCGGTCAACCCGGACGCGGTGTGCCGGTTCATGAAGATGACCACGCCGCAGGCGCTGCTGCGCTGCCTGCGGGACGGCGTGGAAGAGGTCGTGGTCGAGCCGGAGATCGCCGCGCGGGCGCGGCGGGCGGTGCAGGCGATGATCGCCATCGGGTCGCCGTCGGCAGGCGGGGAGTGACCGTGCTGCGGATGCTGCCCGCGGCGCGGCCGGCCTGGCGGCGCGACGCGGACGTGGTCGTGGTGGGCGCGGGCGCGGCGGGGATGGCCGCGGCGCTGACCGCCGCGGGCCTCGGGCGGCGGGTGCTGCTGGTCTGCAAGGACGGGCTGGGCGGGGGATGCACGGCGCTGGCGCAGGGCGGGATGGCCGCGGCATGTGGCCCCGGCGATTCGGCCGCGCTGCACGCGGAGGACACCGCGGCGGCCGGGGCCGGGCTGTGCGACCCGGCGGCGGTCTCGGCGCTGGCGGCGCAGGCGCCGGGCGTGCTCAGCTGGCTGTCGTCGCTGGGCGCGAGGCTGGCGCCGGGACACCTGGAGGGCGGGCACAGCCGGCCGCGGATCGCGCACGCGGGCGGGGACGCGGCCGGCGCCGAGGTGCACCGGGCGCTCGCCGCGGCGGTGGCGGCCAGCCCCGTCTGCGTGCTGCCGCGGGCGGTGGCGCTGGACCTGACCGGCGGCGGGCTGCTGGTGGGGCTGAGCGGGCCCAGCGCCGGCCGGGCGGGTTCGCCGCGGGCACTGCGGGTCGGCCTCGTGCACGCCCGCGCCGTCGTGCTGGCGACCGGCGGGTTCGGCCAGGCCTTCGCCACCACCACGAACCCGCCCGGCATCACCGGCGACGGGCTGGCGCTGGCGGCGCGGGCCGGCGCGGTGCTGCAGGACATGGAGTTCGTCCAGTTTCATCCCACGGTGCTGTGCGTCCCCGGGCCCGCCGGGCAGCGGCCGCTGGTCACCGAGGCGCTGCGCGGCGCCGGGGCCGTGCTGCGCGACCGGGGCGGGCGGCCGCTGATGGCGGGACGGCATCCGCTCGGCGACCTGGCCCCGCGCGACGTGGTGGCGGCGGCGATGCACGAGGCCGGCGGCGGCGGGCCGCTGTGGCTGGATGCCCGGATGCTCGGGCGGTCCCGGCTCGCGCGCGAGTTCCCGACCGTGTCCGCGGCCTGCCGGGCGCACGGGATCGACCCGGCGGCCGACCTTATCCCGGTCGCGCCCGGCGCGCACTACGCCTGCGGCGGGATCCGGGCGGACATGTCCGGGCGGACCTCGCTGCCCGGCGTGTACGCGGTGGGGGAGGTGGCCTGCACCGGCGCGCACGGCGCCAACCGGCTGGCATCCAACTCGCTGACCGAGGCGATGATCACCGGACGGCGGGTCGGCCGCCTGCTCGGCGAACGGCTGCCGCCGGGGATCGCGGTGCCGTCGGCCGCGGTGCCGCCGGCCGGGGCCGCGGCCGGCGTGGCGCCGCCGGCGCGGCCGGGGCTTGCCGCGGCGATGGCGCGGCACGCGGGCGTGCTGCGCGACCCCGATGGGCTCGGGCTGCTGCTTGACGCCCTGGCGCTGGCCCCGGGATCCGGCGAGCTGGACCTGGCCACCGTGGAGGCGACCAACCTGCACACCGTCTCGACGCTGGTGGCGGCGGCCGCCCTGCACCGCAGGGAAAGCCGCGGCTGCCACCGGCGCCGCGACGCCGGCGGCCCGGATCCGCGGCTGGATGGCCGGCACACGCTGCTGCGCTGGAACCAGGGAGAGCTGCAGCTGCGGATGACGCAGGGGCGGAGGCGGGCCGCATGACGCTGCGCGAGCCGGTGCGGGACGCGCTGCGCGCCGCCGGGCTCGACCCCGGCGAGGTCGAGCGCCTGGCGCGCGCCGCGATCGCCGAGGACCTGCGCTGCGGCCCGGACCTCACCACGGCCGCGATCATCCCGGCCGGGACCGCCGCCGCCGCGGACGTGGTGGCGCGCGGCGCGGGCGTGGTGGCGGGCCTGCCCGTCGCGGCCGCCGTCATTGACGCGGCGGGCGACGTCCTCGGCGCGGGGGACGCCGTCCTCGGCGCGGCGGGCGCCGGCCGCGTGGAGGCGCTGGCCGCCGACGGCGACCGGGTGGCACCGGGCGACGTCGTGGCCCGGGTCACCGGGCCGCTGCGGGTAATCCTCGGCGCGGAGCGGACGCTGCTGAACTTCCTCACCCACCTGTCCGGGATCGCGACCGCCACCCGGGCCTGGGTCGACGCGGTCGCGGGCACCGGCTGCCAGGTGCGTGACACCCGCAAGACCCTCCCCGGCCTGCGCGCGCTGCAGAAATACGCGGTCCGCTGCGGCGGCGGCGTCAACCACCGGATGGGGCTGGGCGACGCGGCGCTGGTCAAGGACAACCACGTGGCGGCCGCCGGCGGGATCGCGGCGGCCTTCCGCGCGGTGCGCGCCGCCGCGCCCGGGGTGCCGGCCGAGGTCGAGTGCGACACGCTGGACCAGGTCGGCGAGGCGCTCGCGGCCGGCGCCACGCTGATCCTGCTGGACAACATGGGCCTGGACGACCTGCGTTCGGCGGTGCGGCTGGCCCGGGCATATCCCGGCGTCAGACTGGAGGCCAGCGGCGGCCTGCGGCTGGCCGACGCCCGGGCGGTGGCCGCCACCGGCGTGCACTACCTGGCCGTCGGCGCGCTCACCCACTCCAGCCCCGCCCTCGACCTCGGGCTGGACATCGCCGCGGCCCGGCGGGATCCGGGGCGGTGACGGTCCAGGGCATGCGGCCGGGCGCCGGGACGGCTCACGAGGCAAGCTCGAAGACCGCGGCGATGCCCTGGCCGCCGCCGATGCACATCGTCTCCAGGCCGTAGCGGGCGCCGCGGCGGCGCATCTCGCGCAGCAGCGTCGCCAGGATGCGCGCCCCGGTGGCGCCCACCGGGTGCCCGAGCGAGATGCCGGAGCCGTGCACGTTCGTCCGGGAGAAGTCTGCGCTGCCGAACCCCCATTCCCGGGTGACCGCCAGCACCTGCGCGGCGAAGGCCTCGTTCAGCTCGATGAGATCCATGTCGGACAGCTTCAGCCCGGCGCGCTCCAGCGCCCGGGCGGTCGCGGGCACCGGCCCGATCCCCATCCTGGCCGGCGCCACGCCCGCGGCCGCCCAGGACACCAGGCGCGCCAGCGGGGTCAGCCCGAGCTGCGCGGCCCGCTCCGCGGTGGTCACGATGCAGACCGCGGCGCCGTCGTTCTGCCCGCTGGCGTTGCCGGCGGTGACGGTGGCCTCCGGGTCGGCGGCCAGCCGGACCGGGCGCAGGCTGGCCAGCGCCGCCAGCGTGGTGTCGGGGCGCGGGTGCTCGTCGGTGTCCACCAGCCGGGTGCCGCCGCGCTGTGGCACCGGCACCGGCACGATCTCCTCGGCGAACACCCCGGAGCGCTGCGCGGCGACCGCGCGCTCGTGGCTGCGCAGCGCCAGCTCGTCCTGCTCCTGCCGCGGGATCGCGTACTCGCGGCGCAGGTTCTCCGCGGTCTCCAGCATCCCGCCGGGCACCGGGTAGTTGACGCCGCCCGCGGTGACCCGGCCCCTGGCCAGCCGGTCGGTCAGCGCGACCGACTCCGACCGGACGCCCCAGCGGATCCCGGTCACGTAGAACTCCGCCTGGCTCATGCTCTCCACGCCGCCGGCGATGACCAGGTCGGCCACGCCGGTCTGCACCTGCATCGCGGCCAGCAGCACCGCCTGCAGTCCCGACCCGCAGCGCCGGTCGAGCTGGAATCCCGGCACCTCGACCGGCAGCCCGGCGTCCAGGGCCGCCACCCTGCCGATCGCCGGCGCCTCCCCGTTCGGGTAGCACTGGCCCAGGATGACATCGTCCACCGCCTCCGGCGGCACGCCGGTGCGCCGCACCAGCTCGCCAATCACCGTGGCGGCCAGGCTCGCCGCGGGCACCGCGGCGAAGACGCCGCCGAACCGCCCGACCGCCGTCCGCAGCGGCTCGCAGATCACCGCGTCACGCACCGGATCGCCCTCCTTCGGGTACTCCTGGTCAGGTTGTGGCACCATCAGGCTACGTGAGCAGGCAGTCCCGGCGCTCGCCGCCGGGCGTCCGCCTCCGGCGGCACCCGCTCTGATCGGGTACATGGTCGGTTCGGTGGTGTAGTGGCGGCCGCTGGGGACGGTCCAGCGGAGGGTTCCCGGGGTGACCTGCTCGGCCTTCCAGCGGGGACGGTGTTTCGCCCGGTGGTGGTGCCGGCATTTCGGCACGAGGCCGCATGGCCAGATAGCCCTGTTTAGCTGGGAGAATGGCCTGACGTGGCCGCAGTTGGGTGTCATGTCCCCGCGGTGCCGTGGTTGCGGATCTTCGAGGACCGCTGCGGAGTCTGGCATCATTAAGGGGAAGGGAGGGCTGCCTCGTGACCACCATCCACGTCCGGTATGAGATCCTGGACGATCCCAGCCGTCCCGATCCGGAGTCGCCGCCGGACTCTTTCGCATGGGGCGTGCAGGCAGTGGGCCTGCCGGGAAACCTCAGCGTCTTCGGGGTCGGCGACACACTCGACGAGGCGCTCGACGATCTTGCTGAGGGTATCCGGGCGCTGTTCCGCGCTGTATCGGTACCGGACGAGCTGACGAGGGAAATCGCTGTCACCGTCGGCGACGCGGCCTGATACCGGTCCGGCTCTCCGGGAAGGACATCGTCAAGGCACTGGGCAGGGTCGGCTGGGAACTGGAACGGGTCACTGCCAGCCACCACGTGTTGCGGCATGCCGACGGGCGGCATGTGAGCGTTCCGGTGCATGGTGCCCGGCCGCTCCCAGCCGGGACGCTCGGATCGATCTGCCGTCAGGCCGGCCGCACCGCGAGCGAACTGCGCGACCTTCTTTAGTCCTCCTCCAGCCGGACTGGCTCCGGCGAACCCGCGGCGGGTGCCCTTGAGGGTGATGGCGGTCCTGGAGACGGCGTAGCACAGCTGCGCGAGGGAGGAAGGCCCCCCGGGCCACCAACGCCCCACCCGGGGGTGCGGCGTAGGGTCGGGTGACGTGTCCAACCGTGAGCTGGTGATTCTCGGGACGGCAAGCCAGGCGCCCACCCGCAGCCGCAACCACAACGGGTACTTCCTGCGCTGGGACGGCGAAGGGCTGCTGTTCGACCCGGGCGAGGGAACCCAGCGACAGATGCTGTTCGCGGGGGTCACCGCGAGCCAGGTCACCCGCATCTGCGTCACCCACTTCCACGGGGACCACTGCCTGGGGCTGCCCGGCGTGCTGCAGCGGATGTCCCTGGACCGGGTGCCGCACGCGGTTGAGGCCTGCTATCCGGCACAAAGCCGGGAGGTCTTCGTCCGGCTCCGGCACGCGGCCCTGTTCCGTGACGTGCTGCAGCTGCGGGAGCGGCCGGTCGGCGGCGCGGGCACGATCACCGGAACCTCCTCGTTCCGGCTGGAGGCCAGGGAACTGTCGCACGGCGTGCCGACGTTCGGCTACCGGCTGGTCGAGCCGGACGGGCGGCGGATGCTGCCGGGCAAGCTGGCCGCGCTCGGCATCACCGGCCCGGACATCGGGCGGCTGCAGCGCGAGGGCCGGCTGGAGGCCGGCGGCCGGGTGGTGACGGTGGAACAGGTCAGCGAGCCGAGGCCGGGCCAGCGTTTCGCGTTCGTCATGGACACCCGGCTGTGCGACGCCGCGTTCGCGCTGGCCGAGCGGGCGGACATGCTGGTCTGCGAATCGACGTTCGCCGACGCCGAGGCCGGGCTCGCCGCCGAGTTCGGGCACCTGACCGCCGGGCAGGCCGGGCGGATCGCCGCCGAGTCGGGTGCGCGGCTGCTGGTGCTCACCCACTTCTCGCAGCGTTACGAGCCGGAGGGAAGCCGGCGGCTGGCCGACGAGGCGGCCCGGGCGTTCGGCGGCCCTGTGGTGCTCGCCCGTGACCTGGACCGGGTGGCCGTCCCGCATCAGGCGCCGGAGGCACGCCGGCATGCACCGGCCGGGGCGGGGTAAGCAGCAGGCATGGCTGGACGGGCCGGTGAGCCCAGCACAGACGGCAAGCTGGACGAGTACCGCTGCGGGCGGGACCTGCGCGGCGGCCGGTCGGCCTGGCTGCTGGTCAACAAGGCCGACGAGCGCGCCGGCGGGGACCGGGTGCGGACCGGCCCCAAGTCGGTCAGGTCGGGCCGGACGATCGACGAGATGGGCAAGTCCCGGTGACGCGGGACCGGATGCCGTCCTGGGTCGAGCCGGAACTGGCCACCCTCACCCATGACCGCTTCTCCGATCCCGGGTGGATCTTCGAACGCAAGCTGGACGGGGAACGGTGCCTCGCCTTCGCCGAGGCGGCCGACGTCCGGCTGTACAGCCGCAGCCGGCACGAGATCACCGGCGCGTTCCCGGAGATAGCCGCTGCCCTGGCGGCCCGGCACGACGGTGACCTGATCGCGGACGGGGAGATCGTGGCGTTCGACGGGACGCAGACGCGGTTCGGGCGGCTGCAGCAGCGGCTCGGCGTGGCCCATCCCGGCGACGCGCTGCTGCGCGAGGTGCCGGTGTACTACTACCTGTTCGACGTGCTGTTCGCCGAGGGCCGGGATGTCCGGCAGCTGCCGCTGCTGGAGCGGAAGCGGGCGCTGGCCCGGTCGGTGAAGTTCCGCGATCCGCTGCGGTTCACCGAGCACCGCGACCGCGACGGCGAGGCCTTCTACCGGCAGGCCTGCCGTGACGGCTGGGAGGGCCTGATCGCCAAGCGCGCCGACGCCCCGTACCGCGGCGGGCGCAGCCGGGACTGGCTGAAATTCAAGTGCGTCAACGCCCAGGAGTTCGTGATCGGCGGCTACACCGACCCGCGCGGCTCCCGGGTGGGCTTCGGCGCGCTGCTGCTGGGCTACTACGACGACCGCGGCGAGCTGACCTACGCCGGGAAGGTCGGCACCGGGTTCGACACGAGGACGCTGCGCAGCCTGCATGACAGGCTGGCCCGCCTGGAGCGGGATTCCCCGGCGTTCCGCAACGGGCGGCTGCCGCCCCACCGGGACGTGCACTGGGTGGAACCGCGCCTGGTCGCCCAGGTCGGCTTCGCCGAGTGGACCCGGGACGGCGAGCTGCGCCAGGCGCGGTTCGAGGGCCTGCGCGACGACAAGGAGGCGGCCGAGGTGGTCCGCGAGGTGCCCTCGTGAGCCGGGGCGGGGTGAAGGCCGACGAGCTGACCGTGGGCGGCGTCACGGTCAGGCTGTCACGGACCGGCAAGCCGCTGTTCGGCCGGGACGGGATCACCAAGGGCGACCTCATCGGCTACTACCGGTCGGTCGCGCCGCGCATGCTGCCCTACCTGCGGGACCGCCCGCTGGTCATGGGCCGCTACCCGGACGGGATCGGCGGCGAGGCGATCGTGCAGAAGAACGCGCCACGCAACGTACCCGGCTGGGTGACCACCGCCGAGGTGAAGAAGAAGGGCGGCACGGTACGCCACGTGGTCTGCGACAAGCCCGCTACGCTGGTGTACCTGGCCAACCAGGCCTGCATCGAGCTGCACGTCTTCCTCAGCAGGCTCGGCGAGCTGGATCGCCCGGATCAGCTCGTGTTCGACCTCGACCCGCCGGACGCGGAGCAGTTCGGCCAGGTATGCGGGCACGCGCTGCGGCTGCGCCGGCTGCTGGAAGACGAGCTGGGCCTCGCCGCCTTCGTGAAGACCACCGGCGGCCGCGGCCTCCACGTGCACGTGCCGCTGCGCGCGGCCGACGACTTCGACGTGGCGCGGGGCTTCGCCCGCGGCGTCGCCGGCGTGCTGGCCGCGCGCTTCCCCGGCCAGCTCACCACCGAGCAGCGCACCGGCGGCAGGCAGGGGCGGATCTACCTGGACGTCATGCGTAACGCCTACGCCCAGATGGCCGTGGCGCCGTTCTCGGTGCGGGCGCGCCCCGGCGCCCACGTCGCCACGCCGCTGCACTGGGCCGAGGTCGAGGACCGCACGCTCAGCCCCGGGCAGTTCACGCTGCGCACCGTCGCTGACCGGCTGGACCGGGTGGACGACCCGTGGGCCGGCCTTGCCAGGCGCCGCCGCGGCCTGGCCGGCCCGCGGCGGCGGCTGGAGTCGCTGACGGCCTGACCCCCGCGGCGGGGCCGGGAACCGGGGCCGGGACCTGCCCGGCCGGGACCGGGGCCGAAACCCCGGCCGGGACCGCGAAACCGGAGACGAAAGTCTTACCGGCCGATTACATGGCCGACGGGCCGGGCCCGGAGCCGGAACGATGCCCATGAGGGCGAAGCGGCGGGCGCGCCGACGGCGTCGCCCGCGGTTCGTGTCCGGGATTCCCCTCGGTGACCGTTGCGGAGGGAGCAGACCACCATGATGCGTAGCCAGGGATTGGCGGCGGCCGGGCTGATCGCCGCCGCGTTGGCCGTCACCGCCTGCGGGCACGGCTCCCCGGCCGGATCCACCGGGGCAGGCGGGGCCTACGGCGCGGCGTACGGAGGCGGGTACGGCGGCCAGTCATCCCCGCCGGCATCGGGCAGCGCAGCGCCGGCCGAGACCACCTCGCTGAAGACCGAGTCCACCGGTGCCGGGACGGTGCTGGCCAGCAGCCAGGGCATGACCTTGTACTACTACGGCGAGGACAAGCCGGGCAGCGGCACCTCGGCGTGCACGGGCACCTGCGCCAGCTACTGGCCGCCGCTGACCGCGCCGGTCACGGCCCCCGCCGGCATGCGCCTGCCCGGCCCGCTCGGCACCATCACCAGGCCCGGCGGCATCAAGCAGGTCACGATCAACGGCTACCCCATCTACACCTACACCGGCGACAAGGCCCCCGGCCAGGCCACAGGAAACGGCATCGAAGGCGAGTGGCACGTCATCAAGATGCCGTGACCGGGCTGCGTGGATGGGCCCGGGTCAGCCCGACTCGCGCGCCGTCCTGACCTGGGGCCCGGTCCGCTCGGCGGTCCGGGCCTCGCGCTCGGCTCGCCCAGCGTGCCCGGCCGCCTCCAGCTTGCGCCGGAAATCGGCCGGCAGGCAGGACGGCTCGCCAGCCTCGCCGAGGATGAAACAACTGCGGCTCAGCGCCGCCGCGCCGGCGATGACGACGGCCAGGGCCAGCACCTCCCCGGCCAGGTCAAGCGGCCCGGTCCGGATGTGCTCGCCGAACAGGAACACCCCGAGCAGGCCCGCCGACAGCGGGTCAAGGATGGTGAACCCGGGCTGCGACGCGGCAAGCGGACCGGCCGCCAGCGCGTGCGACGCCAGCAGCATCGTCGCCGCGCCGAGCGCGATCAGGACGTACAGCGACCAGGTGGAGGCGACGGCGCCGATGCCGTCACCGAGGTGCGAGCTGAGTTCCTTGATGACCGCCGCCACGAAACCCCACGAGATCCCGGTCGCGGCGCCGAGCAGGGCGGCGCGGCGGGAGGAGGACGCGCCGGCCCGGCCGCCAAGCCGGAACGCCGCGGCCACCGCCGCCAGCACGACGCCGACTGTGACCAGGCCGGCCGCCAGCCACGCGGAGCCGGGCGCGTGCAGCCGCCCGCCCGACGGCGACGCCAGGCGGAGGAACACCGCGATCCCCGCCGACATGGCGGCCGCGGCCAGCCAGTCGCGGGGCTTCACCCGAACCCGGTGCCGGCCGGCGAAGGCCATGTAGCCGAACACGAGCAGCAGTTCCACAGCCAGGATGGGCTGGACGAGGGCGAGCGCGCCGAAGCGCAGCGCGGTCAGCTGGAAGACGAAGCCGAGGATCATGCTGGCGATGCCGAGCAGCCAGACCGGGCTGCGGGCCAGGCGGAGGACCAGCCAGACATCGAAGCCGCCCGCCGTCCCGGTCTGCCGTGCTCCCCGGCGCTGGCACACCGACGCGGTGGCGGTGCAGAAGCTTGCCGAGACGGCCAGCAGGATCGCCTTCTCCACAGCCGCTCGAACAGCGGCGGCGGCCGAGTAATTCCCGGGGCTGAGCGTGCCCTCGGCGGTGGCCATGGTGACGAGGTGCATGCGGTCAAGCTCGTTTCGCATGGTGCGCCAGGTGCCGCCGGCTTGGGCCAGCGGCACACCCTACCGGGACGAAACGGGTACCCACGGACGGAGTGTCACGGATTGCTTGCAAGGTGGACACAGGAACGCCTAATTCAGAGCATGGGCCGGCTATGTCCTGCGGGTTGCGATTAGCGTCCTCAGCAGGGGCTGACAGGCGCCGGCCGGATGGGTCGGGGAGCCGGGAGGAGCATGGTTCCGCCGCGTGGCGAGCCGCCAGCCGGCGGCAGGGATGAGCCGCCGGGCCCCACCGCCCTGCGCATGATTCTCGGAAACCAGCTCCGCCGGCTGCGGGAGGCGGCCGGCGTGACGCCGGACCGGGCCGGGTACGAGATCCGGGCATCCCGCTCCAAGATCAGCCGCATGGAGCACGGCCGGGTGAGTTTCAAGACCAGAGACCTGGCCGGCCTGCTCACCTTGTACGGTGTGGCTGACGAGCAGCTGCGGGCCAGGATGCTGTCACTTGCCCGGCAGGCAAACGCGCGGGCCTGGTGGTCGAGGTACGACGACATCCTGGCTGACTGGTTCGAGGGCTATCTCGGCTTGGAGGGGGCTGCCTCGGTCATCCGCACCTTCGAGACGCAGTTCGTGCATGGCCTGTTCCAGACGGAGGACTATGCTCGCGCCGTCACCTTGCTCGACCACAAGCCCGCACCCGCCGACGAGATTGACCGCCGGGTGAGCCTGCGGCTCAGGCGCCAGGAGGTGCTTGCAAACGCGGAGCGCCCGCAGGTGTGGTCGGTGATGGACGAGGCGGTGCTGCGGCGGCCGGTGGGTGGCCGAGCGGTAATGCGCGCCCAGCTGGAGCACCTTGCCGAGGTCGCTCGCCTGCCTCAGGTCACGATCCAGGTGGTGCCGTTCGCCCGCGGCGGTCACGCCGCTGCAGGCGGGTCGTTCACCATCTTGCGCTTCGCCGAACCCGAGTTGCCGGACGTCGTCTACATCGAGCAGCTCACCAGCGCGTTGTACCTCAGCGACCGTGCGGACGTGGACCAATATCTGGAGGTCATGACCGAGCTGAGCGCCCAGGCGCTGACCCCGGCTCGCAGCACCCGCTTCCTCATCGAGGTTGCCCGGGAGACCTAGTCCGGGCTGCCGCTGGCGCGAACCACGCCGCCGGAACTGGCCTGCCCTGCTTTTGCCTGCAGCCGGCCACGGCGACAGTTGGTGCGGAGGCACGGCAGCGTTACGCTCTACCGGGAATTGCAGGCGATTCCGGGCGGCGCGTGGCGACTCGCGGGCCGCAGCAGGGATGGCAGATCATGGCTGAGGACTGGTCGCAGCCCGGTGACCCAGACCTGGAGGCGGATCCGCGGACCACCCTGGATACGAGCGTGGCGCATCCCGCCCGGGCTGACCCTCCGTACCCGGCCTCAGTTCGAGCGGTTCTTCGACGGCCTGGAGATGGTGTAGCCGGGCGTCGTCCCGCTGCCCGAATGGCGGGCTCCCGGGTCGGAGCACCCGATTCCGTGCTATGCAGGGATGGGCCGCAAACCCGCGCGCGGGTTAGCGGCCGGTCCCGCCGCGGATCTTGAGTAGCCGTTTCCTTACGTGATCGCCGAGGAAGACTGCGAGCAGGGTGCGGAGCACGGGACAGGTGTGCCGCCGAGACATATCCGCCGAGAGCATCGCGACACCAGGCGGGGCACTCGCCGTGCCGGAACGTACCGCCGCTCGTCAGCGCAGACCGGGCACGCCTTCGGCGTGGCTCCGGCTCCACGCCGCAGGTTGCACAGATGGCTTCCGCCACCGCGTCACGGCCCGCTCGCGCGGCCGCTGGCCGGGCAGGGCTTGCGGTGCGCGGGTCTGTCATGTACTTTCTTGATGGAAAGTACATGACAGGGAGCCTGAATGCGCGATACGGCAAGAGACCCGGCAGCGCTGGAGCTGCTGCGGGTGCAGCGGGGCCGGCTGGCGGACCGGATGCGGCCGCCGTGGTGGTACCTGACCGGTATCGGCGTCCTGTGGGCGCTGACCTTCGCATGCCCCTTCACCTCGCGGTTCCTCCCCCAGGGGGTCCGCATCTGGCCCATCCTGCTCGCCGCAGTGACGGCGGCCTGCCTGCTGCAGTGGGGACTGGCCCAGGCCACCGGCATTTCGGTGGGCACCCGGACCCTCCGCTATCCCTCGGGCCGTCCCGCACAGATCGCGATGGCCTTGACGGGTGCCGCCGCCCTCGTGACCGAGACCTTCCTGATCGACCGTGACCTGATCGTGACCGCGATCGTCGTCGCGGCCCTCGCGGTCGTGGCGGAGGTGGCGGCCCAGCAGGCCCAGCTGCGGGGGATCCGCCAGGACCTGCGAGACGGCCGGGGGGCGGCGTGACCGCCAAGCCGGATCCGCTCATTCACCCGATCACCCGGTTGTCGATCTGCGGGCTGCTGGCGGCCGGCGCGGACTGGGTCGAGTTCGCCGCGCTGCGTGACGCGGCCGGGATCAGCGACTCGGTGCTGTCGAAACAGTCCCGCGTGCTCGAAGACGCCGGGTACGTGCAAGTCCGCAAGGGCGCGGTCGGCCGGCGGCCGCGAACCTGGTTCCGGCTCACCGCGCAAGGCCGCCAGGCGGTGGAGGGCCATCTGGCCTGGCTGGCCCAGCTGGAGGAGGCGGTCTCCGCCAGGACCCGGGATGCGCGGCAGGCCAGGCCCCTCACTGGTGGCCGCGACCAGCCGCGCCGCGTACTGCCGCCTCTGCTGGGCAGCAGCTGAGCTGGTTGTGACCTACACAGCGAGCCGGGCGTTTCAGCCGGGGCTGCTGGCGGCCTATTTTTTATCTGCACGTAGGACCGTGATCGACGGCAGCGCTCTTTGCGCGCGCGGCCAGGGCGGGTCAGGCCGAGCCCAGGCCGCGGCGGTGGCTAGGCCTGACCAAGATGCCTCGGCCCGGCCTGGCCGGTGTCCAGCCGCCGCACGGAGATCAGACAGAGCCCCAGGTCGCGGACTTTGGCCAGTACCCCGTGCAGCGCGGGCTGGTCAGCGAGCAGGCCGCAAATGACCGTCTCCTCGCCTTGGCCGCTGATCTGGAGGCCGCCGAACCAAGCGGCCCACCGGCCGTCGAGCACCCCCGCCACGCGGATCTCGTACCGGGCAGGCCCGCCCATTTCTGTCCTTCCTTGCGGTTGTGTTTCCTTCATCTGTGCACGGTAGGAGCGGACGCCGGGGCTGGGCGTCACCCGAAGGTGGCATGCGAGTGGAATCTTGCGGTGATGGGCGGGCCTATCCGGGACCATCGCAGCCGGGCCGACCGTGCGGCCCGCCCCGGTAGCCTGCGACGTGGGGCTCAGCCCGGCAGCATCGCCGTTCCCAGGACCGCCAGCCCGCAGCGCGCCATCGCGCAAGCGGTAGTGTACTCGTGGGCAGATGGCCTGACGATGACTCACAGCCCTGAGCCGCCGCCGGGGCGCGCGGAGACACCAGATGACGCACAGTGGCTCGCTTTCGCGCGATGAGCCTGTTGGCCTGGGCGGCAGGTCACCGGTGGCTGACCCGTCTGTGGCGGGCCCGGCGGGGACCGCCATGTCCGGGCAGGATGCCCTGCTGGCGACCAAGCTGCATGTGCCCCAGCCGCGGCCTGGGTTTGTGCCGCGCCAGCGGCTGGTGGAGGCGCTGGGCGAGGGGCTGGTACGGGGGCGGGTGCTGGTGTGCGCTCCCGCGGGATCCGGCAAGACGGCGTTGCTGGCCGACTGGGCCCGCGGCAGCGGGTGGCCGGTGGCGTGGCTGGGCCTGGACGGCGGCGACAGCGACCCGGCCCGGTTCTGGCGCTACACGGTGGCTGCGCTGGACCGGGCCCGGCCGGGACTGGCCGGACGAGTGGGCCCGCTGCCCGCGCGTTCGTTTGACGGGCTGGTGGCGGCCCTGATCAATGAGCTGGCCGCCGATCCGGGCCCGGATGAGGTGCTGCTGGTCCTGGATGACTATCACCTGGTCGATTCCGGGCCGGTGCACGAGTCGGTGGCGTTGTTGCTGGAGAATCTGCCCCCGGGCCTGCGGGTGGTGGTGTCCGGCCGGGCTGACCCGCCGCTGCCGCTGGCGCGGCTGCGGGCCCGCGGCCAGCTGGCTGAGTTGCGCGCCGCCGACCTGCGCTTCACTCTTGACGAGGCGGCGGCGCTGCTGGGCGAGACGGCGGGTCCGGGCCTACCCGGCACGGCTGTGGCGGCGCTGACGGCCCGCACGGAGGGGTGGGCGGCGGGCCTGCAGCTGGCCGGGCTGTCGTTGCGGGGGCACGCGGATCCGGCCGGGTTCGCGGCGGCGTTCAGCGGCAGCCACCGCTTCGTGCTGGACTACCTGGCCGATGAGGTCCTTGACGGCCAGCCCGGGCAGGTGCGCGCGTTCCTGCTCGAGACCTCGGTGCTGGAGCGGCTGTCGGGAGAGCTGTGTGATGCGGTCACTGGCCGGGGCGGCAGCCAGGCGATGCTGACCGGCATCGAGCGGGCGGGCCTGTTCGTGGTGCCGCTTGATGAAGAGCGCGGCTGGTGGCGCTACCATCACCTGTTCGCCGATCTGCTGCGCGCCCGGCTGCAGGCTGAGCAGCCCAGCCGGGTACAGGCGCTGCACCGGGCCGCGGCCGCCTGGTGCGAGGAGCATGACATGGCCGACGACGCGGTGCGGCACGCGCTGGCGGCCGGGGACGCCGCCTGGGCGGCGCGGCTGGTGGAGCGGCACGTCGAGGCGCTGCTGGGCCGCAGCGAGGGCGTGACCCTGCGCCGGTGGCTTTCGGCGCTGCCGGCGGAGCCGGTCCGCGACCGTCCGCGGCTGTGCCTGGCCCAAGCGTACGGCGCCGCTATGGGCTATCAACTGGAAGCGCTCGAAGCCCTGCTCGATGACGCCGAGCGCGCCTTCGCGATCAGCGGCGACGAACCATATGAGCCGTCTCTCGGACGGCCACAGGGCGATAGCGTGCTGGCCAATGTCCCTGCGGGGATCGCGTTCCTGCGCGCCTCGCTCGCGCGGCTTCGCGGTGATTCCGCCCTGGCGGCCGACTATAACCGGCAGGCCCTGGCCCAACTGGGCGAGGACGACTGGCTGATGCGGCTCTTCGTGCGCTGGAACCAGGCGGCGGCGGACTGGCTGGACGGCCGGCTCGGGCCAGCCGAGCGCGACCTGGCAGAAGTCCTCGCCGAACGGCAGGCCGCCGGCGCCGAGTTCTTCACTGGCTTTCTCCCCATGCGCGTCCGCTACGACCTAGGCGAGGTGCAGCGCGCCCAGGGCAACCTGGATGCGGCAGCCGCGACCTACCGGCAAGCGCTGGCGGAGACCGGCGAGAGCAGCCAGACAGCCCTCACCGGCCCGGCACATGTGGGCCTGGCTCAGGTCCTGTACGAGCGGGACGAGCTGACCGCCGCCCTTGACCATGCCACCCAGGGGGTCACGCTGTGCCGGCAGCTTGCCTTCACCCAGTCGCTAGCCACCGGCCTGGGTGTCATGGCCCGGATCCGGCACGCGCAGGGAGACACGGCCGGGGCCCTGAAGGCGATGGGCGAGGCCGCGCAGGCCGGGCCGAGCCCGCAGGTTGCCGCCCTGCTCAACCCGGTGCCGTCGCAGCGGGCGCGGCTCCTGCTGGCCCGGGGCGACATCCGCGCGGCCGCCCGGTGGACAACGGCTGCCGGTCTTAGCCCGGACGACGAGCCAGATTACCCCCGAGAGCCTGCCTATCTCGTGCTGGCCCGGGTGCTGCTTGCCCGCAACGACCCCGGCCGGACACTCACCCTGCTGCAGCGGCTGCTCGACGCCGCGGCCGGCGAGGGCCGGGCCGGGAGCATCATCGAGATCCAGGCACTGCGGGCGCTGGCACTAGCTGCCTGCGGCGACCGCGTCGGCGCCCTCGACGCGCTGACCGAGGCACTCACGCTCGCGTGCCCGCAGGGCTATGTGCGGGTTTTCGCCGACGAGGGCGGGCCGATGCGCGCCATGCTCGCGCAACTGCCGGCTGCCCGGCCGGGCCGGCAGCACGCGGCCGACCGCATCGACCCTGGCTACCTGGCTGCGCTCGTGCGCGCCTGCGGCCAGCCAGACGCCGTGCCGCCCCGCACCCCGGCCGTCGGCGCGGCGCCGGGCCTGGCCGAGCCACTGACCGCCCGCGAACTGGAGGTGCTGCGGCTGCTGGCTGCGGGCCGGTCCAACCAGCGCATCGCCCACGACCTGGTCGTGGCGCTCGACACGGTCAAAAAGCATGTGACCCACGTCCTGGGCAAGCTCGGCGCGGCCAACCGCACGGAGGCCGCCGCGCGCGCCCGGCAGCTTGGCCTGATCCCCTGATACCGCGACCCAGCCCGCCCGGTAGCACCTTCGGGTGACCGATCGCCGCGAAGCGACATTCCACCCGGCGGGCACCTTCGGGTGACGCGCCACTACGGCCGGAATTCGTACCGTTCCCCAGGAGTGCCGGGCCAGCAGGGCCGGGCTTGGCCCCGTCTGCCGGGGTTAGGAGCCGAGGGAGCATGACATGACCACTGCAAGCAGCGGGGATCCGGCCCTGCGGGGTAAGGGGCCAAGGCGCGGGATGACCGGGCCGGTAGGAAGTTTCGTGGTCCGCCGCGCCCGTCTGGTGCTGGTCGCGGCAATGCTGGCCGTGGTCGGGTTCGGCGTCCTCGGGTTCGGCGCGTTCGGCAAGCTGAAAACCGGCGGCTTCCAGGATCCGGGCGCCGACTCGACAACCGCGCAGACGCTGACCGACCAGCGCTTCGGTGGCTCTGACGGTGTCGTCCTTCTTGTGCACGCCGAGGCCGGGACGGTTGACGGCGCGCCCGCGCGAGCAGCGGGCGCCGCGGCGGCGAGCCGTCTCGCTACGGTGCCGGGCGTGTCGAACGTGGTGTCCTACTGGCAGACGCACGATCCCGGCCTGAGGTCGAAGGACGGCAAGTACGCGCTCGTCCTGGGCAGCACCAGGAGCGACACCGTTCTCAGCTCGTCGGAGTTGGCAAGCCTGCGATCGCACGGCGGGCAGGTCGACGTCACGGTCGGCGGTAGCGCGGCGACCGGCAACGACATCACGAAACAGGTCGCCAAGAGCCTGGGCATCGCCGAGGGGGTCGCCGTGCCGATCATCTTGGCGCTGCTGGTGTTCGCGTTCGGCAGCGTCGTGGCTGCGCTGCTTCCGCTGGCGATCGGGGGGATCGCGATCCTCGGCACGTTCGCTGAGCTGTTCGTGCTCGGCTCGGTGACCAGCGTGTCGATCTACGCGGTCAACCTGACCACCGCGCTCGGCCTGGCGCTGGCCATCGACTACTCGCTGCTGATGGTCAGCCGCTTCCGTGAGGAGCTCGGGCACGGGCAGGAGCCGGCCCGGGCGGTTGTGCGCAGCGTGCAGACGGCCGGGCGCACGATCGTGTTCAGCGGCGCGACGGTCATGGCCGCGCTGGCCGTGCTGCTGATCTTCCCGCTGTACTTCCTGCGCTCGTTCGCCTACGCCGGGATCGGCGTGGTGCTCATCTCGATGGCCGCCGCGGTCGTGGTGCTGCCCGCGCTGCTGGCCGTGCTGGGCCGGCGCGTGAACTCCGGCCGGCTGCCGTGGGCGCGCGACCGCGAGCCGTCCACCGCCGCGCCGTTCTGGGGACGGCTCGCCGGGCAGGCCATGCGCCGCCCGGCGTTCCTCGCGGTCCCGGTCCTCGCCGTGCTGGTGCTGATCGCACTGCCGGTCCGGCACGTCCAGTTCGGCACGCCGGACGACCGGGTGCTGCCGGCCACCACGCAGAGCAGGACGGTGGGCGACGTGCTGCGCCAGGACTTCACCGGCAACAGCGCCACCGCGCTGAACGTCGTCACCGACGGCCCGCTCAACCGCGCCGCGCTGACCGCCTACGCGACCCGCCTTTCCGATCTGGCCGGTGTCGCGCGCGTCGAGACCAGCGTCGCGACGTTCCTGCACGGGACGGCCGTCCCGAACTCCGCCAACCCGACCCTCGCGCGTCCGGCGGCGCAGCGGCTGTCCGTCGTGAGCGCGGCCGATCCGCGCTCGAACGCCGCCAAGGACCTGGTGCGGACCGTGCGCGCCCTCCCCGGCCCGGACGGCGTCCGCGTCTACGTCGGCGGCCAGACCGCCGAGCTCATCGACACCACGCACGCAATCGGCACCCGGCTGCCGCTGGCCGGACTGCTCATCGTGCTCACCACGTTCATCGTGCTGTTCCTGTTCACCGGGTCCGTAGTGCAGCCGGTCCGCTCCCTGGTGCTCAACGCCGTCACCCTCGCCGCGACCGCCGGGCTGATGGTGTGGATCTTCCAGGAAGGGCACCTGTCCGGGCTGCTGCATTTCACCGCGCTGCCGCTGGACACCAGCATGCTGGTGCTGCTGTTCTGCATCGCCTTCGGCCTGTCCATGGACTACGAGGTCATCGTGCTCAGCCGCATCAAGGAACTGCACGACCAGGGCCGTGACAACCGCACCGCGGTCACCGACGGCCTGACCCGTAGCGGACGCATCGTCACCACCGCCGCGGCGCTGATGGCGGTGAGCTTCTTCGCCTTCGGCACCGCGACAGTCAGCTTCCTGCAGCTGTTCGGCATCGGCGCGGGGTTCGCGGTGATCATCGACGCGACGCTGGTACGCGCCGTGCTGGTGCCGGCCTGCCAGCGAATACTCGGTCGTGCCGCGTGGTACGCGCCCGCGCCGCTGCGTCGGCTGCAGACTCAAATCGGCCTGGCCGAAGCCCGCGGCTGATCGTCTCGGCCCTCACCGGCGTCAGCCACCAACCACGGTCTTGACCAGCCATATGCGCCCCAAGCCGGCACTGCTCATGCCCCCGCCTCGGATGTGATGATGAGCCTCAACGAACCAGAGTGGCAGGCCCTGGGCTGGATTGAGGACGGCCTGGCTGGTTCTGACCCCATGCTGGCCTCCATGCTGAACATCTTCAGCCGGCTGGCCGCAGGCGAGGAGATGCCTGTCGGCGAGAAGATCCGGGTAAGGAGCGGGCGGCCGCCTGCGCACCGTCCGCGCCGCGCCCGGCGGCACCAGCGGCGGGGCACGGTCCTCCCGCAAGCGCGCCGGCTGTACCTGCGCCTGGGCTTGCAGCAGGCCATGCTGCTGCTGTGGGCCGTCATCACCGCCGGAATGCTCGCCGTCGCGCTGATCCTCAACACCAGCGGCCACTAGGCCGGCCTGCAGCCGGTCAACAAGAACGGGGCGCGGTGTTAGCGGCCTTTTGCCCGTCCCACGGCATGCCGATGCATCCCGCTTGACAACCTGCGGCTCCTCGCGAAGGCCTTCCCGCACAGACAGCCGGCAGGCTGCGCAATCGTTCCGCTGGGACCGATGAGCGCACATGATCGACAGCACCTGCCTGCCCGATGCTGGTGCTGCTGAAGAACCTCTCGCCTGGCCGGTGAGCCGCGCTCCTGCGCGCCACGCCTGGCCGAGCCGCTACGGGCCGCGACCTGATGTGGCGCTCCACGCGGTCAAGTGGCACCTTCGGGTGACTGATCGCCGCACCGCGATATTCCACCTGGCCGGCACCTTCGGGTGACGCCCCACGCGGGCGGCAACCCTTATCGTTCCCGAAGAGCCGGGCCAACAGGGCCGGGCTGCCGCCATCGGCCACCCAGGATGGTGGCTGACCGAGGAGATGAGAAACGGTGCAGCGGATCCGTATCCACCGGCACGGGGTCCGGCGGGAGCGCCCCTGGCATGACGTCCTGCCGCCCGACCCGCGGGACCCCGATGTGGTCCGGGCCAAGGCGCTCGCCCGTGCCGGAGACCGCGTCGGCGGAAGAACAGCCAGGCAGTCACATTCCCCCGGCCCCTACGCGATCCAGGCCCGGGATCTTCATCGCGCTGCTGCTGGCGGCGTTCCACCGAGCGTGAGAAGTCCCGATGTTCACCCAGCTCCTCGGCACCGTAGCGACCTTCTATGGCGTGCTCGGCGCCCTAAAGTCGCTCTTGCAGACACGGCAGATGCTCGCCCATCGCACATCGCGTGACGTCTCGGCAGGCTTCTTGGCCTCCTATGTCGGCGGTTACACGATCTGGCTGGCCTACGGGCTCAGCACCGGCAGCCTCCCGCTCATCGTCGTGGACTCCGTCGGCCTGCTCTGCGGAGGGCTGACGCTCGCCGTCGCCCTGTCCCTCCGCGGCTCGGTTATCCGGCCAGCCACCGGGGACAGCGGCAACACGACCTCAATCTCACAAATACGCTCAGCCGCCGACCAGCAGCCCCACACCCTGGCCTGAGGAGCGAAATGGACTGCGTCAGCGAGGAGTACGACAGTGATCAGGCAGCTACCAGCTCCGCCCAGCCAGTTGTCAGCGTCAGCGGCCTGGTGAAGCGCTATGGCAGCCATGAGGCGGTCTCGGGCATTGACCTGGATGTCCGCCGGGGCGAGATCGTCGCCTTCCTGGGCCCGAACGGCGCGGGTAAGCCCGTAGCGGAATTGAGACGTTCATTGCTTGCGTGCCCAGGCTAGTGCGGACACGCTCAGCCTGCCGCACTCGTTTCGACGCTGCGGGGTCTGTCAACTAACACCGTCGCCGGCCAGCTCCTGCACACCCCGCTCGCCTCGCAGGCCAGCCGCATCGCCGCCAGCGCATCAGCCTCGGCCGGGAGTGAAAGCCCGCCCGCCGGGCTGTCCGCCTCGGCCGCGAGGCTGGCCGCCCAGGCCACCCAGGCCGGCTTCGTGACCGGGCTGAACGACATCCTGCTCATCGCCGCCGTGATAGCGGCGGCCACGGCCGTGGCCAGCTGCGCGCTCATCCGGCGGCGCGATTTCGTTCCCCCGCCCGTCATGGCCAGGGAAAGCCCAGAACAGGAAATCACGGCAACCGCCGCGGAAGGCCGGCATGCCGAATAAGAAACCCCGGTCCGGATTCACCCCGTCGGCAAATGCCGGCGTGGAGGCACCTGACAGCAGGAGGACGTACCTGACGGCGGAACGCAAAGTCTGGTTCGGGTTCGGGGCGGCAGCGGACGCCCGTCACGCGGCGGAGACGGTTAGCCTCGGCCAGCAGGCCGACCGCGACGGACTTGACTTGTTCTGCGTGCCGGACCACCCTTACTCCGGGCGCCGGCTGGACGCCTACGCTACGGTCGGATTCATTCTCGGCCGTACCAGCGCGGTTACCGGGCTGGTGGACGTCACCAACCTGCCCACCCGGCCCGCGCCGATGCTGGCACGGGCCCTCACCTCGCTGTCCTGGCTGTATGACGGGCGGCTGGTACTCGGCATCGGAGCCGGCGGCTACTGGGATGCCATCGTCAAGATGGGGGTACCGAGACTAACTCCAGGGTCCGCCGTCACGGCGCTTGAAGAGGCGATCACCCTGGTGAGACTGCTGTCATCGGGCGGCCCGCCAGTCACGTTCGAGGGGAAGCACTACCAGGTCACAGGCATCGAGCCCGCGCCTGCGTCAGCGCCCCCGGTCTGGACCGGGTCGGTCGGCCCGCGGTCCCTGGCTGTCACGGGCCGACTGGCCGACGGCTGGATCCCGGGCCGGGCCTCGGACTGGATGAGCGACCTGTACCGCACGTCCAGGCCGGTCATCGACGAGGCGGCCACAGCCGCGGGCCGTGATCCGACCGGGATCGCCACGGTCTACCACCTTACCGGGGAGGTTACCGTGCGAGACCAGCCGCGCACATGCGGGAAATCGTGCCGGCCGTTCGCGAGGCGATCGCGAAACAGGCGTTGTCCGCTACCCCCGCAGACGCACAGGCGATGCCGGAGGTCGCCGCCATCGCCAGGGAACTGTCGGCACTCTTGCTCAGCCACCTTGCCTACGAAGAGGACAAACTCGACCACGGCCTAGCGCGGCTCGCCCTCCAGCCGTGAGCGCCGGCCGCGCGCGTCACCCGGCCCCCGGTCCCGAGCGCACGGATCCGTAGCGGATGCAGGCGGTCCGGATTCGAGCCCGCAGCGCGTACGCGCTGCTCAGGTGACACAGGATGCGTAGCGGCTCAGGCAAGACGACTACCGGATTGCGGCATTCCTTCGATGGAGCCGCCGAAGATCCCGTTCGCTGGCAGGGCGTAGCCTAGCCCTACCGGGTTCGGAGCGTTCGCCGTGCTATGTCGATGACCTGGCTGGCGGAGAGGTTCCTTGCGACGATAACGAGTTCCTGCGCGCCCTTGGCCGCGGGAGTTGCGATGTAAAGGGTGATCGTCTGGTCCGGGGTTTGCTTCGTCATGAATGCCTCGTAGCGGCCGACCGGGGTAGGCGTGGCGCCGCTCGGCGGGCGGACTGCGCGGGCGGCGAGGGCTGCCTCGATGCAGCCGCCGTGGGCCGCGGCGCCGGCGGCGAACCCCGCCTCGCCGTGTGCTGCGCGTGGCGCGCCGATTCCTGGTGGAAGAGGCGCGCACGGCGCGCTGGTGGCTGTGTAGCCGGCTGGCAGCCTGAAGGCGGCAAGGCTGACCGGCGTCGTGGCGTCCGAGGCGGGCAGGCTGGAGGCGAGGTAACCGCCGGCGGCGGCTAGAACTGCGGTTGCGAGGGCGGCAGCGGCCGTGGGTGGCCTGCGCATGGCCCTGGGCCGGTAGTCGAGGTGCATCAACCGGTCGGCGGCGTGAGCCGGCACCGCAGCGGCCTTCCAGGCCAGGGCGTCACGCAGGCTGGCCTCGATGTCATCGGTCGTCATCGGTATTCCTTCCGTAGCGCGGGGATGGCTGGCAGGCCGGTTAGCCGCTGGTCAGGCGGCTGTTGGCGTCCTACTGGCCGGATGTCTTGGCGTTCACCTGTCAGTGCCTGCCGGAGACGGGTGAGTCCGCGTGATGCCGTGCTCTTGACGGTGCCGACCGAGCAGCCGAGGACGGTGGCCACGTCGGCTTCGGGCAGGTCCTCCCAGTACCGCAGCACGATGACCGCGCGTTGCCGGGCCGGAAGTCCGGCAAGTGCCGCCAGCAGCTCGGCCTTCGTGTCAATTGCATACAGCGCTCGTTCGGCCCGGTGATCGCGCAGGCCTGCCAGCCGGGATGCGTCGGCTAGACCGAGTTCGCCGTGTCGGCGGGCGCGGCGCGCCGCGTCGTCGATGGCCAGGTTGACGAGTACCTGCCGGGCGTAAGCGGACGGATGGGCCATCGACAGGACCCGGTTCCAGCGCCGGGCGACCTGCAGCAACGTCTCCTGTACGAGGTCTTCGGCCTCAGTCAGGTCTGACGTCATCAGGTACGCCGTCCGCAGCAGCCGGTCGGTCGAGCCCGTGACGAACCGTTCGAATTCTTGCCGAGCGGCGCCTGCCCGTAGCCATCTCATCCGCGCTCCGTTCCCGCAGCGGTTGCCTATAACGATGAACCCTCGCGCAGCGCGAAAGGTTGAGCGGGCCCGCCGCGTTTGATCGGGGCCGGTCAGGCGTCGCGGCGAGAGATCCACCAGAAACTCAGCCATATCAGGCCGATGCTGAGCAGAGCGTAAACTCCGAACTCGATTCCCTGGAAGGCCCAGTAGCGGCTGCCCGGCTGGTAGGTGACGATCTGGCGTAGTCCCGCGGAGCTGAGGCAGGAGAAGTGAGCACGCCCTCGGCACCCTCGTGGAATCGTTGGATGAGAGACGACGTGACCAGCCTGAACGAGCGTGTGTGCGCTCAGCGTCCACACGTTCTGCTTGAGCAGGCTCGGGTGAGGGCCGGGCGGCAGCGCCGTGGTCACCGGCGGGATGAAACGCTGCCGGACGAACTCGGTGATCAGGACCCGGACTCCGGCGAAGACGGCGACGGTCGCGGCAAGTGCGGGGATGGTGCGGCGGATCACAGTACCTGCCGCGACGCCGAGCGTGACAGCAAACAAGCAGTAGCCGACGGGCGCTATACCCTGCACGTCGAACTGGCCCGGATAGAACCGGGTGCAGTCGATGGCGTTTTCCGGGCCCGACCACCAGGTCACCAGGGCCGCGACGACTGCACCCCACACCACGGCGGCCATGACGGCCCATGTCACCTTGACGGTCAGCCACCGCCGCCGGGTGACGGTCTGCGTCCAGATGAGCTTGTGGGTCGACTGGTCGATCTCGCGGGCGACAAGCGGCGCTCCCCAGAACATCCCGATCAGCAGGGGCGCGGCGAGGGTCAAGGTGACGATGTCGAAGAAGAAGCCGTCCCCGGCGAACACTTGGGGGCCGAGGTCGCCGCACGAATTCGATGGCCGGCCTGTGGCCAGCGCGGCGCGGTAGACGGCGGTAATATGGATTCCGCTGAGCACCAGCACGATGCTGAGCGCGGAAAGAGCCAGTACGGCGACAGCAACCTGACCTCGGTGCTGGCGCCACGCCAGCCAGGTCATCGCACGCGTCCCGCCGCGCTGAGCGGAGCAGCCGCCCGGCTCATATGCGCCAGGACGACCTCTTCAAGGCTTGCGTCACGGATCCCCCAGGCTGGATCGCGGATCGGGCCGTTGACGCGGACGAGCAAGGTGGCAAACCGCGTATCATGCGTTGCGTTTACGACCTCATGACCGCGGCTGACGGCGGGGGTACCCTCGCGCGGTCCGGTGAGGACCTTGTGGCTGCCGAGAATCTCTGGTATTCCGCCGCAAAGCTGCACTCTGGATGCCGAGAGCAGGATCAGGTGATCGCACACCCGGTCAAGGTCAGACACCAGATGAGATGACAGCACGACCGTGAGTTCTGCGTCGGCTACCGTTTCGGACAAGATGGTGAGGAAGTCGCGTCGGGCCAGGGGATCGAGGGCCGCAACCGGTTCGTCGAGCAGGAGCAGCCGCGGACGCTTGGCGAGCGCGAGAGCCAAGGCTAGCTGCGCCCGCTGGCCGCCAGAGAGCCGTCCAACCTGCTTATCGAGAGGGATCCCGAGCGACCTGATGCGTGCCCGGGCCCAGCCACCGTCCCAGCGGGGGTTGAGCCGCTGTCCCATGCTGATGTGATCCGCGCTGCTGAAGCGACGGTAGAGCGGGACTTCCTGTGCCAGGAAGCCGACGTCAGAGAGAAACCTGCTGTCCTGGCCTGGCGACCGGCCGAAGATAAGTGCACGGCCGGCGCTCGCCGCGCTCAGTCCTGCCAGCAAGTGCAGCAGCGTCGTCTTCCCCGCGCCGTTCGGGCCGACCAGTGCCGACACGCGGCCGGCCGGCACCGTCACCGAGCAGTCCTGCAGTGCCCAGAACGAACGGAACCGCTTGCCCAGCTCCCAAGTCGCCACCGCGTCGGCAGCGGGCAGTGAGATAATCTTCATGCTTCTCCAACCCCCGGCCGACATGCCGAGGTTGAGCGCTGGATGCGGACTCGCAAGCCAGCCGGAGGATCAACGGGCGGTAGCGCCCCTAGGAGCCTGCTGAATTGGACCCTTTCTGCTGGTACGCGTCGAACCCGTTCTACTCCGCTCCTGCGGGCCGTCCCGGCGTGCTGGCCCCTTGCCGGCCAGGTTCCGCAGGTTCAGCGCCGCGGTCCGGCGTTTGAGCCAGGCGTGGTTGCGGGCCACCTCGCGATAGCGGAGCTTGAGCCGGCGTCCGCGGAAGGCGGCGACCTGAGCGATGACGTGCTCGACGTCGGGCCGGCGGGCCATGTGGTCCTGGCGCAGCGCGGGATCAGCGGCCCGGTCCGCGCGGGCATGGTTGCCGGTTTCCGCTGGTCAGGCGCCTCAGGATGCGCAACGGCGCGGGAAAGACCACGACGGTTGAGATCCTGGAGGGCTTCCGGTCGCGGCCTGCGGGCGAGGTCTGGGTTCTCGGGCAGGATCCGGCCACCGCGGGCGGTGCCTGGCGGGACCGGGTGGGGGTGGTGTTGCAGGAGTCTGAGCCCGAGCCCGGCCTGTCGGTGCGGGAGTGCCTGGCCTTGTACGCCGGGTTCTACCGGTCGCCGCGAGACGTGGACGAGATCATCGCCCTCGTCGGCCTGGCCGGCCGGGCGGGTGCGCTCGGCAGCCGGCTGTCCGGCGGCCAGCGGCGCCGGCTGGACTTCGCCCTGGCCCTCATCGGCGACCCGGAGCTGGTCTTCCTGGACGAGCCGGCCACTGGTTTCGACCCGTCGGCCCGCCGCGCCGCCTGGCAGGTCATCGCCGGGCTCCGGCGGCTCGGCAAGACCGTCTTCCTCACCACCCACTACATGGACGAGGCGGAATACCTGGCCGGCCGGATCATGGTGCTGTCGGCCGGGCGGGTGGTAGCGGAAGGGGCGCCGCGGGCGCTGGCCGGGCGCGATCGCATGACCACCGTCATCAGCTTCACCCTCCCGGGCTACGCGCAGCCGCGTGACCTGCCGCGCCCGCTGGGCCCGCTGGCCGAGCCGGGGCCGGCCGGCAGGATCGTCTTGCGGAGCGAGAGCCCGCTGGTGCACCTGCAGATGCTCGCCGGCTGGGCGCTCGGCCGCGGCTTCGACCTCCCCGATCTGGACGTGCACCGTCCGTCCCTGGAAGAGGTCTACCTGTCCCTCACCGGATCCCGCGCCGCAGCCGCGGGCGAGGAGGATCAGCGATGATCACGATGGCCCTGCACGTGTCCGGCTACGACCTGCGCGCGTTTGCCCGCGACCGCCAGTCGCAGGTGTTCACCGTGGCCCTGCCGGTGCTGTTCCTGGTGATCTTCGCGTCGGTGTTCGGCGGCAGCGGGCAGACCACCGCGTGCTCACCGCGGTCGTCATCGCCGTGGTCATGACAGCCGTGCTGCTGGGCATCGGCTGGGCCGCCTACGGCGCCCGCGTCCCCGGCCGCACCGCCGTGGCCCTCGCGGTCACCGTGGTGACCGGCGCCGCCTCCTTCTGCTGCCTCGGGTACGCGCTCACCTCGCTCATCCGCAGCGAGGATGCCGCGCAGCTGACAGCGGACGTCACAGCGCTTCGAGGACGCCGGCCACGAAGATGCCGACGCCAGTTGGCATCGCCAGCGCGGCGAGCGCGGCCAACGGCGCGGTCTTGGCATTGCCGCCGAACTCGTCCTGCACGCCGATGAGCCAGTTCACGGTGTCCTTCGCCGCGATCAGCGCGGAGGAGACAACGACCAGCCAGGCGGCCACGTCCTGCCAGCCCGGGCCCAGCGTGGATAGCCTGGCCGCCCACACCAGGCTGAGCAGGATCGCGGCGTGAAGCAGCGCCCCGACGTGCGCCGCCCTCAGGTACTTCGGGGTAGCAGGGGCGCCTTTCGCGCGGATCACCGTGATGGGGTAGCCCAGTATCACCCCGTAGGCCAGGTTGAGCACCCCGCCGGTGATCAGCACCTTCTCCGCGACCGTGAGAGCCATCACGCGCTCGTCCTTTCAGCTGGGTCCGGCCGGGGGCTCTGCGGGCCTCGTCGGGGAATTGGCTGTTCTGGCGGCGGCCAGCCGGTCGGCCGGGCGGGCTGGCCTGGCGGTCCCGGCGCGGGCGTGGCCAGTGCGAGCCGCCCGCCGGGGTGGCCGGGGTCGCCGAAGATGCGGACCTCGGGCTGCGTGAATCCGGCTTGCCGCAGGACCGCGCCGACCTGCTGGTCGCAGTCGTCTGCCCAGAAGTACAGGACGTGGCAGGCCAGGACGAGGTCGGCGGGCGGCTGGGCGGGAACCTGCTCGATATCGCCGGTGACCAGAGTCAGGCGGCCGGGTAGGCGCCCAGCAGTTCCCTCAATGCGATGCCGGGCCCGCAGCGGTAGCGGCCCGCGGTTCGCGGGGAACCGCGGGCGTTGTCATCGTCGTGGCCTCCCGTGGCCTCACCTCAAACCGCGCGGTGGCCGGGGTCACGCCGGCCGTTCCGGCACCGGCGCGGGTGATGGGGTACCCGTGCCGGAATGGCGTTGGTTGCCCGCGGCCGGTGACAGCTTGCATCGGGCGGGATGCGGGTCGCCGGGGGCGCGGGCGGTTGGCGGTGATCCACAGGCGGGCGGGCCGCCCCAGGTAGTAGGCAGGAGCAGTGTTCGGGCGGGAGGTTCCCGGCTCCGGGTCGGCGGGCAAGTCCCGGCGAGCCAACCCGCCCCCGCCGTCACGGCCATCATTGAAGCCCTGGAGGCTGTCACGCCCGGCGCGGGAACTGGCTCCGTGCGTGCCCGGATCGTGCGTGCCCGTGCTGTGCCAGGTGAGGGATTCGATGAGCCCGCTGAAGTAGTGGCCGGCGGGGCATCTGATCATGGCGCTTTCGAGCGGCCCGTCGGTGGAGCGCATGGTGAACCTGCACCTGACCTCGGCGGGAAGCCCGCAGCGTGCGGTGCGTTCGTGGTCCAGGTAGGCCGGGCAGTCAAGGAACGTCATCGTGACCTCCGTGAGTCACAGGGCCTGGGTGTGCGGTGGCCAGAGCGGGCCGCCGCTGGGATGGTGTCTTCATTGGCCGTCAGTGACGGCCAGCGGTGGAGGTGGGGTCGGCGATCGCTCCGAGCTGCAGGAGCATGGCCAGGTGGTCGTTGACTGCCCAGCGTTCCACGATGCGGTCCCCGGCGATCCGGTACATGAACGCGGTGTCGCGGTGGTAGGGGCCGGCGGGCATGTCGAAGCCCCGGAAGGCGCCTCCGGGCCAGTGGCCCCCGCGGACCCCGAAGTGGACGACCAGATCGCCCTCGGCGACAACGAACCGCTCCCGCCAGCGGAACGACTCGAACTTGCGGCCCTCGGTGGCCAGCCACTGGCGGGTGCCCGCCAGCCCGGGAGGCCGGCTTGGTGCCAGTGAGTGGTTTACCATGTCCGGGCTGCACAGCTCGTCGAGCTGGCCCAGGTCTCCGGTGTTGAGGATGGCGTCGAGGCGCTCGGCCAGCGCCTTGTTCGTCTCGGTGCTCATGTCTGGCCTCCAGATTTTGTGATAGATGGCCTCTTACGATTAGAGTAGTAATATCACGGATATGGCTCCCGCTGTCAAGAGGCCCTACGACAACTCCCGGCGCCAGGCCCAGGTCCGGGCCACCCGGCTGAGGATCATCGAGGCCGCCAAGGCCTTGTTCATCGCCCGTGGCTACCCGGCCACCACCCTCGAAGCGATCGCCGACGCCGCCGATACGTCGCTGCCGACCCTGTACCGGCTCTTCTCGTCCAAGCCGGCGCTGCTCAAAGCCGTGCTCGACGTCTCCTTCGGCGGCGACGACCAGCCCGTCGCCTTCGGAGACCGCCCAGACGTCCAGGCTGCCCGCGACGAGCCGGATCCCCAGGCCCTGATCACAGCGTTCGCCCGCATCGGCCGGGACTTCATGGAGCGGTCCTCAGCCATCATGCGCGTCCTGGCCACCGCCGCCACGGTCGATCCCGACGCCGCCCAGCTCATGGACGAGATCAGACGCCAACGCCACACCGGCCAGTCCCGGATCGTCGCCGCCCTCTCCGCCCGCGGCGCTCTTGACCCCGACCTCGAATTCTCCGAGGCCGCCGACATCACATACGCCGTTATGTCCCCCGACGTGCATCACATCCTGACCGTCGAGCGGGGCTGGACCGCCGGGCAATACGAGCGGTGGCTCGTCCGATCGCTAGGCGCCCTCCTTCGAAGCGAACCAGGAACGACAACCAGCGCACAGAGGGATGAACAGCCCCGGCGTCCGGCGCGGAGCTGAGCCCGGGCAAGCGAGCGCCGCACGACCTCCTCTGCGGAAGGTTGCGACACCGGCCCGCCCCTCGTCCAGCGATTCCCGGCACCCGGCGGCCGGCATGCCGGGGTCATCCACGAGCAAGCAGTCGGCCGCGGCGCCCCGGCCCGCGACGAGAACGGCCCCCGAATCTCGCGGCCGCGCTGCCCAGCCCGCCGCGTCAGGGAGCAAGGCGCCTAGCCCCGACGCGGCGACAGGCCCGGCTGATATCACCGCGCGTTGCCAGGCCGCCCATGTCCATCCCCGACTGGGGCCGAACAGAGCCCGGCTGCAGGCTAAGTGTCAACAAGACGGCGCCGTCCTGCGCGGCCCGGCCTCGCTACGAAACGAGGCGCTCAAGAACTGGCTGATCTGTGCGCACCAATCCGCGTAGAAGACGCGCCGCCAGCCCGCTCCGATTCGGCGATCAGGAACTCGGCGGGCTAGCGTTTCCGGTCACGCTCAGCGACTGCGGGTGGTCCGCGGCCAGCGCGTGCGTAGCCGCCTGATGCACGGAACTGCTGGCCTGCCAGGCGTCGTCACTGGCGCCGGGCGAACGGGTGTTCCTGTTTGCTGTCACGTGTGGCCGGTTTGGCTGACCTGGCACCCCGGGACGGCGCGCGGCATGCCTGGCCTGCTGAGGCTGTCCGCGGGCGGTCCGAAAGCTGGTCCAGCTGGTTGGTGCTGAAGAAGCCGGCCGCCGCGAGATAGGCCCCGGCCGTTCCGGTGACGGCCCCGGTGACGGCGAGCGCGCCGGCGGTGGCGGCGGTGAGCGTGCGGCGGGCGGTGCCGCTGGCCCCGGTGGCGGTCAGCGTGCGCAGGTCGCTGGCGGTCTCGCTGCGGACCAGGCCGATGCTCATTGCGAGGACGCCGAGCGCGAGCACCATGCCGAAGATCGTGGCCGCGCCGGCGTCGGGCTCGGCCTGTCCATCGCCCGGTCGGTCCTCACCGCGCACCACGCGACCGTCACCGTCCGCAGCCAGCCCGCCGGCGGCCTTGACATCTCAGTCGTGATCCCCGCGATCTAAGACGACTGAAGCATCCAGATTGCGAGGAGGCAGCCATGGACACCGAGAACCAAGAGCTGCGCGGGGCGGGGCGGTCGGCGCCCCGGCCGAACGGGGCGCGATCTCGGACCGCGTGGCGTACCAGGTCTCGCTGGCTTGTGGACCTCGGTCTCCTGGCCTTCGCTGCGGCGGCGCTCGGGACCCTGCAACTCCTCCACATCCGCA
>Ga0209061_1000589_pt1 | contig 84273 bp, 77 predicted proteins | sample Coa_R1_10_FD_187157 | JGI IMG/M metagenome (GOLD analysis project Ga0209061, IMG submission 187157) | Surface soil microbial communities from Centralia Pennsylvania, which are recovering from an underground coalmine fire - Coalmine... | ecosystem: Environmental > Terrestrial > Soil >...
AATTTGATCCCGGTACGCAGCTATAACCCCGATAGTGTACTGCTCGTCTATAGCGAAAGAACAAAAGGAGTTTACGAGCGATTGAAAGCGGTTCTGGAGTCTAAAACCGTAGTTTATGAACTCAAGACCGATGCATACAATATTGTTGCCATCATTGAAGCACTCAACGCAAAGCTCAAAACGTCTGAACTCCAGTCTCAGACTCCAGAGTTCAATTTGACTGGTGGAACAAAGCTTATGTCTCTTGCCGCTTATCAGGTCGCACAACAAACAAACGCAACTATGCTTTACATAGAGAGTGAAGGCAAGCGCAATCGCGTATATCGCTATACATGGAAACACAACCAGCTTCAACCTCCTTCTCAAACGTGGTTGTCAGACTGTAAGGTATCGTTGCAGGAGTTCTTTGATGTTCAGCTGGGCATAGGAAACTGGAAGGAACATGGACCAGCAAAAGATAAAAAAGGTCAGTTAAGCAGAGGAGGCTTTTTTGAAAAGGCATTGGCAGACACTTTACGTAAGCGAGGAACAGACTATGAGATCATGGCCGGTGTAAAGGCACTGAAAGACCAGATTGACATCGATATTGCTATACGCTATGAAAATCAATTTGGCATCCTTGAGGCAAAAGTAGGAGACGAAGGCAAAACTTTACATGGCATTCAACAATTGAGTACTGCTGCACAACGTCAGATGCTTGGAACGTACACCAAAAAATTCTATGCCATTACGGTTTCTCCCTCTCCATCGCAAGAATTCCTCAGGAAAGAAGCTCATATCCAGATAATTCAGCTTCCCGGCTACGATGAACAGACTCACACGCTTTCAGAAGACGACATGAAAACATTCATCGAGGAAATCGATAAGGCGTTTAAGGAATAGCAATCACTCAGGGCAGCGCCAGGGCATGGCAGGCCACCGGCCAGGGGTGGCCCCTTAGGCGTTAACCGAAGCACTCCATGGCAGGCCACGTGCGCAACTTTTCCAGGTAGAGGCGGCTGTGCTTGTCTTAGGCGTTAACCGAAGCACTCCATGGCAGGCCACCCGCCAGGGGTGGCCCTACTATATACGGTAGCTCTCCCAGCCCCACGATGCGATCATATATAGTAGGGCCACCCCTGGCGGGTGGCCTGCGGGACGCCGGTGTCCCTTCGCCCTGGATTCGCGCCTATGAACCCTTACTCCATCTCCTGCGCCTTCAAAATCTCCAATGCCTCTCGTGCTGCCAGCCGACCGGCTTCCTTGATGCTGGAGGCGGTTCCCAATCCTAACAACAAATCCTGTTCGTAGACGCCGACGGTGAAGGTGCGGTCGTTGTTGCGACCGCCTTGCTCGATGACGCGGTAGCGCGGGAGACTGCCGGAACGGTGGAGGACGAGCTTTTGCAGGCGGCCTTTGGGGTTGGTTTCCAGCGCGTGCTGGTTGATGATGGGAATAACAGGTAGAATGACGCGGGCGATGAAGTCGCGGGAGGCCTCCGGCCCCTGGTCGATGTGGATGGCCCCGACGACGGATTCGAGGACGTCGGCGCAAAGGGAGTCGCGGGAACGGTCGTTGAAGGTGCGCAGGTTGGCGATGTCGACGCAGATGAAGGGGAAAAGGCCCAGATTCTGGCCGATACGGGCGAAGACACGACGACTGACTACTTCGGATTTGAGCGCCGTCATCTCGCCCTCCGAAGCGTTGGGGAAGTTGCGATAGATGTACTCTACGACGTGCGCGCTGATGATCGCGTCACCCAGAAATTCCAGGGTGTCGTATGAGTCCTGTATGGCTGTCTCCGGGCAACACGAGTGGTGCGTTATGGCTCGCTTCAACAACATGCGGTCATGAAACGTTACCTGAAGCAGCTTCTCTAATTCCTCAAGCCTGTCTTCGTTTCCCATATGCTTTATTATATCCTATAAAGGAGTAAAGCGTCAGAGCGTCAGCCAACTTGACATCCCCTCATAATTCTTCTGTCAGGCCTGTGGTCTGTGAGGAGGTGGGGACTGTGCCCCTGCCCCCCGCTTTCTGAGGGGATGTCAGCAGCCTACTGGTTGACATCCCGTACAACATAGCAGTATGCTATGCACGTCGTAAAGGATTTCACAACGCGAGGAGAAGAGATCGCACTATGGACAAGAACCGACCAGTTGCACAGCTTGTGTTATTGCTGCTTTCCGTGGCAGGCATCGGCATCGCCATCTACCTGACTGCCGTTCACTATGAGCATGTTCCTCTCGTCTGTTCCACGCACGGCTTCGTTGATTGCTCCCTGGTGCTGTCCAGCCCCTACTCCGTCATACCCGGCACGAGTGTTCCCATTACCGTACCCGGCCTGTTCTGGGGCCTTGTGAGCGCGGCCCTCGCCATTATCGCCCTGCGTCTCTCTCCGCCTTTCTCACCCGCGCTGCGCAACATCCACATCGCCCAGTTCACCTGGTCACTGGTCGGCATGCTGACCGTCCTCTACCTCGTCTACGTAGAGATCGTGAAACTGCACACCATCTGCGCCTGGTGTACCGCCATGCATGCCATCATCCTCGTCATGTTCCTTATCACACTGGTACAGATACAGCAGAGACCCGACTGTGAGGAAGAGAGCGAAACAGAGACCGAACTGGAGTCGGAGAGAGTCTAATGCCTGATTTCGCGCAAAATATCGTCTAGCAGGGCCATTTCCCGCGTTCGGTCTGAGATGGGAAACACAGGTTGGCCTGGCGCGAGTGAGGCAAGTTGGCTCATTTTCACCACCTCCACCCCTTGCCAGCAGCATGCTATCATGCTACACTTCAAGCATTGAAGATTGCAACTTTTGTAGTCACTGCCCGTAGATACTCATGAATGGAATGCCGACTCTGGCCTGGTTGTTATCTATTTTGTGAGTATCTTTTCTCTAAACGAGATGAATAAGAACGAGCGGTGATCTAGATGGAAACGACATTGCATGCAAGTGGTCCGCTGGGCTTGCCAGGTGGTCTGGCCGCTCCGGTTCCGGCACGAAAATCACGTCGTAAACGCACTATGGTTAATAGCGATACTGGAACTCTAACGGCGGCAGGCGCACGGGGCATCAGCGCAGGGCGGTCTCATAGTCAAAGTCTGGTTGAAGAGCAGAATGCATCTAAGATCTACACCCGAGGGACACGAGGCGCTGTCGTGGAGTCAATGAGCGATACCGCGCTTGTCGAGCTGGCGCTAGCCAGTGACCAGGACGCCTTCTCGGTACTCGTCGAGCGATATAAAGATGCTGTACAAAATCTTGCCTATCGGATGCTGGGGAATATCACCGAAGCGGAAGATGTGACTCAGGAAGCCTTTGTACGTGCCTATACGCAGCTTGCCAGTTATAAGGCTGAGCATAAGTTCAGCACCTGGCTGCTTTCGATTGCCTCCCACCTGGCAATTGACCAACTGCGCCGCCGCCGTTTCCTGGCGCTGCCACTTGAGGATGTCCCGTTCCTGGAGTGGATTGCCGATATGGGCGTGGGGCCGGAACAATCGGCCCTTGCGGGCGAACAGCAGGATGAGATACAGGCATATCTCTCAAAACTGCCCACCAAATATCGCGCCGTTATCGTTCTGCGCTACTGGTACGATTTCTCCTATGAGGAGATCGCCGCCACGCTTCAGCTTACACCCGCGCTCGTCAAGGCACGCCTGCATCGCGCCCGCGAACTGCTTGCTCGCTATATGCAGCAGAATAAGCAGGATGAGGAGGAGCAGATAGATGCGCTGCCACGAGGCTAAACTTTTGCTGGCCGCTCAGCGTAATGGTGACCTGCCACAGTCGGATGTCACGGCGCTGCAAGAGCATTTGCAACAGTGTCCGGCCTGTCGCGCATTTGAGCGGCGTCAACACCAGATCGATAGCCTGTTTCGGGACGCCGTTCCCTATATACCCGGCACGATCTCCACTGACCGCATTATGCGTGCTGTCCAGCAGCAGCAGCGTATCACGCAGCAGCTTGAGGATCTGCGGGGTCAGCAGCAATTGCGCCTGGCCCGCATGCGGGTTGTCGGTACAGCATTGATCGCCGCTGGCGTCTTCCTGCTCAGTTGTCTCCCGCTGCTGGCCTTCGTGCTGATTATGGTTCAACCCGGGCTCGCGGATAGCACGCTGGCCTTCCTGGGCGATACCGTCGATTTGTTCCTTGTTTTCGGGCAGTATATCCAGACCGGTCTGGCGCTGGTCAGCTACAACAACTGGCTCTTACTGGCCATCGCCTTCGCCGTTGTTGTGATGTTTGGACTCTGGCTCCGCCTCATGCGCTATCCACAGGAGGCTTAAAACCAGAGCGAGGTGAGGTGAGGTATGCATCATGGTCCTTTCCTTTCCCGGAAGAGAGATGAGGCGGCCATGATAGGGAGTTCCAGTATGTTCAAACGTAGATCTCGACGGTGGTATGCTTATATTCTACCCGCCTTTGTACTGGTGGCCATCTTTCTCATACTCATATATGGCTCCGGGTGGTCGGGATTGCATCCCGACCTTTTCTCTACTGCTTCAAAAGAGGCTAGCAGTGCAGGTAGCAATTGCATGAGCAGCAGGCCCGATTTTGGTGGGACAGTAATCATTGATACGAATGAAGTTGTTTGTGATTCGCTGCTGACCTTCGGGAGTACAGTGGCGATCAATGGCAAGGTGCAGGGGAACGTCGATGCGTTCGGTGGAACGGTGGTAGTCGCGGGAACGGTGGACGGTAATATTGACGTGTATGGCGGCACACTTACCATGCAAAACGGTTCCGTCGTACATGGAAAAATTCAGCTTTATGGAAGCCGTTGGTTTCCCGGAGAAGGGTATCAGGTTGATGGAGCGGTCATCACGCACCCGGATACTGTCTCCTGGCTCGTCGCCGACATGAGTAACTTCAGCTTCCCGCTCTGGTCCATGCTGGTCTGGGGCGCGCTGGGTCTGGTACTGATCTGGCTGCTGCCAGAAAACGTGCTCCTGGTGCGCGCGACAGCTACCCAGAATACGAGGCGAAGTTTCCTCATCGGGCTATTGAGCATCCTGCTGACCCCTCCTGTTTTGATAGTACTGACAGCGCTCATCCTTCCCATACCGCTGGTAGTTATCATCGCACTGGCGCTGATAGCAGCATGGGCGTTCGGGACGGTAGCCGTCGGCTGGATGATCGGCGAGCACATTGTACGCGCCGCCGCCCCACGGTACAGTACACGACCTGTACAGGTAGTGGTAGGATTAGCCACGCTGGCGCTGGTTGGGTCCATCCCCTTTATCGGCTGGTTCATCAACCTGATAGTGGGATTGATCGGGCTGGGTGCAGTTTTCTTGAGCCGCTTTGGGACACGGCTCTATGGACAGCCCAGGAAGCCGCTCGACATATAAGGTATAATGAAGAGAGCAGAAGCGAGCGGCGCTGCACTTGTACCCTTTATATAGATAAAAAAGCTTCCGGCAGAGGCAGGCACACATGGGCAAAAGGTACTACCTTCTGCCCTTCTGCTTATTCATATGAGAACATGTACAAAGAAGTTGGAAAGATGGGGCGACCACATCCATTGCAATCTGTAACAGAACAGATCAGGGGGAACGAACCCTACCGCAAAGTGGTCTCCGAGGTGAATATGAGCATTGACGTCGAATTAACCGATCTAGCCTACGGTGGCGACGCTGTAGGCCGCTACGAGGGACGGGTACTCTTCGTTCCCGGAGGTATCCCGGGCGAGCGAGTGCGGGTGGATATCGTCGAGGAGCGCCGGGGACATGCACGCGCCAATCTGCTGGAAATTCTGCGTCCCGCACCGGAACGGATCGAACCGCCCTACCCGGAATTGATAGATAGTGGTTGCCAGTGGCAGCACATCGCCTATCCGGCTCAACTCGCCTGGAAGGCCCACATCGTGCGCCAGCTCCTGGTACGTATTGGTAAACAACCCGATGCGGTCGTCCATCCGACGATCGGCATGCCCGATGGTATTTCACCCTGGCATTATCGCAATATTGCCCTCTTCTCCATTGGACCAGACAACGAGGTAGGCTTCAAACTGACGGAGAGCCATGAGGTACAGGACCTGGAAACATGCGCCCTGCTTCACCCCGCGCTCGATATGGTCTACCAGCGTGTACGCGGTAAGCTTCACAACTACTTCGGAGACTCCCTGTGCGAAATGTTGCAGGGTTTCACCATTCGCGGAGCTATCGGCACGGTGAACAACGGGAATGCGGTGAACGCGGCGGTGAAGGCAGTTCCTACTCTGATCAGCCTGCACAGCCGCCCCGGCTCGTTCATGGAAGCGCCACAGCAGCTCGCGCACGAACTCCTGACCGTCGCACCCGGCATCGTCGGTGTTATCGTTGAGCGTGTAGGCGGGCGCTATGGCCGTGTGGTGGCGGGACAGGAGTACCTGACCGATATGATTCTGGGTCATCGCTTCCGCGTCTCAGCGGATTCGTTCTTCCAGGTCAACCACGCTCAGACGATTGTGCTGGTGGAGCAGGCGCTGTCGATGCTGGAACCTCAGCGCACCGATATCGTGCTCGACGGCTACAGCGGCGTCGGCCTTTTCTCCACCTTTCTGTCGCCGCGCTCATCTCGCGTGATCGCCATAGAATCGCAGCCCAGTGCTGTCATGGATGCACGCGCTAACACGACACTCAACAATCAGAACAACATTACGGCACTGGAAGGAACGTTAGAGCGCTTGCTCGGACAAATGCACTATCGGCACGAGCGCATCGACCTGGCGCTGGTAGACCCGCCCCGCGCTGGCTGCCATCCTAAAGCGCTGCAGGCGCTACAAATCCTCGCGCCCCGCGCCATCTGCTACGTCTCGTGCGATCCTAGCACGCTCGCTCGCGACATCGCCACGCTCTGTGGCTCTGGCCGCTACCGCCTTGTCGCCGCGCAGCCCGTCGACATGTTCCCACAAACCTACCACATCGAAACCGTCACCCTGCTGGCCCGTACTGGCATGAGATAAAGGCTACCTCAAAGTGAAAGCGGCGCCGCTTTCACTTTGCCTGCACTAACCCGTACGCTATTTCCTCACGAAGAGGATACCGGCTGCCGCGAGCAGGAAGAAGACAGCCGCCATGCCGAAAACGGACTGGTAGCCCAGCACAGTCTGACCGGCCCCGGCAGCGAGGTTGATGACCGCGCTGCCCAGCACCGGGGCTATGATCGCGGGTAGGGTCGAGGATGCATTCCATACGCCCAGGTCTTTGCCCGCCGCTTCCATACAAGGCAGCACGTCGATGGATAGCGCCCAGTCCACGCTCGTATATGCCCCGTAGCCCAGACCAAAGAGCACACCCAGCGGCCAGAGCCAGGACATGAGATGATCAGGGAAGAGCACAAAGGCCAGCGAGGCCGCGCTCATGCACACTGTCGCCGCGCATACCACCGGCGCGCGGCGCTTGAAGCGGTCTGAGAGGATACCGAAGGCGACGCCACTCGCCACCGCGCCACCCAGCGCCAGCATCGCCACAATGCCCGTGACCTGCACAAAATTTGCCACATGCTGCACGCGGGCAAAGTAGTACTCGATATACGTCATGAAGAGCGCGATGCCCAGCATCAAAGCGGCTCGTGTCACAAACACGAGCGTAAAATTGACGCTGCGCCAGGGTGATATCCAATCGGTCAGAAATCGCCGTGCAAAGCTGGCGAGTGTCCGCTCAACCTGCTTCGCCTGTCCCGCTCGTTCGTGCCTGTGTACCAGCAGGGGAACTTCGCGCACCCCGAAGACCGTCACCAGCAGTCCCACCAGCACCAGGAAGGCCGTCACCACATAGTAGATGCCCGCGTTGACCTGGACAAGACCCCGGTTAAAGGCTTGCTGATTCACATTGCCGAGCAGCACTGCCGCCAGACCAAGCCCTACCACATTTCCCAGAATCGTCATGCCGCCAACGTATCCGGCAGTCTCCCCACGCTGCTCATCCGGCACGCGATCCGGCACAAGACTCTGGTAGGCGGGCGAAACGATATTTTTTCCCACCAGCAGCAGCAGAAGTCCGGCCAGAAAGATCACCATATTACCGGCATTGACCAGCAGCGGCGTACTGAGCAGCAGCAGCAAGCCACCAACGGCGATATAGGGCCGCCGCCGCCCAAAACTGCCACCCGTCCTATCAGAGAGCATCCCTACGATTGGAGGCATAACCAGCGAAATGCCCGCCGCCCCCATCATGAGCCAGCTCAAAAATGCCACCTGCTGAACACTCCCCACCTGACTGGAGGAGATAAACAGCACAATCTGTGCCGGAATGACAATCGGCAGCAAAGCCGCCGTCTGCGCGTTGAGGGCAAACCAGAGGACATTCATTACCACCTGTTCGCCCTTCGAGAGTCGTGAAACCTTTGCCTCGTTTACCTCGTAAATCAACCTTTAAGCACACACTTTCTATTCTGTGGAGCGCCAGACGCTCCCCTGTCTTCATCTACCAGCATGCCTGAAATATCCAGAACTTTTCAGGCAATGTCTATTACAGCATACTCGAACGTCTGCAACACTCTTTTTCTAAACGCTTGAAGCCGCACAGTAAGAGACTCAATAGCTCTGATCATCTCTTTTGTGTTCAGGCAGATATAGTACTTTCTGGTATTACCCGGTTACGCACTTCACGATGAAAAGACGAAGAAGGACCTTCAACAGTTACTATCTTCTCATATCCCTCGCGCTTAGTAGTAACGTGTTTTAATTATAGCAATGCGCAGCAACAAAGTGACGGTGAAATACTGCTGCCTGTCATGAATAATTATGAGGAAACGGTTGCAAATATCGAGGTGCGCGCTACCACCATCACGACCCACGATGACCGCCGCGTCGTTATTCCCAACTCTGTCCTCTATACGCAGCCGGTCACCGTCAACACAGCCTACGACAAAATGACATATCCGAGAGCATTTCTGCCGGCAGCGCCCGGGTCGGTTAGATCATATCCAGTGGCGTAGGTCGGCGGCTGATCATCACCTGAATGTCTCCACCCGGAGCCATAATCGTGCCGGGAGGGGGGCTTTGTTGAATCACCACTCCTGGTGTGATACTCTTCGGCACTTCGCTCTTCACCACGACATTCAAATTGATTTCACTTGCCAGCGCCATCGCCTCTCCCAGTTCTCTTCCCTCCAGATTGGGCACCCCTTGATTTTGTATCTTCTTCTCTAAGCTCGTCACAACCCTGCCAAACCAATCATAGAGCATCTCTTTCTCTTTATTCTCTGCCTCGGCCTTATCAACCTTCTCCTTATGGCCTTTGATACCATAGATGGTATCCTGAATGACGAAGGGATGATCTACGCTCCTGAGGATAATATCAGGGTTGCTGCCCGGCGTCTCAACATACACATCGCCGATATCAAGCGCTCGCTCAGTCACATTTCGCACCTTGACGCGGATATCGCGAATATTCTTGTACTCGGTTTCTGCGCGTGACTCAAAGAAAAACAACAGATGGCGCTCAATGTCGATGATACGTTTATTCGTCAGGATGTAGACATCTTCAATGTAGGAGATCCAGGCAATAACACCCCAGATCAGCATGATAAAGACAACAATGCCCATGATAAACCACCAGTAAGAGGCAAAGGATCGGCCTCCTACGTTAAAGGCGGGAAAAATGGCGGCGGCAGACAGAGCAAGAAAGGTGCCCAGCACGGGGAGAGTGAGCCGGTTATAGAGCACGTAGAGCGAACGCTGAATGTACATGACGGTGAATTCGCCCGACAGGTAATGCACATTCGCGTACACGCCGATCGGCCAGCCAAATTTGCGGCGCGGCCCATTGTACCGGTCAGGGTCGCGGAAAGGCGGATACTTCTCATCGGCATTGGGTAGCGTAGGAACAGGCTTCCCCTTTTTCAAGTCTTTGAGCAGATTCGCCATCTCCTCGTCTCGCGGCAGCGGAGTTTCCTCCTTCGGTGGCTTCCCCGCCTTAACAGCGCCAGCAACGCCCTGAAGCACATCCTTCACAAAACGCGGCTTGGGAATACCCTTGATGACAAGCTGGCCGCCGGTCAGGTAGAGGTGCAAATTGCCAAAATTCAGCAGGAGAGCCAGCGGTGAGTCCAGATCGATACCAACCTGCACAACCTTGTCGAGCGTTGTCTCTTCCCGTACCGGCTGCAAAACGCCATACGATCGAATAATGCGCTTATTGGTGATAATCGTGCTATCAAACCACCACTTCAGCAGGTCGCTCCAGATAAAATAGAAGGCCGTGCCAACAATCAGCAGCCCATCTACGATGAAGAGCACTCTCCAGAGAGAAGATAAAGCCGGTCTGGAAGTCGAAAACCAGAGCAGAACAATCAGCAAAGCGAATGAGCCAATCAGCGGCAGAGCCGCCGGAAGCAGAAACACCATGTGTTTGCGTACCACCAGCTTGACATTCTCGCCTGGCTCCTGTCCCGAAAAATGCCACTGCCTGTCAGGGCCACGCTGCGCCAGGAGCTGTCGAAAACCAAAGCGCCGTCGCCCCGAACGCCAGATATCCTCTCTTGTTTGAGGTTGCTGTTGCTGTTGCTGTTGTCTTTGCAGTCTCTGTCGCCGATTAGGGATATTGCTGCCCATGATCCCACCTTCCTGCAAATGTACCCTCGCGGGCTGCGGGCCGCGAGGGGAGCAATTGACGAGAACCTCTACTTCTTTGGCGCGCTCTTCTTCGCGCTCGCGGAAATCAACCCGATAATCACTACAGCTATGACAATGAGAAAGAGTAGTAACAGAGAACTGCCAACAACACCCTGGTCCGGCGAAGAAGCCCTGATATCGATACTGCTCAACACGGCAGCTATCGGTGTGTTGGCAATGAGCGTATAAATGGCAACACCGGCAATAATACCTGGAATAATACCCATGATACGATCAAAAGGCAAAGACGGTTTCGGAAACGCCCGGTTGCCGATCAAATATCCCAGAGCAACAATTATGAGGAAGGTAACGATACTCGTTAAGGTGATCGTACTCGCCGAAGGGGCCGGAGGAACTTGTGTGCTGTTCCCAAACGCAAAAGGAATACGCACAAAAACCAGGTCAGCGACCCAGGTACCACCCCCCACAGCCAGGAAAAGAATAGCCGCGAGCAGGAAGGCCAGCGAGACGATCTCACGCCTCCACCCGCGCAAAAATCCCAGTAAGCCAGTAATAAAAATGATAAAAAAGAAGTACTCTTGCGCTGTTAGCTGCATAATCTCTCCCTCCGCTTCAGACGCGATGACAGACATAGTACCACACCTGATGTCCAGGGCAACGAACAAATCTCCCCGAAATCCCTCTTTTGTTCTAAATACAATAATACCACAGCTTAGAGAGAAAACCTAGAGGTAATCTAGCCGAAAACTCATCGTCTTTGCATCAAAATGTATCACATTGCGATTATTTGCTCCACAACACTGCTCTCTCACTGAAAAACCAGTCGCCGCAATGAGGACGTATCAGGGTTTTTCATGGAAAATGCCCGTGTATTATCCTTTTTTCCTATCCTCCATCTTCCCCCCCTTGCGTAATCGTCCCATCCCTTAGAGATGCCTCTTGCCACGTTTGATCAATTATGGTAGCATCAGCTTTGCCATCCACTGGCGTATTTAGACGAAGAAAAAGACTTCCTGAGGGAAGCAGGCAGGCACTTATGAGTATCGACAAACACTATAGAGCCACATCGGCACCGGCACACAGCAACGTGCGCGCAATAGCCGCGACGGGTCCTGCTTCCTCTACGGGGCGGTCAGAAGAGCAGCGCCCGCGTAGTGGGCATAGCATACGCAGCGTGCTGCTCTCGCCAATCTCACCTCTCTGGCTGTGCCTGCTGGCGGCGCTCATCATCCGCGTCTGGCTGACAGTGCGCACGCATGGTACGCTGGATGGCGACGAAGCTTTGCTCGGTATTCAGGCAGAGCACATCTTGCGGGGCGAGCGCCCCATCTATTTTTATGGCATCCCATACTTTGGCAGTCTGGAAGCCTACGTTGCCGCCCTGATCTTTGCTTTCTTTGGTCCTTCCGTCGCGGCGCTGCGCGGCGAAACCACCGCTTTTTCACTGCTGCTCGTCGCCGTGACCTACTGGCTGGCCTCACTGCTGGCACGGGCTGCCCACCTTCCGCGTTATGCCCGCAGAATCTTCGCCACCGTCGCCGCCCTGATCGCTGCCATTCCACCCCTGTATGATGGCATTGTGGAAATGCGTACCGGCGGCGGCTGGATCGAGACCTTTATCCTGATGCTGCTGCTGCTCGTCGCTGCCTTCCGCCTCACGACGCGCTGGCACGAAGGAGCTTCCAACCGCGAACTGGCGGCGCGCTGGGCGGTCATCGGCTTCCTCGTCGGCTTCGGCATGTGGATCTATCCCCTGATTTCAGAAGCTATCCTGGCAGCGGGACTCTGGATTCTTATTGATCGCATCGTCGACCTTTCTCAACGCATTCGAACTGCCGAACCTCTCCTCACTGCCATGTGGCGCTCTCTCCAGGGCCTCCTGCTGGCCGTCGTCGCCATTCCGGCGTGTGCCATCGGCTTTACGCCCGGCATCATCTGGGGAGCAGAGAACAACTGGGCGAATATCACCTTTATTCGTTCGCTTGGAGGTGGCTGGTCCATACAACGGCTGCATACCGTCGAAAAAGTGGCCAGCATGTACAGGACATGCGTCGCGCCTCGCATTATCAGCGGCGCAACGCCGGTGGAAAGCCCGCTGCTCCAGGCGATCCACTCACCGCTGCTGCTCGTGGGAACTTTCTGCATCTTCGCCACCGCCGCCCTTTTCATCGTCTCCCTCCTCTGGCCTCACCCGACCTTCGTACAGGTACGCCGCCTCACAGCCCTGCCCGTGATCTTTGGAGTCTGCACAGCCGTGCTTTATTGCACGAGTTCGGCTTCCGCCTCCATCCTTATCTCCTGTACCGCCGACTTTGGCGGCCACTATGCTTCGACGCTGGCGCTGGCGCTGCCGTTCTTTTTTGCCACTGCCTTCACACTTGCCAGCATGTTCCTGTATGAAAAAAGCAGAAAACCGCTAACAGACGCACCCATCCCAGGCCGCGTGGACCAGTCACACTTGCGCTCTCTTCCGTTCGTACCGGCGGTAGCGGCACCCGCCCGCCGTCTCTCACTGGCGGCGCTCATCGCACTGGGCGCGCTCCTGCTTGCCTACCTCGGCGGCCAGGCTGTAACGTATGGATTAACGAACGCGGACGAAGCCTTTCAATCCGCCTACTGCACCATCGCTCCGGCAAATTACGGGCCGATCATCACCTACATGGAGCAGGAGCATATCCACTACGCCTGGGCCACCAATCTGTTAGGCTATCAGATCTCATTTGAAACCGACAACAGGATCATTCTAGCCGATCCCTTGCCATTGATCCATCCCTCTATTGCCATCAATCGCATTCCGGCATATACCAGCGCGGTGAAAAACGCTGATCGCCCGACGCTGCTGGTCTTTGTCAAACACGGCGACCAGCACCCGTACCTGCTCCAGGCGCTGGACGCCGCGCATGTCACCTACAGGGTCGCATTCTTCCCTTCACAGCCTGGCGTCGATGTGATGGTGGTGACGCCATTGAACCGCACCGTCTCACCCCTCACCTCGAAAAGCCTTGATATCTTCTATTGTGCTGTCCATTAACCTGACTATCCCCCCAAAAGGAAAAATGTTCGCATTTTTCCCCGATTTATGGTATACTATATGTCGGTAGGTTCGCTCTGTGCTCAGGCCCTCCATCTCATACTCTTTCTTACTCCGATCGATCCGATATCGCCTTCCGGCCATGTCTGACGTAACTGTTTGCAATAATAAGGATTCATACGAATGGAACTTGGAAATATTCGGCAGGTCAGTATTGTTGAACAAATGTCGACTGCATATCTCGACTACTCGATGAGCGTCATCGTCTCTCGCGCGCTTCCCGACGTGCGCGACGGCCTCAAGCCCGTCCATCGCCGCGTCCTCTACGCTATGGACCAGATGGGCCTGCAATCAACAAAATCATTTCGTAAAAGCGCCGGTATTGTTGGCGAAGTGCTGAAAAGTTTTCATCCCCACGGTGACGCCGCCGTTTACGATACACTTGTGCGTATGGCGCAGCCCTGGTCGATGCGCTATCCCCTCGTCCTCGGTCAGGGCAATTTCGGCTCGCAGGACGACGACCCGGCAGCCGCCATGAGATACACGGAAGCTAAAATGGCGGCCATCGCAGATGAACTTTTACGCGATATCGACAAAAATACTGTAGATTTTGTCCCCAATTACGATAACCAGACCGAAGAGCCGACAGTCATGCCCGCTCGCCTGCCCAACCTGCTGCTCAATGGCTCAACCGGCATCGCCGTTGGCATGGCAACGAATATTCCACCACACAACCTCGTCGAAGTCTGCAACGGCATCCAGTACCTGATCGATAACCCGGAAGCCACCACCGAAGAACTCTCGCGCATTATTCGCGGCCCTGACTTCCCTACTGGCGGCATCATCCAGGGGCGCGAGGGCATTCGCAATATGTACGCCAACGGGCGGGGGCGCATCGTCGTGCGGGCGCGTACGCGGCTGGAAGAGGCCGAGCGCGGGCGCGTGAGCATCATCGTCACCGAACTACCCTACCAGGTCAACAAGGCCGACCTCGTGCGCAAGATCGCCGAACTCGTGCGCGACAAGAAGATCGATGGCGTCTCCGAGGTGCGCGACGAGTCCGACCGCCAGGGCATGCGCATCCTGATCGAACTGAAACGCGACGCCAACCCGGAACGCATTCTCAACTTGCTCTACAAGTACACGGCCATGCAAAGCGCCTTCAACGCCAACATGCTGGCCCTCGTCGACCAGCAGCCGCGCACGCTCACGCTCAAAGCCTTTTTGCAGCACTACATCAACCACCGCGAAGTCGTCATCACGCGCCGCACGCGCTACGAACTCGCCAGAGCAGAGGCCCGCAAGCACATTCTCGAAGGCTTGAAGAAAGCCCTCGACCAGCTCGATGCCGTCATCAGCGCCATCCGCGCCTCGCAGTCTTCCGAGATCGCGCAGACCAACCTGCAACAGCAATTCGGCTTCTCCGAGGAGCAGAGCAAGGCCATCCTCGATATGCGCCTGGCCCGCCTGGCCGCTCTGGAACGCCAGAAGATCGAAGACGAGTTGAAGGAAGTCCTCAAGAATATCGACTACTATCGCCTGCTGCTCTCCGACATCAACGAGATTCGCAAGATCATCAAGGCCGACCTCACAGAATTGAAGGAAAAATATGGCGATGCGCGCCGCAGCGATATCCGCGAGGCCGAAGCCAGCGAATTTAAGGACGAGGACCTCATTCCCAACGAGGAAGTCGTGGTCACTCTGACAGAGAAAGGCTATATTAAGCGGCTCCCGTCCAGCACCTACCGGGCGCAGCGGCGCGGAGGCAAAGGCATCACCGGCATGACCACCCGCGAAGATGATACCGTGCGCCACCTGCTCGTCACGCATACGCACGATAGCCTGCTCTTCTTCACCGACCGGGGCCGCGTCTTCCAGCTCAAGGTCTACGAACTGCCCGAAGTGGGCCGCACAGCTCGTGGCGAGCACATCATCAATCTCATCTCTGTCGAGCAGCGCGAGCGTATTACCGCGCTGGTGGCCGTACCAAAGGACATCAGCCGCGACTTTATGGTCGTTGCCACACGCAAAGGCGAGGTCAAGAAGACGCCGATGGACGAATTTGAGGTCGTGCGCCGCCAGGGCCTGATCGCCATGAACCTGGAAGAGGATGATGAACTGATCGGCGCGAAACTGGCCCGTGCCGGGGATGATGTTCTCCTCGTTAGCGCCTACGGCAAAGCGATTCGCTTCCCCGTCTCCGACTTGCGCTCCGCTTCCCGTACGAGCGGCGGCGTGCGCGGCATGCGCCTGGAAGAGGGCGACACGGTTGTCTCCCTCAATCTCGCCCTGCCCGATAGCCAGTTGCTCGTCGTCACCGAACATGGCTACGGCAAACGCACCCCCATCGAGGAGTACCCGACTCACGGGCGCGGCGGCAGTGGCGTCATCACGGCCCACATCAACGGTAAGACTGGCAAGATCGCAGCAGCGCGTATCATCACAGACAACGATAACGACCTGATGATCATTTCAGCCAGCGGCGTCGTCATTCGCACCAATGTGAATGATATCAACATCATGAGCCGTGGCACTCAGGGCAACATCCAGATGCGCCTCGCTGAAAGCGACACCGTGGTAGCCGTCTCCACTACCAACGGCAAAAAGCTCGCCCCCGAAAGCGAAGCCGAAGTCTCCGACGAAGAAAACGGTGAAAATGGCGAGAATGGGGAAATGAACGAGGAGAATGGTGAGGGAGAAATCGAAGAGAACGACGAAGTATAGCACTCTACAGCATTTGAACGAGATGTTTCCGCTTCACCGGCGAGGCGGAAACATCTCGTTCAAATGCTGTAGAGGACTATGCGTTTTATACTCCGATTTCCTGCCCCTGCCGCACCCGATTGGCGGCCAGACGGTCTTTCTGCGCTCCCGTTTTGATAAGGGGGAAGGAACGGTGGAACTGGCGGCTGAAAGCCTGGGCTTTCTCTTCGGAGAGTATTGCGCGCCGCTCGTAGGCATAGGCATAAATACTCCGCTTCACCTCATCGGTCGCCTCGACCTGTAACAGGTAGGCGAGCACAAATTCGGGCTTGCCCTTTTCCGCGTATTCACGGGCGTATGCCAGCGCGTCGGCTCCCTGTTCCAACTGCTCCCGCGTCTTCTGCGCTATCACATCTTTCAACAAAGGGGTATACAATTCAGCAAATGTTGACATAGAGTTCTTCCCTCTTGTCTTCTCTCCTTTTTTACCATAGAATGCTCTCTTCAGGATTATCATACAACAAATCGACGTTTTATTGCACTGCTCGCACCTGGCCGTTCGTAATGGTGGGATAAGCATGCGCGCCACAGCAACAGCTTCGCGCATGCTTATCCCACCACATACCTACCGCGTCGCATAAAGGCGAATCGTCACGGTGCGCGTAACAATCTGGGCGATGAGGTGATAGTGACTGTCGAGCCAGTGCTGAGCGGCTTTTGCCCTGGCGGCAGCGGCAGCGTCCGGTACGCGCCCGACAATGAAGAAGATACGTGGGTGCTGTGCAGCGAAAGCGACCAGATCCGCAGGGTTGACGGCGGCTTCGGGGCCAGAAGCGGGGTTGGCCGAACCATATCGTTGCCAGGAGAACGCGCCGGGCCAGTTGGCGGTGAAGTGCGCGGCGTCAGGATAAGCATCCAGGTAATACTGAACAGGAATCTGACAGCCTCCCAGCGAATTATCGTAGCAGACCAACCCATCATCCGGTCGGTAGTGCTGCTCCAGCCAGAATGTCGTCTCATGCCAATCCTCCACCTGCGCGCTCGCATAATACTGCGGCACAAGTGAGATGGCAACGAGCAGTAAAACAGCGATCAGCACCGCCTTTCCTACACGCCAGCGCAGGAGCGCAACGCCACACGCGACCAGCAGGCAAAGCGGCGGGACGACTACAACCAGATAGCGGGAAGAGAAAAGGTGCGTCGGGCCATGCGAGATGATAAAGCTCAGCACTACCGGCACCATCAACCAGCAGAGCAGCACAAAGGCGAAAGGAATAGCATGACGCAACGAGGATTTGCCCGTGCTCGACCGCATCCCGGTTTCGTTTACTTTATGCGCATCCACAACAGCTTTTTCGTCACCAGTTACAAACTTGAGCCATCTGGATTCCGGTCGCATATACGCCCACAGCAGCAGGCCGAGAGCCACTGAACAGCACGCGGCATTGAGCAAAAAGGAGCGTTTGCTGTTGCCGCTCATCGTCACGAAGAGGTGGTAGATATCGATCAGTTGTGGCACGGGCAGCCAGCCTGTCTTTGCGCCATGCCGAATCATCAGGAGCATGGGAATGATCAGCACGAAGGTACAGGCCAGGCTGACCAGCAGCGCGGGCAATCGTTGGCGTAAAGAAGCACGCCAGGCATTGGGCAGGAGCAGCAGGACTGCCAGGGCGCAGAGCAGCGCGCACAGAACAAGCAGGCTGAAAAGATGCGCGTATACCGCCAGGGCAACGACAGCAACGAAACAGGCCCACCAGCGTTTCTGAGCAACTGGGGTGACAACGGTAAGAGCGGAGAAGAGGGCGTAGCAGGTCAGGCAGAGCAGAAACAGTTGCATACTATAGGAGCGCGCCTGCTGCGCGTACACCAGTTGCAGGTCATTGAGCAGGTAGAGGCTGGCCGCAAGCATGCCGCTTACCAGGCCCAGGAAACGCCTGCCAAGCAAAAAGACCATCACTGTGCTGAGGGCCGCGAAAATAGCCGAGGGGAGACGCACAACCCACTCAACAGGATGCAGCCCCAGTAAGGCGGTGAAGCCGAGCCAGAAGTGCAGGAACAGGTAGTAGAGTTCCATGTTTGGCTCAGGTCCCCAGATAATATGCCACAGCAGCGGCAAGGGCTGGCGAGCCAGTTCGACAGAAAAGGCTTCGTCATACCAGATGCTGGGACCGCTCAGCCGGTAGAGATCGAAGCCCAGCGCGACGACAAAAAAGACGAGACACCATCCCCACAATGGAACGTCTCTCCATGCAGAAACCAGCCGTTGCCAGCATATCTGTCTCGTTTTCGTTTTTTGGGCGACCACCACCCGTTCAACCACCCCTGTACCACTTTTCGCCATCGCCCTTTCAACTCCTCCGATCTTTCTTTCTCGTAGCAGCTCGCTCTTCGCGTCGCCATTTCCAGGCAAAGGTGAGCATCTCGCGGAACGCCCGCGCAATCACTGTGGGCTTCGCTCCCGTCGCGCGGCCACCCTTGCGCGGCAGATGATGCACGCCTCGCTCGGTATAGCTGTAGCCTGCACGAGTAAACTTATAGAGAATCTCCGTATTGATCATCGCTCCTCGCGTCTCCAGCCGGTGCTCGCGGAAAAACCGCGCCGGATAGAGCTTGAAGGCGCAGTCTACATCGCGCACGCGCAGCCCGAAGACCATGCGCACTAACATCTTCCAGCCCCAGGCGTTCAGCTTGCGTACCCATGTATCCTGACGGTGTATACGGTATCCCAACACGGCGTCATATTCTCCAATGAGGTCAAAGAAGCGTTCCAGGTCGCGAATATCAAATTGCCCATCCGAATCCATGAAGAAAGCCAGATCTCTATCATCGGCAATCGCCTCGAAACCGCTTACCAGCGCCGCTCCATATCCTTGATTGACAGAATGATTCATCAGGCGCACGCGCTTATCTTCCAGCGCGATCTCTTCCACAATGGTCCTTGTGCTGTCCCTGCTCCCATCATTCACCACAATTACCTCAAAATCCAGCCCCCACTCATCAAGGACACCGACTACTGTCTGGATTGTTCCGGCAATCGCTGCCTCCTCGTTATGGGCGGGTAGAATGACTGACAGCCGATGTGAGATAGTGACCTTCCCTTCGTCTCTCTCTGCCTCTGGACGCTCCGCCGCAGCTACGGGCAGTTTTCTCCCCTTCCTGTCCCTCCTACCTTGTGATACTCCATTGAAAAATACACCAACATTGTTCATGATAGCAACGCCTTTGTTATTTCAACACTTGCAGACCGAGAGTGCTACAGTTTGATACAGTATACCGCATCATAGCCTATCTTGATAGCCCTTGCTTATTCCTAACGCATCATACTGGGAAGCACCGACAAAAACGGCTTTTACGAAGGATCAGTTGCTATCGACAAAGAAAACGACCTTCCAGCCATCCTTGTAACGAGAGTAGGACAAAAACCTCTCTCGCTTCCCGTATTCCGACCTCAGAACCTCATCTAGAGTATACCCGTAAACCGGCAGCGTGGCAACGAGCTCATGCGCCGGGGGATAGTGCAAGGACACCAAATTTGTTATAATAGCATGGCACCCAATTGTGAAAGAGAGGAAATATATGCCCGTACTTTACCGAGCCTTACAGGGCTTCAGCGATATTCTGCCAGAAGAACAACCTTACTGGCGCTTTTTTGAAAATGTGGCCTCGCACGTGGCCGAACTCTACGGGTACCAACGCATCGAGACGCCAACGCTGGAAGAAACCGCCGTCTATCTGCGCACGGCTGGCGCAGGCACCGACATCGTTGAGAAAGAGATGTATACCTTCGAGGATCGCGCCGATAAAGAGGGCAACCGCACCAGCCTGACGCTGCGGCCAGAGGGCACGGCTGGCGTCGTGCGCGCCTACCTGGAGCACGGCCTGTTCAAACTGCCGCAACCCGTCAAGCTCTATTACATGAGCACGCCCATCTTCCGTCACGATAAGCCGCAGGCGGGCCGCTATCGCGAGCACCACCAGTTCGGCTGCGAGGCGCTGGGCGACAGCGACCCTGCCGTCGATGCAGAGATGATCAGCCTGCTCTACCAGGTCTATACTGAGCTTGGCTTGAGAGACATTCATCTTCAGATCAATAGCATCGGCGACCAAAACTGCCGCCCGCAATATATCGAGCGGCTGCGGGAGTATTATCGCCCGCTGCTGAACGAATGCTGCGATGACTGCCAGATGCGTTTCGAGAAGAATCCCTTGCGCCTGCTCGACTGCAAAGAGCCGCAGGATCAGGCGAAGATCGCCGCCGCACCCAAGATCGTCGATTTCCTGTGCGGACCATGCCGCGAGCACTTCGACGCCTTGCAGCACTACCTGACGCTCTACGAGGTCCCCTGCACGCTCAACCCGCTGCTCGTGCGCGGCCTGGACTACTACACCCGCACCGTCTTCGAGTTTGCTGCTGGCGAAGATAAGCTGGCGCTCGGCGGTGGTGGACGTTATGATGGCCTTGCCGAAATTCTGGGTGGCAATCCCACTCCCGGCATCGGCTTTGGCGCGGGTGTGGAGCGCATTATTCGCGCGATGAAACGGCAGGGCATCACGCCACCACCGCCGGAGAAGCCATGCGCCTTCGTCGTTTACCTCGCCCGCACTCCCGAACTCAAGGACGAGGTGGTGAAGCTGGTGGCGCAACTGCGCCACGCTGGCATCAAAACCGAAATGAGCTATGGTGACCGCAGCGCGAAGGCCCAGATGAAGCAGGCTAACGCCTCCGGCGCCACCTACGCTGTGCTCGTCGGCGCAAACGAACTCGCCAACGGCTTCGTCTCCGTGCGCACCCTCCAGGGAACGATAGACGAGGAACACAAACAGGTCGAGGTCAAACCGGAGAATCTGATCGCCTACCTGACCGGCGGCTAATAGCCATCTTTTCACGAAAAACAGCGGATGAAATGAGGAGAAAGTCCCATCCGCTGTTTTTGATGCTGCCTTAGATATATACTAATATAGATAGAAATTCGTTAATACAACAGGGTTAGCATGATTTTCACTTTATGGGCTTGAAAGCCGATTTTCTTAGAAAGAACATATGGATACCAATATACAATCAGATCGCATTGACGAGCGTGAACAGGCGCTCCAACAATCACCAGTAGAAGGGTCGGTAAGCGCCGAAGCTCCCACGACGCCACGGTCTGGAACTGCGGATGAGAAAGAGTCCAGAGTCCGGAACTTCTGGATGCGATGGTATAACGCGCTGAGACAGGTTTTTCCTGTCTATCTCGCGACCCACCTGGCATTCTTCGTCACCACCTGCCTCGCAACCCTGTTCATCCTCAAAGATTTCTCGTGGCAGGCTCTCCCCATCTCTACGCTATGGCATTCATGGTATCGCTTTGATACAACCATCTTCACGACGATTGCACGCGACGGCTATACCAACTTCAGTAGATTGGCCTTTTTCCCGCTCTATCCCCTGCTCGAACGCGCTTTGATGTATCCCATACACGATAATGCTTTCCTGGCCGGTCTCCTCATCTCTAACCTGGCCGGACTGGGCATCTTTATCATCCTGTATCGCCTTGTCTGCGAGGATTTCACTGCCTGGCAGGCAGAACGCACGGTTCTGTACCTCGCTCTCTTTCCCACTGCCTTCTATTTCGCTTCGGGCTACAACGAATCGCTGTTCATTTTCCTCGCCGTGCTCACTTTTTATCAGTTGCGACACGGTCACTGGTGGTGGGCCGGTTTCTTTGGCTTCTTTGCCGCCCTGACACGTTCGGCGGGCATCCTCCTGCTCGTTCCTTTTTACTACGAATATCTGTACCAGCACGACTTCAAGCTGAAAGCAATGCGCCCGAATGTGCTGGCGGGAGTGCTGATTCCATGCGGCCTTGCGCTTTTCGCCGTCTGGTGCTACATCCAGTACCACGACCCGCTGGGATTTTCACACGCGCAGGCCGCGTGGAATCGCTACCTGGCCTTCCCCGGCTACGGCATCATCATCTCCATTCAGGATATCCAGAAAAGTACAGGGCTGCTCAGTTTCCAGGCCCTGCGCAACATGACCGACCTGCTGCCAGACCTGTTCATCCTGTTGTTCATTGTGCTCAGCTTTATCGGTCCCTGGCGCTTACCACGCCGGTTATGGGCCTACAGCCTCTACGCCGCCGTGCTCTACATCTTCCTCCAGTTGTTTCCCAACGGCGGCACCGGCCTCTTCCCCCTCGAATCGGTCGGACGCTTCATGCTGGAAGTCTTCCCGGCCTTCATTGTGATGGCAGCGGTCGGCAAGAACAAAACCTTCTCCATGAGCTATCTCATGGTCTCAGGGGCCATCCTCTTTTTCCTGCTGACACAGTTTTTAACGGGCCACTGGGTGCTCTAGCGCCTCCTGTGCTTCCTGCACATTCTTTATCCGCTCCTGTTCCTGTGCCAGCAGGCGGCGTTTGCGCTCCACGCCCCAGCGATAGCCGCCTGGATCACCGTCCTCACGCACGACACGATGGCAGGGGATGACAAGGGCCGCCGGATTGCTGGCACAGGCGCGGGCAACGGCGCGCCTTGCCTGTGGCCGACCGATAGCCCGCGCGATCTCACTGTACGAGCGCGTGCCGCCATAGGGAATGGCGCGCAGTTCCTGCCAGACACGCCACTGGAAGGCCGTCGCCTGCACCTCGACGGGCAGGTCGAGATACGGCTGCTGCCCGCGCAGGTAGCGTAAGAGTTCATTTACCTCCTCGCTCAATTCGGCATCGTCGCGCTGAATATCAGCCGCATTGTATTCTCTCCTGAGCGCTGCCTCTATGGGCGCGTCGTCATCGCCCAGGCAGACAGAACAGATTCCTCTCTCGCTCGCCGCCACCAGTAAACGGCCCAGCGGCGAATCAACAATCGTATAGCGAATATGCATACCTGCTCCTCCTTTGCGATATGTGACCGGCGTCATACCAAGTTGACCCGGCACGCGCTCATAGAGACGACTGCTGGAACTGTATCCCGCGTCAAACAGGGCCGTCGTCACCGTCTCGCCCTCCTTGAGCCGCGTCTTGAACTGCTCCATTCTGCGTGCCCCGGCATACTGGCGCGGCGTAATGCCCATCACGCGCTTGAACACGTGCTGTAAATGATAGGGGCTGAGATGGACCTGCTCCCCCAGTTCGGCCAGTGTCAACCGCTGCTCAAGATGCTCGTCGATATAGGCGCAAAGCTGCCGCACCAGCGCCACCTGCTCTTCCCTGCTCGAAGCCTCGCGCGGTCGACAGCGTTTGCAGGCGCGAAATCCAGCCTCCTCCGCCTCCTCTGGCCGTGTGAAGAACACCGCCTGCTCTCGCTTTGGCCTGCGTGACGGGCACGATGGGCGACAATACACGCCCGTTGAACGCACTCCGTACACAAACACACCATCCAGCCCCTCATCCCTCGTCATTACCGCTTGCCAGTACTGATCTTCCCGCATACCATACCCTCCTCAATACTCTCTGAACACATTCATCTTTCTTCCATAGAGTACACTTTCAGGAAGCAGGAAGCTATCTGATTCTTGCGCCTACAGTACCCGCGAGCGACCTTCGACTCTTCACACTCTCTTTACATTTCCATGTACGTTTCTTGAGAATCGTGTCCTATGATAAGGACATGAAGACATACAGAAAGCGTAATGAAGCACAGGCAGAGAGATAGCAAAGAATCGTAACCCGATATACCGCTCCGTTCGTATATAAAGCAGGAGACGAGTTACCTACCGCCTGGGTAGTTACAATCTCTGTAACAAACATTGTAATGCGTACACCAGGTTAAGGAGAACGCTTATGGCAGTAGCATTGGGACCGCTTGAATATATGGTTATTGGCTGTCCGGGCAATCAGTTCATGAACGAGATTGTGCCGGAATTGAACGCCATCCAGGAGAAGGGCCTCATACAGGTGGTTGATCTGCTCTTCGTCAGAAAAGCAGCAGACGGCACCATTACGGCCCTGGAAGTCAGCGACCTCGACGATCACGAGCGGGCCGTTCTCGGTCCCATACAGCAAAGCCTGCTGGGACTGATTACCCCCGAAGATGTCGTCACACTCAGCAGCGCGCTTCCCGCCGACACTTCGGCAACCATCGTCCTGCTGGAGCATCTCTGGCTCAACAACCTGGAACAGGCCGTGGAAAGGACCAACGGCGTGATCCACGTCGGCGGAATGATTCCATACCCCACACTTCAGCAGGTGCGTCAGGAGATAGAGGCAGTCCAGGCACAGAACCAGGACCAGAATCAACCACAACCATAAATCTGACTATAAGATACGATAACTGATACAGGAGAAAAACAAAGGAGGATCACAATGCCACATGGAGGATTTGGACACTTCGGCGGAGGCTGGGGTGGAGGTCACTGGGATCGCGGTTGGGGCTGGGGCGGCGGTTGGGGTGGCTGGGGCGGTCGTCGCATTGGCTTTCCGCTGATCGGCGGATGGGGGCTGGGAGGTCTGGGCGGCTTCGGCGGCGGCGGATTACTGGGTGATCTGCTCTCAGGTGGAGTCGGTTACATGATAGGAAAAAACAGCGCCCAGAACCAGCAGCAATACCAGCAGTATCCGCCACAATATCAATATCCACCGCAATATCCGCAGTATCCGCCGCAGTATCAGCAGCCTGCGCCACAGTACCAGCCGCCTGCACAGGCATCAACCCCGACAGGCAGCACGCAGAACAACAGGCTGGCCCAACTGAAGCTCCTGGGACAACTGCATGATCAGGGCGTCCTGAGCGATGATGAATTCCAGGCCGAAAAGCAGAGAATCTTGAACGGTTTCTAATGTTCGCCTGCTTCCTCTCGCTTTTCAAGCGATGCTAAGAGAAGAAAGGCCCGCCCGGCGTATTACACGCTACCGTGCGGGCTTTTCTTTTGTCTTAACCTGTCTCTTTTTGCCGCTATGAAGCGTGTAAATTACGTTATCCTCATTCGTGTTATTATCTGTTCTCAATTTGCTGATACCTTCTAGGAAGGAAGTTTACCTATGGGTTGGTTTAGACGAGGTGTGATAGTTGGAGTAGGAGTTGGCTTGCTCTTTGCCCCAACGAAAGGGGAGGAGCTGCTCGATTTGCTGACCGGGCAACTCAGGTCACAGCGGCACCTTTCCCCACCGCATGTACAGACCCAACAGCCGGAACGACAGATAGCGGAACGCGTACCTGCAGAGGTCTGGCAAGCTCCGGCGCGAGCTCAAGCTCCGACTCAGCCTGTTCAACAGCCGCCTGTAATGCCGCCACCACTGGCAACACCGCCTCCATTAGAGACACCGCCCCCGGTACAGCCACCTCCCGCATTGGAAATACCGCGGCCAACCATGGTCGAACCACCACCGCTGCAGATGCCGCCGCCACTGGCAACGCCAGAAGGACCGGTGCCGGTCGTACCACCGCAGGCAGCTCAACAGGCCCCGCAGCAGATGCCGACAGAGGAACCTGAATCGGCAGAGGAAGCTAAACCCGCACCAGGGCGACCTCCCCGGCCAGGATCGGGAACGACGAAGAAGCCACGGCGCGGGAAACGACCCGGAAGATAGACCCATTAAAAAAGACGCCCTATCTTCACGGGAACAACAAACGATAACACTGGCTTAAAATCCGCTTAATATTGGAAGAGTATAATAGTACCACCAGATACCATCATAGAGAGAAGCCGAGAGCATCTCACAGATATGATTGATATCTTTGGGTCAATATTCTATTACCTCTTCTTCAGAAAGGATTTTGAGCTATGTTGTGGCGCTCTCTCCTCAAAGCCATTGTCGGCGCTATCATAAAAGTGCTGGTAGACGCTGCCCTCACCGCGATCTTCGCCCTGTAGGATCAGGATACATGCAAAGGATAGCGAGACTGTCGAAATACAGAGTCTTTAAGCAGCCGGACCAACCAGCTCACGCAGGCGCAGAGCATCTTTGACGGCGTAGCCCTCCGGGTCGTTGTTAAAATATGCGTAAGCGGTATAGTCCTGCGCGTCTGCTTTGAGCCGGTTGGCCCAGTGGGTCAGTTCTTCGTCGGTGAAGCCTATGCCGCGCGCGCCATTATGGAAACGAAGGTAGCGAAAAGGGCCAACTGGCGGGAGATCAGGTGGCGTGGGCAGCGGGCCGCCAACGGCAATGACCAGCGCGCAACCGCCATCGTCCAGGATGCGGGCCAGCGCCTCGAATATGGCGGGCTGGTACCAGGATGGGTCGCGAAACTCAAAGGCCGCTAGCTGGTCACACGGCAGCAGAGAGATGAATTGCTCCAGCCGCTGCGGGTCGGCGCGCCAGTGGGGAGGAAGCTGGTAGAGAAACGGCCCCAGATGCCTGCCCAGTCCCCCGGTCGCCTGCTTCAACCGCCCAATCGCCTCCTCCGGCTGCAAAAGCTTCTTCATGTGCGTAATATAGCGACTGGCCTTCACCGCAAAGAGAAAATCGGGATATGCGGCCACCTGTTCCGCCCAGGCATGGAACTGCTTGCGCGTGGGCAGGCGGTAGAAGCTGCGATTAATTTCCACCGTCGGGAAAGAGCGAGCATAGTACTCAAGCTGCTCGCCAGCGGGCAAGTCAGGAGGATAGAAACGCCCATTCCAGTGCGGGTAGACCCATCCAGACGTGCCAATCCAGACCGCGGCCATGCTCTCCTCCAATGCATATGAAAGAAACGACACCATCAGCACGATTGGGTCGGTGGTGTCGTTTCTCCTGCCCGTACCATTTTTAGAGCGGGCCGAGGTCGTCCTCGTCCTCTTCGGTAATACTATAGGGTGGTTTCTCGACCGGAACGCGATAGCTGTAGGGCGGGGCGTTGTTGTTCGCCTGCTTCTCATTTTCAGGTGGGGCCATCAGGTCAAGACTGATGGCGCGTACCAGCCGCTCGATGCGATCCCAGCGCGCGGGATAGCGGTCGGCGTAGAATTTTTCCTGGCCCTCACCGTCATAGATGTAGAAGGTATAATCCTGATTATTGTAGCGATAGTCGACCCTGGTATAGGGGATACGTACCAGTTCCAGCACCTGCAAAGTCGGGCGGGCCTGCGACTGCGGGTTATCATTGCCGGGCTTGTACTGCCGCGAGGTCTCGATCTGCGCCATTTCTACAGCGGCATGCCAGACATCCAGCGGAACACCGTTGGGGGCCGCTTCGGGATAGAGGTCCTCGGTCACCTCGGCGCTGTAGACCAGTTCGCCCACAGCCCGCTCTAGCCGCGATGCCGGAATGGCGCTCTCGCCCACGATTCTCGTCTGTGTGCGCAGTTCAAACTGGCGCACGATCTCGCGGTGCCGCACCACCTTCCCCGTGCCTGCGCAATTGGAGCACAAAGAGGTTCTGGCTCCCTGGCAGGTCTCACAGACCCGCTTGCCGTTGCCACAGGTACACTCCACCTCACCATTGACGCAATCCGGGCAGGGAACAGTAGGGCCTTTCGTGGCCGGGTCGGTATCGATGGGATTGGGAATGGGCATTCCTTGCGCACGAATGCCCTCAAACATGTCAGCCACGCGCTCGTTGACCGCGTGCGCCACACTATCAGCCTGCTTCTTGAAGAATGGCTTTTTCTCTCGCTCGGCCCAGTCCGCTACATAGCCGCGCCCGCGACAGGTATCGCAGCGCTTCTTGGTGCGACCCTTGCACTCCGGGCAGACGACCCAGCCGCGACCGGCGCAGGTCGCACAGAGAGCGCGGCCCGTTCCATTGCAGGTGCTACAAGCCAGAACCTCATCCAGTCCCTCGATACGCGTGCGGCTCATCGGCGCTTTCAGACCGCTCACCGGCGCGAGAGTAAAGTCCCAGACGGGGAGCAGAGGCTGCGGCCTACCCAACGGCTTGCCGGTATATGGTTCGCTCATTGTCTCCATCGTGCGCGTCTCCCAGCGCGTTTGCAGCGTGACCTCCCACACCTCATCGATACTCCAGGAGACAACCTCCATGTAGCTGCCGAGTTCGCGTGCCACGCGCCAGTTCGCGTTGCTCCACGTGTTCGCAAGCTGGCGAATGCGCTGCTCTTCCACACTGGCAGCCTCTTTCGGTGTCGGTGGTGGCGTTGGCGCTGTCTGCGCCTGCTGCAAGTATTCGTTGGCCCGGCTCACCACCTGTTTGAAGCGTTGCTGTGCCTCACTTGCCCCCTGCGTCACCAGACGCTTGATATCCTCAATGCGCTTATCTATTTCATCCTGATTGACCGGGCCAGAATTGCCGCCGCTTTCAGGGCTGCTGTCACTCCCATTGTTCCCGGTACCATCGGTACCGCCCGTACCCTTGTACACATTCTGCTCATTATCCCATTCATCAGCCATAATAATGCCTCCTGATCGGGGTGCTCCCTGCCTCCTGCAATCGCACCCAATCAATGAATTGTTTCGGTTTCGGTTACTCTATATACGCTTGTTAACAGTCAGGGTTGTAGTGAATCTGCTCCTACAGCAAGGCTACAATCTCTTCCTGCACAGGTGTACCGGTAACCTCGGCGTCGCGTTCGTGGATCAACATGTCAACTTCGCTGCGCACACCAAACTCTGGCAGGTAGATGCCCGGCTCAATGGAATTGCAGGTATTGGGAAGCAGGACGCGCTCATCCTGTGTCTCGAAGTTATCGAGGTTCGCGCCGTTGCCATGCTCGGCGGTGCCGATGCTGTGGCCGGTACGATGCACAAAGTAGTTGCCATAGCCCGCTTTACTGATAACACCGCGTGCCACATCATCGACCTCTCGCCCCTCTACGCGCTCTCCGGCAGCCAGCCGCTCGCGTATGAAGGCAATAGCAGCGTCGCGCGCCTGCCGTACCAGCGCAAAGAGCTCCCGCTGCCGTTCTGGAATCTCCTCATGAGTACCCGCGAAGGCGACCCAGGTATAATCGGCAAAGATCGCGTCGCTGCCCGGCAGGTGCGCCCAGAAGTCGAAGAGCACGAAATCGCCGCGCCTGATGGGAGTGGGATGCTCTCGTGAGGGCGCGAAATGTGGATTGCCGCTGTGTTCGTTCACCGCCACAATCGGCGCTTCCTCCACTTCAAGCCCCTCCTGCTCGATCAGGGCGCGAAAACGCTGCTGCACTCCATACTCGTCAAGCGGCCTGTCCGCGCGCAAGTCTTCGCCAAGCTGCGCAAAGAGCTTATCTTTGGCAGCAATGAGCCGACGCCCCGCCTCGCGATGGCTCACTACCTGCTTCTCGCTCAGTTGCGCCACAAAATACTGCGAGACATTGGCCGAACTCACCACCTCCGCGCCGGTAGAGCGTACCAGTTCTACCGTTCCCGCGTCAACCCGCGCGATGTAGGGAATGGCGTTCATGGGCGAATACTCCATCGCCACGCGCATGCCCGACCGCAGCAGGCCGCGCAACGTCTCCTGCATCTGCTGCCACGTCTGGTAGACATGGCGCTCCCCCGGCAGCGAGCGCAACACATGCGACTCCACGGCACTGACTAGCGCGTGCGGCTCGCCCTGTGCCGGGACAAAATAGAACCAGCGCCGCGTATACATCTCACCAGCGGGCAGCCCCAGAACCTGAAACGCTATCGGGTTCGAGCGGCGAAAATCATAAAAAAGCCAGCCATCCAACGCCTCATCTCTCAGCGCCTGCTGAATCCGTTTCAGTTCCATAATCAAGCCCTCCTCAATCCAGATTTTTTATCAGTATTGTACCACTCACGTCACACCATTCCCACAACTTATCAAATTTCCCGCAAATTTTCCTCAAGTCCTCATACCTGAGTCCCTTTTTCATAGCAATCTTTCAAACAGTTCTGTATACTTACTATATTAGATATGCGATCTTATTAGTACAGGGCAAAGCGTTGCTCTCGCAGAAACAAATGCGCGTCATTTCGGGAATACAGTTATGAAGAAGAAAACAGGTTCAGAAGAGATAAGTGATAAACCAACGGTACAGATGCCAGCGGTTCAGTTTTCCAACGACACGCCTCGAGTGCTGCCGCGACCGAAGAAGAGAGCGCGCAGGCGCTGGACACGCGTCTTGTTGGTCATCTTCCTGCTGCTGGTCGTGCTAAGCGGCGGCGCGCTCGCCTATGGCTATTACTATTTTCAGACAAATATCCAGACTCCCCTCCAGCAGTTCATCCACCCCGTCAGTCGTGGCGCGGGCGAGCCGCAGGCAAATGTAAGCGACGGCAGCGTTACAGGCCGCTCCTGGAATATCCTGCTGCTGGGCAGCGACAACGATGGCAAATACAACTTTCCCGCGCTGCTGACACAGGTAATGATGGTCGTTCACATCGATACTGTCACCAACCAGGTCTACATGGTCTCCATTCCGCGCGACTCCTGGGTACACGTGCCGGAGGTTGGGGGCATGCACAAGATTGACCAGGCCTTTTTCCTCGGCGCAACGCAGAAAGACAGCTTTGACGACGGGGTGCGACTGGCGCGCCTGACCATCGAGCAGGACTACGGTATCACCATTGACCGTTACGCCTGGGTCGGTTTGAGCGGCTTCGCCAACATCATCAACACGCTCGGTGGCGTCGATATCGATGTCATCCATCCCATCCTCGACGATAGCTATCCCAATGACACCGGTAGCGGCTCTAATCCCAACGATCCCTACGCCTACAAGCGGCTCGACCTCGCTCCGGGGCCGCAGCATTTGAACGGCGAGCAGGCGCTGGAATACGTGCGCTCGCGCCATGCCGACCTCGTGGGCGACATCGGGCGCACACAGCGCCAGCAGCAGGTGCTGCAAGCCCTCAAGAAAAAACTGAACGTAGCCAGCGTCATAAACAACTTGCCGCAGCTAATCAAAGACATGCAGGGCCAGGTCTACACCGACCTGAGCGAGCAAGAACTCATCGCCTTCGCCAACTACGCCCGCACCCTCACTTCCGGAGACATCCACAGCCTGACACTTGGCCCCGGCCCCGGCAGCCAGGATTACGGCGAGACAGGCACTGCCTACGATCCATCAGCAGGCGGCCAGCAATCAGTGATCTTTCCCCAGTGCCAGAACATCCAGCCCGTTCTCAACAGCATCTTCGGCTCCGGCAATGGCTGCAATGTCACCGGCCCTTGAAGCCTGCCAGATGGCTTCTTGCTGTCCGCCAGGTTCTCTGCTACACTGATAGCATGTCAGAGAGCTTTTTCATAGCGAAGAACCAAAGGATTTTCATGATCGAACAACAACAAGGCACTGTCTCTTTTCTCCAGTTTTCCTCTTTCCAGGTATTTCCCAACATCATTCATGCTATCTTCACCCGCCGGGGCGGACGCAGTTCTGACCCGTATAGCGGCTTGAATGTCTCGTTCAGTACGGGCGATAGTCAGGAAAATGTACTCGGCAATCGTCTGCTGGCGCTGCAAGCCCTGGGTATCGCGAGCTATCCCTGCGCTACCGTCTGGCAAATCCACAGCGCGCAAGTTGCCATGCTTGATACACAGCAGACATCCTGGGATGACTGGCGCTTCGACTGGCCGCACCGTTCCTACTGGCTGGACGGGCAGGAACTCGTCTGGACGATCAAGCCGCGCCGCAAGGCCGATGCTATCATCACGCGTCAGCGCGGCATCGCCCTTGCCCTTTCTTTCGCCGACTGCGTTCCCTTGTTACTCTACGACCCGGTGCGGCAGGCCATCGCCCTCGCCCACGCGGGCTGGCGCGGCACCGCTCGCGGTATCGCCCTTGCCGCCGTCGAAGCCATGCGGGAGCAGTTCAGCAGTCGGCCACAGGACATCTACGCAGGCATCTGCCCTTCCATCGGCCCCTGCTGCTACGAGGTGAGCGAGTATGTACGCGACCTCTTCTCAGGCCGCGCATCTTTCAGCGAGATGCCTGCCGCCGAACGTTACCGGCCCCTCGTGCGTGAGGCGGCCACGTTTCTCACCAGATATCTGCCTCAAGGCGAGAGCCTGCGCCTCGACCTCTGGCAGACCAATTACAATCAATTGCTGCTGGCCGGTCTGCTGCCCGCGCACATCGAAGCATCCAATCTCTGCACCGGCTGCCATACCGATCAGTTCTTTTCTCACCGCATGGAGCAGGGCAGAACAGGCCGCTTTCCCGTCATCTTCGCCCTGTCAGCAGGCACTGACCCGAATATGTCATTCCCCGCTTCCGCTCAGAATGATATATAAGTGCTTCCTTTTTCAGAGCGCGCGACATGCTTGCATGCAAAGCGCTACAGACATATAATACGTGGTAGAAAAATTCAATCTTGTCTTGAGGAGGCTTGTAATACAATGGGAAATCTCGCACCTGCTCTCATTATAGATCCAACGAGCGGTATATTCGTCGGGGCCCTGGTCGGGTTCATCCTTTCCCTCCCGATCTCGCTTTTCCTTGCATTCTGGATGAGCGCGGTCAAGCGGCGCTGGGCCGTCGTGCTAGGGGCATTCATAGGAGCATTCATCGGCTTCCTTATCATTCTGGGCTGGGTCGGCACACTCATCTTCAACACCCCGCTGCCCGGCGCGGATGGAGCTTCGACCTTCTTTGGCTCCCTGTTCTTCGACTCGACGCTCGGCCTTGCCGGTGGCATGATCATGGACCTGCTCATCGCGCGCGCCAACCCCAATATCTATCGCCGCCCGGATATCGTACTTCACGAAGAATAGCCCATGTTTTATCTGCTGCACGGCGATGATGAATTCAGCAGCCGCGAACAGCTCAAGCTGCTGCGGCAACAGGGAAATTTCGACTACAATCAGGACACCTATTATGGCGGTGAGGTTTCGCTTGCAACCCTCACCGCTACCTGCGACACCCTCCCCTTCCTGACGGATCAGCGCCTCGTCATTCTCGAAGGTCTGCCGAAAAAACGGCGCGGCGAGGACTCTGCTCCAGCAGCAAGTGATACCGGGAGCGTAGCGAGCGATGGGGAAGCAGGCGAGACAGGCAAGGGCGGCAAGGCGAAAAAAGGCAAGAAAAGCAGCAAAGGGGAATCCCGCGCCAGCTTCGAGAAGGGCCTCGCGGAGTACGTCACCTCCATGCCCGCATCAACCGTCCTGGTTGTGCTGGTCGATGAGGTGCTGGACGCCGCCCATCCTCTGCTTAAGGCCGCCAGCCAGCACGGCAAAGTGATTCAGTGTACGCTGCCAAAGGGCAAGGCGCTGGAAAGCTGGATCAGCAAACGGGCAAAGGGGCTGGGCGTCAGTATCGCACCTGATGCTGCCGAACTGCTGGCAAACTTCATCGGCAATCACCTGCGTCTGCTGGCGAACGAACTGGATAAGCTGGCGACCTATGTGGGCGCAGGCGGCACCATCCGCGTTGACACCGTGCGCAAACTCTCCGCTCAGGTGCAGGAGGCGCGCATCTTCGATCTGACCGACGCCCTCGCGCAGCGCAACCGCAAACAGGCGCTCGACATCCTGCACGACCTGCTGGCCGACGGCGAGCCGCCCCTGCGCATCATTAGCATGATTACCACGCAGGTGCGCACCCTGCTGCTCGTCAAAGAACTGTCACAGCAAGGCATGCGCGGGTCGCAGATTGCTTCTACCATCGGCATCGCGCCCTTCGTCGTCGAAAAAGCCCTGCGCCAGCCCGGCAAATTCAGCTCCGCGCAGCTAGAAAGCGCCTACCGCAACCTGCTGGAAACAGACGCCGCGCTCAAACGCAGCCGCCTGACGCCGGAACTGGCCTTAGACCTGCTGGTCGTCTCCTTCGGCAGCGAACCACAAAAAGTATGACAGTCGCTACACCACTCGAACAACGCATTCTCGCACGCATCCAGCGCGAGGGTCCTATGACCTTCGCCGAATACATGCGCATGGCCCTCTACGAACCCGGCTACGGCTACTACGTAACGAACAAGCGCCGCGTCGGTTGGGAGGGCGATTACTTCACCAGTACCGATGTCTCCGCTTTCTTCGCCCACTGTGTCGGGCGGCAACTACGCCAGATGTGGGAAGCCCTCGGCCATCCATCTCCCTTTCACGTCCTCGAACAGGGCGCTGGCCGGGGCGACCTCGCGCAGGCCGTGCGCGCATGGGCCGAACAACAGGCTCCTGACCTGCACAACGCGCTCGATTACTCCACTGAAGACATCAACACCGGCCATGATTCTGTTAATGCTACACCCGTGCCATCCACCCACAGATCAGCCGCCCACAGATCAGCCGCCCACAGGCCACCCGCAAGGGGTGGCCCTACTATACACGATGCTGGCGCGACGGCGAGCGGTGAAGGCTATCACGTCATTCTCTCCAACGAACTGGTCGATGCATTTCCCGTGCATCGGGTGATGATCTACGAAGGAAGGCTATATGAAATCTACGTGGATGCGCGCGAGGGGCAGCTTTACGAGGTGCTGGACGAGCCAAGCTCACCGGCGGTCGCCGCTTACCTGGATCACTACAAGATTCCCTGGCCCAACTTTGGCGAACGCTGGCAGGCAGAGATCAACCTCGACGCCCGGCGCTGGATGCAGCACACCGCTACGCGTCTGTACAGATCCCCTCGCGCTACGAAGGGAAGGGGCTTTATCCTCGTCATCGATTATGGCGACAAAGCTCGTGCGCTTTACACCGCTTACCGACGCTCCGGCACTCTCGCTTGCTATTATCGCCACCAGATGAACGAGCTTCCCCTCGCGCTGCCGGGCCAGCAGGACATCACGGCACACGTCAACTTCAGCGCGCTCATCGAGGAGGGACGCCGCTTTGGCTTGCGCTTGCACGCCTTCACCACCCAGAGCAAGTGGCTGGAAGCAATGGGCATCTACGAAGAACTGGATGCGTTGCGCAAGACACAGTTCACTGAGATCGATACCGACCGCGCCTCCGACAGAGGTCAGATCGCCCTCTTCAGGTGGTACAATCTGCGCAACCGTGTCGCCGCCCTCACCAATCCCAGCGGCATGGGCAACTTCAAGGTGCTGGTCATGAAACGCTGACGGATTTTTTCCACAACAGGGTACCGCAATGGGTGCCCTTACCATATACGAAACCCTCTTTAGTGCCGCTTCAAAACTCGTACAGGTAAGGGTATCCTATCAACCTTGCTAATACTTTCTGGGGAAGGTATAGTTATCATACGAGCTTCCCTGCGGCGGGGCCACGCCCGTATCAGGAAACTGGCTCATCAGCCTCTTGAGCACCGTGTTGTTGCCATTGCTATAGGTGAGCGCGCTGCTTGAGTTACTATTCGGATTGCTGCTGGTATTCGTAGTGGTACTGGTCGCAGCAGGTGCATTCGTACCGGTAGAAGTTGGTGTGGCGCTCACGACTGTCGGATTGATGGCGGCATGCACAGGCGTGGAAATAGCGGCCACTGGCGTCTGCAACTGGCTCACCACCGTCGCGGAAACGTCGGTCTGTGAATTCAGATTGGTCTGAATATTCTTGAATATGCCGGGTGACAGGATAATATAGAGCGCGACGAGAACGACGCCCAGCACGACCAGCCGCGAGAGCAATCGAATCATACTGCTTCCCCTTGACATTAATCACATCAATACATTCCTATTATATGCGAGGAAGTAGCATCTGTCCAGCATTCCAGACCCTTCGGCGCCGTACATTCCCCCGAATTACCCATCAAGGGTCATCTCCTACTCTACCACCACCCGACGACAAAACCATTCCCAACGCCGCCTGCTACTACCACATTGTACATGCTAGCACGGAGAGGCTATACTCTCTTTTAGACACGAAATTTATGTCCCTTCATACCTTCGCCTGCTCTATGAAAGGAGGTTCAGTTGCTTATTTCTTCTGCTCCACTGGCCGCAACGGCTGAGGCGCTGCGCGATGGGCGGCTTGATCTGCTGGCGTATATCAATGAGTTGTGTGATCGCATCGACGCGGTTGATCCGATTATCCATGCGTTTTTGCCTGAAGAGGGACGGCGCGAGCGGCTGCTGGCTGAGGCGAGGGTGTTGCAGGCCCGCTTTTCTGAAGTGACGAACCGACCGCCGTTGTATGGCGTGGCGGTTGGCGTCAAGGATGTTTTTCTCGTCGATGGCTTCCCCACGCAGGCGGGTTCGCAGCTTCCACCCGAACTGTTTGCCGGGCCAGAGGCCGCCTGCGTGACGCTGCTGCGCGAGGCGGGGGCGCTGATTGTAGGCAAAACGATTACGACCGAGTTTGCCTTCTTTGAGCCGGGGCCGACGCGCAATCCGCACAATCTCAATCATACGCCCGGCGGCTCCAGCAGCGGCTCGGCGGCGGCAGTGGCTGCCGGTCTCTGCACTCTGGCGCTGGGGACGCAGACCAATGGCTCAATCATCCGACCCGCTGCCTTCTGCGGCATTGTTGGCTTCAAACCAACCTATGGCCGCATCTCCGAAGATGGCCTGATCTTCTCTTCACCCTCGCTGGATACCGTTGGTTTTTTCACGCAGGATGTCGCGGGCGTGGCGCTGGTTGCTCCCGTTCTCTGCCGGAACTGGCAAAACAGGGAGACGCAGGCGCATAATCGGCCCGTCCTCGGCGTGCCGGACGGCCCGTATCTTGAGCAGGCGGACGCGAAGGCGCTGACCGTCTTCGAGAGGCAGCTTGCGCAGCTAGAAAGAGCTGGCTACACAGTACGGCACGTACCTGCCATGCCCGATATCGCGGCCATTATTGAACGGCATAATCTGCTGGTCGCTGCCGAGATGGCGCGGGGGCATCGTGACTGGTTCGCGCAGTATGAGCCGCTCTATCGCCCGCTCACCGCGCAGGCCATTCGCAGGGGACAGAGCGTGAGTGAGGAGGAACTGACAACCTGCCGGGCTGGACGCGCCCTGCTGCGCAGCCAGCTCGCGACTCTCATGAGCGAGGCAGGAATTGACCTCTGGGTCTGCCCTGCCACACCGGGTCCGGCACCCTTCGGGCTGAGCAGTACCGGCAACTCCAACATGAACGTTCCCTGGACGCACGCGGGCATGCCTGCCATCACCCTGCCCGCCGGTCTCTCCGCCAACGGCCTCCCACTGGGCTTGCAGCTTGTCGCCACCACAATGGCCGACGAAAAGCTCGTCGCGTGGGCGCAACAGCTAGCCCGGAATCTCGATTACCCGGTATCACAACTAGAATAGACTTTTGAACGTGCTTTGTAATGAGAAGACTTTGAGAAAGTTTGTAAAAGGAGAGACTAACCATGAATGGCGCAGCTATCGTCAAACAGTTCATCATCGCCCTGGAGTCACAGGAGTACACGCTGGCTTCCGCTTACCTGGCCGACGACTGTACCTTCACCAGCAACTTACCGCGCCCGCTCGACAAAAAACAGTTCATCGCCTTGATGAAGGAACTCAAGTACGGCCTGCCCAATTTGTCGCTCAACGCCAGCGACATCCATGAAACCAACAACGAGTTGGAGCAGGAGCAGAGTGTCGAATGTACAGTCCAGCTCACCGGCACGCAGTCCAATATCATGGAACTGGTACCCCTGAGCCTGCCACCGATTTCGGAGACGAACCGGCTCGTCAGACTGCCCGTTGAACACTGGCATTTCACCATCATCAATGATCAAATCACCGCCATCGTCGTCCCACCCGTTCCCGGTGGCGGCATCCCCGGTCTGTTAGCGCAACTGGGAGTCAATATTCCCATTATTCAGTAATTTCAATCCCAAACGGGAGGTCGGGCAAGGGACTGGTTCCTGCTGGTTCAACCGGCTTCCTTATTCGGGAAGCATACTCATCAAATCCCAAAAGGTCAAGCGCATTTGCAATAAGCCGTAACGAAGGAGGTTCCGCGATGAATCCTGTAGAGGTTGTGCAGGCTAGCATTCAGGCCTGGGAAAACAACGACGCCGAGGCCCTGGCCGCCTGCCTTGCCGACGATTTCTTCTGCGTCGGCCAGATGCCGCAGAGGCTCGATAAGCGACAGTTTATTGACTATATGAAATCTATGATGCGCGCCTTCCCCGATTGGAAGTTCAATCAAAGCATCGTGAATACGCGAGACAACGAGTTTGTCGAGGTATGCGTTCGCGTCACAGGGACCAACACCGGTGAAATCGTCATTCTCGGTTTAGCTCCCATCCCACCCACCGACAAAGCCATTGCGCTTCCACCCGAAATATGGGAGTACGATGTGCGCGGCGATCAGATTGTCTTCCTCGCCACCAACATCTTCAACACAGCAGGCGGCTTCGCGGGCATCCTGAACCAACTGGGTATGGAACTGCCCACCTACCCTCACTTTCTCAATCCAACGACGCCGTCACAATAGCATGTGCGCGCCTACCCACAGCGCATACACAAGCAGGAAGAGCAAACCAATACGGCGGCTCATGCGCCTCTTATAGAGAAAGAGCAGCGCGACCAGCGTCAGCGCCACCATCAATGGGGCGTCCATCACTGTCAGGAGGGGGTCACGCAGCGCGACAGGCCAGATCAAGAGTGGGAGGGCAAGACCGAACGTGGCATTGACGGCATTGCTGCTAAAAACCTCCTCGACGTTGGCCGCGTGCATATTAGCGCGGGCAAGGCTGACGGCTACCACCGTGTTGGGCAGCGAGGTCGCCACCGCCAGCACCAGCAGCCCGGCCAGTACCAACGGGATATGCAGGTCAGTCGTCAGCCTCTGACCTGCCTGCACCATGATCATCACTCCTCCCAGGGCCAGCGCCAGCGCCAGCGCCACCTCACCAATGACGAACACCAGACGCCCGTGTTCGCGTCTCTCCAGCTCGACTTCTTGCATCTCAATACCGGCCTCAGCCGAGACTTCATCGCTATAATCGAAGTGCGATCGACGGGCGATATGGAAAACCAAAGCACCAAAGGCACCAAGTGCCAGAAGGCACACCCCCATCAGCAAGAGATGGGCGCTATTGACGACGGAATACCCCTGGAGCAGGAGAGAACCTGGCATAAACCAGACCGCGCCCAACGCGAGCAGAAGCACTATCAGAGCATAGAGCGCGACAGAACGGACGCTGCGCGCCTCCTTCACATCGAGGGTAATCCCGTGCCTGCCCGGCGTGGCAAACGTGGAGATACCGAGGATAATGGCAATATTATAAATATTCGAGCCAATAATAATGCCCAGCCCGATACTACCATGCCCGGCGGAAAGCGCGTCTATTGCGGCCGCGTAGTTGGGAATGTTGGCGCCCAGCGCACCCGCCACGCTCAATATACCGGACGAAAGACGGAGGGCGGCACAGACCGTTTCCAGCCTGCGCGTGAACCAGGCAGAAGCGGCCAGGGCTAGCGCCAGTGAGACGAGAAATGTCAGGGCCACCAGAGGCAGTGGTAGCCCTCCAACGGCTAGCAGCAGCTCACTCGCCAGTTTCACGGTAGTATCGCCTTCCGCGCCAATCGACGCCCCTGCCCGTCAGTACGCGCCACGCCGATTGGGCAAGGATGCCCGCGAAAACCGCTCCTGCCAGAGGGTGCGTCAATGCATAGTACCAGGGAACGCCCAGTTGCCTGTTGATCCACGCGCGGTACGTTAGCAGAGGGGCAAGACTAAGCACAGAGGCGGCAGCAAGATCAACCGGCTTCACGCTCTGTTGTCGAGATGCTTGTCTACGTGGGCTGCGCCGCCATGAGAGCAGCGCCAGCAGGGGCAGGAGAAAGGGGAAGATCGTCATTACCGGCAGGCCGAGCAGTTGCAGCAGGGCGAAGCCGACCCCACCACGGCTGCCCAGGAACACATTCTTGCGCCAGCCGCGCCATGCCTCCCCCAGTCCCTCGTACATATGTACATGCACGAGATCGCGTCCGTCCAGCAGGCGCAGGTGAAACCCGTTCTCCTTGACGACGCGGGCAAGGTCGCGGTCATCCAGCAGTGTAGCGCGCAAATCCGGGCGCGCATAGCCCCCGACCAGTTCGTAGACAGAGCGGCGCAGCAGGATAAATTGCCCGTTCGCCAGCGCCAGGGGCGAGCGCGGATTATTCACCTGCCGGATGGGATACTGCATGCTGATGCCCAGGTAGGCCATTGGCATCAAGACCTTATCCCAGAAACCGGGCAGTTCCTGCGTCGTTCCCAGAGAGAGCATGTCGATACCCTGCTTCGTCGCCGTCTCATAAGCGGTGCGCAGGGCGTTGGGCGCGTGCCAGGTATCGGCGTCGGTGAAGAGCAACCAGTCGCCCTGAGCCTCCTGCGCTCCCGCGTGCAGAGCGTGCGGTTTGCCCGCCCAGCCCGGCGGCAGATCGCGCAGGCGCAGCACATAGAGCCGCTCCGCGTGGGGATGCGAACTGGCGATCTCGTCGAGGATGCGCGGCGTCGCGTCGGTGGAGGCGTCGTCTACTACGATCACCTCGTACTCGCCCTCGAAATCCTGCTCCAGCAGCGAGGTCACGTTGCGGCGAATATTGCGCTCCTCGTTGCGAGCCGGAACGACAATCGAAACCGCCTTCCTCCCCTTCGTCCTCGCCTGTTGGTCCCTGCCACCGCCGGACAATGGGCGCGGCTCACCAGGCGAGGAGCGAAACCACAATGTCATATAAAAACCGATCACGCCGCCCACATACGCCCACAGGAGCAGGCGCGACCCGGATAAGTACAAAAGTTTCCTCATAGCTTTATTATAGCCAAATGGTGAGACAGAAACCAGATATTGCGCGCATATTAGGAACTAAGGTACAATCTACGTGAAGTAGTTCATAAAAGAACCAGATTATCCGAGGGAATCATGCAACGTAACCGGTCACTCAGGCTCTTGCTGCTAGCCCTGGTGAGCTTGAGTGTTCTTATAGTAGCGAATCTGATTACAAACTTTGTACAATCGGGCTTATCGCGCCCGTCGATCGCCTATGCCGATGCGTTCGTTATTGGCTCCGATCCTATCGATGGCTCAACGGTGCAGGCGGTTCCGAAGGTGGTGCGCATCTTTTTCAACGCGCCCATCAGCAGCCTGAGCACAGCCTACGTCTTCGCGCCCGTGCCGGGGCAGTACGGCCAGCTCCAGATGGTAGACGCGGGCCATAGCTATATCCCGCCCGGCAAACCACGCGAACTCGACACTCTCGTTGCCCATGCGGATTCGCTGCCACAGGGCAGCTACGAAGTGCGCTGGACGGCTCTGGCAAACGACGACGGGCAGCCGACGAGCGGCATCATCGGCTTCGACGTGGGCCATTCCAGCACCGGCCTGTCGGGGCAGGTTATCCTGGGGCCGAGTACCAGCAACTATCTGCCCCGGCTCGATGTCACAGGCGCGCTCTCCGTAGCCTGGGATTGGCTTGTGCTCATGGCTCTCACCTTCTGGGTCGGCATGCTCGTCATCGAAAACCTGATCTTAGAGGGGACAGATCACGCGCAAAACCTGCTGAATCGCGCCCGCATACGCGCCCTTCCCCTGCAATGGCTCTGCCTGAGCGCGCTGCTGGCCGGAGAAGTCATCAGCCTTATCCTGCGCAGCACCCGTTTCTCGCAGTTTGCAACGGGAAGTGGGCTAAACCTTGCTATCCTCACGCACATTCTTACTGCATCGCTCTACGGCTATCTCTGGCTTCTGCGCATCGGCCTGATTGTGCTGGCTTTCGCCCTGCTCTGGTGGACAACACGCCAGAACGGTCCGGCCACTCACTCCGGCATCAGGCCAGCACCCAATGGCACGCGCAGCAGACAACCCGGAGCAAAGAGCAAGGGCAGCGGTTTCAGCCGCCTGCGCCAGCAGATCGCGCAGGAGCAGGGGGAATATAGCCTCACGGCCACAAAAGATGTAGCAGTCGCGGTAGAGCATGCGCCGCAGGCGGCTGCGGCGATGGAAACCGGGCCTGCTATCGCCAGACCGTTCACCATCGCCTTCTTCGTCATTGCCGCGCTGATCCTTCTTACCTACGCGCTTTCCAGTGACGCGGCGCAGCTCGCGCAGTTGCGCCTCAGCGCCGCCGCGCTCGCCTGGCTCTATCTCGCGGCCCGCTGCATCTGGCTCGGAGGCCTGACCTACCTGGGCTATGTCCTGCTTCCCCTGGTGCAGGCAGCCGAACCCCACCAGCACGCGAGCATCCTTGCTACCATCCTGCGCCGCCTCACTCCCCTGCTCGCGCTCTGTATCGGCGTCTTCGCGGTGAGCGGCCTCTATCTTGGCGAAGTCAACCTGAGCAGCGTGCAGCAATTGCTCACCACTCCTTACGGGCTTGCGCTGCTGGCTGAGATCATGCTGGGAGTTGTCCTGCTAGCCCTCACACTCTACACGCTCTTCTTCCAGCGTGCGAGGCTGGCACGACAGGCCGCGCTGCTACCCGTCGTCAACGCCGAATTGCCAGCTCGCCGCGCTCGTCGCTCGGCTCTGGAACAGTTGGAGCGCGGCCTGAAGCGTTTCCTGTCTCTGCAATCCTTGCTGGGCGCGGCTATCCTGCTCTGCGCCGCCCTGATGACCTTTTTCGCACCGCCTATCGTCTTCCCTAATATCAACTATGCGGCCCAGATCAAGGCTACCTCCCCGGCGGCACAAACCGGTGGCATTCTCCAGACGCAGACGGTGGGCAACCTCACTGTCACACTGCAAGTGCTGCCCGCGCGTACCGGCTACGCCAACACTGTCATCGTTACCATGCTCGACAGCAGCGGCAAACCTGTGACCAACGCAAAGGTGCAGCTCACTACCAATATGCAGGTGATGGACATGGGTACGTCCAGTGCCACTGTGTCCGGTGGCAACCCTACCTACATCGCCACCTTTGGTCGCAATACCACTGCCTTCAGCATGACCGGCCTCTGGAATATCACGCTTAACATCCAGCGCCCCGGCCAGCCAGCATTACAAACTACCTTCCAGGTGGAACTCACGCAATAACAACAGGCGACAGGCTGCACCGTTTGTCACATCGTGCAGCCTGTCGCCTGTTGTTATTGCGCGGAGCTTAGTGCCCTGGCTGGCCTTGCATGCCCTGCACTCCCTGACCTGGCGTGGTCTGCCAACCCTGCACCCCACGCTGCGTCATCTGTGGAGCAAGCTGGTGCTCGATCCGCTCAACAGTATTCGCCATCCACTCTTCCTGCTGGAGATTCTGTTGCAGCAGCGGAATGCACTGCGTCTTCCCCAGCAGGCTGGCCTGCTCGATTAGCGCCTTGTAAGAGACGATCTCGTAGTGCTCCACTTTGTCGGCACCCTCTAGATCGAACATCGTCAGAACATTCTGCGATGGGCTGTCCTTGAGAAACGTATCGTGTTCCTGTTTGATGCCCGCAACAGCGTAGCAGATCACCTGGGGTGGATTCTGCCCCAGAATCTGGAAGCACTGCTCAAGATTCTGTACCTGCTGCCGTGTCTGTTGCTCGTGCGTTTGAAAAGCCTGACTCACCTGCTGGTCGTTGCTTTCCTGTGCCATTACAGGCAGCATTTGCAGAATCATCCTCTCCGCTGAATAGATGTCACCCAGCTCATGCATGAATAACTGTTCTGGTGTCTGTACCGCCATAAAGAAAACTCCTTTCCATTTCTTGCTCTCATCTCTTCCCACTGACATCTCATCACGGTGATACAATGATAATCGATAGATCAGTCTATCCAGTGTTGAGTTTTCACTGGAAAACATCCATCACAGGTATATACGTGCCGTATCAGGAAAAGAAGACAATGGTCCGGCCATCTTCGCCAGGATCAGCAAGCAGAGGAGCAGGCTCAATTCGTAGCGTTTCCCCTGGTTGCGCCACGCATCAGAGGGCTGTTGTAGGGCTTTGTAGAGCGAAGCCACTGCCACTGGTTATAGAGCAGTCTCAACCGCGCTTTAGCGATAATTGAGGTGTTAGAAAAAGAGACCTGGTCAGACCGGGTCTCTTTTTCTAACACCGTTTGTATGCATGTTTATGTCACCATTCGGCTCAGAGATACGTATTATGTATGGGACTAGAAAATTTCCTGAGAATTTCCACGATTTTTGCAGAGCAAGTAGACTCTTATGAGTTCTTGCTAGAAAGACGGGAGAGCATGAATCATCATCTGCAGGCAACTGATCAGCTTACATACATACCTGCGGTCGCTATAACTCAAGTTACCTTACGGCATTCATTGCAGAAAATCCCGGTCGTCATTCCAGGGGAACCCAACCGTATTTGTGGAATGGCGCAGCGCATAGGGTACACAGGGAACAGGGACAATGACCTGGCGATCTACCGCCTTAAGATCAAGGCAGGTGAAGACTTCCCCACTATTACCCTGCCCGGCTTCTTCGTCATCGAGGACGGCGTATTTAAAGATTATGAACAGTGGTGCGATAACCGAAAAACAAAAGGAGCAGTGTCGGAACAGAGTAAGAAGGATGTTCTGTGATGAAAATACCGGAGCAGATTCTCGAGCATGAGGTGCAGGTGCTTGAAGCTACAGACGGGATGCTGGCGCGAGAAGTGCTCGCGGGCAATCAGGGAGCATTTGAAACGCTCGTAACACGCTATAGCACCACCTTGTTCAATTTTATCTATCATTTCGTAGGAGATTATGACCGTGCCTGCGATATCTTGCAGCAGGTCTTTCTGCAATTGTATATCAGTCTGCCTCTGCTACGCACCGATGAGCCGTTGAAGCCCTGGCTTTTCCAGGTGTCGCGCAATCGCTGCGTCGACGAGCTACGCCAGTTGAGCCGCAAGCGCGCCATCTACTTCTCAGAGCTTGAGACGGCCAACGACGAAGGCGAGCTGCCCTCGCTTTTCGCCATTCCCGACGACGGACCGCTGCCGGAAGAGCTGGTCGAGCGGCGTGACCTGCAACGCCGCCTGCACACAGCTATCGGCATGCTGCCGCCGCGCTACCGCTCCGTCGTCTTCCTGCGCTACGCCTCACAGTTGAGTTTTTCGGAGATCGGACGCGCCCTCAACATGCCGGAAGCCACGGCCAAAACCTACTTCCAGCGTGCCAAGCCGCTCCTGCGGGCCGCTCTGGCCTCCCAACGCATCACCAAAGCCAACCCGTAACAAAGATGAGAAGGGCCGGTTCTGAGAAGGAAGCCGGGGGCAGCATTCGCTCAGAATGTCATGTTCGACTTCCTTTTCAGAACCGGCCCTTCTATAGAATTTCTTCTTCATACAACATTAGCCGGGATAATTGGCCGACGGCCTCTTTGAGCATGCTCACCAGCGTCCCGGTCGTCCGCTCGGCCAGTTCAGGCGCCATCTCCATCCGCTCATCCAGCATGTCGAAACAGCGGCGATAACTGCGGGCCATGTATCCATAATCACATTCTCCGCTCTGCACAACAGCGCGTACCCACTTTAGCCCGGCCTGTAGCCAGTGATTGGCATGCTCAAACCAATCACTGGCATTCTCCTCCCCGCAACTATACCCCAGTTCCTCGGCCACTTCACCTGCCGCAATACAGACTTCAACCATACTGAATGGGCTATGTCGCCCGGCAGTTTTCTCAGAAAGCTCCACCGTCAACTCCACCGTCGACCCTCCCTGCTGTGCCACATTCAGGTTGAACAGGCCCACGTACCGCGCCAGAGAAAGGGGAAGTTCGGGATGAGGCAGGGATTTTATGATCTCGCCGCAGAGAGAAGCGCCAATCATCAGTTCACGCGTAGCAGTATCTCTGTAACCACTCAGGCGAGCAAGGGCCGCGTGCCGCACAAAAATCTGAACGAGATAGGCGCAGGCAACATAGATAATGCTGTCTACCCGCTCGGCGGGGATCGCTGTCTCGTTATCGGCCTCCTCCACGCCGATAAGAAGCACCTGACGGCACTGCTCCTCAGCTTCGCTGAGCAATCCTGTCGAGCTTGCGGTGAGCGCCACCTTCCGGTTGCTAGACTTCCTGCTCAACTGCTGGCGGCGTTCGCACAGATCGAGTAAGACCCTGGCCTGCACCAGGCGAACCCGTGCTTCAGCCAGCCGGTTCCCTCCCACCTGGTAAAGCGTCCGGCTTTGCAACAGGAAACTATTTGCCCGCTGGTATTCGCGCTCCACCACCTCAGGCGTCATATCATGGCCGTTCGGCCCATTCCATGCCTGCTCGGTTGCGCCATAGATACAGTAGCCCAGCCCATAGTAGAGGGAAGCAGCAGTCCTCATATCATGCTCGGTGCTCAGATAGCGTCGTGCCCTCTCGTAATGCTCACATGCCTTGTGGTAAGCCGCCAATGCCCGGTAGTCATTGCCGCAGTTGAACTCGACCTTAAAACCAAGTGCAGGCCCGGTGCCATTGAGCTTCTCTTGTTGCTCCTGCCACAACTGCAGCGCACGCTGATGATATGCCAGGGCTGTCTGGTAATTCTTCGCGAGGTAATAAACCAGCCCCAGTTCGTTGAGAATAGCTATTTGCGACTCTACGGGAGCCAGTACCAGCGCACGCTCGAATTCCTGCCGGGCCTCTGCCAGCGCGCCCTCTCTTCGTGCCTTGCGGGCTAAGAGAAAATGGTAACGCGCCTGCCTGGCAGCAGGAAGCGCGGCAATCACCTGCGGCGACAGCGCCCGCAACTGCTGCCGCCCCATAACGCCGCTTACCTCACCATCTTCGAGCAGGATATCCAGCAAAGTAAGTTCCTCGGACCGTATCCCGGTGGTGTCGCCGGCTCCCAACGTCAGCGGATCAACCACCGCCATTTGCTTCATATCCTCTGATGGCTCAATCAGGCTCGTAAAGTAGTCGCCGGGCTTACCCAGTCGCTCGGCAAAGTACTCCAGAGCCTGCTGTGAAGGAACTATCTTATTACGCTCAACCGCACTGACATATGATTTTGAGAAACGCTCTCCCCCAAGCTCAGTTTGCGTTAAGTTATATTGACGTCGTATCTGCCTGATAAGCTCACCATTCACTGACCGCATCGTCTTTTACTCCTTTTGCATCGAACCGGGGAAGCGAGGATTCATACCCCCCTCACTAAAGATTCACACGCCCAACGTTCTGAGAAAGTATATCCCCGACAAACTTCACCCTTTTCCATCCCAGTTTCCTCACCTCCGCAAGGCGACGCGCCTTCTGGAAAAGGTATAAACTAATTCTAGTATAACTCTGCACCATCGTCAAGCCAAAAAGGAAAGAGCAGCCCGAAAAATATACCTGATTCAGGTATACTTAGCCAGCCACAAGTGGAAATTTTCCAACGAGGACAAATCCCTGTTAAAGATTTGCGAGAGGTACACAAGATGAATAATATTCCTTTATTCCATTAGAACGGGGAGATGCTGTGTATTTCACTCTTTATCTCTCCTGAATTTGAAGCTCTCGCAAAGATTCTTTATGCGCCTGGGCGCGCTGTACATAGCCAGCCGCACTTTCGAGGATATGCGCACGCTCGACCTCCGTCAGCGCCCGCACAGCCCTGGCCGGGATGCCCACAGCCAGCGAACCACTCGCCACGCTCTTGCCCTCACTGACCAGCGCGCTCGCGCCCACGATCGTATCCGCGCCTACCTGCGCGTGTGAGAGCACCACGGAGTTCATCCCCACCAGCACGCGGTCGCCCACTGTCGCCCCATGCACAATGGCCCCATGCCCCACTGTGCAATCATCGCCAATTGTCAGTGGCGCGTCCTCGTCCACGTGCAGCGTGCAATTATCCTGGATATTCGTGCGCCGTCCGATCACAATCGGAGCGACATCTCCCCGCACCACCGCGTTATACCACACACTCGCTCCCTCACGAATTGTCACATTCCCAACCACCATCGCTCCAGGAGCAATAAACACATTCTCCGCAATCACGGGCCAGATGCCCTTGTATGGCAAAATTGGCATGTTCTTCTCCTACACTACAACCCGTTTGATCCCCCACACAATCTCATCAAGACGGGGATAATAATGTTCATCTCGCGGGTTGAAGCTGCTGATGACGACGCGGTTGTAACTCCCGGCGGCATGGATATACTCGTGGTCGTTGAGCGCGAGGGCAACGTGGGTGATAGCTTTGCTGCCAAAGAAAACCAGATCGCCCTCCCGCATTCCCTCTCTGGAAACTGAGTGCGTCAGGAAATCGTGCTGCTGGTCCGCGTCACGCGGCAGGATATAGCCGCCCATACGATAGCAGAGCTGCACGAGGCCGCTGCAATCTATTCCCTTCCAGCTTGTGCCGCCCCAGAGATAGGGAACACCGAGAAACTGGCGCGCATAGCCTGTCACCACGCTGACAGACTGGCGCGCATAGATGCCTTCGCTCAATTCGGGCGGACGCAGGGCAAGCGCGGACCGTACAAGCCATGCCTCCTGCTCTCCCGGCAGCGCCACCAGCACGCGCTCATCGTGCGACGTATCCAGCACCGGCAGAGCCGTTGAGAGATAGACTTCGCCAGTAGTCTCTTCACCCGTCGCATCGGCATATAAAGGCGCGTGCGTCACAGAGACAAGAGCCACAAGATGCAAGGGGCTACGGCAGCAATTGCTGACCTGCGTGAACGAGGGAACGATGGGACTCTCCAACTGCTCGGAGCGCATCCAGCCCTCGTAGTCGGAGAGCGTCACATGTGTCCAGTCATTGCACGTCTCACCTGCAATGACTGGAACGTTCATCAGCGCCTGCGTCACCAGTTCAGAGGCAGCATCGGGTTCACGGCGCACATCGGCCAGACCTACGGCAACTACACTGGTGTCATCAAACATGAACATCATCCTTTGCCTGATTATCTTCTAGCGCCTTCACACTTGATCTCTTCGAGTCGGGTTTGATGGTATACTACACCTACGGGTGGCGGGGCAGTAACGAGTCCCTTCCCCGCCACCCGTTTGGGATTGAAGCTAGCGCAGCGCGTTGCTCATCACGAATATCAGATTGGCGGGGCGTTCGGCCATACGGCGCATCAGGTAGGGATACCACTGCGAGCCATAAGGAACGTAGACGCGCACGTTGTAGCCCTCCTTCACCAGTTGCTCCTGCAGATCGCGGCGAATACCGTAGAGCATCTGGAATTCGAAAGCCGCCTTGCTGACGCCGTTATCACGCGCAAATCTGCGGGTTGCGTTGATCATCACTTCGTCATGCGTCGCAATCGCCGGATAGTTCCCATGCAAGAGCAGCAGTTTCATCAACTCAATATAATTGTGATCAACCTCGCTCTTATTCTGGTAAGCCACCGTCTTCTGTTCTTGATACGCGCCCTTGACCAGCCGCACGCGCACGCCCTGCGTAATCAAGCGCTCGATATCCTTACGGCTACGATATAACATGGCCTGGATCACCGTTCCCACATGCTCGAACTGCTTATGCAGCCGCAGCGTCATATCCACCGTCTGCTCCGTATACGCGGAGCCTTCCATATCGATGCGCACAAAGATCGGAAATTGCCGCGCCCGCTCCAGGATGAGACGCACATTCTCCTCGCACATCTCCTCCGCAATGTCGAGTCCCAGCGCCGTCAGCTTGATAGAGATATTGGCGTCAACGCCGCTCTGCTTGATCGCGTCAAGAATAGCGATGTAATCCTGCGCCGCCGCTCGCGCCTCTTTAGCATCGGAAACATTTTCGCCCAGGTGATCGAGCGAGACGTGCAGCCCGCGCCCATTCAGCGCCCGCGCCGTCGCAATGGCCTCGTCCAACTTCTCGCCTGCAACGAAGCGACGCGAGACACCCCGCGTCGCCTTATTATGAATCACAAAATCGCGCACACCAGGATTATGCGCCAGATACAACAGTGTACCTTTGAGCATCGTTGCCCCCTTTTATACACAAAAACGAAACAAGCTGTGGAGTAATCCTATACTAATCATAGCACAAAAAACCGTTTATCATACCATATCATTCTTCTGGCCCCTCCCTCTCATGCTCACCCAGCTTTTGTTCCGGCCCGATGCGACTCCACAGCCCCAGGCGAATCAACTCGTTACGCGCATCAAAGCCAAATAGCTCCGGGTCCATGTCGCGTCCATGACGAATGACGAGGCCACGCAGCATCTCAATCTGCTCCGCCTTGCTCGCGCTGTCTCGCTCAAAAGGGATGTGCTGCGCCAGGTGCTCAATAGCCTGCCGGTTATACCAGTGTTCCTGTGTCTCTGACATAGCAAAAAGTCCGCCAACTGCCGACCTGCGCGGGCAGGCCGGAAATCGATGCTTCTCAACAACCCTATGCGAATCGTACCATGCTGCTATTGTCGGCGCAAGCGACAATCCTGACCGCGCAGGCGCTGAATTATGAATTTGTCAGCCATGTGGGTGAATGGCCGCCCGCCGTGACCACTATAGTTGTCGTGGTTTCTCACCTATGATGATGTACACCTCCCAGCGGCGGCTGCGAACACGCTCGGAGCAGCGGCGCAGACCGTGCTGTTCCAGGGGAATATGCCGACCAAACCAGGCGTCCCGCACAACATCGGTGGTGATGCCGGTGCCGGTCTCGCTATCGTTGCGGACAACATTGCCCTGCTGTTGACGCTCGCTCTCGCGATTACGGGCCATTTCTTCGTTCAAAGTGCGCTGCGCGCGCGGGCCAAAGACGGCGGCGGGGCCGTAGACGAATATCTGGATGAGCATGAGGAAAGGTTGGAGGAAGCCGACGGGCAGGAGGTTCGCGCCCTCGATGACGATGAGACGACCGCCGGGACGCAGGACGCGCTCGACTTCGGCAATGGTGTCGTGGTCGTAGATGTATTCAGACGGGAAGGTGCTGACAACGGTGTCAAATGAGGCATCGTTGAAGGTGAGGTGCCGGGCCGAGCCGAGCAGTACCGTGACATCGCTGCCAACTTTGCGACGGCGCAAGGTCGCTCGTGCTGCCGCAACCATTTCTGGCGACTGCTCCACGGCCCGGCAATTGTAGCCAGCTTCAAGCATATCGGCCAGCAGGTCGCCGAGGCCGCAGCCCAGTTCCAGCACGTCGTGACCGACGATGCGCGGCAGCGCCTGTCTCTGCCACACGCGCCACTGCCCGGCAAAGGGAACCGTGCTGGCGAAACGATAGAGATGGCGATTTCTGTACAGGGTTTCGAATAGCAATTTGCGCAGATACGGCGTCACTGTTTTCCAGCCTCGAAGAAGATATCCAGTAAATCGCTGGTGTTTTCGATGATGAGATCGGGCGTGATAGTGCCACGCATGTAGTGATCCAGCTGGCCGTCGCGGCTCCTGACCTGCGAGAGCACGAAATCATCATCGGTAATATGGATACCCGGTGGGGGAACATCCACCTGCTCGCCAGGGGCCAATTCCGCCTGTAAAAGCGCCTGCTGAAGACTTGTATCCGAACCTGTGCCTGTAGCGGAGCTTGCGCCGGGCGCGACGAGCCGGGCCAGCATACGCGAGCGCCACTCAGGCTTGGGTTTCCAGATGGAGAAGATGCCCAGGCACTGCGCTCCCACGATATCCGAACGCAGCGAGTCTCCCACCATTACCGCCTGCTCGGCTGGCAGGCAAAGTACGTTGAGCGCGTGCTGAAAGATGGCAGGATGCGGCTTGCGTACTCCCAGATCAGCGGAGATAGCCATGTGGCGATAATCGAGGTAATTGAGCAGGCCAAGAGTGCGCAGGTCTTCCTGGAAAATCTTACCGCCCCAGAGCCGGTTGGTCACCACGCCGAGCAGGAAACCACGTCGTCGCAGCTCTGCCAGCGTGGGCAGCACGTCGTCAAAGAGCGGGCGCGATTCGGGAATGCGGACGCGCAGGGCTTCAAAAAGGGCTGCTCCCAGGCTGCGGTCGATACCGTCGATACCCCACCGGCGCAATGCCTGGACGATGGCGAGCGCGCAATCAGGCTCACGCCCCGGATCGAGACGAATAGCAGCACGCACCTGCTCGTCAAGAGCGTCGCGCAGGCGTTGCCCGAGTGTTTTATCATCAAGCGCAGGCAACATAGCGGGGGAAACGTGCTGGCGCAGGAGAGCCACCGCCTTCTGATTGGACGCACCCTCCATTTGTTGCCATACAGTGGCATCTTTGCGCGACCACAGTGTATCACCGAGATCGAACAGAATGCCGCGAATGATACGTCCCTTTAAACCAGGTACCGTCTTTTCAGGCAAACGTCCTCCCTGAAGTCAAAAAAATAGGTCAGGTAAGAAGGAAATGATTGTTTCTCTTCTTACCCGGCTTTGTGAGTTTATCTGGTAACAATTTCTTCGCCGCGAGTCAGCACATCGTCGACGAGACCGTACTCAACAGCCTGGCGGGCGTCGAGGTAGTAGTTACGGTCGGAGTCCTGCATGATGCGCTCGATCGTCTGGCCGGTGTGCTTGGCCAGGATCTCGTACAGATTGCGACGCAGGCGCAGGATTTCGCGAGCGGTGATCTCGATGTCTGCCGCCTGACCCTCCGCGCCACCGAGAGGCTGGTGAATCAACATGGTGGAGTTGGGCAGGCAGTAACGCTTGCCGTGCTCACCAGCGGCCAGCAGGACAGCACCCATGCTCATCGCCATGCCCATGCAGACGGTGGAAACATCCGGCTGCAGCCACTGCATGGTATCGTAAATCGCCAGACCGGCATAAATGCTGCCACCGGGCGAGTTGATGTACAGGTTAATGTCTTTCGTCGCGTCCTCGCTCTGGAGGTACAGCAACTGGGCCACCGTGATATTGGCGACTACATCGTCAATCGGGGTGCCAATAAAGATGATCCGTTCCTTCAGCAGGCGAGAGAAGAGGTCCCAGGATCGCTCACCGCGAGGCGTGGACTCGACCACACCCGGGACGTGAATCCCATACGGTTCAAGAACTTCTCGTGTCTCTTTGATCCATTTCGGATCTTTCGGATTAAATGCCGTCATTGTTGCTCCTTATGCAATTTAAACGATCCATTTCTTGCTCATGCTCTTCTCGCTGAACTTTCTGAAATGTACCGTCAGCAAAATTGGAATGTGCAGAGGAATCCCATAATGGGAGTTTGTACCGTTATGATAGCACTTCTGCAACACAAAAGCAAGGCGTTTGTGCCTGGATTAGCAGTCAAGGCACAGGACTGCCAAAACTGCTACGATTGTGGGACGAGAACTATCCGTCGATCTGGCCTGTGCCGTTGCAAGAGGGGCAAATCTGCTCGATAAAGACGAGGCCAAAGTCGCAGTTGGGACAGGTTTCTATGCTTTCACTGCCGTCGTTTTCGTAAATGATGACCTCTCCTGTTCCGCTGCACTTGCGGCAGGTAGAACTGATAGTCAGGACGCCTGTCCCGTCACACCTTTCGCACACTGCTGTTGTCATAGCCGGTAACATCCTTCCCGCTTTGTTGCCAGCTTAGCGTCTGGGGTTCTGGGGGCGATAGTCTAGCGCGCCGTTCATGATGATGCGGGTGACGAGGGCATTATCTGAGATGCGCGAGAGAATGCGTTCGTCCAGACCGGCCAGCCCCTGTTTATTGGCGGTGATAACGGTTGGATAGGCCGAATTATAGCGGTAGTTGAGCAGTTGGAAAAGTTTTTCGTTGGCCCATGCCGAACTCTGGTGCGCTCCCAGATCGTCCAGGATGAGCACCTCGGCCTCGCGCATCTTGGCGAAACGCTGCTCGTAGGCTTCCGGGGCACCCGGTCCGAAAGTGGCACGCAGGTGGGCCAACAGGTCGGGTACGACGGTGAAGAGCACAACGGCACCGTCGGCGAGCGTCTGGTTCGCGATGGCGGCCGCCAGGTGTGTCTTGCCACAGCCGTTGGGGCCGATCAAGACGAGCCAGCCGTTCGGGTTGTGCGCGAATTCGCGGGCCGCGTGAAATGCTTCCTGCACGCAAGGATGGATGCCCTGGAAGCGAATATTAAAGTTTTTAAAGCTCTTATTATGGAACGCGCTCAGGTCGGAAAGCTCGATCAATTGCTGGCGGCGTTTTTCCTTACGTTCTGCCTCTTTGCACTCACAGGGAACGGGCTTACCGAAATTGGGATGGCCGAAAGGCACGTCGACACGCAGGTAGCCAGCCCCTTTGCAGATGGGACAGACGCTGCGCGCGGCAGGCACAGGCATGGGTAAGGGAGCCAGCGCGGGAGAAGGGGCCGGTTCGCGCTCGCGCATGACCGGTTGGCGCGGGATGCGCGGCGCACGAATAGGCAACTCCGAGATATCCTGGTCGCGTTCAAACTCCGCCAGCACCTGTGGGTCGAGTGGCTGCGTGCGGCGCTGCGTTCCATAGGGCGTCTGCGGCGGCATCTCTTGCGGGCGTGCGAGCGGCATGGGAGAATGAAGCGGCGATTGTGTTTGTCCCGTTCCTGTGCTATACATGCTCCGGCCCCGTGTGAGGCGAGGGTCGCGGCCATAGAGCTGCGCATCGGTAGGAAAGGCGTAATCTCCCTCGTCGGGCCGGGTGTTGCTCTCGCGCTCCGGGCGGCGATAGGGCGCGGCCTCCTGCTCGCTGCCTTCCCAGTCGCCGTATTCCATGACGATATCTTCATCGCCTTCGCCTTCCCACTCGTTTGCCACGTCCCCCTGGGTGCGTTGATAGCTGTCGCTGTGATGATAGCTGGCCGAGGGCCTTGCTGTGGGCCTGTTAAGCGGTTGCTCCTCGGCAGCCCGCTGGCGTGGAATATAATTGCTCCCATCAGGCAGGGGCCGCTGGCGTGGGTAGCTGCCCTGGCGTGGAGCCGAGCCTGTTGAGGGCCGGTGATCTCCTGCCATGCGACGCTCGCGCTGATTCGGCTCCATATAGCTATATCCCCCTTGACCGCCCTGCCCCTGGCGCGCCCCCTGTGAAAAAGCGCGCTGAGATGTGGGCGTAGATTGCCCCTGACGCGGGCGCGGCTCGCGTAACGAACTGCGCGAACCGGCGCCGGGTTCGGGGTACTGATTATAGCGAGGCCGTGTATATGCCTCGCCTGGCTGCTGCTCCTGCTCGTCAGTAACCTGCTCCGCGTTCATCTGCTGTCTGGGAAGGGAGCGGCGCGGGGTCGTTCTTCCCATGATGTCATTCAGGCGTTCCATGCTTGCCTGCCTTCCGTTTCCCACCGTCTCAAAATAGCACGGATATACTTCCAATTGCGCTTATTATACATTACCGCTTCACGAAACGCCGCCTCAATCCATTCAGCCGGATAGCGGTCGGCAGCCTCTTTGAGTTCCTCCGCGATCAAAGGTGAAAGAAGTCCAATGTTTTGTTCATAAAGGACAAAAATGTTGGGACGCTCTACCTGAACCTGTACTTTTTTGCGCGCCCTGGTCAGCACAAGCGGCTGCTCCGTCGCATTCGCCTGCTTTTCTGCTTCCCCGGCTGCGCTGTCTTCTTCCGACGCTGGCTCGGCTCCATCGCCGTTGCCACTGCCATTCTCAAGATCGTTTGCCTGTTCCTGGTTGAGCAAACGAACGGGAACCATTTCACCGCCTTGCAGTTCGTTGACGACTTTACGGCTGCGCGGCGTATTAAAGAAATACCATGCGATCACCTCCGCCTCGTTTTTGCCCTCGCTGACGAGGCGTAAGTTGATGCGCAGCAGGGTGCCGCGTGCCACTGCCAGTTCCAGACCCTGGCGCAGGCGCTCTTCCGGTGGGCGTGGGTCGCCCTGCCGCTTGAGACTGCGCAGGAGCAGCGGGTCGGCCCGCAACTCGCGGTCACTGGCGCAGCGTGGGTTGCCTTGCTTTTGTGCCAGCAGCCAGAAGAGGTGCAGCGTGACCTTGAGTTCAGCGCTGTCTTCGATCTCCGGCAGCAGGGCCGTGAAGAAGACTTCCGGCACCGGCACATAGGGGTTTTTCCCCGACGGAAATCCAGTAAAACCTGTCATCGTAATCAATCCAGAAAAAGATAATAACAAGAGATTATCCCACAGGCGGGTTGAGTTCCAGGTCGCGGAAACGGGTCTGGTTGGCCTGGAAATACAGACTGACCTCGCCAATCGGCCCATTCCTGTGTTTGGCAACGATAATATCGGCAATATTTTTCCGCTCCGACTCCGGGTTATAGACATCCTCGCGATAAATGAACATGACAAGATCACTATCCTGCTCCAGACTGCCCGACTCCCTCAAATCTGACAGTTGCGGCACCTTCGATTGCCTGCTCTCTACAGCGCGTGATAGCTGTGCGAGGGCAAGGACGGGTATGTTGAGTTCGCGGGCAAGGGCTTTGAGGCTGCGGCTGACCTCAGAGATTTCCTGCACGCGATTCTCGTTGCGCTTGTTGCCGATGGTGGCCTGCATGAGCTGGAGATAGTCGACGATGATGAGGTCGATGCCGTGTTGGGCGTGCAGGCGGCGGGCCTTGCTGCGCATCTCGACGGTAGAGATGCCCGCTGTGTCGTCGATCCAGATGTTAGCCTCGGAAAGCGTACCCATAGAGTAAACGATGCGCTCCCATTCGTCGTCCTCAATCCAGCCAGTGCGCAAGCGGTGCTGATCAATGCCTGCGTCCATTGAAAGCAGGCGCTGCACCAGTTGTTCCTTACTCATTTCCAGGCTGAAGATGGCAATAGATTGCTGATATTTGACGGCGGCATTGTGAGCCAGGCTCAGAGACATCGACGTCTTTCCGACCGCCGGTCGGGCCGCTAAAATAATCAAATCGGACTTTTGCAGGCCGCCGGTGAGGCGATCGAGGTCGGTGAAGCCGGTGGGGACACCGACAATGGTGCCGCGCCGCTCGTGGAGCTGATCGAGTTTGTCCATATATTGGGAGAGGATGTCGCGCAGCAGAGAGAAATCGGCGCGAGCGTGCTTCTGGCTGATGCCAAAGATCAACTGCTCGGCCCTGTCGAGAGCCACGTCGGCGTCGCCCTCTTCGTAGGCGATGGCGGCGATCTGCCCGGCGGCATGGATGAGGCGGCGCAGGATAGAGGCGCGCTCAACGATACGCCCGTAATATTCGACGTTGCCGCTGGTCGGCACCTGGTTGATGAGCGAGGTGATGTAGCCGGCCCCGCCAACTTCTTCGAGTTTGTTATTACGTTCCAGTTCGTCGCAGATCGTAATAAAGTCCGCCGGTTCGTGCTGCTCGTACAGGTGCAGGATGACTTCGTAGATGGTGCGATGGGCGTCACGATAGAAGTCGTCAGGGTGCAAGAAATCCGCTACCTGGACGATGGCCTCTGGATCGATAATGATACTGCCCAGTACACCGCATTCCGCTTCGATATTTTGCGGCAAAAGTTTTTCCACGTTCCGTCTCCCGTGCAACTTCGTCTGTAGTGCCAACCAACCTGCCAGTTCCCTGTCGGCTTATTCCCCGACCTCAATCATCAGGAGGTTATCCATCAACCAGTAATACGTCAAGGATGCTCCCTCTATGTACCTTGACTTCGCCGCGTGATGAAATGAAACCTTTGTGCGATAAAGACGCCCGTTGCCTGTTCCTCCTGGCGTGATTATAGCACATTGGTTCGATTTTTGGGCGCAAATGGGTACGATTCTGCACACCTTTGCGCTGTTTCTGATTCGGTCTGCTATGTTCCCTGTGTTCTCCCGGTGTTTTTCCGGCGGTTGTCTCTCGTTCTCCCAAAATGGTTGCTTCACAAGTGTAACCAATCTTGCTTGTAAAATCAATCGATAGATCGAAACAAGCCATGTGGATATGTGGATATCTTTCGGAATCTGGCGCATATCCATGCGCGTAAGTTGCGTTTTACATGACATAAGGTAGACTTTTCCCCTCGTTTTCCACCGTATGCCGGGAGTTATCCCCAGTTTTCCACGAAGTTATCCACATACATATCCACAAAAAATTCCTGATAATCTGGGGGATTTCTCTGCACGGACGCGGTGACGAAAGTCCCATAGTGAATTTTGACAGACAAGAACCCCCATCTCCAGAGAATCAGGGCTTGACCAGATGAGAGCGTACAGGTAATATAGCACGAAGAGATTTTGCCTATTCCTACAAGAAGGAGTTATCAAGAGCTTCCATGCCGAAAACGACGAAACGCGCAGCGACGAAGCGCGCTGCAAAGATTGCGAAGGCTCACGCTACCGAGCTACCAAAACTGGATGTCAAAGAGGAGGCGAAACGACGGGCGCCGGGCTACAAACCACCCGCTCGTGGTATTGCGCGTTATCCCTGGGCTACGTTTTTCGTGCTGCTAGTGATTATCGGCCTGCTCAGCGGAACATACTATGCATATCACAATCACCTGGGGCCGTTCAAGCTGCCACCGGCGAAACCAAAAGCTGCGGTCTCGCCTTGTTTGAGTTCCACCGTCTTGAAGGAAGTGACTGATACTGCTCCTGCTCCCACCGCAGCCCAGTTCAAGCAGATTCAGCATACCTACAAGCAAGCTCCTGCCATGTCGATTAACACGAAGGCCGTCTATTGCGCCGGTATCAATACCAATCGCGGCCTGATTGTGCTGGAACTTGACCCGTCACTCGCGCCGCATACGGTCAATAACTTTGTCTTCCTGGCACAGCACCACTTCTATGACGGTCTGGTCTTCCATCGCGTGGTCCCTGGTTTCGTCATTCAGACAGGCGATCCAACCGGCAAGGGGACGGGTGGACCAGGCTACAAGTTTAATGATGAGCCGGTGAAGGGAAACTATACGGAGGGGTGCGTGGCGATGGCGAACTCCGGGCCAAACACAAACGGCAGTCAGTTCTTCATCTGCACCGGAAACGACACAACGAAGTTGACAAAGTCGTATAATCTGTTTGGACATGTCGTGCAGGGAATGAATGTGGCATTAAAGATTCAAGGCCCTGGTGACACGGCATCCTCGAAAAATATCAAGCCGGATGTCATCAACCACCTGGTCGTGGTGAAAGCTCCGTAATTGATTGGAAGAGTAGAAAGAGCAAACAAGCAGAAAGGATTGTTTCATGGCAGCAAAGCGGTATAGCGCCCCCCCTGCGATGCAGATCGATACGAAAAAGAAGTATCACGCGCTCATCAAGACGAACAAGGGAAATATTGAGCTGGAGCTGAACCCGACAGAGGCTCCCCAGACAGTCAATAACTTTGTCACGCTGGCGCGAGATGGCTTCTATGATGGCGTCACCTTCCATCGTGTCGTGCCGGGTTTTGTCATCCAGGGTGGAGACCCGACCGGAACCGGCAGAGGTGGTCCCGGCTACCAGTTCAAGGATGAGCCAGTAGGTCGCCCTTACAAGGCGGGGACGGTGGCAATGGCGAATGCCGGTCCAAACACAAACGGCAGCCAGTTCTTCATCTGCCTGGAGGATCAGCCCGGTTTGCCACCCAACTACACCATCTTCGGCGATGTCACTATTGGCATGAATGTTGTGCGCAGCATCAGGCAGGGCGATGTCATCGAGTCGGTCACAGTGACGGAGTAGGTAAACACAGGCAGCGACAAAAAACAGGCCGCAAGGGTTCGCGGCCTGTTTTTTGTCGCTGCCTGTGTTTACCTACCAGTATTGCTGTGTGCGAGAGCATACTGCGCAACGTGTAGATAGGAGAAGCTGTTTGAGGAGGAAGAAGCATGAATGCGAAAGAGATCGTGAAGACCTTTATCACAGCGCTGCAGTCGGGGGCTATCGCTATGGCAGCGCGGTACATGACAGATGATTTCAAACTGATAGGCTGGACGCCGGAGCCACTCGACAGAGGGAAGTTTCTGGCATTACAAACGCAAATGGATACCGGTATGCCGGACTTTTCCTATAACCTGACCGACCTGCACGCACGAGGCAGTGTGGTCACGGGCCTGATTCAGCTTGCCGCCACACACACTAGAGACCTGGCTTTCCCCCAGTTTGGCATTCCAACGATTCTAACGACGGGGCAGGTCATCGGGCTTCCACAGGTTCCGGCGGAGTTTGCGCTGAGGGATGGCAAGGTAGCGGAGATGAAGATGCAGACGGTGCCGGGCGGCGGCATGGAGGGCCTGCTGCAACAACTGGACGAACATCTTTCTATACCGCCTCGTATAGAAGACATCAATCAGCCCGGCAATACAGAAGAATCGCGGGAGAGGGAGGTGCGCGCCCGTGCTCCGGCTTACGGCCCTGCTGCTTTCCCCGTCAATGAATTTCCTGAGTAGCAATCAGGGTGCTTACTCCTCGTGATCCGTATAATACGGGTGCCTGCGGGTAGCAAGCCACGCACCGAGGAGGGAGACGAGACCGCCGACGATGCCCCAGATGAGAACAAAGATGATGGTGATGAAGATGCCGCCGACGAGGGGGCCGGTGCCGGTGATGCTGCCATTGGCTCCCTTCGTACCTGGATAATTGGGAATGAGCTGGATGAGGAAACTGAGCGCGTAGGTGAGGATGCCCGCGATAAAACCGGCGAGGAAGCCGTAGGAGCGTTTGACAGCGGCTCTTCCCACGATGAAGCCGGCGACCAGAATGATGACCATGCTGATGAAGAAGGTGAGCAGACCGATGCCGAAGATTGTGAAGGCAAGAGCATTTTTCACCGCGGCCTGTGTCGCTTTCTCAAAGGCGGCGTAGGTGGAGGCGTTGGCCATAGTAATGATGATGCTCTGGATGATGCAGAGCACACCCGCGATGATGCCCGCGAGAATGGCAGTACGCAGGCCATGACGCGGCAGACGCGATACATACACTTCTCGGGGCAGCGAGCGCGGAGGTGGTAGAGGTCTTGTTGGCGGGCGGTTTTCTGTCTGTCCCGGCTCCTCATCATCGAATGGTTGCTGCCTGCTATTCGCGGCGTGCTGGTGCAGCGGATACTCCTGCTCCGATTCTGGCATGGCGGCTTCTCCTCATCTCAATGCGTAACTTTAACGGCGGCATAGACAGTTGAATAGGTGTTGATAAATTCCCAGTTTTTGAGCGGCCAGTAGACGAGCACGGCTTTCCCGACAATATCGTAGTTGGGAACGAAGCCCCAGTCGCGGGAATCATCGCTGACGGGGCGATTATCACCCAGGACAAAGTAGTCGTCAGGTGGCACGTGCCATGTTTGTGACTCAGGATTGGCGGGCGCTGAGATATAGGGTTCATTGAGCAGCGTTCCATCAACCCAGACATGGGTACTATCGACCGTGATGGTATCGCCAGGCAGGCCTATAATGCGCTTGATGAAGTCCTGGCTGGTATCCAGCGGGTAGTGGAAGACGATCACGTCTCCTCGCTGTGGGGCGTGGAAAAGGTAGGCGACCTTGTTGACAATGACGTATTCGCCGGTATACAGGCCCGGTTGCATACTGGGGCCATCTACCTGATAACTCTGGATGGCGAAGCGAATCACCAGGAAGATAATCAGTGTAAGCGCGATGGTTTCGATGATTTCTCGCGCCAGATGTGATCGTTTCACGTTAAACCTCGTTGTCTCTCTATCTGACCCTGCAAAACGGGATGCTGTGTGCTACTGACTTTGCCCATTATAGCCTATTGACGCGATTGATTCCACACATCACTCACCTTCTTTTATCTAATGCGCCCGAAGGTACTACGTTTGTTCCCTTTAGAAAGTTGTCCGGCGTCATTTCTGTGAGCGTTTTGGGAGTAGAGTAGAACAAAAAAACTTGAAGCGCAGGCCGCCCGCGTGTTATGCTATAGTATAGAACATACATCAGTTTACTGAGCTTTCACGAAGTTGTGAACAGACAACAGTCCATCGGAGGTCCCTGGATTGAGCAAATCAACCCCCTGGATATCGAACATGGACTCAATTAAGGAGACTGTATGGCTGAAATAGCACATGGACTACGCAATGTAGTTGTAAACGAAACTCGATTGTCAACGATTGACGGCCAGGCAGGTAAACTGACAATAGCTGGTTTCCCGCTCGAAGAACTTGCCCCCCAGGCAACGTATGAAGAGGAGGTCTACCTTCTCTGGTATGATCGTCTGCCGAACGAGACAGAACTGGATACGTTTCGGCAGAGCTTTATCGAACATCGTGGCATACCTGAGGTCACGATGGCAATTCTGCGTGCGGCCGCGAAAAAGAACGTGGCGATCATGGATGCGCTGCGCATGGGGACTGATACACTGAGCATAACTGACCCGGAAATGGACGACATGTCGAAGGAGGCCAACCTCCGGCGCGCGGTCAGGATTTTAGCTCCTATGCCCACTATAGTCGCGGCGTACTGGCGTCTCACTCATGGGCAGGAACCGATCGCCCCGCACCCCACTCTGGGTCACGCGGCGAATTTCCTCTACATGTTGCAAGGTGAGGAGGCACACGAAGGCTCTGTGCGCGGCCTGGAGACGTATCTCAACACTGTTATCGATCACGGCATGAATAACTCGACATTCACAGCTCGCGTGATCGCGAGTACACGGTCGGATATGTTCTCAGCAGTGGTAGGAGCTATCGGTTCCCTGAAAGGCCCGTTGCATGGAGGAGCGCCCGGCCCGGCGATGGATATGGTGTTCGAGATTCGTGAGAAGGCTGCCAGAACCGGACAGCCTATTGAGGATGTGGCTGCCGAGTGGGTAGACGGGAAACTGGCCGCGCACGAACGCCTTATGGGCTTTGGACATCGTGTGTACCGCACGCGCGACCCACGCGCTGATGTGCTGGGGGCAGCAGCCGAGAAGCTGTACCGGGAGGCCGGGGATATGCAGCTTTACACGGATGCGCGCAAGGTAGAGGATGTCATCCTCAAGGCCCTGGCTGCCTACAAACCAGATCACCCGCTCAAGACCAACGTGGAGTTCTACACGGCCCTGGTCTTGCACGGTGTCGGGCTGGATGCGAAGATCTTCTCCTCGATTTTTGCCATTTCCCGTGCTGGCGGCTGGATTGCCCATATCCTGGAGCAGTATGCAGAGGATGAATTGATTCGTCCTTCCAGCGGCTATAACGGCGTATACGGTCGGAAATGGGTTCCAATCGAGCAGCGGGCATAGGAATTCTTCCACGTTAACCGCAAAATCAACGCTGCTGAACACTGCTGGCATGACTCAGTCAGTCGTGCCAGCAGTGTTCAGTAGTGTTGATTTTGCGTCAGGTAATGGCTGCGCATTCAGGCAATCTGGCGAACTATGCGATTCCGCTTTGCGCCCGAGGGCAATGGGAGGGCGATCCGTGTGGGCAAGATAGAGCCGCGCAAGCAACAGGCATTGCTGGCGCATCTGTTGAAAGATCGGGTCGAGATGGATTTTGTGGGACGGCGCAGGAATGGTTATGCTGTGAGCGGGGGGGGAGAGCAAGATCATTCCTTTGCAGTATGCAGACCTTGCTCCCCACGGAGCGTGAGTAAGGACGCATTACAGATGACACGGATGACAACCCGAGGTGGGAATAACCTCAGACGTTACAATTTTACCAGGCGCGGATGATAAGGTGTCCCTCTGCGACTGCGTGGACGATATCGGCCCGGCTGACGATGCCGACGAGTTTGCCGTCCTTGACGACGGGGACGCGCTTAATCTTGCGCTCCGTGAGCAACTGCGCAATTTCGCCTACAGGGGTATCTTCCGTGACAACAATCAATTCGTGGGTCATGATGTCGGCCACACGCAGCCCCTCTCTGTTGACCTTACTGATGATATCGGCCTCCGTGATCATGCCGATCAATCGTCCCTCCGCATCAACGACGGGCGCGCCGCTGATACGATGCTGGTAGAGGAGTTGGGCAACCTCTTGCGCGCTAGCCTCCGGTTGGATAGTACACACTCTGCGGGTCATAATATCACTTGCGATCATCGAGCACACTCCTTTGTATGCAGGTGAACGGACAGCACAGCCGTATCTATGCCATCATTATAAATGATACCATAGAATGCGGCATTTTTCCTATAGTTTATTATGCGTACTACTGCTGGTTCAGGATATCGCAGAAGGCGGCGATCTGGGCGCTGTGTTCGCGTTTGTGGCCGTAGTACATGTAGACCAGCATGTCGTCCAGAGAGTAGGCGCTACCGTACCAGGGAAGGGTGCCGACCTCGCGCAGTTTTTCGGGGGAAATGCTGGCTACGAGAGTCATGACCTGAGCGTGCGCGTCGTTGAACTCTGCCAGCACGTCCTGAATAGTGTTGCCTTTGCGCCTGCTTACCTCGCTGTCGTTAAATTGAGCGTCCATTTCGATGAAGGTGTCCAGGGCAGGGGTGGGAACGCCAGCAGTGGTGAACGATGCCAGGATGTCTACCAGGACTCGTTCGTAGGAGGCGAGGTGGGCGAGAATATCCTTAACGGACCAGTAGCCGCACGCGCCAGAAGTTTCCCACGCGCTTTCAGGAAAGCCATCGATAGTGTGCAGAACTGTGAGCTGACCGTACTTCAAAATGCCTGTTGCGTTCATGAGTTGATCCTTTCTGTTGCTGGAACTTGTGCTCTGGGCTGCATGGCTTGTTCGTCAGCCCGGTCGTGTGTTGTACGTTTCTTCCCGATGAGGAAAATAGCCAGTAAGACGAAGGCAAGGCCGAGCAGCGCGTTGAGACCTATCCTGCCTCTACTTTCCTGCATCCCTATCAGGCAGTTAGCGCAGCCCTGCGAACAGGTCTGTTTCTGCTTGCCGACCTCCATTCACCAGACTAAAGACACGATAGTACGTTTGCGTTCCCCAGAGCATCTTGCGCTGCTGCGAGGAGAGATTTTCGAGCACATGATAGGCAGGTACCTGTGTGCGGTGACAGGAGATGGCGCGGGCGACGGTACGCCAGTGATCCCAGGTGTTGATGCTGGCGGACGCCGACCACGCAGGCCAGGTCACCATGCCGCGTTTCACGCCATCAATGGACATGACCAGATCGCCAAAGACGGATTGATAGACAGCGAAGACCTCTTCTGCCTCAGCCATATAGTACAGCTTGGAGACGCTGTGCGGGGGCAGATCACGATAGTATAACGATGCGGGGTTTGCGGCCTCAACGATGGCAGCGGTGGTGAACTGGGAAATGGCAATGTGATCTGGATGGCCATAGCCGCCGAAAGGCCCAAAAGTGACGACTACATCGGGTTTGACACGCCGCAGGTGACCAACGATCTTCGCGATGATCTCGGCAGGATGAGCCTGATCCAGTTCTCCGTCCAGGTAGCCGAGGAACTGGACGTTGTGAATGCCGAGTACACCGGCGGCTTCCAGGACTTCGGCTTCGCGCATCTGCCCCAGAGCCTCCGGCCCAGGATAGTCGCTCTCTTTGCCGGGCCAACCACGTTCGCCGCGTGTTGCCACCACGAGGTCAATCTCGATCCCCTCGGCGGCATACTTTGCAAGCATACCACCGTTGCCAAGCGATTCGTCATCAGGATGGGCCAGAACAGCCATTAATTTCAACGTGTCTTCCATGATTTTCTCCTCTCTCTGGAAATTCCCTTCCCTGTCTCTACACAAGGGATGAGGAAGGCGATTAGATTAAACCGTGCCGGATAGCGTAAACAGCAGCGGCAGCGCGACCGGGTACATCCAGTTTGACAAAAATGTTGCTCATATGCCGGTTGACGGTGCGCTGGCTGATCGTCAGCGTGTCTGCTATCTTACGATCGGTCTGGCCTGATGCCACCAGGCATAGGATTTCTCGTTCTCGCCTGGTAAGCTGGATAACGGGAGCCTGCATGCTATATTCTCCTCTCCAACTACGCAAGGTGATGAGACCTGATCGAACGTTTCACTGCCCTTAGTGTATGTGAAAAGGGTAGGCAATCCATCGTGGTAAACACGGAGATATTGAGATATGGCACACGTAGGAATTAGAGCGCGTATTACGGAGATGGCGGAGGATATATTGAGAGAGGAAAGGGCAGTCTACATAGAAGACTCTGTTTCGGCCTTATTCACCAGGCCCGTCTCTACGGTCCAGACGGCGATTTGTGTACGCGAGGAGCGTCCTAATTTGAACATGATATTGCCGATGTGCGTCTCAACAGTGCGTTTGGTGACGACTAGTATGTCTGCGATGGCTTGATTGGATTTGCCTTGCGCGATCAGTATGGCAACCTCGCGTTCGCGCCCGGTCAGGCCGCCGGGGATATTTTTGCGAGCAAGTGAGAGAAGGTCGGTAGAGGGAAGCAAGGCCAGTGCCTGTTGCAGGTAGTGTTCTCTTAAGTGGTCATCCGCAACATTGGCTGCCAGGGCGTCAATGGTTGTCCTGGCGCTGGCAAATGCCTGCTCCGCCTCTGCATTTCTGCCTTGCGAGCGATAGAGATTGCCGAGAGAGATTTCGATGCGCCATTGCATTGGTCGTACATTCCGCGCTTGCGCGAGGGCCTGCGCAGCCGTTAACATGGCTTCGGCTTCAGTTGCTCTTCTCAATGCTACCAGAGCCTCGCCCCGCAATTTGAGCACTCGCAAGCCACTTTGTTCTCTGGATACCTGTCTGCCGGATGGGATCGACCGATCGATGATATCCAATGCTCGTTGGGGCTGACCCTGTGCCAGCGAGAGTTCTATGACTGCGCCCCAAATCATATGCTGCCCCATCGTTTGCGCAGGTATCTCGGCCAGGAGTTCGTCGTGAAGCAGTTCCTCAGCCCGCGTATAGTTATGCAGCAAGATGCATACTGAGGCCAGGTAGCCGGTAGCTATGCGCGTCCAGAACAGTGAATGCGTTTCCTGAGCAAGCGCCAGCGCCTGCTCGAAATGGTTACGTGCCTGTGCAAAGGCAAGCAAGCCACTATATACTCCACCCAGGACGGTATGAATGGCTGCCTGCCACTGGCGATGCTCGATCTCTTCCGCGATTGCCAGGGCTTGCTGATCTATAACCAGCGCGCGATCGTATTCCCCCTGCGATCCGAGGCAGAGTCCCAGCAACATGAGGGCATAGGCTTCGGCGGAGCGCTGGCCGATTTCACGGGCAATTTTCAGCGCCCGTTCGGCGTCCGGTAATACCTCGCTCAAGCTCGCAAGGGCAACCAGCATGTCGTCCTGATATGTCGGGGCGCGCAGCACGAGTGTCGCAAGGCTTGAGGTCAACCCGGCTCTGTCACTCAGTTCGTCGAAGAGTGTGATGGCCTGCCGGTAGTACGTTGTGCCGCCGATCAGATCGCCGCTGAGGTAGCTTGACATGCCCAGTAAGTCCTGTGTTTCTGCGATGCCTTGCAGGTCTTGAATCTGTCCAAAAAGAGCGAGGGCCTCGCGGTGGTAGCGTAGAGCCTCGTGCGGTTGTTCCACGTTTAGATACCAGTTGCCGATGCGGTTGAGGCTGCGTGCCTGGAGAGCAGGATCATTGAGCGCTTCTGCCAGGGCCAGCGCATGGCGAAACCAGTGTTCTGTACGCGCGTAGTCACGCCCAGCCCAGAGGAAGCCCAGGTCGATGGCGCTTTGCCACTCTCCGACCCGATCATTCGTAGTGCGCGCCGCCTCCATTGCCTGCATATAGTCGTGCTGAGCCTGTTCAAACTCACCCAGCATCTCATTGGCCTGTCCGCGAGCGCGGTAAGTGACGGGAGAAGGTGGCAGAGAGAGGTGCTGAGCGGCATCCAGTGCCCACGTAAAGTAGTCGATGGCGGCGCGGTGTGCATAAAGTCGTACCGCCTTCTCTCCGGCGCGCTGCGTGTAGTCCAGCGCTTTCTGCCATTCATGCGCCTGGTAGAAGTGCAAGGCCAGCTCCTCCAGATGCGCGTCGAGTGTGGTACCAGGCAGTTGCTTCAGGGTCTGAGCAATAGCACGATGAAATGTTCTGCGCTCGCGTGCCAGTAGCTGCATATAAATAGCCTGACGGGTCAAGGCGTGCCGGAACGCGAACTGTTCGTCAGATTCTTCTGCCACCAGTTGCGCGACAACCAGCTCTTTCATGATTTGCAGCAGATGACGCTCATCATAGTTGGTAAGCCGCTGGAGCAAAGCAAAATCAAATTGCCGTCCGGCAACTGCGGCCAGGGTAAGCACATATCGTGCGTCCTCTCCCAGATGCTCTATGCGCCGCTGGACGCCTTCCTGTACGCTGCGTGGAATACGCATGGCAGTGAGTGATCTGCGATTCCAGTAGCCCTGTATATAGAAGATCTCCCCTTCGGCAGCGAGCGAGCCAAGCGTTTCTTCGATGAAAAAAGGATTGCCTTCCGTGAGTGTATAAATGGTATCCAACAGTTCGCCGTGCAAGAAGCGCCGCATATCAAGGGCGGTACGCTGCTCATCAAAGATGGCGGAGAGCATGGCATCGACGTCGGTACGAGAGAGCCGGTGCAACCTGATCTCGTTGTCAAGCCGCTCGCGGTCCAGTTGCGCGAGCCAGCCGTTTAACAACGGAAATGTCTCCTCCTGTCGGTAAGTGACCAGAAGGAGGAAAGGATGAGAGGCAAGACGGCGCGCCAGGTAGTACAGGAAGTCCAGGCTGGTGCTGTCGCTCCAATGGATGTCCTCTATGACGAGTAGCACAGGTGAGGAGGTGGAAAGCTGTATGAAAAAGTTTGCCAGCACGGCAAAGATACGGCGTTTCTCCTGCTCCGGCTCAATGTTAGAAAGTTGGAAGGCCTGATCAGGGACGAGTTCAGGGAGCAGGGGGAAAATATTCCTGGCTAAAGATGCGAGGGAAGAGACGAGCGGCTCCCCTGTGGAAGAGGTCTGTAGAGCGCGCAAGAGGTCGAGCAGCGGCGCATAGGGGCAGGACGTATCAGCAGGGAAACAATTGCCCTGGAGCAGGAGGAAACTGTGGGCTGCCGCATAGGTTTTGGCCTCGGAGACCATACGGGATTTTCCGATACCGGCCTCGCCACTGATCAGCGCAAGCCCTCCCTCACCGTTTTTTGCCTGCTTGAGCAGCGCATGAAGGGAGTGCAGATCGGGTAGACGACCGATTAAGACCGGGCAAACCAATGGCTTCCCTGAAAGCTGCGCCATAAGTATCGCCTCCTTACTGGCGATATCGACAATGCAGGCAAGATCAGAGCATGTTACAGAAACACAAAGATATGCTAAGACAGATCGCTCGACTTCTTCCAGAGAGTGTACCATACTTGTAAAGAGCGATGAAGCTTCTGATCGCCCAGAATGACCCGTCCGACCAGGTACTTAATGGAAAGTCATGTTACAGCCGTTTTTGCTCGTGGCCCGTCTCTCCTGTTGCCTGCTCATCGATTACTTCATAGAGCTTGTTGAGCAGGCGAATAATCGGGATATAGAGCGCGAGCAGCAGCAGAGAGCAGAGAAGGGTGATGACCATCTGGGGCCAGAAGGTGGTGGGGGTGGCGAATGGAGGAATGAGATGGACCGTGATTTCGTTGTGTTGCTGGTACCAGAGGTTGAGGCCGGTGAGCCAGCAGGCGAGTTGCAGGCCCCAGTAGGCAAGCTTTGCTCTGGTGGAGCTGAGGCCGAGGCAGAAGAGGCCGAAGGCGATGTAGATGAGGGGTGCGCCGTAGGGGAAGTCGCCGCCAAAGGGGCCGAGAATGGCGATGAGGGTGCCGGGGATGTCCTCGCCCCCACCAAGCGTGACGGAGGCGACGGTGTAGGCGTGATAGAGGCCGAAGACGAGAAACAGGATACCGGCAACGCGAAAAAGAACGGTGAATGGAACTGATTTATGAAGCATACTGTTTTTTCTCCTTAGAGGTCAGACTGGCGCTTGCTGGCCCTGGCTGAGGCGGGCACGGTCAGCATCGTGGACGGCGTGCAGGGACTCGAAGAAGCCGAGGGCGCGTTCGAGGTAGTAGCGGGCGCGGCCCTCGTTCGCGGTGTAGGCAGGGGTGCCGGGCGTGGAGAGGGTGCCAGCAAGGCGGCGATAGAACAGGCCGAGGACGTAGAGGGTACGTCCGCGCTCCCAGGGCAGATCAAGCTCTTCGAAGCGTTTGAGGGCGCGCTGCAGGTCTTGTTCGGCCTCTCTCCAACGCTGCTGTTCCAGGCGCAGGCGCGCGCGCGCGCGCCAGGCGATGGCCTGCGTTTTGCGGTCTCCCGCCTCCGTCGCTACGCTGACGGCTCGCCCGGCGAGTTCTTCCTGCTCTGCCCTGTCCTCGCCGGTCATAATGCTGAGTTCAGCGTAGGTGGCGAGCACTTCGGGCGAAGGCAGTGGTTCACCACGGCGCAATTTCAATCTATAGGCTTCGCTGGCATGTACCCAGTCCTCGCTTGCCAGGTAGATCGCGTGCATTTTTGCGGTGATGCGCTCCTCGATATTCCCTTCGTCTCCGCGCTCATAGTGCTCTTCGAGCAGGCGTCTGAAGCGTTGGGCGTAGCGGTCTCCCTCTTCCTGGTTGCCGGTACGATAGGCGATGACGGACAGCGTTTCCAGCGCCCAGAGCTGCCGCGTCTCATCTATCTGGTACTGCTCGACCGTGCGCAGGATTTTGTGAGCAACCTCCTGCGCCTCATTCCAGCGGTTCCATTCGTACCAGGCGCGCATGCGGCCAAGCATATTGAAGACCAGGGTGGTCGGGCTTTCCATTGTGCGGGCGATGGCCGCAGCATCACCAAACCATTTGACCGCCGAAGCATAGTCGCTGACGGCTTCGTGGACGAGACCGAGGCTGTAGTAGAGATCGGCAAGCTCCTCACGGTTCTGTGCTGGCATCTGATCAACCAGGCGCAGACGCAGGTGAGCCGCCTTGTGTGCATCCCGGTATCTGTTCAGTTCCAGGTAAATGAAACCGAGGGCATCCAGCGTGATCCACTCGACGCAAACATTCTGCGAGGCTTCGGCAATACGCTGGGCCTCAAGGACGCTTTGCAGGGCCAGATCGGCGAACGTGCTGCGCTCCGGCATCTCCAGCGTATACATCTGGATGTACCAGAAAGCGCGGTAGGTGAGGAACGCGGCAAGATCAGCTTTCTCCGGCTCGCCCTCCAGCAGTTTCATGCCGGCGTCGATGTAGGAGCGAACTTCCTGCATGTCAGGAATGGTGTTGAATGAGCCGAGCCAGCGAGAGCCAAGCTCACTCAGGCGGTCGTAGAGATGGAGCAGCATGGTCCTGTCTTCCTGCTGGCTTTCCTGTAGAAGACGCAAGGCGTGACGGTATTCCTGCCATGCCTCATTGGCGCTCCCGCGTTGCATGTAGGCATCGCCGAGGTTGCCGCGCATTCTGGCCAGTGTCAGTTTGTCGGCGTTACTCTCTTTCAGCAGTTCCAGCGACTGGCTGTAGGCCTGGATGGCGCGAATGGTGTGATAGCTGTGGTAAGCCTGATCGCCTGCCATGGTCAGGTACTTGATGGCGCGCTCGCGCAGTTCGGCTCGTGAAAGGCGTGGACCATGGTTCGCCGGTTCATAGGCGTCAATAGTGCCTGCCGCGCCCGGTAAGAGGGTGGCCGACCACATAGCCAGCGCCTGCTGATAGTGGTAGGCGAGAAGTTCCGAGAACGTCTGAAGCTGGCCCTGTGCCTGTTTTTCCAGCCACCGGGCAACCTCCGAGTGTTCCAGCGAGCGGCGGACGCGGGGAATATTGTTGTACACGACATCGCGAATCAGGATATGCTTGAAGCTGAAGACGCGGTCGTGCTCAACCGGGCTGCGCTGCTGCTGCTCCGTCTCGATGATGAAATCGCGCTGCATCAAGGAATCGAGGGCGCTTGCGACGGTATCGGCGTCGAGGTCGTAGGCGAGTTCGAGCAGAGCGGAGAGCCAGAAGGTGCGGCCAATGATGGCGGCGTGTTGCAGAACACGCTTCTCGACCTGGCTGAGTAAATCGACGCGAGCGGCCAGTACGCCCTGAATGGTGTCTGGTATAAGCGGCAGCGGCAACATGTAGTGCCGCTCGATCAGCGTATCTTCCGGCGGAGGAGCGGGTGTCGCCAGTTCGCCGAGCAGCGTTTCATTCGAGCTACTGACACGCCAGGAGCCATCTTCATAGACCAGCACACCCTGATCGATGAGCATACGTACAATCTCTTCGACGAAGAAGGGATTGCCTTCGGCGCGGCTCAGAATCGTATGGTAGAGCGCCTCTGGCAACTCGCTGGAGTGGAGCAGTGCGGAGACGAGTTCGCCGCTTTCCTCTCGCGAGAGGGCTTCAAGCGCGATGGTGGTGAAGTTGCGCCGCCCACCACCCCAGTCGCGGTGGCGCTCAAGGAATTCCGAGCGCGAGGGACAAAGGAAGAGGACGGGAACGTTGCTGAGACGGTCCGCCAGGTACTCCAGCAGGTCGAGCAGGGCTGCGTCGGCCCACTGCAAATCCTGGATGACGAGGATGAGCGGCTGCTGACTCGCCAAAGCCTCAAGCAGGACACGCCAGGCGCGCAGGACCGGCGCTGGCACGTTGTTCTGTTCAGGCGCGCTTTTGCCTTGCAGGCCGCGCTGCCGGTCGCGTTGGAGTCGTTCAGCTATGCTCAGATCGCTGGTAGTCGTCATAGGCTGCCCGCTCAGGCCGCTGCCGATACTGCGCGCGATGGCGTTGGCAATCTCCACGGGGTCTTCGCTGCGCCTCGATTTTGCCAGGGTCTCACGCGCAAAGTCAATGAAGCGATTGCGCAACTCTTCTTCAGTTTCTCCGTCTCGCGCCCCCAGCAGCGCGCGCAGGATCTCGATCAGCGGCCAGTAGGTGATGCCGCTGCCGTAGGGTGGGCAGCGTCCCTCCAGGACAAGAGGCATGACAGAGCGGCCAGTGGCGGTGGTAGAACGCGCGGCCTCTTCCTCGTTGGCAATAAATTCGCGGGCCAGACGCGATTTGCCGATACCAGGGGGGCCGACGATGGTTATCAGGTGCGGCTGCCGCTCAGCCTGCACACGGGCATAGGTGGTGTGAATCAGCGTGAGTTCGAGGGTGCGCCCGACCAGGGGCGCCTGCAAGCCATTGATGCCACGTGGATGTTCTGGAATAGCGGGCGAAGACGTGCGCTGCCCCTGCACCACCCAGGAGCGTAGAGGCTGCGCCTTGCCTCTGAGATGGAGCGGGGCGAGGGCGTGAAAATCGAACGCATCTCTTGTTGCCAGATAAGTGCGCTCTCCGACCAGGATGGTATCAGGATTCGCCACCTGCTGGAGACGTGCGGCCACGTTGACGGCATCGCCGGTGATGAGGAAATCCTGCCGTTGCAGGCCACCGGCAGGCGCGGCCACTTCGCCCGTGTTGATGCCGATACGCATTTGCAGGCGCGTTGCCTCCGGGTCAAGGGCGAGACGCTGCGCGTTGAAATCGGCGAGCGCCTGCTGCATATCGAGCGCGGCGCGGATAGCGCGGTCGGGATCATCCTCGTGAGCAACAGGCAGGCCGAAAACAGCCATCACGGCATCGCCTATGTATTTCTCGACGGTGCCACCATGTTTGCGAATCTGCGCTGTCATCAGGTTGAAATAGCCTGTCAGGATAGCGCGCATATCCTCAGGATCGAGGCCCGAAGCCAGCGGCGTGGAACCGGTAATATCGGCAAACATGATCGTGACGACACGCCGTTCCTCCGGTGCTGCAAATTCCAGCAGGGGCTGCGTCTGACTCCTATCATTACTGGACACAGGAGCAGGCGCGAGCAGTGGAGCGGTAGCAAGGGCTGCGGTAGCTGTAGTGGACACGATAGGCTGAGTCGGTGTCCCGCTCGCTTCGTTGCCGGATGCAAGCGGAATGCCGCATTCCATGCAAAACTTTGCTCTGGGCAGGTTGACGGTGCCGCAGTTCGGGCAAACGACCAGGCGATTCCCACATTCTAAGCAAAATTTTGCTTCCACCGGATTGATTGTTTGACAATTTGGACAGCGCATAGATGTTATATTTCACAGTATTTCGTGTTCTCGTTGCAAGATGAAGTAGCATATTCAGTGTTCTTTGCTCCCCCATTTTACAACATTCCTGGGGGGGAATGAAATGCATGCTTACAGTGGTGAGCGTTTCTGGTGAAGGTGCTTGACGTGCGCAAGAATATGCTATATGGTAGTGTGCGTGCGCTGCCTTTCTGGGATGGCAGTGGCACCGATGGAAGGGAGAATTTTATGCAACGGACTTTCCTGATAGAGAGCCGGAGCTATGATAACATGTTGCGGGGGTCGTGGCTGGCATACGAACTGGACCCGGAGACACGATTGAGCGATGAGACGCTGCCAGTGCTGGCGAACGAATGTATTCGCCTGTGGCTGCCTGCAGGTACGTTGATGCGCTGGGTGACACAAACGCGCCCGCTGCAATACAACTGCGTGCAGTACTTCTGGCCGGAGCGGTGGTACATGCTCAGTGCCTTCTATGATGGCCTGATGCTCAGGCATACCTATGCCTCCGTGATTATGCCACCGAAGATCGAACCGGGGCGGCTGAGCTTTGTCGATCTTGATTTGACTTTACTGGTGAAACCAGATCTGAGCTATGAGGTGCTGACGCAGGCGGAATTTGACCAGATGGCCGACCTGCTGGGCTATAGTGAGGAGACGCGCATCAGTGCCTTGATGGCGCTGCGCACTTTGACCAACTCGGTCCAGTTGGGCCTCGGCCTCTTTTCGACGATTCCACGGCACCTGCGCTCCAGCGAATTTCACTTAAGCAGATGTTCGTAATCGACTGCATCCAACCAGGCCAATCGCTCGCATGGGAGCGGGAAGTCGACCGGTAAGAGAGGGAGCAAGAAGATGTCTCAGCCAAAACGTATCGATCATGTCGCTATTATTGTGCGTAATCTTGAACAGGCGCTGGCCTTCTATCGCGACAGGCTGGGTATTGAGCCAGGCGAGGTGAAGGAGGTGCCGACGGAGCAGGTACGTATTGCCTTCCTGCCTCTTGGCGGCATCGCAGGCAGCGAGATCGAACTGATCGAACCGACGACGAACGATTCAAGCCTGACACGCTTTCTTGAAAAGCGCGGAGAGGGCCTGCACCATATCTGTCTGGAAGTAGACGATATCGATGCGGCACTGGCAGAGATGCGAGAGAAGGGTGTGCCCGTGCTCGACCAGCAGCCACGCACTGCCGCCGAGGGGCGCGCCATCTTCCTCCATCCAGGAGGGACGAACGGCGTGCTACTGGAACTGCTGCAAAAGCAGGAGTAAGAAATTTGAAAAAAGGAGGAGTGCAGCAATTGTCCCGGCAATTGCTGCACTCCTTCTTTCACCATTCATTCCCTGAGTGAGATAGAGATATAAGAAGCAGCAGAACGCGAACAGGTCGCGACCTGTTCGCGTTCTGCTGCTTCTTAGTGAGCGGCTTGTTGAGTAGATAGACTATCTTCGATGCCTTCACGTGTTTGTTGCATCAGGAAGTGCGCGACAGCTTGCAGGCTGCCGGTTTTTTTGTAGACCGCTATCTGCCGGTCGGCTCCGGTGCCGCGAGGATCGGAGAGCAGGGCGCGCAGGTGATTCATTTCGTGGCGCGCCCCCAGTTCATCAACGACCTCGTCGACGAAGTCGAGCAGTTCGTGAATGGAGTCGCGCATGCTGAGGCGGCGCTCGCGGGCGAAGTCGATGATTTCAGCGTCCAGTCCATAGCGGGCGGCGCGCCACTTGTTCTCCTCAATCAGATTGCGTGGCTGAATGGGGGTCACGAGGCCGTGCCGGTGCAGCCAGGCCAGCCTGGCGACAAGGGCCTGGCAGAGGGCTGTGAGGGCGATGGTGTCCTCAAAGGTCGCGGGCATGTCGAAGACGCGGAATTCAATGGTGTGGTAGAAGGAATGCGGACGGATATCCCACCAGATTTTCTTGCCATTGTCAATGCAGCCGCTCTTGACCAGTGCCTGCACATAGTTTTCAAAGTCTCCCCACGAAAGCAGGGAATCTGGTACGCCGGTACGCAGGAAGCGTCGCCAAACGACGGCGCGGTAGGAGCGCAGGCCGGTGTAGCGTGCCAGCCAGAACGGCGAGTTCGACGAAAGGGCCAGCAGATGGGGCAGCCAGGTACGAATCTGGTTCAGCAGGGAAATTGACAGCTCTCTGTCTTCGACGCCGATATGGACGTGCAGACCGAAGATCAAGATGGAGCGGCCAACATCTTGAAATTCCTCTTCCAATTCCTCATAGCGTGGCGATTCCGAGCGCGGCTGGTTCATCCATAGGCCGAAGGGATGGGTCCCCGCGCTGATCAGCGCCACACCTTCACGCGCCGCCAACAGAGCCAACTGGCTGCGCAATCTGGATAATTCCTGGCGCGCGGCCTTGATGTCAGGACATACATCTGTGATAAGCTCGGCAGTTGGCTGAAGCATCTCCGGCTTTAATTGCTCTCCAAATACCGCTTTCCCTTTCTCGATGAGAGGGTGGATTTTTGGGACCAACTGACCGGTCAGCTGATCAACCAGTTGCAACTCTTCCTCAATACCAATGGTAAATTGTGAGGCCATTTCTCTCATATGTGTTCCTTTCTTCTCTTCCGACAAAGACGCTCGTGAGAGACACAAAAAGTTCGTTTCCTTCCTACGGGATTGTTGCTACAGATAGAGGTTTTCGCAAAAAGGGACAACCACGAAGCCGCGCTGAAGAGGAGTATGTACAGGTGAGATGAGAGAAACAGGCCACTGTTGAAGCAGAGAATCACAGAAGAGGTCACAAATCTCACACAGGACTATAGCCCGCGTGAGGAAGAGGTACAGAGTGTGTGTGCCCGCGCACACAAGCATAGCCATTTCCTCCATGATAATCAGAGCCGGAATACGCTCCCTCTGATGCTCTACAAAAGTATCAGGACTTATAGCGTACACAAGATGCATGCGGATTGTCAAGGGGTTTTTCTTATAGAATCTTGAGAAAAGCGACAAAAAAGCTTTCTCGGATGTTATAAACATGGCTCTTTTCATGGCAAGACATAGATATGGTACGTAGTAGAAAATGGCTAAAGATTATGGACGGAAGTACCGATAGATATGCTATATGGTAGCCCAAATTGTATCATGATGTTACTGCGTTTTTACTGGTCCCGTTAGTAGCAGTGAGAGAGTATTTCGGGGAAATCACTTGATCGAGGGTACGGATGGATAGGTTGTATCCTCGTGCAGGTCTGTAGGAGGAATCACGAGTGAAAATCATGGTGGCGGACGATGACCGCGACATGGTCGATATGCTCAGCTATTGGCTGAAAGGGCATGGCTACGATGTCATCCGTGCATTTGACGGGGAGCAGGCAATCAAGCGCTGGCGGGAGACGCTGCCAGACCTGGTGATTCTGGACGTGCAAATGCCAAAACTGGATGGCTTCGAAGTCTGCCGCCAGATGCGGAGCGAAACCAATTCAATGGTATTGATCCTGACCGCACATGATCGTGAGGATGATGAAATACGTGGGTTGGAGATGGGAGCAGACGATTATTTGCGGAAACCCTTTAGCCCTCGGCAGTTGCTAGCACGAATAAAAGCTATCATGCGCCGCTCAAATACGGCACGAGGAACGGCCAGTTCTTCCGCGATTACGGTTGGGCCGGTGACGCTCGATGCGATGCGTCATGAAGTGACAAGAGATGGTACGAAAGTACGCCTGACCCCTACTGAGAGTCGGTTGCTGCACCTGCTGATTACCCATACAGGGCAGGTGCTGACCACCGATATGATTATCGAGCGTGTCTGGGGGTACGACGAGGCCGGAGATTCGGGTCTGGTGAAGACACACATTCGTCATTTGCGCCAGAAAGTGGAACCTGACCCCAATAATCCACAATACATTATGACTGTACCGGGAGTCGGTTACACCTTCACAGCACCCGTGACTATCGAACCCTGAATGGACTTATTCCTACTGCAACTGAGGGGGAGTACCTGCCATAGGTACCACCCCCTCATGCTATCTTAACCTGCCTCTATGCATCTTAACCATTCTACAACGTACTCTGCACAAATTTATCATGCGACAGAGATATAATCAATCTCATCAAGACAAGAGTATCTGGCCGCAAGGCCACAACGGGCGAGATTGATGAATCTGAAACGAAAAGCGAGACGAGAGAGTTTTTCCTTCGAACAGACCATAACGCGGAACTGTAGCTGCCAGACCCTGTCTGCTCTGCATTCCGCATATACCCAGGGGCATGGAGAAGAGGGCGATGAACAGGTAGTGCCTGTTCCTCAGGAACTGGCTGCTCTTATACACCAGGCGCTGGAGGACTACTTCCCGCGCACCACACCGTTCAGTCTCCTGTTATTGCATGTCTCGCAGTGGGAATATAAGCAAGTTCTGCAACAAACCGCGATTGTCCATACGCGCCACCGCTTTCACGCCCCCGAAAGCGTTCTGGAACAGGTGTTAATGAATGTGCGACGCGCTATTCGCAACAGCGACCTTCTCTTGGCTCATGCTGGCATCGGAGCTACCTTGCTATTCCCCGAAGTTGATCAGAATGGCATGTATGTGATCCTGGAACGCATCTATCGCAATGTAAGTCTACTGCAGGCAGAGACAATGCTGCCGCCATTACGGTACGAGACGGATATTTTGATGGGGGTAGGGTCCTATCCAGGCCCGGGTTCATCCCTTGAGCAGATGCTTTACCATGCTGGTTTGCCTGCGCGTCGGCTGACCCTGCGACCCGCACTCACAACACACCACTGGGGAAGAGAAGATGTCGCTAAGACGATACCCTCAAAGGAGGATGAGGGGCGTACAATGGGTGCGGCAGGGAAGCAGAAGCAAGCCGTTGTCCCTACACCGAATGCTGAACAGGCTTCAATTACGCGAGACCGGCAGGAGAGCAAAGCGCCGTTGAGCAAGGGAAGGACGCTGGAACACAACGTCCCGTTTATGCAGTTGCCCGCCCAGCTCTCCCAACGGCTGAAGCGCCTGATTCCCCACGCGCTCGCCGCCGAACTCCACTGCGCCCCCGTCGGGCGCGACCACCAGTATCTGACCGTAGCAATGTCCAACCCGGCGGATGCACACGCCATCTCGCGGCTGAAAGAGACAACGGGCATGAACATTTACCCTGTTTCCTGCGATGAAGAAGCCCTCAACGCCCTGCTCGCGGAGAAGTGGTAGTTTTAATCCCGCCAGCGAGTTCAGGAAAGGATATGGCTCCCGTCCCTTGTATACCTCACTTGAAGTGGCTTAAATAGATGCATGGTGATGAATATATAACCTGAGGATGAGGGAACTTAACCAGATCATAACTGCATCTCAACAGAAATGCGTATCACCGTAGGTTACTATAACATGCGATGAGACAAATATTTGTATCGCTCGATACAAAGCAGGGGCGAGGGGGACCTGGCACCTGTCAATGCATTTATCTATACGCTGAATAACGCCCGACAGCACTTAAATCTTCCTGGGCAGGTATGCAGTTCTGTTTCTTCGCTGGAAACAGATGGGCGTAGTGTACCTGAATAGTTGGCTTCCCGTGAGCCGTCCATTTGCCGATGAAGCGTGGAACACGGGGTATGCAGGTTGAAAGGCAGAGAACAGAATGGCAATGCAAATGATTCAGGATGACGTATTACTTACCTTCAAAGAGGCTATGAGCTATCTTCGTGTAAGCCGCTCAACTCTTTACCGGCTCATGTGGTCCGGGCAACTGACCGGTCATAAAGTGGGCAGCACCTGGCGCTTCTATCGTGAAGACCTGCGCGCTTGCGTTGGCCGCGAAGTTCCTATGCCTCAGGTGCAAGTACCAACGAGCATGGTAATAAATTAGAACGTTTCTCTTCACCTCGTTAGTTGCGTTCCCTCTTTACGAGGGAATCTGTAACGTCTTGAGCAAAGCGTGGAAAGAGCCTGCCAGCACTATCTCCTGGCAGGCTCTTTCTCTACATAACCAGAAATGCCTGTTTGAGATGGAAATTGGGACGGAAATGGCAACTATATCTGGTCAAAATCGGTGATCTGCCATTTGCCACCGCTGTTCTGCAGCGTGAGCAAGACATTGTAGCTGAGATGGCTACGTGTCACGCTAACCGTTATGGTCATATGCGAGAGGTCCGGCTGGTTGGACGGATTGAGGCTGTAAGAAGGCTGACCATAGGCGTAGGATGTAACCGGGCCGTAGTGCTGATCGCGCTGCTCCGCCTGCCGGATAAAAGCCTGCTCCGTCAACCCGGTGATTGATCCCTGTGGTGCAAGATCGCTATAAGCCGCACTGTACTGCTGATGCTCGATTGCGCCATAGTAATTATTCACGGTGGTGAAGACGCCCTGGGTGAGCTGCATTGACGTGTTAAAGAGGCTATAGAAAGCCCAGCCACAGAGGCCACAACTCAGGAGGATGATCAGGCTGAAGAAGCCCACAACAAACCAGACCCATTTTCGTGACTGCTTCTGCTGTGATGGCACTGTCGCCATGTCGGTCTGTGGAGGAGCAGAAGGTGGCGGCATAGTTTGCGTTCCCGGTCGGTACGAGTAAGGCGCGGCGGCAGGCATAACTCTATCATCCTGTGCGCCAGACTGTTTCCATACCGGTGGAAGCGGTGGAGGCTGCACGATGGCAGGCATGTTCTGATAGTACGAAGGCGGAGGAGGATAGATCAATCCGCGTCTGATGGCCTCCTCCAATGGTACTCCAGGAATGCTGGCCAGAGAAGTGAGTTGGCTCTCTGGTGGAAATTCGTAAATTGGCTGAGAAGCTTCTCCGGCTTCCGTATCGACCGTTTCGAGCTGTTCTCCCTGTGATGCTGCATGTTCTGTCTGCTCCTGCTCCCCTTTCCCTTGCTGCCCGGTCTCTTCCGCACGCTGCTTGCGAGATTCCGATTCCATGCCACGCTCCTTTTACGTTATGTTGTTGTTTTCCTGGCAAAGAGTATAGCTGTTTAAGCAGAAGAACGCAAGGTAACTATGCTGCTGAACAGAGCCTACTCTCTACTCATTTATCTGTTACACAAAGTGCGAAACATAGCGTTATCTTGTGTTTCTCATTTTAAATAACAATGTTAGTACAAAAGTAACACGTTGTATAACACTTCTTGCATTTCCATGATTCAAAGTATTATACTCCAATATCATCAGATGAATTTTCTCAAGACGTAGCGAGTCCTTGAGGAAGAAGGGAAGCAATATGTTAGCAAACGAACTGGTTCATGGAAACGAATATGGGCTGCCACTGAATTCGATAGAGTGGCTGGAAACGCACCACCGCAGCAAAGCGCTCGAACGCGAACAGATGATTCGCGACCTGCGGCTCAAACGAGGGGGACTGGTAGTTGACGCTGGCTGCGGCCCTGGTCTCTGGATCCCGTTACTTGCGCAAGCCATTGGCAAGCGAGGGCGTATTATCGGGGTCGATCTTTCAACCGAGGCACTGGTGACGGCACAGCGACGGCATGCCGGGAAGCCATATCAGCGGCAAGTTCATTTCAAGTGCGCCACGCTGGAGCAGTTGCCCGTTGACGAGCAGTCGCTGGATGTGATTTTCAGCGCCAATGTCAGCCAGTACCTGCCCGACCCGGTGGGAACATTTGCGGCGATGGGACGCTACCTCGCTCCTGGTGGGCGTTTGATCGTCAAAGATATCGACTTCGGAACCATGCGTTACTCCAACATTGACACGGGATTGCAGACGCGTGTATTTCAGGCTCGCGAGGAGTGGGAACGAGAGCGGGTGAGCAAGGGTTATCCTTTTGAAGATAGCTGGGTAGGTTCCAGGCTTGCTTCGTACCTGCGCCAGGCTGGCTATCAAGATGTGCAGGAGAGAAGATATCGCATTGTGCGTTCCTATCCCCTTTCGCGGGATTTCCGGTACTACCTGCAAGGCATCGCCGAATGGTTCGTGTGTGAGGGTGCTCCTCTACTCAAAGGTGAGGATGTTACGGACTGGCTGCACTGTTTCCTGGATGAACGAGACAATGTACTCAATCAGGAGACCTTTGCCTATGAGGAAACCGAATTTGTGGTGAGTGGCGTCTGGAAAACGGCTTCTCCACCCATTCATCTGCTTGTCTAAATGACTGAAGGGAACAAGGCCTCTTGCGACGTCAAGAAATAAATCCGCAAGGGGAGGAATGAGAGCAAGAAGGAGCAAGGCACCTGTCCTTGCTCCTTTATTTGTTAGAGAAAAATATGGCTGAGGCCGGGAACAGGCTCCAGTCCTACCTTTCTCTGCGCGTACCGCCCCACGTATGTTTTCTCCATTCGAGTAATGAAACTTAATGGATATGATTCAGTTCTTCAGCAATCATAGAGATGGCAATATCGCCGACCAGCGATTGGAGTTGGCCATGAAGCTGTCCCATATGTTCCATGCGTGCGGTGATGAATTCGTGTTGAGATGTCCCATATGCCAGGCCGCTTAAACCGCGTTGCGCCGCTTCATATTCCTCGGCAATTTGCTTCAGTAATCTGGCTACCTCACTGCGCTGTTCATGAGCACCAAGCATGATTCCCTCTCTTCCTGCTGTTGTGCGTAACCGCTTGAAATACAATCCCCATCTGATTCTGACAAAAGATACCAAATGTGATTACAATGTGCGAACTTTGTTAACAACATGCGGCACATCCATTCATAGTATGCACGAAAGTTATCTTCTTGTCCAGTGTTTTCTACCCTTTTTTCTTACATTGACCCCTTTCATGAGAAATTTCCCTCTTTTCCTCCGAAATTCACGTCCATATACATTACATCTGTAACGGAATGTATTTGACATAACATGAAACCTGGGATACATTCTTGTCCGAAAGCGTAGTATAATAAGTAACGACGAGGCGTTGGCGCCGTGCTGGCATTGGTCAAAGGAGGATTTTCATGGAAGCAGCCGAAATATTAGAGCAGGCGAAAGCTGGCGAGGAGGCCCCTTCTGATTGGATCGTACTGCCGCTGCTGCGCGGCAAGGTTATGTGGGGAATTGTAGGGTGGATTTTTGGCATCATTATGGGGTTTGGCCTGCTCGTTGCTGTCGCGCTTATTGTCATTCCTTACAACTATGAGAACGGTGTTTTGCCTGCTGTACTGAGCACTTTTTTTCTGGGCGTGCTGCTTTTTATCGGGGTGGGCAGCGCGTGGTCGCTGATTGTCGATGTGCAGAAGCTCATGCATACCGATCAGCATATCATTGTGATTACCCCGGAGCATTTTGTCAAGCAAGAGGGGGATAAGGTTGTCCACGTTCCCCTGGCCTATGTTCGCTATGTGACTGCCCGTGGCAAGAAACCGATTGACCGCACGGCGAAGAAAGAGCATATTCCCAGCGCAAAAGAGAATATGCTTGGTTTCGTGATCGGGCGCGGACTGGTTCCTTCCGGCGAAAGCTGGCGGCGCGGGCGCATGCGCACTCCTACCTCCCTGGCTTTTCTTGATACACGCACCGACACTGAAGTGATTGTCACAAATGATAACTCCTTCGGTGATCCCTTTATGATCGCGGCCTGGCTTAAGGAGTATGCCGGGAAAGTGCAAGATCTGGTCTGAGATGTGTGTTGAACAGAGAGCAGAAATAGGAGAATAGAGGCTGCCAATGTTGCTTGCCGTAGATGTCAGCAATACCAACATTAAGTTCGGACTCTACCAAAAGGCTGAGATGAAACATCACTGGGTGGTTTCGACGGCGCGGCAGCGAACCAGTGATGAATATGCGATGGTGCTGAACGATCTGGCGCGCCATGCTGGATACGAACTGGCGGATATTGACGATATTATCCTTTCCAGCGTTGTGCCACCGCTGACACCGGTTTTCCAGGAACTGGCGCTGCGCTACTGCGGGAAAGAGGCGCTGCTAATCGATCATTCGTTGGACCTTGGCATCAAGCTGCTAATCGATAATCCGTGGGAGCTAGGTTCAGACCGTATTGTGACGGCGCTGGCCGCCCACCACCTCTATGGCGGCCCTGCCATCATCATCGCATTCAGTACCGCGACCACGTTTGATGTTATCTCACCGGAGGGGGATTTTCTAGGAGGGGCCATTGCGCCCGGCCTCGTCATTTCCGCCGAGGCGTTGAGTAGCGCTGCCTCGCGTCTCTTTAGGATCGATCTCACACCGCCACGTAGTGCTCTGGGCAAAAATACTGTTGAGAATATGCAATCAGGCATCATTTACGGACATGTTGGCCTGGTGCAGGGCCTGATTAAACGCCTGCGCGGAGAAATACCAGGAGTAGATAATGAGGGTGAGGTGAAGGTTATCGCGCATGGTGGCCTTGCGCAGTTGATGGCCCCGATCATCCCTGAAATCCAGCATGTGAACCAGTACCTGCCGCTTGAGGGACTACGCCTCGCCTATGAGAAGTTGCGAGGGTGAAAAGTTCATATCGTTTTTATGTATGCCAAATTGGACGGAAAAAACCGCCTGTGCAGGCGGGTGGAGTGGCAGCGTCCTACTTTCCCACGGGGCTACCCCCGCAGTATCATTGGAGCTGGAAGGCTTAACTGCCGTGTTCGGGATGGGAACGGGTGTTTCCCTTCCGCTATAGCCACCACCCCACCCGCATGTAAAAGCGGATGGTTTCTTCCCTGGTGGAGATGAGGGGATTCGAACCCCTGACCTCTGCCGTGCAAAGGCAGCGCTCTTCCAACTAAGCTACATCCCCTTGCCATCGGGGTGGGCCTTCCTGGACTCGAACCAGGGACCTCAGTCTTATCAGGACTGCGCTCTAACCACCTGAGCTAAAAGCCCTTGTGCGGAAGACGCCGGGAGACCCGGACAACTCAAGAGTGGTAAGGTACCCGCCAGTATCATGTACCCCATCAGTAACAGACCTGTTCGTTCTACAACTCCCTCTCTGCTCTTACAAACAAGAGAGAAAGTATCGACCTGGAAGCTGATGCCGATGTGAAGCACGCTCAGCATGCTACGGCATCTACACTCCCTAGAAAGGAGGTGATCCAGCCGCACCTTCCGGTACGGCTACCTTGTTACGACTTCACCCCAATCACCAGCCCCACCCTC